>ERZ1106932.151-NODE-151-length-26590-cov-6.050989_pt1 | contig 26590 bp, 17 predicted proteins | sample MGYA00403665_ERZ1106932 | MGnify/ENA primary metagenome ERZ1106932 (study PRJEB35170, sample SAMEA104062448) | human gut metagenome | biome: human gut; feature: human-associated habitat; material: faeces | place: Denmark | collected 2012-08-24 ... | reverse complement strand
GCCTTTCAATCGTTCTGCGTTTTTTTTCGTCGGAACGGATCTTTTCGGGCAGTTTATCGATGCGTTCCAGTTCTTTCTTCCAAAACCCGACGGTATCCAACAATGCGGCGCGGTAATCGGACGTCCGAGCACCTTTGCCGTAAACGAAAACAGCGCTTTTCTTTTCGCCCGGCGCCAGTGAAATTTCCGCCGCCCACGAACCGTTTGTTACGTCAAAGGAAAATTCCATATCCGTTTCCATTGTCAGCCGACGTTCTCCGTCGGAAAATACGCCGTTTTCAAAACTCCAGGTGCAAGGCATGTTCTTCCATACCCCTATGTCGGGATCGTACGGAGCATAGACGTCAGGCGCGTGAAATACCAGTTCGCATTCCTTTCCGGTACGTAATAAAAAACCGATCTTTTCGGAAACGTTTTTTTCGGTATTGTTTGTCAATTCCACCCTTATGAAACAGTTCGACTTTCTTTCGGGAGAAGCAAACGATTCGATAGCGATATCCGTTTTATCGGATTTATTGATCAGCCTGTGCACGGGAATACCGTCATCTCGCACGAGATATTTCGCCGTGCGAAAGTCGAAACTTTCCATATTCCCCCGAAACAGCCAAAGTCCCGAAGAAACAATGCCGAAATATCGGTCGCCCGTGGCAACCTCCGCTTCGCCGAATATTATTTTTCCCTCTCGCCATAAGGTATAAAAACTTTCGGAAAGCGGCGGGTGCAGATATAGTCGTGTAGTCTCAGTCCTTTTCCATTCTTCCATATTTCGACCGTCCTATCTTTTACGGAAGCATACGGTACGTACGTACTCTGTCCCATGCGTAAAGCTGTTTAAAGCCTTCCGCATAACTTACGCCGGCCTGCAGACCTCGCATCTTAGCAAAGGTTTTTACAGTGTCGCCGAAATCTATGCCGTCGTGTTCCTTCATCCATTTCATCTGACTTTCATGGCAGGCGAGCATTTTCATTTTGATTTCAAACGTTTCGCCGATATCCACGTACTCCGTCGGTTCAAATTTAAATCCGCCGAAATTGTCCATGTAAAAAATCGGACATAACGAAGTATACCCTTCTCCTTTATCCGTCGTGGAATAATGCGGCAGACTCGCCGCAAACGACGCGTCGAACACGAGATGTGCCGTCGCGACGTGATCGGGCATATAATCGTCCGGCGTATGCGTGATAATCATATCGGGTTTTTCCGCACGCAAAATATCGGTAAGTCTGTCGCGCACCTCTTCGGACTGATAGTACAAGCCTGCGTCGCCGTAACCCAGACAGATATGCTCTGCACCGATAAGAGCCGCGGATCTGTACGATTCTTCCAGACGTATCGCAGCAAGTTCTTCCGGCCTTATGATAAAATGCCCTTGATTTCCGTTGCATGTATTGCACATAATAACATGATCCCCCCGTTTCGCATATTTCGCCAACGTACCCGCGCAATTGATTTCTATGTCGTCCGGATGGGCGCTGATTGCCATTATCTTCATTTTATATATCTCCTTTTTACGGCATCGCCGTTCAATTTTTCGGGAATGGTGTGCGGCGATTCCACTGCAAAGGAAGCGCACGCCGCCCCCAACCGTACAGCTTCTTGTATTTCCAGTCCTCCGCACAGACCGGCCATCATGCCGCCAAGAAGCGCGTCGCCCGCGCCCGCGGTGGATACGACGTTAGCCTTAAGAGCGGGTATCTTTTCGATTTTTCCGCCATAACGGCATATTGCGCCCTTTTCTCCCGCCGTAACGATGAGCGCCGCCGATTTGTTCTGTTCTGTTATCGCGCGTACGCCCCGTTCTCCATCGCCGTTGCCGAGCGCTTTTATCTCGTCGGCATTGACGGCCAGTACGTCGCAATGTCGCGCATATCCTTTATCCAAAAATTCTTCCGCTTCCCCTGCCAGCACCGATGCTACAGTCATCGCCCCAGTCTTTTTCGCGCAAGACAGAAATTGCATTCTTTCCTTCAGTTCGACTTCCGGCGCGGCGAGAACCAAACCGTTTCCGCCGTAAAAGGACACAATTTCATCGAGCGTACGTAAGAGATACGCCGCGTCCACTTCGCCGCACGCGTCGTTGCACGTCGTGATGTTTCCGCCGTTTCCGTTCTCATAGAGATAACAGACGCTGTATTTCGTAGGCAGTTTGCTTTTTTCCAAAAACCGCGTCTGTATGCCGACAGTTTCCATCTCCCCGATCAGGGCGTTTCCCCGGTCGTCGTCGCCGACTTTTCCCAACGCGAAAACGGGCACTTTTTTCGGCAGCAGTCTTGCGGGATAACTCAAAATGATGTGTGCCTTGCAGTAATCCTTATAGTCCGTAAGCACTGCGCTTCGGCTCTCTTCCCTTCCCAAAGTCTCGTTGCCTATAAGACGGAAAACCTCGCCCTTACCTATTCCGCCCGTGCCGGCGATCCAATCAAACCTCATTCGTTGATGCCTCTGAAAACCCAATCGGGATTTTCGGAAATGGGGTGGCAGACGACTTCTTCCGTCGCCGTTGCGACGACGTCGGGATGATCGTGTAAAAGAGTAAACGGATATTCGGCGTCCTGCGTACCCAGAAGCAGTACACGGAGCGCCGTTTGTTTCCATGCGCCCGTATCGGAAAAAATCCTGATTTTTTTCGACGAAAAACACTCCATGCACCCGTACGTGATGCTCATCGGCGCGACGAACTGATAAGCGCCGCCGAAGCTTCTCTGCGACATAGCGATGACTGTATCCCAGTTGTTATACTGCACTCTGATTTTGGAAGCGCGCAAATCGTCGAGCGAAACCTGAGAATATGGTTCGCGCCGAGCCTGGTTATACGCAACGTGCCCATCCTGTCCCCACCCTCCGAGCGTTATGTCTGGCTGTTTTTCCATGGCAAGTTTATGCATTTCTTCGAGATTATCCGGCCTGGGATAATGGCGCTGGGATACGGGCGTGCGCAATTCTTCCCGCACAGCGCCGTAGAAATTTTTTTCCATAAAGGTATAGAAATTCTGCGGATCGTTCTCGGGAAGAAGTCGGCCCTGCCAGTCGAGACATTCGTCCATGTGGAGCCCTATAAAATTTTTCATGCTGATATCTTCTTCGTTGACGATGCGCGCAAAGGGTTTATACCAGGATTTCGGCCCACAGGGAATAATTGCGCGGCATTCGCGGTTTTCGCGGTTGGCAGCCTTTATTTCCTCGGCCAGATCGCGAGCCATCACCTCGCCCATTTCCGCACTGTCTTTCACAACCCTCAGCCTGACTTTGAGGTCGGTTCTTTTTTTCAATTCTTCGGCAGGAACTGAACACCACTTGTAAAGTTCTTTTCTGTCTATCATGTGTCTCCTTTTTTTATTCTTCCTTAAACGGCTTTCCCGCCGCGTACAATCCCAGTCTTCCGCCGGCATGTCTTCCGATCAGTTGCTGCGCTTTTGCTCCGAAATGCCCCACAAAGCGAGGATTCATGTATTCGCTGCAACTCACGAGTTCTTCCGTAATACGCGTCAGCATCAAAAAATCGCCGTCTTCGACGCAGACTTCTTCCTGTGCGGCAAAAATATTTCCGTCGCCTTTACCGCCTAAAAAAGACGCAAACGCACCGACCTTTATCACGCAGAACTTATCTGTGGCAAGTTCTGTTTTTACGTCGCGGGCGAACCGGACAAGCAGCCGCTTGTACTCATCCTTCGGCGTATTTGCCAAAGCATCGCTTTCTCCCTGCAGAAAGATAAAATACTTTTCGGCGATATTCTCCGCACCGGCTTTCGCTATGGCAGACTTTGATTTTTCCATCAGCGCGTCGTAATACGGCATACCTTTCTGCCACTCGCTAATTGAGGAAGAACCTTTTGCCGCATGTACAGCAATGACGTTCCACCCAGTCTTTTCCGTGTAAGCGCGGACAAATTCGCATACCATATTCGTGTTGCCTAGGTAAGACGCGCCCAACGCGTGATCGCGTACCCATTGCGGAATGGTGGATTCGTCCCCGCAATCGTAACCTTTCCTCCCACCGATCAAAATATTTTCGCCTACCGGTTCGCGGAGCGGAACCAACGCGTCGGTCAGGAATCTGTACTCGAATGCGCAGGGAACGGGATCCGACGGCAGTAACGTTTCCGTTTGCCCCTGCATGTTGCTTTGTCCGCAAAATATCAATAAATCGTACATATGTTAAATTTAATACAACCGCGGCAGTTTGCCAATAGTATTTAGAAATTTTGACGCAGCCGACACCGTCCGTTTTACCTGAGCATCGGCAACCTTCGACACGCGGCGTTTATTACTTTTTTACAAGTTCCGCATCATATGCCTTGACGTCCGTACCGTTTCCGTTCAACTGCACAACGAAACGATTTCCCGTGACATCCGTATTATCTCCAGAGTCAGCAGAATAAAACGCACAGTAATGATTGCCGAACTTCTCGCCGTCTTTGATCACAGTAACGGGTTCGCTCCAATGGATCAGATCGTCGGACGACCGAAGTTCGATAACCCTTTCGATGATCGAACTGCCGTCGTTCGGTTTATACGTGGAATGAGGTATCACTCTCGACGCGCTCATCATATATATGCCGTCATCCTTTAATTTGCACACTTTAGCATGCCAGGCGCCATAAACGACAGGCGTTTCCTTGCCGAAATTACCCGCTTCGCAAAACGAACCGTCGTAATATTTTACAAAATCGCCCATCACACCGTCGTTCCGCTTGCGCGTTCTTGCAACGTAAACGTCTACGGCTTCGTGGCTTTTTTTGTTCAGATCAATTTTAATAACGTTATAAAACAGATAAATATAGTCGCCCTCTTCTTCTACGTAACAGCTGAAATCTCCTGCGCCCATGCTCACGAGCCCGTACTTCTGTCCGATAACGGTATCCCCGTTCGGATTGTATTTTTCCGTAAAACTGACGGTTTCCGCGGTAAGTACCCATCTGTCGAAATCCCAGGTTTGCCCCTCGTCGTCGGAGTGCATCAGTCCGACATGCCGAAAATCAGAATCGAGAAACGGCGTTTCGCAAAGGCCGTTTGCATCATAAGCGGTACCCTGTCCGGCCCAACCCGTTTCGTTATGAAAAAAAACGAAAAACCTGTGCGTTTTCGGGCAGATATATAAACCGAACGGCCACACGCTGCCGCGAGATTCTATCCCGTCGGGGTACTTGATTCCGTTAAAAGCCGCCCCTGCTTTTCCCACGGTAAAGTTCGTGGTTATGGGATAAACTTCCTTCAGATCGTGCAGATCTGTACCGCAGAACATTCCGATATGCCCGCAGTGGGAGTGCCCGCTTATCGCCCAGAGTCTGCCGTCGATATCCCGATACATAGGCGTCGTACCGTCCTGAAATATCCCGTTTTGTTGCGAGAACGGCGTATCCCGTTCCTCGCCGAAAATAAATTTTTTATCCGAAAAATAGTTTTTCATACTCTCACCTTTATTTATAATATACCGTCGCTTCCGCATTTTCCGCCGTCAGAACGCCGTCCGTTATCTGACCGCCGCACACCGATTCTATCTTGCCGTGCAGATCGAGCAAAATTCGTTCCCCTTTCTTCAGCCCGCAGATCCTCAGCATATTATCTCCCGCATCGGCAATCAAATTGGGCACAATTCTGTCGAAACAGCCGCGCACGGTTTTATCCGAACAATGTAAAACCTTGCATTCGTGCGGCGGAACAAGGAATGAAAGTTTTTTTCTTTTTCCCAAAACTTTGCTTTCCCAAAAATCAAATACGTGCATTTCTTTTCCAAGATCCGCCCCGAGTTTTTGAGGATAATCTTCCCAGTTGAAGAGCAGCAGTGTGGAAATATCGCCGCCGTCTACCAAAATTTCCGACGGAATATCCCTCACGCCCAGATCGAACGCACGGCCGGCGATCTGATTTAGCGGCAGAATTTTTTTGAACATCTCCGTCTGATCTTCGCTCAAAAGCGTTACTTTATCGGAGAGCATGGTGTTTCCGCCCGTCGCCGCGATAAAAGATGCGAATGTTTTTATTTCCTCTTTCGTCCGCGTACATAAACGGAAAGCTTCTCCGTCCTCATTTTCGGCGGTGCGTAACATCAGACAGTCGGGATCTATACGTACGTGTTTATTGAAAAATCCGCGCAAAAACACCTGTTTCGCCACCTTCTTAAGCGAATTCCACTGTTCGAAAATATCCATGCTCGTGCGGATCATATCGACATGATTCAGCGACTGGCTCAAAGGAGACGTACATGCGAGCAGCAATGTATCTTCCGTCACGGCGGAGCGCATGATTTCCAATGCCTTACGGTAATTTTTTACGCCGTTAAATCGGCTGTCGGCATATCTGCCCGCCGAAATGCCGTATATCACGAAATCGAATTTTATATATCTGTATCCCCAATTATAAGAGATCTTATGAAAGAGATCGTACAGATACTTCTGCGCTTTTTCCGTACTGAAATCGATGGTATTGCTGCCGTAAATTTCGTCGCTATCGTAACTTTTTACAAAAATATCGGGGTTGCTCCTAAACAGCTCGGAATCCGATTGCGCCGTAAGCGGACTGATCCATATTCCGGGAATATACCCTTCTTTTTTGATCTCATCCGCCAGTTTTTTCATTCCGCTAGGGAACTTTTCGTTCGCTTCCCAGTCGCCCCGATTGATGTTCCAGCCATCGTCTATCTGAATAATATCGATATCGACGCCGCGCTTTTTAAGCTCATTCATATTATCGAGTATGATTTGCTCGCTTATGCCCGGTCCGTAATAATACCAACTGCACCATCCCGAATATGCACGTACGGGTTTTTTCGGCTGTCCGCCGTTATATTTCGTCACGGCGTCGGAATACAATTCCAGCGCTTCGTGAACGGATTTTGCCGTTATAATGGCAAAATCGTCGGAAACAACTGTTTCTCCCGCTTCTTTCGGCTGGAAAAACATGGGGACATTGAGCGCGATGGACCCATTTGCGCATATCTTGACGGAACTGAACTCTTTACGGTAGCTTACTCCTCCTGCCGCGATGCATTTTTTGCCATTTATGCCGACGGCGTAATCCGTGCTCTCTTTGCACTGATTGAGGGTAAGAGCCTCCACGCTGACGTCGGAACTCATATCGTCGGTCTTCACGCCGTTGAAATACGTGCCCGCGTTTATAAACGCCTTATCGAAAACAGTATCTTCAAACTGCCCTTTGAAAAAGCAGAAGTTAACGAGAGCTCCGATGTTTTCCTTCACGGAAAAAGAACCGCCGATCAGCGCCCCGTTTTCATAGGGAACAGCCCTGACGGAAAAAACGCCGTCGCTTGCTTCAAAAGAGCCGCCGCGTTTTTCGACCTTCCACTTTCCGTTTCTTTTTATGATCGTATCGTAATGTTCTCCCGCGTATTCCACATAAGCGGAAATATCCCTTATTATACTGTTGTCCCCCAGTTCGAGACACAACTTATCCTGTTCTATGCAAAATCGCATTTTATTCACTCAATCCAATTTCAACTTAACGACGTCCTTCGGTTCGCGCATGATCCATTTGCCTCTCGTGAAGTCGGGCGCAACCAACGGCATTCCCGAAATCGCGACCGACTGTTCGCTCAAAACGGTAATGCTCATCCATGTCGCGGCATCATAGATGTCTATGGGAAACTCCTTTCCCTCGTCCACGCATTGTAAAAATTCCCGAATCATCAGATAATCCATTCCCCCGTGGCCGGCCGCCATTTCTTCCTCGCTGATATTCTGCCAAATATCCGGCGCAAGATGCTTGTATGCGTTTGCGTTGTCGAATTCCTTTCTCAGCGCGTCGGCGGCGTTCCACGTTTCGTGCAGAGACTCGGTCTGATCCAGCATGACGGCGTTCGCCTCCTGCATACAAAGTCCTTTCGTTCCGCGGACGGTGAACTCGCGCGAATAAAAACGCGGAAGAGAGGTATCCAGCGTAAGTGTGATCGTTTCTCCGTTAGCGCATTTGATCATGGTATGCACCAAATCGCCCTGCTTGAAAGTTTCCCCGATCTGGCTCTTGTCGGGATTCCTTTCGTCCAGCGTATAGGCCTTCAGCCCCGCCGCTTTGGACGACAAGGACGAAACGCTCATGATCCTGTTGCCGCGATTCAAATTGAGTATTTTCGCAATCGGTCCCAGTTCGTGTGTGGGATAGTTTTCGCAATTTCTCTTTTTATAGTTTTGCAGACGATAATGCTGATTGATCTTTCCGCCCATAATTTCCGAACGCAGATCGTGGCCGTATGCTCCGTGGCAATGAACGATTTCCCCCAGCATTCCGCGGCGGACAAGCGTAGTTGCCAGAAGTTCGAAATAATCGAAACAGCAGTTTTCCATGAACATGAACGGCGTTTTTGTCGCCTCATAAGCGCGCACCAGCTCCCAACATTCTTCCAACTCGTAAGCGCCACCGACTTCCATCGCCGTTATTTTGCCCGCATACATCGCTTTTACGGCCATACGGATGTGTTCGTCCCAGGAAGAGGCTATGTATACCGCATCCACGTTTTTATCCGCGAGCAGATCTTCGTAATTTTTATATACCGCAGGACTGACTCCCCGCGTTTCCTTTACAGCCTCGGCTGCTTTTTCCAGGTGAACGTCGTAAAGATCGTTTATAGCGACCACATTTACGTTGTCGAACAGGAGAAATCCTTTCATCATGCCGTAGCCTCTGCAGCCTAAACCCATAACGCCCAAATTAAGTTTTTTCATTTTTTATATCTCCAAATTAAATTTCGTTTATCAGATGGTGTTCACGCTGGCAATGTAAACGTACGAATTTTTGTACGGCATCATCGGTTCGTGAGCGATAAAGTCGTCTTCGAGTTCTTCGATCCCGTCGATTTCGCCCGTTACGTAAGCGGCGATCCGTTTACGGCAGGATTTCGTTCTTTCCAGCAGGCCGCCGAGTTTTATCTCGTGCGTTTCGAAACCGTGCGGCTTGTTTTCTTTCATCCAGACGATTTTGAAAGCCTCGATGAGTGGCGTAAGCAGTTTTTCCACCTTTTTATAGCGTCCGATCAGTTTTTTCAGTTTGTTTTTCTGGCCACTACGGTAATAAAAACGGGAAAGCGCGCCCAAATCGTATTTTTCCGCAAGCACCTTCGAAAGGCTGCAATAAAATCTGAAAAGATAACCGTAAGCGTTGTTTCTTTCCGCCGCTTCGGCAAATTTTTCCGCATAACGGGCGTACGTTTTGCGCTCTTTGCCGGTAAGAGAAACGAAGTTGTTGAATCTTCCGCAGAAATAATCGCTGTAAAGCATTTCCTTTGCGCCGGTACCGATGTCGTCCTGCCGAGGAAACGGCATATCCGAAAGATCGCACAGCAGAAAATCGTCCCAGTTTCCTTTAAAAACTTCGCCGAAAACCTTTTTCGCGTTTTCGACATCATAGTTGCCTTTCACGGCCTCCGCGGCATAAGTGAGCGTCGGCAGAACCGCGGTGGCGGAGCATTCCGCTCCTCCGTCGCTCCAAAGCGTGATTAGGATATTTTCCACGTTTTGTTTGGCGCACGCGCCGAGCGACTTTGACAATCTATCGAGCGATATTTCGTTTGCGGAATGAAAGCCGCAGCATTTGACCGCCGACCCCGCAAACCATACCTCTCTGCCGAATTCAAAATGTTTTTTCAGCATCTTTTCGTAAACGGCTTCTTCCTGCGTAAAATAATCCCAATAAGCAACGGCCACGCCTTCGGGTACTTTGCTCAAGAGCTCTTTGTCCAAATCGGCGTCCGGCGCCACATATTCGCCGCCGGTGGCGATGCGGAAAAACATATCGGACCAGATCATCGGCTTAAAACCGTACTTTTTCGCTATTTCCGTTACCCTTTCGAGATGCCGCAGAAAAATATCGAAGCGATTTTTATAGCCGTTCAATCGGAGATAATTGCCCAATCCCAAACGGTGCGCTTCATCCATACCGATGTTAATTTTCCGTGAAGTAAAACAATCGGCGCAAAACGCAAACATCTTGTCGATCAGCGCATAAGTGCGCTCATCGCCGACCAACAGCACACCGTCGCAGTCGTTGACGGGTGCGTAATGTTCCCATTCGAAAATTTTTTCCAGATGTCCCAGCGTCTCTATGCAGGGCACGAGTTCCACGCCGTTTTCGACGCAGTACGTGTTGATGGCTTTCATTTCCGTTTTTGAATATCTGCCCCTGCCGTAGCCGAAATATTCTTCGCCGTCCAAAGCGTAGGTATCTTCGGTATAAAGTTCCAGCAAATTGTAGCCGAGTTTTTTGATCTTATCGACGAAACGAAGAATATTCTCCGTTTTCATCACAGCATTGCGCGAACAATCCAGCAATACGCCGAAATTTTTAACTGCCATAAAGTCATTCCTTTTTACATACCGCGGGAATAAATCCCGCGGTATGTAAGCGTGCATTGTTTTTTTGTCGTTTTACTGCTGAGGCAGTGTTTTTACCGCGCGCCACGAAGTCATGTATACGCTTGTAAAATTCGACTCGCCCGTAGTATCGAAGCAAAGCCCGAGATTCGTTATATTGTCCGCAGTCACACCGTCGTCGCCGAATATCGCGGCGCCGTTATAGATGTAAGTATCTCCCCGCCTCTCCAAAACGAGCATTTTCCACGTGTTGGCAGGCAGGATCTCCCCCGTCGCATAGTGTATGGTGAGAGATGTCGCCGAAGAAGTTGAATATACGTAGAAATAAACGTAATCGTACAGATAATTGTCTTCGGCGTCTTTCGCGTTGAGATTTGATATGGCGGGCGCCGTCAGTCTGACCGTAGGCTGAAATCCTGGTGCTTGCAGATAAAACTCCGTGGAGCACTCTTCTTCCGCCATCACCTGCGCTTTGCTCGCGCCGAATACGAGGGAATTGACATTGCCCAATTCGCTCGCACCCTGCGAAGTGCTTAAATTGAGCACGGCGTTTTCTTCCGCCAGGCTGTTCGTAACCCGTACCGCGGAGATACAGAAAGTATATCCCGGGAATGCACCTTCCGTTCCTTTCGAAACCAACAGAATGCCGAACGCCTGATTTTCTGCAGTGAAAGAGGCGTTCATATCGGCAGCGCGCGCGGCAGAAATCGTAAGTTTATTTCCGACGAAAGACTGGCTGACAAACGAGTTGTCGTCCTGGCGCACCAATACGACTTTCGTCCATGTTCCCGCGGGTACGGCGGTGGTCGTACCGTGGAAAGTCAGTCCCGTCATGTCTGTATAGACGTAAAAGTACAGGTATTTATACGGGGTGATATCGTTGATCGTCGGACGGAGATATACGCCGCCGACTCCCCAGTAGGAAGGATTGCGCACCGTTATTTCAAGCGAATATTCCTCTTCGCCGTAAGTCGTTTTTTGAGAAGGGGAGATCGTCGTATCCTCATTATATTCTACTGCGAAATCCTTGCCGAAATCGCGGTTGAAGTATGTCAGATTGTCCGCTTCGTTCCCCACGACCGATACCGTTTTCGTGTAGGTCGCGTACAGAACGCCGTCCTTGAACACACGGTACATAAAATCGTATGTTCCCGCGTTTGCCGCAACAAACGTCGCCTCGGTGTATTCTTGGCCTTGATAGTACGTCTTTACAACATATCCTTCCTCAGTTGTCGCCGTTACGCCGATCTCCGCGCCTTCAAAATAATATTCGTCGAACGTTATTTCGATTTCCGGCTGTTCAATCTCCTTCACCGCCATGAACGTAGAAAGGAATATCGTTCCGGCGGCAGATTCTTTTTCCATATCGAATACGAACTGCAGACCGCTGATGTCGTTTGCAGTGATCGTTTCGTTGAACACGTTTACTCCGTTATAGCTGAAATTTTCACCGTTTCTGACGAGAACGATTCTCGTCCACACTCCCGCAGGAATAAATTCTCCGACTTGAGCTGCTCCGATCTTGATGCGCGTTTTCAGAGCGTCTGTAGTATAAGCGTAGAAAACTACATAATTATACAGATATTCGCCGCCCTGCTCCTTTTCGTTGAGGTTCTTTATAAACGGGTTGACCAGTTCCAGCGACGGCCAGTATCCCGGAGCCTGCAAATAACATTCGAGCGAACTCGCGTCCCCTACCATGTGCGTATTCGTGCTGATGCCAGCGCCGACGGAATTAAGCGCCCCTACGGACGATATACCGAACGGTTGGTTGAAATACGTGATATTGCCAGGCTCTTCGTCGTAAACGAATACCGTTTTCTGCACAGTATTGACGAGTTTACCCGCGGAATACACTTCGAACGCAAGGGAATACACTCCGTTTTCCGTAAATGTATATGATTCCTCTTCCGTAATATCCGTAACGGTATTTCCCTGAACCAGATAGACTTTCTGGGTAATATCTTCCACTCCCGTCGCCGTCGGAATCGCGAACGGCACGCCTTTTTCCGCCTTGTCGGCAAGCTCGACTTCCGCTTCGGGCAATTCTTCGTTAGTACCCCGCATTGCCGAAAGATATATGGTTGTATCTTCATTCACTGGTTGATAGATGAAGAACATGAAGCCGTCCATATCGGTAGGCGTCACGGTTTCGTTAAACACATTAGTCCCCCACGGCGTCGTGTAATTCGTACCCTCGGCGTTGCGCGTCAGTACGATCCTGTTCCACACACCGGGAACAAGCGAACGATCCGGCGACCAGATTCCGTTGAAAGTCACGCCGCTGTTTGCCTTGTTGATCCAAATATAGAAATACAAATACTTGTATTCCGTAATATCTTTTTTATATGCCTTATCTACGACGATGCAACTATTGCCCGTTGCCGAGTTGTTGGTATGCTTCAGCGCGTAGTCTTCGCCGGGAATCGTCTTTTCGTCGCTGGAAACGGATTTTCCCGTCATACCGTTATTCGATACGTTCTGTGCGGCAAATTCACGGTTGAAGTACGTCAGATTATCCTCTTCGTTCTCTATCACGAGAATGTTTTTTTCAACTATGTCGGCAAGCTTGCCGTCCACGAGCAGATAGAAATAGAACTTATAAGCCCCCGCGCCGTTAAAGGTATAAGTGTTTTCCTTTACTTCGGTAAGGAGCCCGTCCTTTTCGGCATAAACTTTCTGCGTCACGTTGTCCGCGCCGGCGATCGTACCGGTCGGAATATCGACCGTACCAATGGGATTAGTACATACCTGCTCCATCGCGACTTCCGATTCCGGCATAGAATGCGCACCTTTGATAGATGAAAACCATACGTTAGCACCGGTTTCGGCGGGAATATACAGCCAGACGAGAAAGTCCGTGATATCCGTAGGATCCGCCGTACACGTTCCCGAATATTCGTCATAGAAAACTCTCGTTCCCCAAGGCGTCATATAATCGATTTTATCTCCGTCCACGACGGTCTTTTTCAATACGATCTTATTCCATACGCCGACATTGAGGCGATGCGACGAATAGATCGCGTTGAAAGTTACGCCGACGTCGGCCGTATCGGTATAAACGTAAAAATACAGATATTCGTAATCGGTGATATCTTTGATATACGGACGATTGATATACAGTCCGCCGTAGCCGGTAGCGTTAGCGCCTGCGGAAAACTTCAGAGAGTATTCGTCACCGGGTGCAGTAACGTCCTGTGCCGCGTATATACTGCCCACGTCTGCGAGCAGAGTGATGTGATCGGCGGCAAAAGAACGGTTGAAATACGTGACGGTATCCGGTTCGCCGGCAAAGCTGTGAATCGTCAGAATTTCCTCCGCCGTATTGCCGGAAGCGTCGGTCGCCGTATATTTCACTGTATATTTGCCCGTATCGGTAAGCGCGATTTTTCCGTCAACGGGATCGATCTTTTGATTGCCGAAGCTGACCGTCATAGATGTCGTCAGCTGTTCCGACGGAGTATAGTTATCGCTGTAAGTGGGCACAGGCACTACGTAATCCTCCGTTCCCGACAGCTCGTAAACGTCGAGGGAATCGAGCGCGATCGTCGGCTTTGTAGTATCTTTCGACTCGATCTTCATCGTCTTCGAAACATCTTGGCCCTCAAAAGTAACGGTGTAAACCGCTTTGTATTCCCCGATATAATCGACGAATATCTGATCGTTTTCGACGATCACTTCGTCTTCGTTCGGATCGGTTACGGTGATCCGCAACGGATAAATATCGCCGTTGGAATCTTCTGCCACTATGCTCGGCAGGGCGAAATATTCGCCTACCTCGGCGGTAACGCTTTTCGGCACGTTAAAAGTCAGTTCGTTCGTTTCCGGATCGCTGCATGCAGTCAACCCGATCGCAGACGCAACCAACATCGCCGCACAGAGCATCAGTAATTTGAATTTTTTCATATTTTCCCCTTCCTTTTTTATTTACTCATTTGATCAGCTTGAATTCGTCGAAATAATACGAATACGGTTCGCCGTTTACGAGTTCATTCTTAAAGTTGTTTCCCATAAAGAATTTGATGCTGGCAACATTCTCCAGATCTATGCCTTTTTCCGCCAGATCAATAAGATCGATCGTCAGCGTGTACCATTTGCCCACTTCGAACGGCGTGCTCCAGTTCCCCGCGAAATGCGTGTCGCGGATATTGGGATAACTTTCCCTGTCGAAAGCGCCCGTTGCGTCGGTAAGCCGCACGCCCACGTTTTGCGACACCAAAGGATAATCGCAGCAGATGGAAAACTCTAACGCGGAATATTCCGAGAAGTCGAGACGGCTCAGCGGATCGCCCGTGATCTGGATTCCGGGCGAATAGTTATTCGACCCCGCACTCGTATCCACTGCGGGAGTAATCTTGAGCGACCCCGTCCCGCTCTTAATGAATTTTTTATCCCTGTTGATCGAAATGCCCTGAGCGTGTGTCGCGAGCGCCATTTCCAAAGAGGGAGAAACGTAATATCTGTCTACTTTGTCGTCAAAGAAAAGCAACTCGCCCTCTTTGTACTCCTTCGAAACCTGAGGAAGCGGTTCGTCGGTAAGATGTGCCTGCAGATTATCCATATAAATCACGTAAGGATCGTCGTGCCCACTTTCGAAAGCAAACTTGATATATTCGACTTTATCGATAAAACATGCCTGCGACGCGACTTCCCTGTCGATGTTCATCACGATTTTATTGTAACCGGGTACCAAATCGAATTCTTTGCCCGTATATTCGGAACGGGTAGTTCCCGCATACCGCGTCATAAAGGAAAACTGCATGCTGCGGATTTTTTCCGAAGCGTTGAACACGTCGACGGAAAGAGCCTGTACGTCGGAAAAATCCTTTTTCTGCAGCCATTTCGTCCCAGTAAAGATGCTGACTTCGGGAATACCGCCTTCTCCGTCCACCGTAAATTTGGCAGACGTATTTCCGTCGGTTACGTACTCTTCGTTATCGTTTACTTCCACTTTGTTGAAGTAGCTGTAACATTTGAAACTTCTGAGTTCTTCCAACCCAGAAAACGTGCTCAGGAGCACTTTTTTGGAACTCGTTTCCCCGTCGTTGCCGCCGGTACACCCCGCAGCAAAGGAAAAGCACAATGCGGCGGACAAAATGCAAATCAAAAACTTTTTCATGCGGTTTTCCCCCTTATTCTGAAACCTTTTCGCTGTACATCAAATCGTCGAAATACAGGGTTTGCAGCGGCATCGCTTCAATATTCAGATCGTCCTTGGAGTTATTGAACTCAAATATGATTTCGTCCGTATCCGCGAGAGAAGTCCAGTTCGTCTGATAAATTCCCTCCAGCTTGACGGTCGTCCACTGCCCAGCTTTCAGCGTGTAATCGGCGATTTTCATGGTGTTTACGGAATCAGAGCAGAGAATCACTCTCATCGGCACATCCACCGTGCTCGCGTTGTACACATTGAACATAAGCGCGTTCAACTTCGTTATATCTATATTATTGTCTGCAATATTTATGGAAATTTGCGGGTTATATCCCAGCGTTGCGATGGGATCGTCCGCATCGAAGGTCGATTCGATCACGACTTTCGCCGAACCCGTCGCCATTACATAATCGGCATCTTCGTTGAAAGTAATATCGACCGCTTCGTCATTTGCCGTAAAAATGGCCGTACTCTGTTCGTCGTCGAAAGAAGAGAGCAGGACCGTTTTCCCGCCAGCATCTACCGTAACGATGCTCTTTTCTCCGTTCTTTGCGAGTTCGATTTCGAATACGTTGGACGCTTTATCCATCGTAATGGTATGCGTGTAGCTCTTGCCGTTACCCTGAACGGTGCCGTTTAACGCAACGCCGTTAACTTTGATCGCATAATCGCTGGAGGCCAAAAATTCCAACGTCGCTTTATTGCCTGCGTAGGTAATACCTTTCGTCACCAAACGACTGTCTTCCCCGCATCTTTCTATCACTGCCGCAAGTTCCCTGCGGACATCGAAAAAACCTTCGAAATCATCTACATACTGAACGCCGTGATAAATCTGACTGCGAAGATTGCCAACCATATCATCTACGGAGATTTCCGTCTTGTAATATTCGGAAAGCCCTTCCGTCAGGGAATTGAGCAGATAGTAGTATTCGTAATCTTCGTTGCCGTCCCTGATTGCCTCCAATCTAATGGATCCGACAGGGCCTTTGATGCCGTAATCTACGCCGGGATAGAGCAGAAATCCTTCGCCGTTCGTCGGCCACGTAGGACTGTTTCTCGCGGCGTCTTCGTAAGGACTCGAAGGACGGACGATCGCGCCGTTTTCCTGCGTATTGGAATTGCCGTACGAGTTCACGCACCAGTACAGGTTTCCGTCGATTTCGTAATCGTACATCATCGAGCCGAGCACGCGCGCCCCGATCAGGTTATCGTCTATATGATAACAGGGATAAGGATAGCACGGTCCGTTACAGCCGTACCACCAGATGCTGCCGTTCGCCTCTTTCAGTTTCATGTATAAATCGAGATTATCCATGCCTGCTACGTTGTTATATCCTTCAAAATTGTGGAACAGCGGGCAATAGGTGCATTCGCCGAATTCGAAAACGGCACCTTCCTTGTTCGTGCTCGTCAACGTATAGTCGGTAGTCAGAATATTGGGAAGTTTTCTTATTTTCGTTTTGATTTCTTCAGCGTCTTCTGCAGACTTGTCATCAAAATATCCCTCATCCGCAAGGTCTTCGATAATCTCCTCCTCCATCTGATCTATAGCGACGAAAATCTGATGCGCCAGATTGAAAGTCTGCGTGTACTGCGGTTCGTCGATCATCGCTCCGAAATAATAAACGGCCTTGTCGAGAAGTTCTGCATTCCCTTTGCTTGCCTTCACCATGGCGACGATAAATTCACGTATATAATCGATATCGAGATTTCCTGGGCCTTTGGCGCCGTAACCCGTTCTGTACGGAAGCGCAAAGTTGGAAATTCTCGGATCTTCATACGCTTCGGTCGCCGCCTTCACGTACTCTTCCACGGAGAATGAATCCCAGATCCCCGTCATCAGCAACGTCGCCGAACAACGATAATCCGCCAAAAAATCGTAATAAAGACGATACATCTCGTCGGAGCTGTCAAGTTCGCCGTATATCAGTTCGTCCTGCCAGATCGCGAATAGCGATCCTACGTGATTCTCTTCGCTTATGGCAAAATTCCATACGGTAACGCTCATGGGAATCTCGTAAACCTTGCCGTCTACAGTCACGGTACACGTCGCTGTATAGACGCCTTCTTTCGTGTCCGGCTGCGTTTCTACGGAGATATAAACCGCTTGATTGACGCCTTCCACTTTGTTTTCGCCGTATTCCACAGCCTTTTCAAATGGCAGTAGCGCGTCGGGCACGTATCCTGCATGGATCTGAGAAGTAGGCGTATAACCCATTTTGCGGGTTACGTTGATATACTTCTGCAGATAGATTTTTACGGGAATTTCCTTTCCGTTGCCGTCCACGATCTTCGAAACGGAAACATTGAAAGACTTTACTTTATAATCGTTTTCCGGCGTAATGATGAACTGTGCGCCTTCCACTTCGTTTTTGGCGAGTTCGATTTTCAGATTCGCCTGAGGCATATCGGCATATACGTCATCGCGCATAATTTTCTGGAGCGACGGCACCGACCACAGTCTTACCGAAGGCTCTCCCGTTAAGTTATCGTCGTTATTGCATCCGAACGCAAACGTGAGGCACAGAACAATCGCAACACACAGACAGATTAGTCTTTTTTTCATATTTTCCCCTTTATAAATTTTTTATGGATTCGTATTATATTAGTACCCTCAGTTAAGTCCCGCATCCTTGACGATATTGGGCCACAAGCGCTTTATGGCGTTATAGTTGTCGATAAAAATCTTATTTGGCGAGAGATAGTCCGCCGCCGAGGAAACGTTGAATTTCGATTCGAACGGCAGATATTCCGGGAACATTGTAAGATTTCCGAGATAAACGGCGGGATATACGTCATAAATACCGATAAAGTTATCAACGTCATCAATCACGTCGAACTTCGACTGATAGAACGCCGAAATATTGCTCACTAAGGTAAAATCGTACTCGACGGGCAGATTCTGCCCCTTCGTAGCCTCGGCAAAGATCTTGATGCCTTCGTCGGAAAAATAGAACTTCAAAAAATCCTTCGCAAGTTCTTTCGCCGTGGCGAAAGCGGGAATATAGATATTGTTGTTATAGTTGCCGAACGTCAGCCTTCTTGCTTCTTTCACTTTATCGTAAGCGCTCTGCGTCACGTCATAGCCGTATTCGGTACTCGAAAGCGCCGTTTCGCCCGCGTCGATCGCCTTGACGAGCGCTTCCAGTTCAGCATCGTTCTCAATGGAATTTTCGCAGGCGGGGTGATTGATGATCGCGCTGATTACCGGCGTTTTCATCATTTTAAATTCGATTTCGCCCGATGCGATCTGGCTTTCGAAATTCTGCGACATTTCGCTTTCCAGCCAGTCTCCGTTAGGCATCATGGCGGAAGTCGTAGCGCCGTTGGTATTGATTCTCGCGCGTTCGGCATTGAGGAACGTAGATTGCGTATCGATAAACGTACGGGTCGCCAGCGTCGGATCGCAATACACGTTGGAACGCGCGACCTTTTCAGTGCCGTTCATTTCGTACGTGCCGAGCAGCTGGTCCATAAGTTTGAGCATCTCCAGGCGGCCGTCGGTATTCGCAATTTCATAGGTATGCGTGCCGTTTATGTCTTCGCCTTTGAAAAAGTTGATATAACTCTGTACGCCGTCATACTGCGCCCACCACTGAGGATAAACATACATCCAATAAGAATCCGAAAGACAATAACTAAACGGGACGACCTCTATGCGCTGTCCCACAGAATTCTTGTTCGTACTGTAAAATTCGTCATCGAGAATGTCGTCGCAAAGCTCCAGCAGACCGTCCGTGGTTACGGGCACTTCCCATCCATGTTCGCGGAACATCCTGCTGTTGTAAACGATACCGATATTGCCGCCTATCCACGCTGCGGAATAATAAGTGTCTTCCGTCCATCTTTCCGCATCTACGTTTTTGAGGTTGAACACAAATTCGTACGAATCGAGCATCTTATCCTTGATCGCCAAAGTTTCCCCTTCGGGAATATGATTGTACACTTCGGTCAGCGGCTCGAAATAATTCGGATAGGTTACGCCGTCGATCACAGCTTCACCGCCCGTCACGAGATTGTAAATATTGTTGCCTCCGTTGAAATACAGATCGATCGTGCTCGCTCCGGGGCCGGCGTAAATATCCGTGGCAAGAGAACTGTCAACCACGCCTTCGATATCGATCTCGACGCCGTCGTGCAGTTCCAAATATCTGGCCGCAACCGCACGAAGCCCTGCGGTACCGTAACCGCGGTCGTACGCCTGTATTTCCAAAAAGTTTTCCGTATCCTTTTTAGCTTTGTCGCATCCGGTAAGCGCGCCGCACGCGCCCGCGGCGATAACGCATCCGAGCGAGACCGCCAAAATTTTCATGAATTTTCTCATACTTTCTCCTTTTTGTTCTTTATTTGCTTCTTGCTCAATCTGTCAACCTTTCAGACCGCCGGTATCTACCCTTTCCATCAAAGAATTCTGAAAGATACCGAATATGACCATCACGGGAATAACCGAAATGATCAGTCCTGCAAAATACACGGGCATGTCGGCACCTCTGATCATCTGTTTTTCGTAAATATACAGTCCGAGCGACAGAGTCGGCAGTTCCCTGAAATACAGCATCGGCGTGGAATAATCGTTCCAATACTGAATGAATTGCATGATCAGCAGAATGGAAATCATGCTGAGCGCCTGCGGAAACATAATTCTGAAATAAACCTGCCAATGGTTCGCACCGTCTATAAACGCAGCCTCGGCATAGTTCCACGATACGTTTCTGTAAAAACCTTCCAAAAACAAAAAATTGATGCCGATGCCGCCTGCCATGGAGATCAGAAACAGCGGACTGTTGATCCAGCCGAATTTACTGTATAACCTATACGTAGCGGGCCCCGAGCCCACGATCGGCATAAGCATGACGATCAGCAGAATGCCATATATCGTTTTCGCCCCTTTAAATGGATATCTTGCGAATATATATGCCGTCATCGAACAGACAAAAACATTCAAAATACAGCTTCCTGCGGCGTACCAAAGGGAATTGACGAGCATGCCGAACAGCGATACGTCGTTGACTTCCAATTTTTTGAACGCCGTTACGTAGTTCACGAATTTCCACTGTTCGGGAAACGCGAACGGTGAGTTTATCATATATTCATCATGCGTTTTCAGCGAAGAGAGCACCGCCCAAAAGAGCGGGAACACAATACTGACAGAATAGATGGCAAACAGGATCACAACGAGAATGATAACGATTTTCCCCACCATCGTACGGCGGTTTGCGTGATTTCTTCTCAAATGTTTTCTCATCAGTATTCCACGTCCTCCACTTTTCTGCTGAGCCATCTCGTAACCAAAAGGAACGGCAGACCCAAAATCGTATAAAAGATACCGACCGCCGCGGCGTATTCCATATTCGTTCCCGTCATAACGCGTTCAAATAGCCAGTAAGAAATCGTGTACGTTCCGAAATTACCCTGCGTAAAGAGAAGTATTGGTCCGGACGAAGTAAAAATACTCATGACCGAAAGCAATATAGAGGTTGCCAAAATGGGCCAGATCAACGGAATCAGTATATAAACAATCTCCTTAATCGCACCGATCCCGTCCAGCTGTGCCGATTCAACTACTTCTTCGGGAACTCTCCTCATCGCGTTGCTCGTCAGCAGGAAACCGGTAAAGCCCGTCCACGCTTGATAGACGAGAAGGGTTTTCATTGCGTATTCCGTACTTCCGAGCAGGTTTGGCAGCGATTTGTCGAACAGCGCCAGAACGGTGGATAACAGTCCGCTGCTTTCGGGAGCGATGATATATCTGAACAACGTTGCGAGAACGGTTACGGGAATAACGGCCGGTAGATAAAAAATAAATCTGAAAACTTTATAACCGAAAATCTTTTTATAAAAGAAATATCCCACTACGATATTCAAAGGCGTCAAGATGAAAAAACTGAAGGCGAAAAACGTCAGCGTATTTATCGTCGCTTCCTTAAGCAGCGGATCGTTGCCGATAAACCCTTCATTGAACATTCTCGTAAAGTGCTCGAATGTCCAGTAACGTATATTTGTTCCCGGCACGCTGCGCTGGAACGCCATGGCGATCGACTGAAAGTTCACGCCGAAATACAAAACCAAAAAGTGCAGCGCAGGCCAAGCGAGGAAAGAAATTATAAAGATATTGCGCATTCTTTTTTCTCTGCGCTTTCCGTCTAACTTTTCCTTTGCGACGCCCGCAACGCTTTTTTTCTTCATTCTCCCATTCTCCTTAAGTGATTAAAGTTTCGTTGCGTTAATATATTATCATCAATATCGTCATCTTTCCATAGTTAAATCGGATAAAAACATATATATTTCGGCGACAAAAAAACGCTCGTTCTATTGACTTATTATATCAAATATGGTATAGTTTTATTGAAATAAAATGCGTAGAAAAAAACATAATAAACAGCGTTTTTACAGTATTTATCGTGTGATTTCTTAAAGAAATTTTCCGTTTCGGTAACTTATACATTCTTTTCACCGCTGCGAAAACCGTGCTGAATTTATGCTTATTTTACGCAACAGGAGTCCGATTATGCAGTCATTAGACGAAGACGACATCGAATTGCAAAAACACTTCACTATATACGACACTTACCCGAGTTTCAATCCATATCTGTATTCCGCCTGGGAGGTCGACAGAGTCCGCAAATACATTACCTCGCCGAGTCTTCTCCAAGCCGATAATCTGTATTGCTTTATCAGAACGCCTTCGGGAAAAGGCAGGCTGGTTACAACTCTCGGCACCTTCGATATCTGCGAAAACACATTGCTGCTCGTTCGGGAAAACAATATTGTAGAATACTATGCCGTCGATGGAGTGTGGTCTTATAACTGGTTCAACTTCCGTACGTCCACACCCGTGCCCTTTTTCGAACTCAATAAAATCTATTCCATCGTACCCACTTATACAGAAAACCTTTTAAAAAACGAAATGTTTTCGGTTATGCAACACTATAACGAATACAATATTCAGCTTACGTCGTCTTTGTTTCTTTCTCTTGTATACAGTTGGATCAAGGTGTGCCACGATCAGATCGAAAACACTTCCGTTCACGTGGCGGACATAAAGCATATTCTCTCGTATATCAACAATAATCTCGGCACGGAAATCGCCATAAACGATCTTGCGGCGAGATGCTTTCTGTCCGAGCGGCAGTTCCGACTGATCTTTACCAATTACATGGGTATTTCTCCGAAAAAATATATCGGTCTGCAAAAACTGAAAAAGGCGGCCCTGCTCTTGCGAACCACTTCCCAGACGATTTCCCAGATCGCTTCCGATCTGAATTATTCGTCGCCTTTTCATCTGAGCCGCGATTTTAAAAATCAGTTCGGTATTTCACCGAGAGAATACCGTTCTAAGCAGGAAGAATAAAAATATATATGTTTTTATCCGATTTTGCTATGGAGTTTTTTACCCAGAAGTGGTACAATCACGGTAAAAACGAGGGGATAACAATGAGCGAAAAAAAATATTTCGGCGTGATGATGAACGTATCTCAAGCAGTCATGAAACCCAGTAAAGTAAAAGAGTTCGCTCTCTACATCAAAAAACTGGGATATAACATGCTCCAGCTTTATACGGAGGACACTTACGAAGTAAACGGAGAGGAATATTTTGGCTATCTCCGCGGCGGATACACAAAAGGGGAATTAAAAGACATCGTATCGTACTGTGAAAGCATCGGAATAGAAGTTATTCCCTGCGTAGAAGTCCTCGCACATCTGTCCACGCTATTCAAATGGCAGGATTACGCCGAAATAAATGATTCCGACGACATCCTACTTGTCGGCGAAGAACGCACCTATGCTTTAATCGAAAACATTTTCGCAACGCTCCGCGAATGTTTTACTTCCGACCGCGTCAACATCGGCTTGGACGAAGCGCACAACCTGGGACTCGGACAGTATCTGCAGCGCCACGGATATACCGATAAATCCGAGATCTTTTTCTCTCATATCGAAAAAGTGACCGCAATTGCAGAAAAATACGGGTTTATTCCTATGATGTGGTCGGATATGCTCTTCAAAAATTTATACGGTAGCTATTATACAGCAAAAGACGACGGAAAGATCTCCGAAGTAAAAAACTTACTTCCCGATAACTTATCACTGGTTTACTGGGAATATTTTTTCTACCGTCCCGAACAGTACGAAAGCATGATAAAGCTCCATAAGGACTTCGATAAGGAAGTATGGTTTGCCGCTGCGGTACACAATTACATAGGCGCGGCACCGAGCAACGATATGTCCGACGACTCCCTCCGTGCAGCGATCACGGCATGCCGCCGGCAAAATATAGATCATTTTATCATCACGCTTTGGGGCGGTTCGGAATGCTCTCATTTTCTTACGCTGCCCTCCCTTTGCTACGCGCGCTGCGTATTTGAAGGGCAAGAAGACAAAGAAACGATACGCAAACGCTTTTACGAAGCTACGGGAGAAAATTACGACGCGATTCGCGCGCTGGACGCGCCAAACACACTCGCTGCGTCCTATCTCGAACTGCCGGAAATCGATTTCTGTCGTTACGTATTGTATCAGGACGTTTTCAGCGGATATTTTGATACCGTACTGAAGGAAGGGAGTTGCGAGCGTTACGATGAAAAAGCCGACGAATTACTGCAAATGAAAAAACACAGCCGATTCGGCTATCTGTTTGAAGCGGAAGCAGCATTGCTACGCGCGATGTATATAAAACATGATCTTGGTCTGCAACTCCGCCGTGCTTACAAAGCGGGCGACAGGACAGCCCTTATGAAACTGCGCGAAAAAATAACGGCCGCCGCACAGGCTGTCAAGGAGTTCCATACGGCGGCGACCGTCGTATGGAAGACGGAAAACAACCCGCAGGGAATGGAAATAAACGATATAAAACTAGGCGGACTGATCTGCAGACTGAAAAACTGCGCACAAATGCTCGGAGAATACCTGAACGGCGAAACCGACTCCATTCCAGAATTATCCGCCGAATTAAAGTCTTTCAATGCTGTAAGAACGAATTATCTTTTCTGGAGCAGAATTACCACTGTAAACAGGTTCGACTAACACGTGTTTGCCTGTTTCCTCGATTTTCCCGACTTTTCGCTCTCGTCAGATGAATAATATACACTCCAAGTTCTGTTAAGGAATATTTTTTACCGATAAAAAATGTTTATGCAATTCGTAGCAAAAAAGCCAAGCGCAAAATGCGCTTGGCTTTTCGTGTCTCTTGTTTCAAAATTTTATACTTTGGGTACGATAAGTTCCATGTCCGAATCGGGGTAGCTGCAGCATGGATGGAAATAGCCGAATTTTTCGTCCGCCAGCCTTCGTTTATCCGCGCCCACTATTGAAAACTTTCCCGATACGAGTTTGCTGTGGCAGAATCCGCAGCCGCCTGCACGGCATTTTGACGGGACGCGCAGGCCGCCCCGCTCCATTGCCGTCAAAACGGTCTCCCTCGAATCGGCGGGTACGTTAAACGTATCGAAACCGATCCTAACCGTAAGGCGGAACTTCTGTTCTTTCACATCGCGTAAGCCCGCACAGTTCGCTTCTTTTTTGATCCTGCGCAGGGGCAGTCGAAATGCCGTAAGTTCTTTATCCGCAAACGCATACATCGCCGCAGGCCCGCACATCATCACGGTAAAATCCCCTTCCGCGTATTTTTTAATAATTTCCGCGCCGATAAAACCGTGTTCGTATCCTTCTTTTACTTCGTCGCTCAGAACATAAACCAATTTGATTTTTTCCGAAACCAACTTATCGAGTTCTGTTTTAAAAATGAGTTCGTTTTCCCTTTTGGCGCCGTATATGATCGTCAGCTTGAAATCCTCCGTACCGTCGGCGATTGCCTGCGCCATACTGTAAAAAGGCGTGATCCCGCTGCCGCCCGCAAGCGCGACGACGTGCACGGCGTCCTTAACGGGTTCGTAATAAAAATCTCCCGACGGATCGCCTATGGTAAACTCGTCGCCGACCGCGGCGTTATCGAAAAGATACCCGCTGAAAAAACCGCTCTTTTTTACAGTAAGCGCTACTCTGCCTTTCAATGCCTCTTTTGGCGAAGAAGAGATCGCATACGGGCGGGAAACTTCGCTTTCGCCGACTTTACAGCCGAGCGTTACATACTGCCCTGCGCGAAAATAAAAGGATTTTCCCGTATCGAACACAAATGTTTTTGTATCGGCGGTATTTTGTTTTATTTCGGCAAGTGTCGCCGTTCTGTATCCCGGATGGAGAATTTTGGCCGTTTCGTTTACCCGATACGTTACGGGCAACGGTTTAGACGAACCCGATTTGAGTTTTTCACGGCGTTTCGGCACCATTTTTTTGAAACGCAGCAAATCCATAAAACCGAAAACCTGTTTTTTGAACTTAAATGCCATTTTTCACCCCTCCTTTTTTATATCGCCGACCGTTTGCCGCCCGGAAATATCGCCCGAAAAATACGCGCTAGAAAAACCGGATAATCTCATTGCATAACCGCCGGCAAAGCGCAGACCTCGGATCTTATGATCTTCGTCCATCATTTGCAAACGGGGCATCAAACCGTCCCAATACTGAGATTCGTAGCCGTATATCACGCCTTGAGGATGCCCGCAGTATCTTGCGTAAGTCATAGGCGTCGCAACGGAAATCTCTTCAATGTGTCCGCGCAGTTTTGCGCCTGTATCCTGCTCAAAACGGTCGATCATCTTATTTGCGACGTAGTTTTTCGTTTTATAATAATCCTCCGCTTTTACGTTTCCCCAATCGTCGGACATATACAGAGTGGTAAAATACATCATACAGGTATTTTCAGGGGAACATTCGGGATATGCGCGGTTAAGGCAGACAGTCGCCTGAACGTTGTTGTCGCGGATCGTACGCATCTTTTCATACTGCGCCGCGGTATCCATCGTATCGTACAGAAAATAATTGTGATTTTCTATCCCCAAATCGTCCGCGCTCGCGTCAAGCCCCAAAAACATGGTGAATCCTCTGCCCGAGAATTTGCGCGCGTTGGCCGCGCGGATTTCCTCCTCCGGAACTTTATCCATCATTTTTCCGAATACGAGATGCGGCGCACAGTTCGCAATCACATGGCGCACGGCGATTTCCGTACCGTCGTCCAATACCACGCCGTTTACGCCGCCGTCCGACTTATCCGTCAATATC
>ERZ1106932.150-NODE-150-length-26596-cov-149.835387_pt1 | contig 26596 bp, 23 predicted proteins | sample MGYA00403665_ERZ1106932 | MGnify/ENA primary metagenome ERZ1106932 (study PRJEB35170, sample SAMEA104062448) | human gut metagenome | biome: human gut; feature: human-associated habitat; material: faeces | place: Denmark | collected 2012-08-24 ... | reverse complement strand
CGCAGGCGGAACTTGCAAAATATGCGACAGACCTTCGAAGCATGACGCAGGGGCGCGGAAAATTCGTTGCGGAACTGGAGCGCTACGAAGAGGTGCCTTTCGCTGAATCGGAAAAAATCGTAAAGGCGCGCGCCGCCGAAAAAGAACAGCAATAACAAGACAACAAGCGCTCCGCTCAACGCGGGGCGCTTTTTAATTTGCCATACATGTTAAGGGGAGGCAGTCCTGCGACCGTCTCCCCTTTTTTGCTTTTATTAAATTCCCAGCAATTCTTTCTTTTTTGCTTCGAACTCTTCGTCCGTTATAATCCCTTCTTTATGGAACGCGGCATATTTTTGCAGAAGTTTCATTTTCTCTTCTTCCGTCGCCGGCGCCGCGTTCACGGGCGGAACAAAAGGATTTTGTCCGTAAGGCATGACCGGCGGCACGAACGAATTTTGCCCGTAAGGCGCGGGAGGGGAAACAAATGTGTTTTGCGCATAAGGCGGCACAGGAGGTACGGGAGGTACGGGCGCGCCGGCGGGATATGCGTTCGGCATACGATCGCACTGCGGCCCGTAAGCGGCGGCCATTTCTTCGTTCGGCATGCCGTACATATTTTTCCGCGCCGCTTTCTGTTGGATGCGTTCGACGTCTTGCCGGTAATAACCGCCGGCAAGGCGGATATCCGGCACCATTTTCGCACAGACGAAATAAGCGATCGTAAACAAAACGCCGAAAATCAACGGGAGATATGCAAGCGTCTTTATCGGAATCATCTGTTCCACTACTTCCGCTACTTCCTCCCCATAACCTTCGCTCTTCAAATAGTCGCGTAAATCGGCTTTGAACTGCGTGGCATACAGGATCCCGCAGACCATATACAGCATAAGGACCACAAGGCAACTTATGATGAGAGCGCGCGCCGCCGTTTCGCAATTTTTGAAAGCGACAGAACACGCCCCGACGACGATCGCCGCAACGCCGACAACGCATTGAAGAATGGAGATCGCCGCACTGAGATAAACGACCCATTCTCTGTGTGTCGTCCCGCCGAACAGGGTACTTTTAAAATCGAAAACCTGAAACCCGTTCTCCCCTATCACGGAAACGGAACTGCTATCTATTATGAATTCCACCGAAACCAAATCGGCCAAAAGCCCCAACAGCGAGGCGAGCCCGATCCCGAATGCCAGCACGCCGCAGACCAACGATCTGATTGAAACCCTCATCTTTTATCCTCCTTATTCTGCAAAAATATGCGCCGCCGGAACTATAAACCCAGCAATTGCTTTTTCTTTGCGTCAAAATCTTCCTGCGTGATCACGCCGTCTTTGAGCAGTTGCGCATAGCGTTCGATCAGATCGAGGCGCCGCTCTTCGCTCATTTTTTCCGCCGGTTTCTGCGCCGCATACGCGCTGCGCTGCACGGGCGGCGGTACAGGCGTTCCCGGATATACGGGCGACGGTCCGGCGGAATATGCGGGCGGCACAGGCGCTCCGGCGGAATATGCGGGCGGCACAGGCGGCACGGGCGCATGGTTTACAAAAGCCGGATTCTGCCGTGAAGACTGCGGCGGCCGCATGAATACGGCAGGATCTTTCACGGGCTGCATCGAGGAAGCCGCCCGAGGCGGCTGCATGGAAGGAGCCGCAGGATAAGGAACGGCGCCCGCTCTCGCTGCATTGTTGCCCAAATACTTTTCGGGAACAAGATGCAGACAGATCAGATATCCTATCAGACAGATCAATGTAAAAATAAACGGGATAAACGCCGTTGTTTTCGCGCCGATCAATTCCATTTCATTGCAAAGGGCCAACCCGATGAATCCGAATACCATATAAACGAGCGTGGCCGCGCAAGCCGCTATAGAGAAGGCCGTTGCGGACTTTCTGCATTGGAGCATGCCGATGGACAATCCGCCGAAAATGATTGCCGCCGCACCAAGTACACATTGCAAGATGCCGAACCCTCCTACGAGATAAGCAAACCAGGCGTATCTGTAATCGATCGACCAGTTGCCGTCTTTTACGGACCAGTCCCTGAAAATATTGCTCTTGAACGAAAAGAAATCAAACCCGCTTTCTGCAACACCCACTTTGATAAAATTTGCGGTCAGGCCCAAAATGGCCGCCAGCCCGACAAAAACCGCCAAACATCCGCAAACGATAGATCTGATTGAAACCTTCATAAAATTTTCTCCCTTTTTCAAATATTTTACGATGCCGCGTTTTATACTGCCGCAGCGAGACAACCCCTTTTACTCTTTCAGCAATTCTTTCTTTTTTGCCTCGAATTCCTCCTGCGATAAAATTCCCTCTTTCCAAAGACGTGCGTAGCGCTCAAACAGTTCGAGCCGCTTCTCTTCGCTCATCGCGCCGTCAGCAGAGGGAGGTACATTCCGCGCATCGGCAGGTGCCGCACCGCAGTACCGATCCGCTGCCGCGCCGGCGGGCGGCATATATGTGTTCGCCTGCGCGGGATACGCATAAAAGCGCGGAGCCGTATTCGGCCGCATCCTTGCTCTTCCCAAAGGTATATCGGGCACTTTCGCCCTGCATATCGCATATGCGATCATCGTGAACAGCGTAAAGATCAGCGGCAGGTATGCGAGCGTTTTCCCCTGATAGGTCATGTTCAGTCCGTTGTACAAGGAAACGCCCACGATCCCCCATATCATATAAATGAACGTAAACACGAAAGTAAACACTACGAGGACGGTAGCAGGTTTCCCGCACTGCGGATAGGCGACGGAGACCGCGCCGACGATCATCGTCACGACGGCGAACAGCAACTGCAAAAGGCTAAAGCTCCCCATAACGGCCGCAAACCATGCAAGATCTTCTTTGCCGTCGACAAAAATTTCGCTTTCAAACGATAAAAAATCGAATCCGTTTTCGCTGTACTCGCCGCCCGTAACCTCCGTCACGCAGGCGAGCAGGCCTAAAATGGCGATCAGCCCCGTCAGAAAAGCAAAAACCCCGCATACGATCGAACGAACCGTAACTTTCATGTTATTTTCCCCCTGATCAAATTTGATAAAACGCGGAGGCGAGACCGCCTCCGCGTTCGAGTCGCACGATTATTTGCTCAACAATTCTTTTTTCTTCTCGTCGAATTCTTCCTGCGTGATCGCACCGTCTTTGAGCAGTTGCGAATATTTTGCCAGAAGTTCGACCCTCCGCTCGTCGCTCATGGGAGCGTCTGCGGCAGGCTGTGCCGGCTGAGCGGGCGCCGTATAAGGAGCGGCAGAGGCAGCCGCGATCTCTTCTTTCGCCTGCTTTGCGGCCGCTTTCTGCGCCAGAGCGGCTTCGTCCGCCTGATTGCGCACACCGTAAACGTAAATATCCGGCACAAGTTTTGCGCAAACATAATACGCAACCGTAAATATCACCGCAAAGATGAAAGGCAAAAATGCAGAGGTCGTATACTTTATAGTTATCCCATAGTCTGCACCATCCGTTCCCCCGATAGCCTTTACCTGCAAATTGTAGATAATGCCGGCGACCATATAGAGGAGAGTACAGATAAGGGACACGATCATCATTTTTTTCGCTGCGCCTTCAAATTTTTTGAAAAGCACCGAAAGCCCGCCGAGCACGAGAGTGATTACCCCTGCAATGCAGGAAATGATGGAAATCGCGCCCGCAATATAGACAGCCCATTCCCTGTTGCTGCCTTCCAAAAAAGTGCTCTTAAAATCGAACACGTCAAACCCGTTCTCGCTCACACTTTGGCTGATTCCCATCATACCAGCCTCCACATTCGACAAGGCGGACGTAAGCCCCACCAATGCAATCAGCCCGACGACGAATGCGGCCACGCCGCAGGCAATCGTTTTGAAAGAAATCCTCATAATTTTAATGATCCTCCCTAAAAATATTTTGAGTTGAACTCTACATAAAACATTATACAACGGCATTCAAAAATCTGTCAAGTGATTATCATAAATTTTTCAATTCTATCACAAAAGGCCGCCCGCAAACGGCGGACGGCCTTCCCTTTTGTAAAAATAAATTTTTATAGAAAGAAACTGATGATCAGCACCACGATCACGCCGGGAATGCCGAACAGACCCGTTATGAGCGCCGTCCACCATTCGATGGGCATGTTCACGCCGGGGATCAGGTTGAGCAAAAACATTGCCGCGACGCCGATCACCGCGTTGATGACGATTTTTATGATCGTTTTGAAACTGAATTTGAGCAACTTCAAAACCAGCGACACTACGACGATCGCCGCAAGCGCGATCAGGATATACTGTAAAATTTCGGGCATAAAAATTCCTCCGTTTTTTATAAGTATTGCCGGGAATCAGAAATTTATCCCGCTTTTGAGAAGAGTTTTCCGTCAGTCTCGCCTGCGGCAGTCCTGCCGATACGTGCTTGGGCAGTTTCTGCAACGGGCGCGGGCGCGCCGGTCATGAAAAAGATGCGCCGATCGTTCGGCGCATCTTTTGAAATCCTTATTATTCGTAGTCCACGACGTTGACCCATTTTTCCAGGAACGCCTGTTCTTCGGGAACGGCCTTCGTCGTCTGGCTTGCCGCGACGATGGGGAGCGCCTTTTGCACGAGTTGCTTGGCGATGCCCGTCTTTTCGCAGAACAGTTTCAGATACTCTTCGGCGATGTCGTCTTTCTTTTCCAGTTTGAAAAGAAGATACGTCCTCGCGGCGTCGCAGCGCGCGTTGCCCTGCGTTGCATGCGCCCAGTCGATGATAAATTTACGGCCGTCGGGGCTGACGATAATGTTGCCGGGGTTGAAGTCGCCGTGGCAAAGTTTATCGTGCTGGGGCAGAGAATCGAGCAAAATGTGAAGATCGTAGCGGGTGGTCTTGTCGAACTTGGTCGCGGAGATCTTGCGATGCATCTTATCCTTGAGTTTGGTCAGAAGCGGGACCTTCTGGCTGAGCACCTCTACCTGCAGGTCGACGAACTCTTCGAGATACTGCGACATTTTCGCGGGATTTTCGTCCATGAGTTGCTGGAGCGTTTTTCCCTCGACAAAGTCCATGATGATCGCCCATTCGCCGTTGACTTTGGTAACCTCGTGCACGGCGGGGACGTTCAGGTTGGTCCCCTCCTCCACGCGCGCGGTATTGAGCGCTTCGTTCAGCACGTCCGACTTCGGATATTCCGTGCAGAACAGTTTTACGAGCGTTTTGCCCTCTCTGTAAATGGTCTTTTTGTCCGTTTTTTGCAATATTTCGGCCATGATTCATCCCTCCTTATTTGCCGTAATAGCATTTGAGATACATTTCTTTAATTTCAGAAATGAGCGGATAGCGGGGGTTCGCGCCCGTGCACTGGTCGTCGAACGCCTGTTCGCACATTTCGTCAAGCCTGTCGAGGAAGTTCTTTTCGTCCACGCCGTAATCCTTGATCGTCTTTTTGATGCCGATCTTTGCTTTCAGTTCTTCGATCGCCTTGATGAGATTTTTCACTTTTGCATCGTCGTCTTTGCCGCCCAAACCGAGGTATTCGGCAACTTCGGCATACCTTCTCTTGGTATGCGGATAAGCGTACTGCGGGAAGGTACCCATCTTGGTCGGGATCTCGGCGCTGTTGAAACGAATGACTTCGCAGATCATCAAAGCGTTCGCCACGCCGTGCGGCAGATGATGGAACGCACCCAGTTTATGCGCCATCGAATGGCATACGCCGAGGAATGCGTTCGCAAACGCGATACCGGCCATCGTGGAAGCGTCGGCCATTCTTTCGCGCGCTTCGGGGTCGTTCGCGCCGTTCTCGTATGCGCGGGGCAGATATTCGAAGATCATTTTTGCCGAGACGAGCGCCTGGCCGTCCGTATAAGGGGTCGCCATGACGGAAGCATACGCTTCGAGCGCGTGCGTGAGCGCGTCGATACCGGATGCGGACGTAAGCCCCTTAGGCATGTTCATCATGAAATCGGAATCGATGATCGCCATCTTAGGCAGCAGTTCGTAGTCGGCCAAAGGATATTTGATGCCCGTCGTCTCGTCGGTGATGACGGCAAACGGCGTAACTTCCGAACCGGTACCTGCGGAGGTAGGGATGGCGATGAAGTAAGCCTTTTCGCCCATCTTGGGGAAGGTGTAGACCCTCTTGCGGATATCCATAAAGCGCATCGCCATATCGAGGAAGTCCACTTCGGGGTGTTCGTACAGCACCCACATGATCTTGCCGGCGTCCATCGCGGAGCCGCCGCCGAGGGCGATGATCACGTCAGGCTGGAACTCGGTCATAAGTTTTGCACCCTCTTTCGCGCAGGCGAGGTTAGGATCGGGCGCAACGTTGTAGAAGCAGGTATAACGGATGCCCATTTCGTCCAGTTTGTCCGTGATGGGTTTGATATAGTTGTTTTTATACAGGAACTCGTCGGTAACGATAAACGCCTTTTTCTTGCCCATGACGTTTTTGAGTTCGTCGAGGGCGACGGGCAGGCAGCCCCTCTTGTGATAAACTTTTTCGGGAAGTCTCAGCCACAGCATATTTTCTTTCCTCTCCGCTAAGGTCTTGATATTCAAAAGATGTTTTACGCCTACGTTCTCGGAAACCGAGTTGCCGCCCCACGAACCGCAGCCGAGGGTGAGCGAAGGGTTGAGTTTGAAGTTGTAAATATCGCCGATCGCGCCCTGCGAGGAAGGCATGTTGATGATCATGCGGCAGGTCTTCATGGCCTCCTGCCACTTTTCGATCTTCTCTTTGCCCTTTACCACGTTGATATGGAGCGATGCGGTATGGCCGTAGCCGCCGTCCGCGATCAGACGTTCTGCCTTGGCGACGGCGTCGTCAAAATCTTTGGCGCGATAAAGCGCGAGGACGGGAGAAAGTTTTTCATGCGCAAACGCTTCTTCGAGTTCGACGCTCTCCACTTCGCCGATAAGAATCTTCGCCGTATCGGGAACGCTGAATCCGCAGATCTCGGCAATTTTGGGCGCGCGCTGGCCGACGATCTTCGCGTTCAGAGCGCCGTTGATGATCATCGTGTTGCGGACCTTATCCTTTTCTTCATCGTTGAGGATATAGCAGCCGCGCTTGATAAATTCCGCTTTCACCGCGTCGTAAACCGCGTCTTCCGCGATGACGGACTGTTCGGACGCGCAGATCAAACCGTTGTCGAAGGTCTTGGAATGAATGATCGAGTTGACCGCAACGACGACGTCCGCCGTTTCGTCAATGATGGCAGGCGTATTGCCCGCGCCGACGCCCAGAGCAGGTTTGCCGGACGAATACGCGCTTCTGACCATGCCGGGGCCGCCCGTCGCCAGAATGATGTCCGCCGTCTTCATGAGGGTGTTCGTCATTTCGAGGGAAGGAATGTCGATCCAGCCGATGATGCCTTCGGGAGCGCCCGCTTTGACCGCCGCTTCGAGAACGACTTTCGCCGCCGCGATGGTGCAGTTTTTTGCGCGCGGATGGGGGGAAATGATGATGCCGTTCCTCGTTTTCAGGCAGATCAGAGTCTTGAAGATGGCCGTGGAGGTAGGGTTCGTCGTAGGGATGACCGCCGCCACGACGCCGATCGGCTCCGCGATCTTTTTAACGCCGAAAGACGCATCCTCTTCGATCACGCCGACCGTCTTGGTGTTTTTATACTTATTATAAATATATTCTGCGGCATAGTGGTTTTTGATGACCTTGTCCTCCACGATGCCCATGCCCGTTTCTTCTACCGCCATCTTCGCCAAAGGGATCCTCTGGTTGTTTGCGGCGAGCGCCGCGGCGGTGAAGATCTTGTCCACCTGTTCCTGCGAGTACGTTGCAAAGATCTCCTGCGCCTTTCTGACTTCTTCGATTTTCGCCATAAGCGCTTCGACGTTGTCAACGATTTTTGCGTTTTCCATGAAACCTCTCCTTAAAAATTATTTTTCGTTGTATAAAATTTCCGCGAGGCGTTTGGACAGGATCGCGAGCGATGCCGCCATATCCTCGTTTTTAACCGCTATATCGGGGGGGAGCGCCAGATGCGCGGGCGCGAAATTCCAGATCGCGCGCACGCCGCCCGCCACAAGTTCGTCCGCAACTTCCTGCGCCGCCGGCCCGGGGACCGCGATGATCCCGATCAGAACGTTCAGCCTGCGTACCGTATGCGTCAGGTCTTTTGCGTCGAATATCTTTACGCCGTTGATCGTTCTGCCGATCCTCTCCGGCGATTTATCGAACGCCGCGACGATATTCAGCCCGTAATTTTTAAAGCCGCCGTATCCCGCGAGAGCGCTTCCCAGCCCTCCCGCGCCCACAAGCACGGCTTCGGTCACGTTGTCGTAGCCCAAAAACCGATTGATGTCCCGAATGAGTTCGCGTATTTCGAAGCCGAGTTTCGGTTTCCCCGCGACGGAACTGATCACGGCCAGATCCTTTCGCACCTGCACGGCATTCAGCCTTAGATCTTCCGCGATCGCCGTGGAGGAAATCGTCTTTTCTCCCGCGACCTCCTTCTCTTTGAGGTAGCGGAGATATGCGGGCATTCTGCCGATGGTCGCTTTCGAGACGTTTGTGATCTCTTTATTATTCCCCATTCCCGCCAACCTTACAATATCGATATTTTTTTATCGATAAAATATTATCAAAAAGGAGCCGGTTTGTCAACCAAAGAAAAAAATTTTTTTAATTCTTTCAGAAATGAGTAAAAAAGGATAAACTTTGTGAATTTTTATCATTTCCGTATCCGCGAAGAGGATTTTTCATACAATATGATACCACGCTTTGTCCGTTCAGGCAATACTTTTTCAAAAATAATGCGCCCGATAAAAATATTTTGCCCGTTTTTGGCGCTCGCCACTTTTTATCGATATTAAAACAAGCGGGCGGCAATTTGTTTTTGCCGCCCATTAGTTTATTCTTGTTTTCCGCCTTCCTGAGAAGAAGGAGCGCCGCGTACTTTTTGCACCACGTACACGGCGCATACCGCAGCAAACGCGGCAATGCCGACCGCGGTGACCAAAACACCTTCTTTCAGGTACGGCGTCGTATATCTGAGTTCCACCGTGTGCCCGCCCGCCTGCAACTCTACCGCCATGAAACCGGAATTCGCACGCAGGATCGGCTGTTCCTTTCCGTCCACGTATGCTTTCCAACCCGAGTCGTACGGCAGAGAGAAGAACATCCATCCGCCCTCGTCCAGCGCGATCTCTCCCGTCACGGCATTCTCGCTCCGTTCTACGTTCTCAAGGTGCGGCGCTTTCTGCAACGCATCCGCCGCCCTCTGATAGTCCGTTACCGAATACCCCAACACCTCCACCGAATCGAACGAAATTTTTCTCCCGTCGATCAGAGAAAGATCGATCTGCAACGTATCCGCCTCAGCGACCCCTAAACAGACAACGGGATCCCGCTGGCTGCTGTACATAAGATCTCCCTTTTCTTTATAATAATAGGTGCGCGTCTTTCCGTTTCCGCTGATTGAAAACTCCGTCGTCTCTTTGACCTCGGCCGCATGATTGAAACGGATATAGATCTCTTTTCCTGTACAGCCCGTCGCCGTCAAAGCGATTTTGTCTCCCTTTTCAAGGCTAAAGTTTTCCGCCGTTTTCTCGGATAAGGTGATCGGCAATTCCGTCAGTTCTCCCAGTGCAGGAGCCTCTGCGCTTCCTTCCCCTTCCACGACCATGGCCGAAAGCATCGCGTACTGACGGAGGAGCGGATCCAAAGATTCGTAATATTCTTTCGACACCGTATTCCTGTAAACGAACCCGAACGGAACGTAATTTTCGTTTTTGAACAGATCGTCATATCCGGACACAGGAGTAAAACCGTAACCGCCGTTCTCTCCGCAGTAATATTGTACAGACAAAAGAGTCTGCAAAGCGGCGCGATTATCCAAACCGCTGATGCCCAAATTTTGTGTCGGGTTATAAACCTCGTTTTCCCGTAAAAATTCATAGACGGAAGCGTTGCTCATAGAGTTATACGCCCTGGTCCCCATATACGAATTATTTACGCCGAGATTGCGGAAACAACTCCACCATGTTTCGCCGCCCTCGCTGTCGGTACGAAATACCGAATTTTCGTTCAGTTCGGAAACATATTGCTGCGAGGGAGTCGTTAAAGAACGATAGAGTGCCGCCCCTTCGTGATCCGCGGAATATCCTATATAAAAAAAGAGACAACAGGCGACCGTACACAAGGCAGCAACATGCCAAAGAATATTGGGCGTGGCAAGTTTTTTTGTCAGAACGTTGTCAAGAATTTTGTTGGGAACGCAAACGCCGTCCTTTTCGCGGTCCGCATAAGGAGATCTGCCGGACAGCGCCCAGAAGATCAGCGCGGCAACGATGGCAACGGCGACAAAAGAGAGCACCGTCAACGAAATTTTTACCGGCGAAGAAAAATTGCCCGACAACAGAGTTTTGATCGCGACCCCCAGCGCGCACACCACGCCAAACCCGACAAAAACGGTGATCGCCTTGGCAATTTTTCTGCGAAGTGAAATCGGATAAATCTCATCTGCGTTTTCATTTTGCGTATTTAAGCCGATCAGGCTTATCATGCAAAAATTCAGAATGTACGACCACCGGTTATTGCTGTAATTGAAAATATTCATGAAATAACCGAATAAAGGAACAAAAAAGCCAATGGTAAGAATCACCGTACAGACACGAAAAGCAAAAGCCTTTTTTTGCCTTTTACAGATCAAAAAAGCCGCGAGCAACAGAATATCTATAAAAAGATTAAAGCCGATAATACTGTAATGATTGCTCACCGTATGGGTAAAATAAGTGAATACGGCTCCCGTAAGGAAAGAGAATGTTATGCCGATCAACCCTTTCGATTCGCTTCGGGCCGCATGCAAATAGGCATAAGCGTTCGGCAGAAGCATGAACCCTGCCAGAACGATCGCCACAAGATAAAATACCGCGATCTTCCACAGAGAGGGTATCAGCGTCTTCCAATATGTGCGCCCCCCCCCCGCAGCAGAACAGACTTCGGCGTGGTATAAAAAGGCATACAGTACCACGAACACTGAATTGAAAAAGAACATATAAAAAGAGTTGATCAGGCACAAAAAGGAAAACCCGATGAAAACAAACGGATTTTTCTTTTGATAGACCTGTTCCAGCCCCATGATCATCAAAGGAAGGTAGATCGCGCCTGAAGTGAGATTCAGATGGCGTACAAAAGTAAACGCCAAAAACCCCGTGAACATATATATCAGGGAAAGGGCGACCGAATATCCCCCTTTTACTTTACGCCAATGCAAATATATAAAAATCGCTGCCCCCGCCGCGATAAATTTGAGCAACATGATAATATCGTATACCCATACGATATCGAACGGGAAAATAAACACAAGCACGTTGAAAGGATCGAACAGAGAGAAAAAACTCATGCTCGTCAAAAAATCGGATCCGAGACCCAGATAAAAATCGTAACTTCCGATCGCCTTGAACCACCCGACTTCGCGCAGACGATTCAAAAACGTGACGCCCTGTGTAGCGGCATCGCCCGCCTGTGCGACCCAAACGAGGTGGTGGCCTCTTGCAACAAACGGAATCAAAAGAACCAGGAGCGCAACAATTGCACTCCCGAAAAAGACAAGCCACTGCTTGCCGCGCTTCATTTCGTTTACTTTTTCGATCACCGAAACCATGTTCCCGCCCTCCTATTCGTCGAAATTGATCTTATCTTCAACGATATATTCGGGGCGATTTTTCACTTCGTCATACGCCTTGCTCAGATACAGATTCGTAAGAGAGTTGAAAACGCACAGCGCTCCGGTGCAAAAGGCGATCGCAGGGAACAGCCATGCCGTGAGCGGAAGCGTTATTCCGCAGCAGACGAGCACGATGAAGGTTATAAAACACAAGACAGACGCCGCTCCCAAAACCGCTCCGAATTTGAAAGAAAGTGTAAGCGGCCAGGAAGAATTGGAGACGATGCCGTTTTTGGCAAGGCGTACCATTTTTTTGAGCGTATATTTTGTTTCGCCCGCAACCCGTTCATTGCGGTGAAAATCGACGAACGTCTGCTTGAACCCGACCCACGATTCAAGCCCGCGCAAATATTTGTCGTGCTCGGGCAACGCGCAAATCACGTCGATCACTTTTCTGTCAAGCAATTTGAAATCGCCGGTGTTGCGGGGGATCTTGATACCCGTTATGCCATGCAAAAATTTATAATACATTTTTGCTGTGACCTTTTTGAAAGCGCTCTCTCCCTTTCTTGTCAGCCTTCTGCCGTGCACGACGTCGTACCCTTCTTCCCATTTAGTGAGCATTTCACCCACAACTTCCACGGGATCCTGAAGATCGACGTCAAGTTCTACGGCACAGTTGCCCGTACAATGGCGGAAGCCGCACAGGATCGCCGCCTGCTGTCCGAAATTCCGCGAAAAATTGATCACTTTGACCCGTTTGTCCTTTTCGGCCAAAGACGCCAAAATTTCCGCAGTCCTGTCACGGCTGCCGTCGTTGACGAAAATCAGTTCGAACTGATACCCTCTTTCCGCAAAATTTTCAAAGACGGGTACCGCCGCCGTATAGAAGGCTTCCACAGTCGCCTCTTCATTAAAACAGGGAACGATCACGCTCAGTTTTTTCATATGCTCTCCTCCGAATACTCTTCTTTGCAAACCGACATCCTCTTCCGCATCGGTTAAAGCTGTTTTCGATCGTTTGAACAGGATGAGTTTTTTGGAAACGTAGTTGTAGACCATGACTACGGCGGTCAGCACGATTTTAACGATCCACTCGTTGATTTTCAGAAGGTCGTAGCCGATATACATGCCGACGAGGTGTATCCCCAGCCCGATGAGCGAAAGCACCGTGAACATGACAAAGCCGTAGGCGCTTTTGCTTTTTCCCTTTTCGATAAAGACGAACAGGACGGACAGGAAATAATTGATAAACAGCCCCACCGTAAACCCCGCGCCCGTGCCCACGACCGTAGCGAGCGTAGACGGTTCTCCGCCGCCGTACCATACGTTATAAAAATGCGGATACAGATCGGGATCGAACAAATACAGCACGACGCCCATCACGAGCATGTCCGCGACCGTGGCAAGGCCGCCGACGATCACAAACCGCACGATTTCCATAAAAAGCGGATACTTTTCGTTGAGTTTTTTTAGAAAGGACATTTTCTATTCTCTCCTGTTCGCGCAAACGAAGGGCCGCGCAAAATTATCTTTTGAAATCGTCGACGACCGATTGAACGAGTTCGGCGTATTCTTTCAGGTGCGCCGCCTCCACGCCCGCCTCCGTCGTAAGCGGAAGGGCGTTTTCTCTGCGCGCTCTGTTCGCAAGCAGAAACTTTTTCAAAAAATATGCGGTAAAGCACAGCCCGATCACCGCCAGCCCGGTACAGACCGCTGCCGCCGCGGGGATCCCCCATCCCGGCGTACGGTACATGAATGAAAACAGCACGCACGCCGCGATCAGAAACAACGCGAACAGCGATGCGGAAAGGATCAGCCGCAGCCTTCTTGTCCGAAAAGTCCGTACGATCTCTCCGCGTTCCTCCTGCCGCTGGTTTTCATCCTGCGCGGACAACTTTTCTGCCTTTTCTTTCGCTTCGCGGACCGTGCGCTCCATAGAGGGCACGTATTTTTCGGCAAGAGAGGCACGCTCGGCCTCCGGCATGCGGCGGAAGGCTTTTTCGTAAGCCTTTTCGCAATCGTAAATTTCGGTGAAATCGGTAAAATCTTTCGTCTGCACGCGCACCACGCCGAACCAGGGCCTCCAATCCGCGCCGTACAGAGCGGCGCTGTCGAGATATTTTTCCCCCGCGCCGTCGGCATCCCCTTCCGCAAACAGTTTTTCCGCCTCGAAAAAGAGCGCTTCCGCCTGCTCTTTTTTATCCAGCGACTGCCGTTCGCGCGCCGCGGCCTTTGCCGCAAGTTCCTCTTCGGACAGTCCCACGCGGTTGTCTTCGCTCTTGAACTGCTCGAAATCGGGCACGTCGATCACGATCTCGCCCTCTTCCTCCGCCTTTTCCTCCGGCAGAACGGATGAACTTTTGCGAAGTTTGATCTTCCCGTCGTCATCCATTTCGAGATTTCGTTCCTCCATGTTTCCGTCTCCTTTTATATTGTTTTTGCTTTGAATTTCTATTTTTTGTCAGAAAAGTCCTCTTCTTCCAGCCCTTCCCGCGCCGCTTCGATCTCCTCCTGCGTGAGCGCAAAGGGGCTTGCGAGGCGCGAAATTTTACGATCGGACGCAAGTACCGTCTTTACGACGCGCGTCTTGAATTTTCCGCGGTAACGGCTCTTCGCCCAGCGGCACAACTCCGCGCTTTCAAACAACAAAAAGACCGCGCTGCCCGACCCCGTGACCGCATAGGCGGAGGGGGAAAACGAGGCGGCCTCGGCAAGTGCCGCAGCAACGTCGGGGTTCAGTGCCGCAGACGGCGCGCCGAGATCGTTGCGCACGCTCTTTGCAACGCGCATGAAATCGCCTGCGGAAAGCGCCGCCGCCATCTCTTCGGAGCCGGCTGAAAAAGGTATGCCGAGATCGTCGTATCTGCGGTAACATTCGGCGGAAGAAACTTCGCTCGGCGGCAGGATCAGAAGCATGTCCAGCCGCCGCCTGCAATCGATCTTTTCAACGATCTCTCCCCTGCCGCGGATGCGCGCAAAGCCGCCCGTCAGCATATACCCCGTGTCGCTCCCCAGCGTGTCCGCCAAGCATTTCAACGCGGGAAAATCTTTGATCTTATACAACTTCGCCATTGCGTTCAGCACGCCCGCCGCATCGGCCGACGAGCCGCCCAATCCTGCGCCCATGGGAATGTCTTTATAAATTTCGATGTCCGCGCCGCGCGTGGAAAAGGCGGATACGAACGCTTCGCCCGCCCTGACCGCGTTGTTCTTTTCGGGCGGGATATCCTCGCTCCCCTTTCCGTGCATATACACGTTGACGAGGCGGTCTTTGCGCGGTTTCGCGCAGACGGTATCCCAAACGTCGATGCCGGCAACGACACTGTCGATCAGATGGTACTTGTCTTCCCTGCCCGTGACCGAAAGGGACAGATTGATTTTTGCGTAACTTCGCGCTTTGGCTGCAAACATAAAAGACCCCGCACGGTTGCTCATTCCATTATACCATGTTTTTCGCGCATTGTAAACGGCGGAAAAACATTTTTCACAGAATCTTTACGCGAACGGGCGCAAAACGGGGGCGCGGCAAGCCGCGCCCCCGTCCTATGCCTTGTTTAAACCCCTTTCCCGAATACGGGAACGCCGTGCGATCGCAGATATTCCGCGAAGTCTTCCGGCGTGCCGACCGTAAAACAGGCGGTGTCAAGGATATACGCCTGTGTATTGGAAATATAGACGAACAGATAATTTTTGTATCCGACCGCCCTGACCAGTTGCCCCACGTTCAGTTCGGCAGAGGAAAAGACGCGCTCGCCGCGGAACGCGCGGGAAAGGATCTTTGTTTCCGTAACGATGAACTCCGCTTCCGCATCGGCCGAGACGAGGCTTCTGACCGTATTTTTGCGCACGAGCGCGGGAAAGCCGATCACAACGGCGGGAATGGACGCCGCCGCGATCACGCACATCGCAATGCCGAACGCAAGGTCATGATCCGCAAATCCCAACGCCCATGCGAGCAGCAGAAAGATGACTGGAATACAGATTGCAAAACAAATCGTAAACTTACGGGAGGAATAGTCCGCAAGGGCGCGCGCCTCCCTTTCGCCAAGCGGATTTTTTACCCTGAACAGGATCTCCTCGCGCAGCGCTGCGGGATCAGGGTCTCCGAAATCGCGCGTAAAAACGTCGGGCGGTAGGGCCTCTGCCGCAGTTTCAGGACCGCTATGCATCTCTGTCGCGGTTGCCGCGACTTCCCTTCCCGCGTTCCCGGCCGGATCGGCCGCGGCGCTCGGGCGATCTGCATTTTCTTCGCAACGCTCGTCCCTCTTTTTTTCTTCGTCCATATCTCACTCCTTTTTTCTAAATTATAACAGAATTTTTCTTTCCGTGCAAGCGGCGGAGCAAAAAACCTATCCCTTTCCCATTCCGCTCGGCCGTTTTGTGCCCGAACAGGCATAAAAAAACAGGGGCGGGAGCGCTTATACGCTCCCGCCGAAAGAAAAACTTTTCAGAATTTAACCTGCTTTTTGCGGTAGATGACGATCCTCTCCTTTCCGGTCAGGGGGTACTCTAGATCTGCGTTGCACCGCTGGACTTCTTCGGGCGTCTTTCTGAGTTTTTTCGCGACGTCCCACAATCCGTCGCCCGCGGCGGGGATATAGACGCTGAACGCGCTGTCGTTTTCCGCGATCGGATCCCCCGCCTCGATGCGGGTGACGACGCTGTGCTTTTCGCCCGAAAAAAGTGTAATATACAGTTTCAGGGCGCCGTCCGCTTCCAGTTCCCCTTCCTTTTTCTGGCGGGCGGATACGCCGCATACCAGCGCAGAGACTTCCGCCGTATCGCCGCGGCGGGCACGGTCGCTTTTGACGGGAAAGGCAAACGGCAGACTGATCTGACAACTTGCGGGCGCGCCACCTCCCTCTTTATACAAAACGGTGGCAAACACGACCCCTTCGACATTCACTTCTCCGTCGCCCACGCCCGCCGCGACCTCGCAACCGGTCAGCGCGACCGCCTGCAGAGAGCAGGAAAAGTCGATTTGGCCGGACATTGCGGCCGTACCCGAAACGCGTTCGGAAGCGGAGAAAGAGCAGGTCGGCTCTCTCGATTCGATCTCCCTCTTTTCGGGAGCGCTCTTGCAGCCGAGGCAGAAGGCGTCTTTCGGCATGACCACGTTTTCGCCGCGATACACTTTTGCGTGCACTTCCAGCACAAATTCCGCAAAGACGCGGCAGCGGTTTTTATCCTCGTCGCAGGACGCGGAGATATTGACGGAACGCACTTCTACGACCGCCGTAGCCCCTGCGCCCGTCACGGCTTCGTCGCAGGGGATCTCGGCGCGGAAGGGGATCAGCCGTTCAAAGGAAACGACGTCGTTTTCTCCCTCTTTTTTGGCCAGAATGCCGAGGTTGATCTCCCCGGAGACCTCTACGCCGCCCGCAACGGACACGGCGCGGTTTACAAATGCGCACTCGCTGTGCATGAGCACGTCGCCGACGTAATCGGTATCGAACTCTTCCTCGATCTCCGCCTCGCCGCGCGCGGTGAAGACCTGCAGAACGCGCACAGGCGCAAAGTCGCATACGATCCCCTCTCCTCCCGAAAGATAATCGATCTCGGCGGGGACAAAAAGTTCGATCTCGGCGGAAACGATCGCCGACAGGACGACCGCCCTGCCGTCCCGTCTGATTTCCGTCTTTTCCACACGCAGAACGACGTCCGCCGTCTGTGCGGGCGCGGCGCTTTCGCAGGGGGCTTTATGCGAAAATTCAGCGCCCCGTTCCGCGCCGATGATCGCGCCGTCCTCTTCGGCGGCGACGATTGTAAAATATAATTTTCCGCCGTAACGGATCTCTCCCGAAAGCACTTCCGCGCCGCCGAGCACCGCTTTGGCGCCCACGGCGAGGATCTTTTTTTCCGACCAATCGTTCAGGCGGCACTCTACGATCGATTGCGTTTTGATCTTATCGCCGCCCGTGCAGCAGGTATATTTTTCGTATTTTCCCGATACAGACATATATAGACCTCCGTTTTTATCATTCTTATTGTATGAGCGCGCGCCCGCCGATATGCCCGCGCATTTTGTTTTTTTATGGCAAAAAGGCGCGCAAGGTATAAAAAGCGCAAAATACGGCAAAAACAGAAGCATGATTAAGCCGACACAGAACATACAGCAGATCAAAGAAGAGATCAAAAATTTTTACGACAAAGAGGTAGACGTGCGCGTCAACCTCGGGCGGAACAAGATCGTGAATTTTTCGGGAAAACTTTCGGGCGTCTATCCCGCCCTGTTCACCGTTCAGCCGGACGACAAAGCCTTTCGGGGCAAAACATCCTATTCCTATTCGGAAATATTGTGCGGAAACGTAAAAATAAAAGCGCGCTCGGCAAAAAACGAGGGCTGACCGCGCAGCGATCAGCAGAAATTTTGAACGCACAAAAAAAGGCAGGCAGCCGTTTCATCGGCTGCCTGCCTTTTTTCTGTTTCGAAATATTTTAAGACGCATCAGAAGTCATCGTCCTCGTCGTCCTCATCTTCGTCGTCCTCGTCGTCGAAGTCCTCGTCAAGATCGACGGCTTCGTCAAAATCGTCCGGAACGTCGTCGTCTTCGGAAAATTCTTCTTCCTCGTCGAACCCGTCGTCAAATTCGTCGTCAAAATTCTCGCCGATATCGATCGGCTCATCGTCCGCAAGATCGTCCGTATCTTCGTCGAGGTAGTTGCGCCACTCTTCATCCTTATCGGGGTCGATATCCGCCTCTTCCTCGTACTCGCTGTTCTTCTTGCATTCGTCGCACATCTTTTCGCCGAACCGCATGTAATTCACGCCGCAGACGGGACAAAGTTCCGTCTTTTCCATTTCTTCGTCCTCTTCAAGGTCGGCAAATTTCAGTTTTTCGCCCTGCATTTCCGCCAGGCAGACGTCGCAGTATTCCTGCTTGTCGGGATCGATATAGTTGAGATCGCATCTCGGACATTTGATATATTTCACCATACAGTTTCACCCCTCGCTGTCGTTTGATATTTTTCTTCTATTAAAAATTATATTACGGCGGCGGACACTATGTGCGAAACTTCGCAATCGGGCGGCAAAACTGCCCGATCTGCCCTTCCGTAAAAATTTCCCTTTCAACGGGTTTTGCCGAGATCCCGGCCGCCCGTCTTACGGCTCAATTTTTTCGTTAGGTATTATACTAATAAATATCCCGTTTGTAAAGAGTTTTTGCGCGCTGTCGTTAAGAATTTTGCAGATTTTAACGAATATTATGCAAATGAGAGCGGAAATAAATCCGCTCTCATCATATTCTTTGAAAATTTACCTTTTTACGATTATTTTCTTCTCTTTTTTTTCACGAGAATGATCGTAACGACAACGCCCGCAACGACCACCACGCCGACCGGAACGAAGATCGCCGCCCATTGCCACGTCCATCCGTCCGAAGTGTTTTCTTCCTCTTCGGAAAGCAGCAGCGCGCCTTCCATCGTGTCGGCGATGCTGTCCGCGTCGTCGGAAGTGACTTTGCCGATCACTTTATAATAATAGGACTGGTAATTCCAAGCGCCGCTATCGTCTTTCAGGATGCTCGCGTCGATCGAGTTGCTGTACTGCGTGCACTCCGCAAACGCCTGCACGATCGCCAAATCGTCCTCGGTGTACTCTGCCGCATGTTTGCCGTCCGCATCGGTGATCGTTTCAAGATCCTGCGTGTAGAAATAATATTTGGCCGCGTTGCCCGCATCCGAATAATTTTCCGAAATGGCGTCGATGACGTCCATCACGTCCTGATATTTTTTATTGAGCGCGACCAGGCCGTCCTCCTCTTCCGTGCCGTTGATTTCGGGATTCTTCATCGCGTAGATGTAATCTTCCGCATAACTCTCCGCGTTCGCAAAGAACAGATACCCGTTCACGATCTCAGGAGTATACCAGCCCGAAGAATAATCGACCGCCAGATACTGTACGGGCCTATATTCATCGGTCATGTTCAGATTTTTATATTGATCCGCCGTACCGGTATAATTGACTCTGTACAAAGCGTTGCCGTTCGTGCCCGTCATAGAGAAATACAGGTAATCGCCGTCTCTGAAAAGAAGGGTCGCCGAAGTCGTTTCTTCCGAAGACGAATCGGAAGAGGAATCGGAAGACGAGGTCAGGTTTTTCGCAATGCTGACGCTCTCTGCCTTTCCGTCTGCGGCGGAAGAATCCACTTTAACGCGTACGATTTCAGAACCGCTCGCATATATATAGTAATGCGAACCGTCTGCGGTATAGAACAGCGCGCTGTCGCTCGCCTCATCCGTGCCGAGCGCAATCTTCACATTGTCGCCCGCATTGCTGTCCGTCGGGTTTGCGGAAATAGAATTCCACGAGCCTGCCGTCATCTTTTCGCTGAGCGTCGCATCGGACAGATAATAGAGGGAAGAGGTGCCCGAAACATCCGATGCAAGCGCAAGAGAGGGCGTAAAATAGAGCCCGCCGTTGGAATACTTGACAAGATCGTACGTGAATCCGAGCGAAGAGCGCGTCACCCCGTCGGTGAGGTCGTGGTTGAAAGGCGTCGGCTGATCGAGGCTGCCGATCCCGTCATAGACGATCCTGCCGAGGTTGATGTATTCCATCTCCTCGCCCGTATCCTTGTCCACATAATCGGAAAGGTCGAGATCGTAAGCGTCCTCTTCCGTGGCGGAAGCGTTCACTTTATATACCTGCTGATACAGTTCCGCGGCGGTATCGGGATATCCGTAGTTCCTCTGCACGGCCATCGTGTAATATACGGTGGGATTCCCCAAATCGTCCGAATCAAAAAGATATTCGCTGTAATCTTTCACGAGCACGGTGTCTTTGCCCGTCGCCGTATTATACGAATGGATCTCCGTCTCGGAAGAGTCGACATAGAGGCAGTATACGGTGCCTTCTTCCTCTACATAACGGAAAACCGTCGCGTTGTCGTCAACGCGGAAATAATAGTCCTTCATGGTAGACGAACCGTCGAGCGCGGAACTCTTGAAATCGAGATAACTGTTCTCGACGTCGCCGTCTTTGTTCTTGGTGGAAGTCGGCGTGGCGTAATAAATTCTGTCGCCGTAGATATAGAAACCGGACGTGTAATCCTGAGAGACGACCAAAAGGGGCACGACCGTTTCGCTCTTGTCGAAATCGCCCTTTTCCAGATCGTCTTTATGAATGCGCTGCAAAGAGCCCTTTACGACGTCTCCGTACGTATTGTCGGCCGTGTAACTTTCGACGCCGTTGATGAAATAGATATAATTGCCCTTCTGAACGACAAATCCCCCGTTGGATGTAACCTCGCCCGAAATGTCGCCGCCGAGCGGGTCGGAAGTGAACGACCCTCCGCAGCCGGCAAACAGCGCCAGCGCAAGCATGAGCGCAAGGATCGCCGCAAAAATTTTTTTGCCCGTTTTACGCATATAAAGCATAGACTCCTTATCAGTCTTTTTATTCGCGCCGCCAAAGCACTTTTTCAGGTCCCGGCGGCCAATCTTCGCGATATTCTCTATTATATACCAAATCCGCCGTTTAATCAATTAAAAAATATTGATTTACGGTGAAAATTTGTGCGTCGGAGTAAAAATCTCATGGAAAAATTCGGTATTTTCAACATATTGTCCGCGCTGTCCGACTCTTTGGCGAAATCGGAAGACAGCGACAAAAAGGACGGGGCCGCCGGGCGGGAAAAGGAAGAACCCGCGCGCCCTGCCACAGCCGGCCCGCGCGCAGGGATCTTTACGCCCGAAGAGCGGGCCAACCGCATGATCGGCATTCTCGAACGGCACGAGCGCATTTCAAAAAATATCGACCGCAAAAAATAAGGCCCGCACCTTTGACGGGAACGCCCGAAAGGACAGGCCCGATACCCTTTCAGATTAGAAGCGCCGCGCAAAAAATATTTTTGCGCGGCGCACGATTTCTGCCCGTTCTTAAAATTATCTCTTCGAGAACTGAGGAGCGCGGCGAGCCTTTTTCAAGCCGTACTTCTTTCTCTCTTTGGAACGAGGGTCTCTCGTGAGGAATCCCTCTTTTTTGAGCGCGGGGCGAAGTTCGGGCTGCGCCTGTATGAGCGCGCGCGCGATACCGTGGCGGATTGCGCCCGCCTGACCGGTATATCCGCCGCCGCACACGTTTACGACGATGTCGTAAGCGGTTTCGGTCTGCGTCAGCACGATAGGCTGCTTCACGATATACTGCATGGTACCCTGCGGGAAGTAATCTTCCAACGCCCTGTCGTTAATGACGATGCTGCCGCTGCCCGCCGGAATGAGGCGCACGCGGGCGATCGCCTTTTTTCTTCTGCCCGTCCCCCAGAACTGCAATTTCTTTTTCAAATTCGCCTTAGCCATGGTCATACCTCATTAAAATAATTTCAGCGTTTCGGGCTTTTGAGCCTCGTGATTGTGCTGTTCCCCTTTGTAAACCCTGAGTTTTTTGATCATCTTTCTGCCGAGGGAATTTTTGGGAAGCATGCCGCGCACCGCCTCGTAGACGGCAACGTCGCTCTTTTCCGCCATCATCTTGCGGTAGGAAACCTCCTTCAAACCGCCGATATAGCCCGTGTGATACCTGTAAAATTTGTCGTCCAGTTTTTTGCCCGTGAGGAGCGCTTTATCGCTGTTGATGACAATTACGAAATCGCCCGCATCGACGTTGGGAGTGAACGTAGGTTTGTTTTTACCGCGAAGAACGGCCGCAACTTTCGATGCGAGCCTGCCCAAAGGTACGCCCGCCGCGTCTACAACATACCATTTTCTCTCTACCGTCTGGGCATTTGCCATGTAGGTCTTCATGATGTTGTTCTCCTTGTTTGATTTATAATCGAGGAAGCGGCGTGCCATAGACGCCTTCCGTTGTTTACTCATTAAATTTTATCTTATATAAAAAATACTGTCAAGCGGTTTTGATCGCGGTTTTGCGGATTTTTTTAAAAAATTTTCAGCGTTTTTTGCACCGAGAATCTTTTTCCTTCCTGCTGAATGCCGTTTTGCATTTGCGATACGGCGTTTTTTACTATATAAACAGGGATGCTACGGGCAAAAAAACGGCCCGCCTTCCGGCGGACCGTTTCGTTTCGGAAATTATTTGTTCAGGTTTTCTTTGAGCGCCGCAAGTTCGTCGGACAGTTCCTTGGGCAGGCGGTCGCCGAACTGTTTATAGAACTCTTCGATGCCGTCCGCCTCTTTCTTCCAGGTCTCTTTGTCGACGGTCAGGATCTCTTTGAGCGTCTCTTCGGAAACGTCCGTTCCTTCGAGATTGATGTCCTTGGGATCGGGAACGTAACCGATGGGCGTTTCTACCGCGCCGACTTTGCCTTCGCAGCGCTTGACGATCCACTCGAGCACGCGCATGTTCTCGCCGAAGCCGGGCCACAGGAAGTTGCCTTCGTCATCCGTTCTGAACCAGTTGACGTTGAAGATCTTGGGCTGATTTTTGATCTTTGTGCCCATTTCGATCCAATGTTTGAAATAGTCGCCCATGTTGTAACCGCAGAAAGGACGCATCGCCATGGGATCGCGGCGCACGACGCCGACGGCGCCGGTCGCGGCGGCGGTCGTCTCGCTCGCCATGATGGAGCCTACGAACACGCCGTTGTTCCAACTCTTGCTCTGGTACACCAGAGGAGCCGTCTTCGCCCTTCTGCCGCCGAATACGATCGCGGACAGAGGAACGCCCTTCGGGTTGTCGAATTCCTTGCTGATGCAGGGGCAGTTTTTCGCGGGCGCGGTGAAACGGGAATTCGGGTGCGCACCCTTGACGCCGGCGGCCTTCGCCTCGTCCGTCCAGGGGTTGCCCTTCCAATCGACCGCGTTTTTGGGAGGATTTTTATCCAATCCTTCCCACCAAACGGTGTTGTTGTCGAGATTGTGCACGACGTTGGTGAAGATCGTGCCTTTCTGCGTGGTATGCAGTGCGTTGGGGTTGGATTTTTCGTTCGTGCCGGGCGCAACGCCGAAGAAACCGTTTTCGGGGTTCATCGCCCACAGTCTGCCGTCCGCACCGATGCGGATCCAGGCGATATCGTCGCCGACCGTCCAGATCTTATACCCCTTCTTGCGGTATGCTTCGGGGGGGATGAGCATGGCGAGGTTGGTCTTGCCGCATGCCGAAGGGAAGGCCGCGGCGATATACTTGACGTCGCCGTCCGGTTTTTCAAAGCCCAAAATGAGCATGTGCTCGGCCATCCAGCCCTCGTTTTTGCCGAGATAGGAGGCGATACGCAGCGCAAAGCACTTTTTGCCGAGAAGCACGTTCCCGCCGTAGCCGCTGTTGCACGACCAGATCGTGTTGTCTTCGGGGAAATGCAGGATATAGCGCTTATTTTCGTCGAGTTGGCACTTGGAATGCAGGCCCTTGACGAAATCGCCGTCTTTGCCCAGAGCGTCGAGAACATCTGTGCCGACGCGCGTCATGATCTCCATGTTCAGAACGACGTAGATGCTGTCGGTCAGTTCGATACCGATCTTGGAAAATTCGCTGCCGACGATGCCCATGGAGTAGGGAATGACGTACATCGTCTTGCCTTTCATCTTGCCCTTGGCGATGCCGTAGGCGAGTTCGTACGCCTTTTTCGGATCCATCCATTTGACGATGGAGTGAGGCATCGCGTCCGCTTCGTTTTTGCAGCAGATGAACGTACGATCCTCCACGCGCGCCACGTCGTTGGGCTTGGTGCGGTGCAGATAGCAGTCGGGGTAGAGTTCTTCGTTGAGTTTGGTGAGTTCGCCGGTGGCGACGCCTTCGGCTTTGAGTGCGTCGATCTGTTCTTTGCTGCCGTCGATCCAGACGATTTTGTCCGGTTGGGTGATAGCGGCGCTTTCTTCGACGAATTTCAGCACTTTCTCGTTCTGGGTTAAGTCGGTTTTGATCATAAATTACTCCTTTTATAAAAAGTTTATTCTGTCCTCGTGAGGGCGAAAAAGGGAAAATCCCCTCGTCCGCCATCATAAGTATACCACATAATTTTCAAAAAGTAAACCGTTTGAAAATGAAATTATGGTAAAGGTTTTGTGAGAGGGGGTATAACCGCAGGCAATACCCGCATTTTTCCTCGGTATAGTAACAGCCCCGACTCCAAGCGGAGCCGAGGCTGCTACAATATGATAAGGGGGAAAATGATGAGCGTCTTTTGGCGTCGCGCGGTCCTCAACCGTTTGACAAGACAAATTATAATCACTCGTTTATAAAAAGTAAATGATTTTTTTGTCGAAATTTGAAAAAAGTTTTTTTGAGAAGTTTTCACAAGAATTATAAAATCCCACCAACCGACAAGGGATTACAGGATCCGACAGAGCAGGCAGGCGAGCACGGCGGAGAGAAAGCAGGAAACGAGGGAGATAACGACCCCGCGCAGCAATTTTTTCTCTCGGACGTTTGCAAAGTAGACCGCGCCGATATAAAAGACCGTTTCGGACGAGCCGTATACGGCGGCGGCGCAACGGGCGATATACGAATCCGCGCCGAAGCCTTGGACGATCTCGGAAAAAACCGCGGTCGCGCCGCTGCCCGAAAAGGGCTTGATAAGGAGCAGTCTGATCAGCGGTTCGGGTACGCCGAAAAAGCCGAACGCGGGCGAGAGGGCGCGGCAGAGAAGGTCGGAAAGCCCGCTTCGTTCAAACAGTTCGGTGAGTAAAAAGATGGCGGCGAGGTAGGGAAAGACGGAGATAATAAAGGGGATCGCCTTGCCCATTCCCGCGGTAAAGGCGTCGTAAATTCTGACCTTCCGGATCGCCGCGACGAGAAAGACGGCTATAAAGAGGGCGGGGATCGCGAGGGCGAAGGCGTTCACTTTTTTCTCCTTCGCGGAAGTCTTTCGCCGAGAAGGACGAGCGCCGCGCCGAGCACGGTGCTTGCCGTGGTGGCGAGAAGGGAAGGGAGGATCACGCGGTAGGGGTCCTGCGCGCCCGCGGCGACGAGCAGGGACAAGACGGTGGTGGGGAGAATCTGCAAACTCGTGGCGTTGAGCACGAAGAGCATCGTGTGGTTGTGCTCTTTTTCGGGCAGGAGGGCGAATCGTTCGGCGGCGGCGGCACCCGTCGGCGTGGCGACCCCCGAAAGCCCCAGCATATTGGCGGCGATATTGATAGAGACGAGGCGGACGGCGCGCTCGTCGTCGGTGATAAAGAGTTTTTTCACGGCGGGGCGCAAAAGGCGGGAGATCCCGCCCGAAACGCCGCTTTTTTCCATCACCTCGGCAAGACCCATAAACACGGCGTACGAGGCGAGGAGGGTAAAGCATAAAACAGCCGCCTTTTCGGCGGCGGCGAGCAGAGCGGGCAAAAAATTTTCGGGCGAAAAGAGCAGAAACCACGCCCCGCACAGGAGAAACAGAAAGGGAAAGATAAAGTTCATCACCCGATTATATGCGGGGTTGTCTTGGATTATGCCGCCGTGCCGTTTTGTCTTCGGATCGGGTGAATCGCGGGGTAAATTTTTGCGTTTTCGGCTGCAATCGGTTTACAAGCGCGACAAAAAAAGGTATAATAAGGGCGAAGAAGAGCAAGGAGAGATTCTTTTATGTCGGAGAAAGGAACGTATTATATCACCACCGCCATCACCTATACGTCGGGTAAGCCGCACATCGGCAACACCTACGAGATCGTGCTTGCCGACGCCATCGCCCGTTTCAAGCGCGAACAGGGCTACGACGTCCGTTTTCAGACGGGCACGGACGAGCACGGGCAGAAGATAGAGGAAAAAGCCAAAGCCGCGGGCGTAACGCCCAAAGCGTACGTCGATCGGGTGGCGGGTGAGATCCGCCGCATCTGGGATCTGATGAACACGTCCTACGACAAGTTCATCCGCACCACCGACCCCTACCACGAAGAACAGGTGCAGAAGATCTTCAAAAAACTTTACGATCAGGGGGATATATATAAAGGATATTACGAGGGAATGTATTGCACCCCCTGCGAATCCTTCTGGACGGAGAGCCAACTCGTAGACGGTCGCTGTCCCGACTGCGGCAGAGAGGTCAAGCCCGCCAGGGAAGAGGCGTACTTTTTCAAGATGGGCAAATACGCCGATCGGCTCATCGAGCATATCCAAAGCCACCCCGAATTCATTCAACCCGTCTCGCGCAA
>ERZ1106932.145-NODE-145-length-26900-cov-95.889030_pt1 | contig 26900 bp, 30 predicted proteins | sample MGYA00403665_ERZ1106932 | MGnify/ENA primary metagenome ERZ1106932 (study PRJEB35170, sample SAMEA104062448) | human gut metagenome | biome: human gut; feature: human-associated habitat; material: faeces | place: Denmark | collected 2012-08-24 ... | reverse complement strand
TCGCCGCCTTTACCTTCAACGACAGCATCAGCTAAAATGCCGACCGCACAGCCCGACCCTTACATCATCAAAGCGGAAGACAAGTATTACATTTACGCGACAGGTTCGGAAGGTGTGGAGGTTTATTCTTCGAAAGAACTTTTTTCGGGATGGGAATACCTCGGTATAGCGCTGAAAGAGGCGGGAATGCGTGAATTTTGGGCGCCCTGCGTAATAGAAAAAGACGGGCTTTACTATATGTACTATTCTTCCTTGAGCGAAAAAGACGAGGATGTGCATAAACAGGCGATAAAAGTCGCGGTGTCATCCTCCCCCGCAGGCGGCTTTCAATATAAAAATACTTTGATAAAAGCATTTTCCATCGACCCGCACGTCGTAAAAAACGACAGCGGATATTATATTTTTTATTCCGCAAACGATTACGAGTCTCAACGGGCGGGCACGTACATTGCGGTCGATAAAATGAAAGATATGTTTACGGTCGAAAACGAGCCGGTCCGCGTGGTCGTGCCAACTCTGGACGAAGAGATTTTTATGAAAAACCGTTTCCGCCAAGGGCAAGACTGGCACACCATAGAAGGCGCGTTTTATTTCAGCGAAGGAAGCAGGCACTATCTGATGTATTCGGGCAACTGTTACGAAAGCGAATATTATTTTGTAGGATATGCGTACGCAGAAAGCGGAGAACTTGATCTGAGGAAAGTTCCTTTCCGCAAAATGCCGTCGGAAAATACATATGCGCCGATTCTGAAAAGAAACGAAGAGGAAGAGGGGACGGGGCATAATAGCGTGATTAAAACGGAGGGGAATTATTATATCGTTTATCATGCGCGCGATATCGGAAACCGTAAGCCGTACGATACCAGAACGGCGCGCGTTTGTCCGCTCGTCGTATCTGGCGAAAATTTATATGTAAAAAGAGTATAAAAAAGGAGGAACAAAATGAAAAAATTATGCATTCTGTTAATTGTTTTTCTGTTTGCCTGCTCTATGCCTTTCCTCGGCGCCTGCGATAAAGGGGGCGGCGAGCAGCCCGGCGGAAGTACGGGCGGCAATACCGAACAAGGAGGACAGCCCGGCGGAAACGAAGACGACGACGGCAAAGACGAAGAACCCGCGAAAGATCCGATCGTTCTCACGCTTTCCGAATCGGAGATTACTCTCGACGTAGGCGAAAGTGCGGTAATCCGTGCAACGGCGAAAAATACGACGCGTCCCGTAAAATGGTATTCTTCGAACAATCTCGTTGTATCGCTCGAAACTGGCGACAATTCGGTCACCGTAACGGGATTGGACGGAGGAACCGCAATTATAACCGCATATGTCGGCGATGTGAAAGCTGAAGCGTCGGCGACCGTCGTCGAAAAGGAGATCGAAGCAGATTACGATCTTAAGGTAGACGGAGATCTCAGCGATTGGGATACAGCAGGGCTGAAAGCTCACAATATCGCCATAAAAGGAACGCAGACCGACGACAGTTATAAAAGCGCGGTTTTTTACGGTGTATTAGACAAAAGCGGACTGCATCTCGCAGTCGAAGCGTATCACGATATATACGTAGATTCGCATACGGAATTCGGCGAATGGTGGCAGAACACGCAGTTTGAGTTTTTTATCGGTTTTGACGGAGCGGATTCGAAAGGTACCCAGTATTTCGTCTATGCCTGCGACGGATCTTTCAAGACCGGGAAAGGCAGCGCAGAGACTGACGAATTCGACGCAAAGATGGTTACCGTAGAACAGCAGGGCGACGGCGTGGCAAAGTATAAGACGATCGTCGAAGTGTTCGTTCCGATGAATAAACTTCCCGCGGCCTCTAACGCGACTCTTCGCGTAGGCGTTGCATGGAAAACGCCCGGCGATCTCATTACGGGCGGGGAAGCCGAAGCCGGCGGAAAGAGCGAATACTGGGTGCCTGCGGGTTGCTGGTCGCAAAACAAAGATAAGCCTTACGTGACGGAAAGCGGTATTTACTTGCCGAAAGACTACGAAGGCAAAGCAAATTGAAAAAAAATAAACGCCCGTTTTCTGTGCGGGCGGGAAAAAAGGAGCCTTATGAGTTTTATCAAGACGAATGTTGCAAACATAGGAGATCCTTTTATCCTACGGGAGGATAACGGCTATTACATGTACGCCACATCCGACGCAACGGGTTTCCGCGTGTTTTATTCGGAAGATCTTACGGAGTGGAAGGATTTAGGGCTATGCTATAACGGTTTGGAAGGCTGGGGATACATGGATTTCTGGGCGCCCGAAGTCGTAAAACACGGCGGTCGCTATATCATGTATTTCACCGCAAAAGATAAAAAGACGGATTCGCTCCGCACGGGAGTGGCAGTCGCAGACCGTCCCGAGGGATTGTTCAAAGATACGGGAAAACCGATGTTTGATTTCGGATACGCGACTATAGACGCGAGCGCGTTTACCGACGACGACGGAAAATCCTATCTCTATTATGTGAAAGATTGTAGCCAGAATATCGTGGACGGCGTACGTACGAGCCAGATTTTCGCGGCGGAAATGAACGAAGATATGCTTTCGCTGAAGGGCGAGGGGAAACTCATCGCCACGCCCGATTGCGATTGGGAAATGCATCCCGACTGGCAGTGGAATGAAGCGCCTTCTGTCGTCAAGCACAAAGGAAAATACTATCTGACATATTCCGTCAATTGTTTTGATTCGTTATATTACAGCGTGGGGTATGCGGTGTCTGATCACCCGATGGGTAAATTTGTCAAGGCGGCGGAAAATCCCGTTCTGAAATACCGTGAAAACGTTATTTCGGGACCGGGACACAACAGTTTTTTTATAGATAAACAAAAAAAACTGCGCGCCGCGTTCCATATCCATACTCATTACGATAAGCCTTCGGGAAACAGAACCGCCTGCATTTGCGACGCTGCGTTTACCGATGACGGAAAATTAAAGTTCATACTTTAAAGACAGACGATGCAAAAAGACATAATTACAAAAACAGTTTTTACATGCAGTTAAATAATTCAGGAGGATGTATATGAGCGAGAAAACATCAAAAAAGAGGACGCTTTTGGTGTTGGTGTTTACGGCTGTGTTGTGTTTCGCAATGACGGCAGGTTTATGGAAAAGTACGGAAAAAGGTTTTGCTGCGGCAGGGGAAGATTATTCGCTGCTCTATCAGCTTGATTTTTCCGATGAGCAGAATATAGGAAAGAACACGGCGGAGGATAGTTCTTTCGAAGACGCGGAAGTTCCCGAAAGCAATCGGTTCACCGTTGTTGACGGCGTAAAGGGAAAAAAGGCTTTGAATTTCGTGGGCGGTACGTATCAAGAAAATTATCTTTCTTTGCCGACGGAAATATTTGAAAATCAAAATTCCGTAACGATTTCAGGCTGGTTTTTTCTGCCTAAGGGAGTGGAGTCCTATCTCGGCGAGATCGGTATCTACTCGGCGGACAACGACGTTGCGTTTCGCAGCGATCCGTATGCGGTATATCATGCGAATGCATATCTTTATTGCGTCGGACCGTGGAAAGAAATTGACGGCGGCGTTGGTTCCGGCGTGAAACCCGTCTATGACGCTTGGTATCATATGGCGTATGTGATCGACGGCGTCAATCACACTTTTACGGTGTATGAAAATGGCGCGGAAGTTCTCGAAACCGCGCTTGACGAAGGTTTTACGCCGAGTCAATATCATTCTGAAACGTCTCATTTCTATCTGGGACAATCTGCTTATTCCGGATATCACGAGGAAAACACGCATAACGATTATAAAGGAAAGATGAGCGATATCCGCGTTTATAGCGGCGCGTTAACCGTGCAGGATATCAAGGACGAATATGGATTGACGTTCAATGATTTCAAAACGACGGAATACGCTTTCGATGAAGCGGATAATTACTATAAGGATTCCGTCAGGGGATACGACCTTAAAGCTTTTAACGGCACGCCGACATTTGAAGACGGCGTGATGACCGTTCAAGACGGTGCTGCGGCACAGGCTTTTAATAAAGAAGATAACCTCAACGTTAATTTTTTCGACGGGCATGCAAGTTTCACCATCTCTATGGATTTGAATATCGAAACGCCCTCAGACGATTCGCACCAATGGAAACGTATAATGGATATGTGCGTCGGAAGCGGATACCGCATCACGTTTATGTCCGCTTGTCCGAGGGAGCCCGGCAATGTTTTCGACATCGTTTATAACTATGATAAAGAACAGAAAGGCGATCAGAACCTGTTGAACAATGATTCTTTCGTACTGCCGAACGGCAAATGGTTTAATCTTACCATTGTAATGGACGGAAGTTTGAATACGATCAGCGTTTACGAAGACGGCATATTGAAGGTTTCGGCCGCCGTTGCTGAAGACAGGCCCGGATTTTCGCAGTTCTTTTACGATATGGGAACCGAGGGCGGTAATTTCACATTCGGAACATATGTGAACGAGTTGCAGAATTATATCGACGCTTCCTACGATAACATCCGTATCTGGGCCGTTGCGGCGACTGCCGACGATGTGAAAAATATTATAGGCGAACCGACCGTAAGCTATACGCTTCAATATGATGCCAACGGCGGTACGGGCACAATGGAGTCGGTTTCGGTTAAAGAAGATCAAAAAGTTGTCCTCGCCGATAACAAGTTTTCAAAAGAAGGATACGAATTTACGGGTTGGAACACGCAGGCTGACGGTAAGGGGACTTCTTATAAGGCCGGGCAGGAGGTTTCTTTAACGGAAAATACCGTTCTTTATGCGCAATGGAAAATTAACTCGCATTTCATTACGTTCGACGCGAACGGCGGCCGCGGAGTGATGGAAAAACAGGCGGTCAAATTTGAAACGAGCGTAAAAGTAAACGGCTGCGGTTTCTTAAAAACAGGCTACACCTTTAACGGCTGGAATACTAAAGCGGACGGTACGGGTAAGGCTTACGCCGCGGGCGGCGAAATTTCTCTGAGCGAGGACATCACGCTTTACGCACAGTGGAAAGCGAAAGAATACACCGTTACTTTCAATGCGAACGGCGGACTCGGTACAATGGATAAACAGAAATTCGTTTACGGCACGGAAAGCGTGCTGACGAAAAACGCCTTCACGCGTACGGGATATACTTTCGCGGGCTGGTCGTATACAGAGGAAGGCGCTGCGGTTTTTGAAGACGGACAGAAAATCACGGGAATTTTGGAAGGCAACGATATCACGCTTTACGCAGTCTGGGAAATAGGCAGTTATAAAGTAACTTTCGACGCGAACGGCGGTACGGGCACAATGGAGGCCGTTACGGGAAAAGGACTTTCTTTTGTTACCTTGACGGAAAATGCGTTCACCAAAGAAAATGCGGTTTTCCTCGGATGGTCGCTGAGCCCTGACGGCGAAGTCGTCTATGAAGACGGCGCGAAGATCGTTCTTGAATCCAATATGACGCTTTACGCAGTCTGGAAAAACGATGGAGGGACAACGCCTCCGGTGGATGACGGAAGTAAAGACGAAGGTTGTAATTGCAGCAGTATGGCGCTTGGCGATTCGCTTTTGATCGCGGGGGGAGTGCTTTTGGCCGCGGCGGTCGTTTTCATCGCAAAACGCAAGAAATCTTAATGGAGGACGGGTATGAGAAGCAAATTCGGTAATTATAGAATCGTCGTGTTTTTTGTGGCGGCTCTTATGCTGTTCAGCGTGATGACGCAGGGAATATATGCCGCGGGAAAAGTCAGGGCGGAAGAAGATTTGAGCATTAACAACATAGAAGGGCTGCAATTCCAGTTGGATGCGCAGGCTCTCGATATGGAAAGCGGCAGCGTATCGTCCGTGAAAAACGGCGCGGCGAACGCCGATCTCGAAGGCGTGGGTGACGCGAAACAGAACGATCCCGCAAAACAACCCGCTTTTATCAAAGAAAGCGCGATCAACGGCAAACCTGCGCTTCGCTTTGAAAAGGGCGATTATATGCAGATCGGCGAAGATATGGGTTTTTATCTTGAAGACATGACTATTTTCGTCGTCGGTAATTTCAAGGAAGTCCCCTCTAACGGTACGGCGCAGATCGTTTCACGTCTGGCTGCGGGGGATCCTTGGAATCACAACTGGTATTTCAATCTTGAAAACGGTATGTTCAATTACGGCTGGTACACGGGAACGGGACATTCGAAATATACGACGGCGGTATCCGCAAATCAAACGTACGTTCTCGCCGGCAGGAAGAGCGAGACGAAAGGCGAAGTTTTCGTAAACGGGTTATCCAAAGGCACTTTCGTGGGGGCGGGGCCCGACGCAAAAGAACTGAAAACGCCCGTCAATATCAGTAGCAGCGGTACGGAAAGCCTCGTGGGCGATATCGGCGAGATCTTGATTTTCGACAGAGGTTTGACAACTTCGGAAGTAATACGCGTGGAACGTTACCTCGAAGAAAAATGGGGTATAAAAGGAATACACGACGGACAGCTTGCGGATATCCGTGTCAACGGGGAAATCATTTCGGGCTTCCGTTCAGATAAACTGAATTATTCCGTATTATTGAGCAAAGACGATGCGGAAAAGGAAATAAAAGTTACCGCAACGGCATGGAATTCGAATGAAAAAGTTACCGTTGAGAAAGTTTCGGAAAGCAATTATGAAATTACGGTAGGTCGCAGTGTTTATACTTTGGAAATAGAGACTATGAAATATGCATATAACGAAATCAAACAGCTCAATGCGAACGAAGTCAAATTAAATGACGGATTCTGGGACGAACGTTATCGGCAGTATTCTATACATACGGTAAATTATATGTTCGATATGTTCGATCTTTCAAAGAGTTTCGACAACTTTGACCGCGTTGCGGCGGGAGAAAAGAAGGTGCTCGGCAATACGAGCGCTCATGCGGGGCAGATTCTGAAACCCCTCAACGACAGGGATATTTACAATACGGATTGGGAATGGATATACGAACCTTGGCGTGAAGGTCTGATTTACGAAGGTATCCGTGCGGCGAGCGAATTCATTATGGTCAACCACGCCGACGGAGAATATGCGGACGATGTGGCGGAACTGACCACTCGTCTCGACGGTTATATTTCCAGAATTTACGCAGCGTCGCTGCAAACGACGGGTAAGGACGGTAACGGTAAGCCGATCGACGGATATTTCTCGACATACAATATCCTTGATCGGACGGGAGTTATTGATGAAACGGACGTTGCGGCGCGTTATCATCATGATGTTTACAATTACGGTTGCTTGACCGAAGCTGCGGTCTACTGGTACAATGCGACGGGGGATACGCGACTGCTGTTTGCCGCGACGCGCTTTACCGAATTCCTTGTCGATTATATCAACGGCGCGGACGGTTATCAGGGATATGACGTCGTCCCCGCGCACGAACTTCCCGAGGAGGCGTTGCAAAATCTCTACGATCTTTACAACAATAATCCCGATCTCGTGAAACTTATGGAGGAAAAGTATTCCCGTGTAGAAGGGCTGTCGAGCAAGGACAGATATTACGACTTGGATATCCGCCTTGCCGAATATAAAGAAATAGCCGCTTCCTGGATTACGGGCAGGGGCGACAGCTCGGGCAGATACAATAATACCAACTACGGCAGCTATGCACAGGACAACGTTACTTTCGACGAAATGACCGAAGCGATCGGGCATGCGGTGCGTGCAAACCTTTGGTATAACGGGATTGCTCTCATCGGAAACAGGCAGGAAAATTTTGAATTCGTCAGCGCGGCAAAGACGATTTGGGACAACATTGTAGACACGCAGATGTACGTTACCGGAGGCACCGGCAGTACAAACGACGGGGAAGAAGCTTACGGCGGAAGCAATCAGCTGCCTCACAACGGCTATTGCGAAACGTGCGCGTCCGTCGGCATGGCGTTTTTCAGCCAGAATATGTTCAATATTTTCGGAGACGCTAAATACGCCGATATCGTAGAACTCGAAATGTACAACGGTATCCTCGGCTGTTTAGGTCTTGACGGAAATACGTTCTATTACACTAATCCGATGGTGTCCGACGACTATACCCGTCCGATGTTTTCTAACGTTACGCCTTGTTGCGTTCCTATGTTTTTGAAATATTTTTCGGAGTTACCCGAAATCATTTACGCGAAGACCGACAGTCTGCTGTTTGTTAACCAGTATATTTCGAGTAGTGCGCAGACGGCCGTCGGCGACAAGTCGGTTACAGTCGTGCAGGATACCGATATGCCCAACGGCGACAGCGCTTTATTCTCGGTATCTTCCGAAGGCGCGTTTACGTTGAAACTCCGTATGCCGAGCTGGGCGAACGGTGCTGCGGTAAAAGTTAACGGGAAAACCGTATCTGCGGAAGCGGGCGCCGACGGATATATCGATGTATCCGTGACGGCCGGCAGAACGACGGTCGAGGTTGTGTTCGGAAAAGAAGTTATCCGCCTATATCAGGATTATGCGGAAGACAACGTGGGAATGGTGTCCTTTAAATACGGTCCGTTCGTATACTGTGCGGAAGAAATCGACAATACTGTTTCCGGCTTGGGCAATATTCTTGCAAACAATAAAGTTTCCGTCGCAAAAGATGCGGCAATCGCCGTATCGGTGGATGAAAGCACTTTCGAAATCAAACTCGACGGCAAAAACGGCACACCTGTGGCGTATAACGTCCTGAAAGCGGAGGCTGAAGTGAACGGACAGAAAGTTACGCTTACGCTGATTCCGTTTTATCTGCGCGGTAACAGACTTTTGAACGACAAGTCTATGGGTGAAATGGACGTTTGGTTCAAAGAAGGCTGAAATAATTTTCGTTGATTTATGGCGCGCCTTCGAAAGCATTGCTTTTGAAGGCGCGTTTTTAATAGAAAATCCATGGATAAAGGTTTAATATTTTCGATTGAGGAATTTTCCCTATACGACGGCCCCGGCATCAGGACGGCAGTATTTTTTAAAGGATGTCCGCTGCGTTGCTGTTGGTGTCATAATCCCGAAGGGCTGGAAAAGAAACCGCAGATTTTAAAAAGCCCGAACGGCTGTTTGCAGTGCGGAAGATGCATTGAGGAGGCGAAAAAACACGGCGGAATTTTCACGGAAGAATGTATTTACGTCTGCCCGAGAAATTTGCTGAGAGAAAGCGGAAAATTTTATTCGGTCGAGGCGTTGTGCGGAAAATTGTTAAAAAACGCAGACATTTTGGCGCAGAGCGGCGGAGGAATCACCTTTACGGGCGGCGAGTGTCTTATGCAGATCGATTTTTTAACTGAGGTCGCGCGAACCTTAAAGGGAAAAATACATCTCGCAATTGAAACGAGCGGATATGCTGATTGTAAAAAATTCGCAAATCTGTTGCAATATATCGATTTGGCGATGTTCGATCTGAAAATCATCGACAGGGAAAAGTTCCGTAAATATGTCGGAGCGGATAATAAAACGATTTTAAAAAACTTTGAAATTTTGAACGAAAGCGGAGTTGAATTCATCGCACGGACGCCATTGATCCCTGACGTGACGGATACTGAAGAGAATTTGACCGCGATTGCTGAAATTGTTTCAAGAACGAGGGCGCTTTGGGTGGAATTGCTGCCATATAATAAAATGGCGGGGAGCAAATATAAAATGCTCGGAAAAACATATCTGCCGAAATTCGACGAACGCGCGGAGCCGAAGCCGCGGGAAGAGATTTTTGCCGCGTATGGCGTAAAAACAAAGATTATGTAAAAAGGAGAGGCGGATGACTGAACGGATTCAGAAAATATATGAGAGATTGCTCGCGCGAGATTACAGAAAACTTCGTAGCGGCGCGGAATACGGCTTTGCGGACAAGTACGCGGCGACGGGAATGTCTTTGTACCTGCGTGCAGGAAACAGGCTTCTGCAGCTTGCAAAAGCGGAAAAAGCGATTTTGTTCGAAGAGGATAAAATCGGGATGATGAGGACAATCAAAAAAATCCCGCCGCTTCTTACAGAAGAAGAGCAGAAAAAAATATGGGCTGAACACTTTATCTTCGACAACGCGCAGGTTAATAACATTTCCAGCGACTATGAAAAAGCGTTGAATATGGGGCTGGAGGGGAAAAGGCGGGAGATAGAAGATAAATTGCGCGGTGCGGGACAAGGGGGCGAGGTCCGCGAATTTTACGAAGCGATGCTTTTATCGATCGAAGCGGTATATTTGCTTGCGGATAAATATAGGGTAGAAGCTGAAAAACAAGGCAAAAAGGAACTTGCCGCCGCGCTGAAACGAGTGCCGAGAGAACAACCTGAAACTTATTACGAAGCGCTTGTTGCGATGCGGATTTTCAATTATGCGCTTTGGCTGAACGCGAACAAACACAATACGCTCGGCAGATTCGATCAGTATATGTTTCCGTATTTCGAAAACGATATAAAAAATGGAAGACTTACGCGCGAAGAAGCGTTGGAACTGACTGAAGAATTTTTTCTCGATTTGAATTTCGATTCGGATCTGTATCCAGGCATACAACAGGGAGACAACGGGCAGAGCATGGTGCTCGGCGGATGCGATAAAGATGGAAACGGCGCATTCAACGAATTGAGTGCGATTTGCCTAAAAGCTTCGCTGGAATTAAAGCTCATTGATCCCAAAATCAATCTGCGCGTGGACAGGAACACGCCGGAAGAAATTTACCGTTTGGGGACGGAACTGACGAAACAGGGTTTAGGATTTCCTCAGTATTCCAACGACGATATCGTGATTCCCGCGCTCACAAATTGGGGATACGAACTCAAAGACGCGCGTAATTATGTGGTCGCCGCATGTTGGGAATTCATTATTCCCGGCGTAGCGATGGATATTCCGAACGTCGACGCGCTGAATTTTCCGAAAGTGGTTCTCGCTGCGGTGAAAAACGAGATAGCAAAGGCGGAAACGTTTGAAAAATTAACGGAAAAAGTTACGGAATATATAGAAAAGGAAGCAAAAAGGCTGATCAACGGCACGAAAAATATGTTTATGCAGCCGTCGCCTTTTCAGTCGGTTCTGATGACGGATTGCATTGAACGCGGAAAAGATATTTCCCTTGGAGCGAAGTACAATAATTATGGTTTTCATGGTGCGGGGCTTTCGACTGCGGCGGACAGTCTTGCCGCAGTAAAAACATGCGTTTACGACGAAAAGAGCGTCGGTAAAAAAGAACTGCTAAAAGCCTTGGAGGCAGATTTTGAAGGGTTTGCGGACGTAAGAAATAAACTGCTGCGCGCGCCGAAAATGGGCGAAAACAATGATGAAGCGGACGGCATCGCGGTAAAATTGCTGAACGATTTTGCAGACAGCTTGGAAGGAAAGAAAAACGAACGCGGCGGAATTTTCCGTGCGGGTACGGGAAGCGCGATGTATTATGTCTGGTATTCGGGCGAAGTAGGCGCTACGCCGGACGGACGAAAAAAGGGCGCGCCGTTTGCGGCGAATTATTCTCCGTCTTTGGACGTGAAATTCGACGGCGTGCTGTCCGTGATAAAATCCTTTTTGAAACCCGACTTAAAACGTGTTTGTAACGGCGGCCCGCTGACGCTGGAATTTCACGATACGGTTTTTAAAAACGAAGAGGGAACGTCAAAAGTGGCGAAACTGGTGGAAATATTTATAAAGAACGGCGGACATCAGTTGCAGCTTAACGCGGTAAACAAAGAAAAACTGCTCGATGCGCAGAAACATCCGGAAAAGTATCCGAATCTGATCGTAAGAGTTTGGGGGTGGAGCGGATATTTCTGCGAACTTGATACGGTTTATCAAAATCAAATATTAAAACGGCTTAATTTTGTCTGTTAAGAAATAAAAAACGTTTCTTTTATGAAACGTTTTTATTTTAAAGTTTTATGCGACAGGTTCATCAAACGGCGCATGCGCAACAAACTGAAAGAGCTGTTCCGCTTAAACGGCGTGCAAAAGGACGAACCGCTTTTGAATTTGATTTTTCCGATTATCGCGACGGGGACGGAGTGAGGCGGCACAGAGAAAAATTGCGTAAAAAAAGAAACCGAAAAATCGGTTTCTCTCGTCGGGGGGACGCCCCATGCATGGTGCCGCTGACCGGACTCGGACCGGTACGGTTTTTACACCGAGGGATTTTCACGCTACTCTATGTTGCCATAGCCGTCATATCCGACGTTGTAGTCCGGACTTTATCTTTGCCATAACCAAACGTTTTAGGCACGCGCCGTAAAGTCTCTACACGTTCCCGAAACCGGGCTTCGCTCGGCATTGTCCCGAAAGGGGAGTTCCACCGAATTTGACGCGATTCATACGGAAAGTTTCCTGTCCCGATGCTCAAATTTAAGTCCCTTGTGTCTGCCAATTCCACCACAGCGGCGTAAAAAGGATAACTAAGTTATAAAAATATAAAAATGCAGTCGGTTTTATGGCGTTTATGCCCTGAGGACTGCATTTTATGCAGGGACGCGAGAGAATTAATTCCCTTGCGTCTGCCTGTTTCGCCATCTCGGCAAAGAAGTGGAGGCGCCACCCAGACTCGAACTGGGGAATGAAGGTTTTGCAGACCTTGGCCTTACCACTTGGCTATGGCGCCTTTTCAGATTTTGTTCTGCCTTGCGGCATGGGGGAGAAATTCCCCCGAATAAAAAAATGGAGCGGGAAACGAGATTCGAACTCGCGACATTCACCTTGGCAAGGTGACGCTCTACCCCTGAGCCATTCCCGCATTATAATTCCGCACTGTTATCTACTTGTTATCCGGTTGGTGGAAGTTATAGGGCTCGAACCTATGACCCCCTGCTTGTAAGGCAGATGCTCTCCCAACTGAGCTAAACTTCCGTCAGAACGCCTATATACTATATCAAAAAGAAAGACAAAAGGCAAGCATTTTTGCGGAGATTTTTTATTTTTTCTAAAAATATTTCAAAGAGCGGGCGCGCGTTTTTTGCCGTGTGTGTTTTTGACGAAATTTTATTTTGTCTTCGATATTGTTTCACTAAAAACCGGGAAAAGGTATATAATATTATTTGAAAGAACGAAATTTTTTATCAAGGTTTAGGAGTGATTTATGCCCGCATCGTATACGCATCAGATTTTGGCGGAAAAAATATTCGAAGCGCTGCCCGAAAATGTCAAGGCCATGATCCCTTTTTCATCCGAATATTTTTTGGGGGCGCAGGGCGGCGACGTCTGGTATTTTCATAAGATCCCCGGCAGCAGGCACCGCCTGAATCTCGGAAAGTATTTTCACCGCCACAACGTCTATGAGGTTTTCTGTTCTCTTTTGAAAAGCGCGGCAAAGGGCGGGGCCGCGGCCTCTTATGCGGCGGGATACGTGACGCATTATGCCGGAGATACCGTATTCCATCCCTATGTCTATTTTATGGTGGAAAAATATAAAAGGTGCAAAAACGGATGGAAAGGCAACCGCCATGCCCTCATGGAAAGCGATTTTGACACGTATTTCGTACGGAAATATAAAGACCTGCCCGTAGGGGAATATCATTTTCCGGTCCGGTACGACCATCTCGATCTTGCCGCGCTCTATCCGGTCGTTGCCTCCGCGTCCGAAGATACGGGCGGGGATTCCAAGATCAGCGCTTCGTCCGTCCGCCATGCGGTCAGGCGGTTTTTACGCTTTCAGCGCTTTTTCGCCGACCGTCATTATCGCCGCCGCAAAATCCTGTACGGTGCGGAGAGCGTTTTTCATGCAAAGCACATTCTTTCAGGGCTTTGCAGGAGAGAAAATCCCGAGCCCGCTTATTTCAATCAGGACCGCGAAGAATGGCATTACCCGGCAGACGCAAGTCAGACCAGCCGCGAAAGCGTCGATCAACTGTTCGACCGCGCCGTGCGCGAAGGAGTGCGCCTCGTCTGTGAATTTTTTATCTGCATGGAAGGGGGAAAGCCGCTGCCCCGCGAAGATTTTTCAAAACACTTCCTTACGGGCGTCAGCCTTCCTGCGGAAGAACGCAAAGCGGATACGGAAAGGGCGGGCGGCGCATAAATCCGTCGCCTATCCTTGCAAATACGGCCCTCCGTCTGTTACCATGTTGACGACGGGAGGTCTTTATGCAGAAATTATATGACAGCAACATGCGCCTGCTCGGTTCCGTCGAGACGCGCGCGGACGGCAGACAGGAATTGCGGGACAGCAATCGCAACCTGCTCGGATATTATGATCCCGACAGCGGAAAAACGTACGATTCCAACCGCAAACTGATCGGCAAAGGCAATCTTTTGACGGCCCTTCTGGAACCGTCGGAATAAGCTCAAATAAAAAAGGGGGCAATTTTTGCCCCCTTTTTTATGTTGAAAAATCAGTTGCTTTTCAGAGCCGAAGAAACGTCTTCGGTGATTTTTTTCAGTTGTTCGGCGGAAGGCTTGTACGCGAGCCTGATCGCCGGCATCAGCGGTTCGCATTTGCTTGCGGCAAGCGCTTCGTAAACCTGGTCGGGCGACTGTCCGCCCCAGCCGTAAGAGCCGAAGGCGATAAACTTCTTTTTGTTGCCGTTCAGTCCCTTGAAATAGGTGAGGAAACTGGATACGGAAGGCATCATATTGTTGTTCAGGGTGGGGGAGCCGACCGCGATGTATCTGCTCGTCATGGCATCCGCGATGATATCGGAATTGTGGCTGAAATGCAGATTGTAAAGTTTGGGCTTCAGTCCCGCGCCGATGAATGCGCTCTCGATCGCGTGTGCCATCGCTTCGGTAGAGTGCCACATGGTATCATAGACGATGACCGCGCTGTCGTCGTATTCGTTGGACGTCCAGGATCCGTACATCGCGAGGATGTCGTGGATGTGTTTCGTCCAGATAATGCCGTGGCTGGGGCAGATGGTCTGTATGGGCAGCGTCTTGCACGCCGCAAGCGCCTTTGCCGTCTGCATCCCGTAAGGCTGCACGATGTTCGCGTAGTACTTGCGCGCCTGGATATACGCTTCCGCAAGATCGCATTCGGTATCCAACCTGGGGTCGGTCGCGTAATGCTGGCCGAACGCGTCGTTGGAAAACAAAATATTGTCCGGCGTCATGAACGAGACCATGTTGTCCGGCCAATGCACCATGGGCGTAGGCACGAAGGTGAGCGTCCGCTTGCCGAGGCTGAGCGTCTCTCCGTTTTTGACGCCGATATAGGCAAGGTCGCCGTAATAGGCTGTCAGGTCCTTGACGCCCGCGCCGAACGCGGCGTACACCTTTGCGTTTTTCGCATATTGCAGGATATAGGGGATCGCGCCGCTGTGGTCGGGTTCCGCATGGTTGGAAACGATGATCTCGATTCTGGCGGGGTCGATGACGGAAGAGATTCTTTCGAGCATCTCTTCTTTGAACGGTTCCTTTACCGTGTCGATCAGGGTGATTTTTTCGTCGATGACGAGATAGGCGTTGTAAGTCGAGCCCTTCTCCGTCTCGTAGCCGTGGAAATTCCTCAGGTTCCAGTCGATCGCGCCTACCCAATAGACGCCTTCGGAAATTTTAACTGCTTCCATAGTTCGCTCCTTGCTTATATATTATATTGTTAGTACGCTTTTCCGTTCGTTATTATACAACGAAAAGGGCGTAAAGCGCAAGGATTTTTGACTTTTGCGGACAAAAATCCGAAAAAGGCGGTAATTTGCGGGAAAAAATTTTGATTTCTTCAAAAAAACGCGATTCCGGTGCCGAAAATTATTGACAATGCAAAAACTTTATGTTAGACTTTAGAAACACACCGGTCCCAGGGTGTGATTTTTTTGCACGGAGTTTTTAGAAAAATGGCTGCCATCAACAGAACCAAAATTACATTCGAATGCACCGAATGCAAGCACAGAAATTACGACAATATGAAAAATAAAAAGAACGACCCCGAAAGGTTGCAACTGAAAAAGTATTGTCCTTTCTGCAAAAAGCATACCGTTCATAAAGAGTCGAAATAACAACGGGGGACAGAGCAGGGTAAAATGAAAGCGAAAACCGCAGAAAAGAAGCCCAATATTTTTGTAAGAATGGGCAGGAAACTGAAAGAGGTCTTTTCGGAACTGAAAAAAGTCACGTGGCCTTCTTTCGGCAAGGTCATGAAGTCGACCGGCATCGTGCTCACCGTGATCGTGAGTTTTCTGATCGTATTCACGGCGGTAAACTACGGGCTCGGAGAACTTCTGAATCTCATCACCAGTCTCGGTTCGTAAGGAGAGGTATGGAAAATTCTCTCGAAAGCCAGGCGAAATGGTACGTGCTTCACACCTATTCGGGTTATGAGGCAATGGTCAAAGACAGCCTGGAAAAATTGATTGAAAATAACAATCTTAAAGACAGCATCTTCGATCTGAAAATCCCGATGGAACAGACCATCGAAGAGAAAAACGGCAAGAAAAAGGTGGTCGAAAGAAAACTGCTTCCTTGCTACGTCTTTATAAAAATGATCTATTCCAATCAGGTGTGGTATCTGGTGACGAACACGAGAGGCGTTACCGGGTTCGTAGGCCCGCAGGGCCGCCCTCTTCCGCTCAAAGACGAAGAGGTGCGCAAAATGCAGTTGGAAAAGATCGTCGTGGACGCGGATTTCAGCGTGGGAGACGACGTCAGTATTGACGCCGGTCCGCTCGCCGGATTCGTCGGCAAGATCAAAGAACTCAACGATTCTACGCAGAAGGCAAAGGTCAACGTGGTCATGTTCGGCAGAAATACCGACGTGGAGGTGGAGTACGTTCAGATCCGCCGCCTCAATTTGACGGAATCTGCCAAAGAAAAAGAATCGGAAGAATAATTCATACGGCAGAAAAGGGAGCGATCCCTGTTTCTAATAAAGTGGGAGAAGCGCAAAAATATTCGCCGCGCTTTGTTAAAACCACAATTCGGAGGAGAAGTTATGGCTAAAAAAATCACTGCGGTAGTCAAATTGCAACTTCCCGCAGGTAAAGCAACGCCCGGTCCCCCCGTCGGTTCGACGCTCGGTCCTCACGGAATCAACATTCCCGGCTTTACCAAGGAATTCAACGCGAAAACCGCCGATCAGGCGGGGCTTATCATCCCCGTAGTCATCACCATTTATCAGGACAGGTCTTTCACGTTTATTCTCAAGACGCCGCCCGCACCCGTGCTGATCAAAAAGGCTTGCAAGATCGAGACCGCAAGCGCCCGTCCCAACCGCGACAAAGTCGCCAAGTTGACCGACGCGCAGGTCGAAGAGATTGCCAAGTTGAAAATGCCCGATCTGAACACGACTTCGCTCGAGAGCGCGAAGAGCATGATCCGCGGCACAGCGCGCAGCATGGGCATCACCGTCGAAGGATAAAGCATAAGGAGTGTGTGGGAGAGTTTATCTCGCATGAACCACAAGGAGGTTAAATAGAATGAAATACGGGAAAAAATATGCCGACAGTCTGAAGGCATACGATCGTTCCAAATTATATGACGTTGACGAAGCGATGGGGCTTGCCGTAGATACGGCGAAAGCGAAATTCGACGAGACGATCGAGTTGCACGTGCGGCTCGGCGTCGATCCCCGCCAGGCGGATCAGCAGGTCCGCGGCGTGCTCGTCCTTCCCAACGGTACCGGCAAGAGCAAAAAAGTTCTCGTCATCGCCAAGGGCGAAAAGGCGGATATTGCGCAGCAGGCGGGCGCCGATTACGTCGGCGCGGAAGAGATGATCGCGAAGATCCAGAACGAAAACTGGTTCGATTTCGACGTCGTGATCACCACGCCCGACATGATGGGCGTCGTCGGCCGCATCGGTAAAGTGCTCGGCCCGAAAGGCCTCATGCCGAACCCGAAATCGGGTACGGTTACTCCCGACGTCGCCAAAGCGATCGCGGAAGTAAAAGCAGGTAAGGTCGAATACAGGCTGGACAAGACCGCCATTATTCACTGCCCGATCGGCAAAAAGAGTTTCGGCAAAGAAAAACTTTCCGAAAACTTCAACGCGCTTATGGACGCGATCGTCAAGGCAAAACCCTCTGCTGCGAAAGGCCAGTATATCAAAAGCGTTTCCGTTTCCAGCACGATGGGCCCCGGTATCAAGGTCAATTACGCAAAACTGTAATCGGATTTCCGATTTTGCGTAAAAACGGTTGACTTATTGCCGTCAAACGGTTATAATGTATCCGAAAATTTCATATGTACCGCAGAAAGCAGGCACCGCAAGGTTTAATCGCAGTATTGCCGCCCGCCGAGGTAATAAGTCAGACTGTCTGTATTTTCGCATGCAAGTCCTTATATCCTCGCGGTATAAGGACTTTTATTTTCGTTGCGCCCGGGATGCGCAAGCCGCGCGGTTTTTGCGGCTTTCGCGTTCGGCGCGCGGAAAAATTTCATAAGGAGGTAACCAATGTCAGCCAATTTAGAAGCAAAAAAACAGGTTGTCGAAGAGATCAAACAGAAGATCCAAAACAGCAAGTCCGTCGTATTCGTGGATTACAAAGGGCTTACCGTTGCGGAAGTTTCCGAACTTCGCAATAAATTCAGGGCTGCGGGCGTCGAGTACAAGGTGTATAAAAACACGCTTGTGCGCAAGGCTTTCAACGAGTTGGGCGTCGATGCGTTCGATGCGGATCTGAACGGCCCCACGGCCACCGCTTTTTCGCCCGACGAAACGTCCGCTGCGAAAATTTTTGCGGAAGCGGTCAAGGCCATGCCCGAAAAGATCGTTCCCAAGAGCGCATACGTAGACAATGCGTATATCGACGCGAAGGGGATTAAAGCGCTTGCGGACATGCCGTCCAAAGAGGAACTCATCGCGAAGATGCTCGGTTCCATGCAGGCTCCCATTTCCAACTTTGCGGGCGTGCTTTCGGCAATGCTCAGGGGCGTTGTCGTGGCGCTGAACGCGATCGCGGAGAAAAAGGCTTAATTTCGTATCAGAATCAGCGGCTCAGCCGCCGCCCGTCCGTCCCGGCGTAAAAGAAAGGCGGAAAAACAAAAAATAAAAATTTATCGGAGGAAACAAAAATGGCAGATATCGCTAAGTTTATCGAAGAGATCAAAGGTATGACGGTTGTAGAACTCAATGAACTCGTAAAGGCTTTGGAGGAAGAATTCGGCGTAAGCGCCGCTGCTCCCGTTGCCGTTGCCGCTGCTCCCGCTGCAGGCGCTGCTGCTCCCGCGGAAGAGGAGAAGACGGAGTTCAACGTCAAACTCAAAGACATCGGCGCTAAGAAGATCGAGGTCATCAAGGCTGTCCGTGAATTCACGTCCCTCGGCCTTGCGGAAGCGAAGGCTCTCGTGGAAAGCCTCGGCATGATCAAGGAAGGCGTCAACAAGGAAGAAGCCGACAAGATCGCTGCCCGCATGAAGGAAGCCGGCGCAGAAGTCACCATCGACTAATTTTCGCTATTAAAGAAACAAACAAAAAGCACCCGGAATTTTCGGGTGCTTTTTAATTATATGAATATAGCAACGGTTATTCGGCGGCAACGGGGGTTACTGTTTTATACTGCGGAGTAAAAGAAACGGCTTCTTCATATGTCGGCTGATATCGGAAAGCGTATTCGTTCCCGAAATCAAGAATGCGCGTTTCTTTGGGGAGAGTAAAAATATAATAGGAAGTCAAAATGGCTCGGATCGAACACGGAACAAAATTTTGATCGTTTGCGAACATTTCCGTGAAGCGGCCGATATTTTCTATGGGGGTGATATAATTATCGGCATAATAAGTCACATAGCCGCTGCAACATAAGATCGTGTTACATTTCGGCAGAACTGTCCGAATTGCGTCATAAATAAGTTTATCGTCTTCCGCCAAGGTTTCGGGCGTAACTTGAGAAAGATCATAAATATATATGCGGTCGACGGCAAATAAGAAATCCCATTCTTCATATGCTTTGGCGGAATCAAAAGTTTCTTCGATGATTTCGCATGCGAGCGTTTTGAGATATTCCGTATAGTCATTTATATATTTTTCATAATATTCTAATTCCGCGGAGGTCAGTTCGTCCGCGGGGATTCCGATAGAGACTTCGTTGTCCGTGTTTTCGGGCGAATTGTCACAGGCGGAAAAAGAAAACAACGCAGACAGGCAGAATAAAAATAACCAAAGTCCCGCAAATTTTTTCTTCATACAAAGTATACCTCGTTAACATTGCAGTAGATATAACTATTATATCATTTCGAAAACGAGTTGTCAAATCCACATAAAATAAAAGATATGCCGCATTCTCCCAAAAAATTCCGAAAAAAATAAAAAATTTATCGATTTTTGTTTGACTTATCCGGACAGATATGGTATTATTTTTAGGCTGTGTAATAGGGTTGAGGTATAAAGTTACTTCAATCGCTTTGGGTTGCGAGGATAAATACAGCACAATCGCGCCCTTGGCGAAGATAATTTATACCGACAAATGTGGGGGCCAGACCCCTGCGACTAACCGGAGTACAGCCATTCAATAGCAAATATCGAATGGTTTTTCTTTTTGCTCGGCGCTCCGACACACACGGCACAGTTGACATAAAGTTAGTATAAAAATCGGAGGAATCAACATGGCAAGTCAGAAAATCAGGATCAAACTCGCGGCCTACGACCACGAACTCGTAGACCTGGCAGCGCAGCGCATCGTAGACGCGATGACGAAATCGGGCGCAAAAATCAGCGGCCCCATCCCTCTGCCCACCGAAAAGGAGATCGTCACCATTCTTCGTTCTCCTCATAAATATAAGGACAGCCGCGAGCAGTTCGAGATCCGCACGCATAAAAGGATCATCGATATCTACAGCCCCAACGCGAAACTTTTGGACAGCGTTCATCTTCCCGCCGGCGTAGATATCAAGATCAAACTGTAACAGGTTCGTACGAGGCGCTGCCTCTGATCCAATAATCACCTGCGCGTTTGAAAATCACATTTTTCAAAAAGCACCCCCGATTTGCCGAAAACATTCGGCTTGTGGGAAGAGAGTGAATTTTTGCCCATTCAATAATAGTGTGGGCGCCTAAAAGGGCAAAAAGAGGGAGAAAACGCCGATAGGTGCAAAGCACCGTACGGCGGTGTCTCCATCAAAATCACGAAAATTTGTTTTTGCCGCAAAAAAACAAATTTTGTGAACGAATAAGATAGGTAATACTTTGTAAATTCAAGGTATTCAAAAATAAAACAAGGAGTGAACTTTATCTATGAATAAAGCAATCATCGGAAGAAAAGTCGGAATGACACAGGTCTTCACGCCGGAAGGGAAAGTGATCCCCGTTACGGTCGTGGAAGCCGGCCCCTGCCCCGTAGTGCAGATCAAGACCGTGGAAAAGGACGGCTATGCCGCTCTGAAACTCGGCTTTGACGAGACGAGCGAAAAGCGGGTCAACAAACCCGAACTCGGGCAGTTCAAAAAGGCGGGCGTGAAGCCGCAGAAAGTGCTCAAAGAATTCAGACTGGACGACCTGTCCTCTTATGAAGTGGGCAAAGAAGTTACGGTCAGCGTGTTCAAGGACGGCGACAAAGTGGACGTCGTCGGCACGACGAAGGGCCACGGCTATTCCGGCGTTATCAAAAGATGGAACCAGCGCCGCCTGAAAGAGACGCACGGCGTCGGCCCCGTACACAGGGAAGTGGGTTCCATGGGCGCGAACAGCACGCCGAGCAGGGTATTCAAACAAAAGCACATGCCCGGCCAGTACGGTAACGAAAGGGTAACCGTTCAGAATCTCGAAATCGTGAAAGTGGACGCAGCGAGGAACGCCCTCCTCATCAAAGGCGCGATCCCCGGAGCGAAGGGCAGCGTCGTCACCGTCAGCGACAGCGTCAAGGCCAAATAAGGAGAGAAGAAGATGCCTACAGTTAAGATATATAAAATGGACGGCTCGGTAGCCGGAGAAATGCAACTTTCCGACAAAATTTTTAACGCCGAATACAACGAACCTTTGATTCATCAGGCGGTGGTTGCCCGCCTTGCGAACGAACGCCAGGGCACGAAGAGCACCCTCACCCGCACGGAAGTGCGCGGCGGCGGCGCAAAACCCTGGAGGCAGAAAGGTACGGGCCGCGCCCGTCAGGGCTCCATCCGCGCACCGCAGTGGAGAAAGGGCGGCGTCGTATTCGCACCCAAGAGCAGGGATTTTTCCAAAAAGATGAACGTGGAAGCGAGGAGGAACGCATTGTTCTCCGCCCTTTCCAAAAAAGTGGCGGACGGCGAACTGATCGTTGTGGACAAACTCGAAGTGAGTGCTCCCAAAACGAAAGAGATCGTGAAGTTCCTCGACGCGCTCAAACTCGACAAGCGTACTCTGGTGGTCATGGACAATGACGACGCAAACGTGATCCTTGCGAGCAGAAACATCCAGAAACTCAGCACGCTGCCCGTGGCGCAGATCAGCACCTACGAAGTCGTGGCGAACGGCAAAGTCGTTCTCACGAAAGGCGCGGTGGAAAAAATCGAGGAGGTCTACGGAGCATAATGAGAGCGGAAGACATTATTATAAAGCCCATCCTCACCGAAAAAGGTTACGACGGCATCGCCTCGAAAAAATATACCTTCAAGGTGGCCAAGAGTGCGAACAAGACGGAGATCAGAATTGCCGTCGAGCAACTCTTCGGGGTGGAAGTGGAAAGCGTGAACACCATGAACGTGCGCGGCAAATTGAAGAGAATGGGCAGAAACGAAGGTTTGACTTCCTCCTATAAGAAAGCCGTCGTGCAACTGAAAAAAGACAGCAAACCCATCGAATATTTCAATTCGCTGTCCTAATTAGTCTAAACGGAGGAACACAGTAAAATGGCTATAAAGAGATATAAACCGACCTCTTCCGCCCGCCGCTTCATGACGGTGCATACCTACGAAGAGATCACCGAAACGAAGCCCGAGAGAAGCCTCGTCGAGGATATGAGAAAGTCGGGCGGCAGAAACAACCAGGGCAAGATCACCGTGCGCCACATCGGCGGCGGCAACAGAAGAAAATACCGCATCATCGACTTCAAGCGCAATAAAGACGGCGTGCCCGCAACGGTCAAAAGCATTCAGTACGATCCCAACCGCAGCGCGAACATCGCCCTTTTGCAGTATGTCGACGGCGAAAAGAGATACATTCTCGCGCCCGTCGGGCTGAACGTGGGCGACAAGGTGCTCAGCGGTGCGGAAGCGGACATCAAGGCGGGCAACTGCCTCCCCTTGGAAAACATCCCCGTCGGTACGATGGTGCACAACATCGAACTGAAGCCCGGCAAAGGCGGCCAGATCGCGCGCGCAGCCGGCATCGCGGCGCAGTTGATGGCAAAGGAAGGCGCTTACGCGACCCTGAAAATGCCCAGCGGCGAAATGCGCCTCGTCTCGGCGAAATGCCGCGCGACGATCGGTCAGGTCGGCAACGTCGAGCACGAGATCATTTCCATCGGCAAGGCGGGCAAAACCAGGCACATGGGCATCAAACCCACGGTGCGCGGTTCCGTCATGAACCCGAACGACCACCCGCACGGCGGCGGCGAGGGCAAGAGCCCTGTCGGCCATGCCGGCCCTATGACCCCTTGGGGCAAACCTGCATTGGGTTATAAGACGAGAAAGAAGAAGAATGTCACCGACAAGTTCATTCTCAAGAGGATCAACTAAGGGAGGATCATCAAATGAGCAGAAGTGTAAAGAAAGGGCCTTACGTTGAAGCGCGCCTTATGCAGAGGATCGAGGCGCTCAACGCGGCAAACGATAAAAAAGTACTCAAAACGTGGTCGAGAGCGTCGACGATCTTCCCTCAGATGGTAGGGCACACGATTGCCGTTCACGACGGAAGAAAGCACGTGCCCGTCTATATCACGGAAGATATGGTCGGCTGCAAACTCGGCGAGTTCGCTCCGACAAGGACCTTTAAGGGGCACTCCGGCGGTAAGACAACCGGTAAGAAGTAAAGGAGGCGCAGGATAAATGGCTACGAATACCCGTGAAAAAACCAAAAAGATCGCGGAGAACAGGGACAGACGTCCCTTCGCGGTCGCAAGACATATCAGGATGTCTCCTTATAAAGTGAGGAGAGCGCTCGCGCTGATCCGCGGAAAGAGCGTCAACGAGGCGGAGGCGATCCTCGCGTATGCGAACATCATTTCGGCGGAACCGGTCAAAAAAGTCCTCCTTTCCGCAGCGGCCAACGCGGAGCACAACTTCGGTATGGACAGGGGCGACCTCATCGTCGCCGAAGCGTTCGCCGATCAGGGCCCCACGCTCAAAAGAATGCAGCCCGTTTCCAAAGGGAGAGGGCATTCCATTCTCAAAAGAACCAGCCACATCACGGTCATCCTTGATGTCAAGAGTAAGTAAGGAGAGAGTACTGTATGGGACAGAAAGTTAATCCGCACGGTCTGAGAGTCGGCGTCATCAAGGGCTGGGATACGCAGTGGTACGCCGATAAAAAGGATTTCGGTAAATTTTTGAAAGAGGATTACGAGATCCGCAAATTCATCAAAGACAAATATTATTCCGCGGCCATCAGCAAGGTCGCCATCGAGCGCGCGGCAAACAGGATCGTCGTCACCGTATATACGGGCAAACCCGGCGTTCTGATCGGCAAGGCGGGCTCTGAGATCGAAGTGATCAAAAAAGACCTTTCCAAACTCACGAAGGGCAAAAACATCGTCATCAACGTGACCGAAGTCAGAAAGCCCGATTCGGACGCGCAACTCGTTGCCGAGGGCGTCGCTCTGCAGCTGGAAAAGAGAATGTCTTTCAGAAGAGCGATGAAACAGGCGATCGGCAGGGCAATGCGTTCGGGCGTCAAGGGCGTCAAGATGATGGTCAGCGGCCGTTTGGACGGGGCGGAAATCGCCCGTTGCGAGCAGTATCACGAGGGGTCCATTCCTCTGCAGACGCTGCGCGCGGACATCGACTACGGCTTCGCGGAAGCGCATACCACGTTCGGCATGATCGGCGTCAAAGTATGGATCTACAAAGGCGAGATCCTCAAAGCGGCGAAGGCGCATGAAGGAGGAGAAGCGTAATGTTAATTCCGAAGAGAGTAAAGAGAAGAAAACAGCATCGCGGCAGAATCAAGGGCCAGGCACATAAGGGCAATAAGGTCGCTTACGGCGAATTCGGCCTCGTGGCCGTCGAGGGCGCGAGGATCACCTCCCGCCAGATCGAGGCGGCGCGTATCGCGATGACGAGATTTATCAAGCGCGGCGGACAGGTCTGGATCGACATTTTCCCGCACAAACCGATCACGAGGCACCCCGCCGAATCCCGTATGGGTTCCGGTAAAGGTGCGGTGGAGTACTGGGTCGCGGTCGTAAAGCCGGGCCGCGTGCTCTTTGAAATGGCGGGCGTTCCCGAAGAGGCTGCGCGCGAAGCGATGCGCCTTGCAGGGCACAAACTGCCGATCAAAACGAAATTCATGGTCAAAGGCCAGGTCAATCCCGTAACGGGAGAACTGCCCGAGGGCAGCGAAAAAATCACAGAAGGCGGTGAGGGTTGATGAAAGCAAAAGAATTTCACAACATGACTGACGAAGAGTTGAAAAACAAACTCGGCGAACTCAAGAGTGAACTTTTCAATCTCCGTTTCCGTCATGCATCGGGTCAACTCGAAAACCCTATGACGATCGCGTCGTGCAAGAAGGACATTGCGCGGGTCAATACGGTCATCCGCGAGAGAGAACTCAAGGCGAAGGGTTAAAGAAGGTATAAGTTATGGAAAGAAATCTTAGAAAAGAAATCGTCGGGCTTGTCGTTTCCGACAAGATGGACAAGACGGTCGTCGTAGCCATTACGGATAAAAGATCGCACCCCCTCTATAAAAAGACCATCACCAAGACCAAAAAAGTGAAGGCGCACGACGAGGAGAACGAGTGCGGCGTCGGAGACAGAGTCAGGATCGTGGAAACGAGAAAACTCAGCAAAGACAAGAACTGGAGAGTTGCCGAAATCATCGAGAAGGCGAAGTAATTTAATAAGGAGAGTAAGAGCCATATGATACAACCACAGACAAGGCTTAAAGCGGCGGACAACTCCGGCGCGAAAGAGCTTATGTGCATCAGGGTTCTGGGCGGTTCGTTCAGGAAAAGCGGCAACATCGGCGACGTGATCATCGCAAGCGTCAAGACCGCCGCTCCCGACGGCGCCGTGAAAAAGGGCGAAGTCGTAAAGGCCGTCATCGTCAGAACCAGCAAAGGCATCAGAAGGGCGGACGGAACGTATATCCGTTTCGACGACAACGCCGCCGTTATCATAGACAACCAGAAACAGCCGAGGGGCACCCGTATCTTCGGGCCCATCGCGCGCGAACTGAGAGACAAAGATTACATGAGAATCATCTCTCTCGCGCCCGAAGTGCTGTAAGGAGGTTCCCGGTATGAACGTAAAATTAAACGATAACGTCGTGGTCATCGCGGGCCAGGACAAAGGCAAAACGGGCAGAGTCGTTGCCACTTCCCCCAAAGCGGGCCGCGTGACGGTGCAGGGCGTAAACCTCCAGAAAAGGCACCAGAAAGCAAGAAAGGCGAACGCCGTTTCGCAGATCATCGAGCGCGAAGGCGCGATCGACGTTTCCAACGTCATGGTCATCTGCGACAAATGCGGCAAAGCGACGCGCGTAAAGCACGCTTTCGTCGAAACGGACGGAAAGAAAAAGAAAGTGCGCGTCTGCAAATGCGGCAACGTGCTCGATAAGGCATTCAAGAAGCAGTCGAAGACCGCCGCGAAACCTCAGGAAGAGGCGCCTAAGAAGAGGACGAGGAAGAGGACCGCTAAGACGGAAGAGGCTTCCGCGCAAGAGAATAAGGACTGAGGCGGAGGAGAACTGAAAAATGGCTGAAAAAGTATATAAGAGCAGGGTAAAAGAGGCTTACGATAACGAAGTCGTGCCCTATCTCATCAAAAAGTTCAACTATAAAAACGTGAACGAAGTTCCCAAAATCGTCAAAATCGTCATCAATTCCGGCCTGGGCGACATCAAGGACAACGCCAAGAGCGTCCAGATCGCGCATGACGAACTCAAGGCGATCGCCGGCCAGAAACCCGTCATCACCAAGGCGAGAAAATCGGTCGCGAACTTCAAAGTGAGGGAAGGCATGAGCGTCGGTCTCAAAGTGACCCTCAGAAAGAACAGAATGTACGATTTTTACGATA
>ERZ1106932.140-NODE-140-length-27495-cov-8.129555_pt1 | contig 27495 bp, 27 predicted proteins | sample MGYA00403665_ERZ1106932 | MGnify/ENA primary metagenome ERZ1106932 (study PRJEB35170, sample SAMEA104062448) | human gut metagenome | biome: human gut; feature: human-associated habitat; material: faeces | place: Denmark | collected 2012-08-24 ... | reverse complement strand
TTCCTGGTTGGTAACGAGGTCTTTCTTTTCCTCCACGGCGGGACGGCGGACGGGCACTTTCTGCAATTCCGCTTTTAAAAGCACGCCGATGGTGTCGTCCTGGATGCTGATGGTCATATCCTCGAACATTTCGCGCCCCTCTTTCTTGTATTCGATCACGGGATCCACGCCGCCGTAGGAACGCAGGGAAATGCCCTTTCTCAGCTGATCCATGGCGTCGATATGGTCTATCCACTTGCCGTCTACGTTCTTTAAAAGCACGATTTTTTCTATCTCGTAGAAGTTGAGCCCTTCTTCCTTATAGCGCGCGATCTTCGCCTCGTACGCCTCCGTAACGGCCTCGTTCAGCTGGGAAAGCATATATTCGTAATCCCAGTTCATGGCGCGTTCCTTGGTCATGAAGTTGCTTTCGGGCGGCAGGAGCTTTGCCTCTATCGCCTTGTTGAGCGCGTCTATGTCCCACGTTTCCGGTTTGTTTTCGTTGTCTATCGCCGTGGAAACGACGTATTTCGCAAATTCGGGAATGAGCTTTAATATGTCTTCATGCACGTTTTCGGCTTTCAGCACCTTCAGACGTTCGGCGTACATGACTTCTCTCTGCTTGTTCATGACGTCGTCGTATTCCAGAACGTGCTTTCTGATGCCGAAGTTTCTGCCCTCGATGGCCCTCTGCGCGTTCTCGATGCTTCTCGAAAGCATTTTCGCCTGCAAAGGCTCGTCCTCCTTCACCTTGAAGAAACTGTAAACGCTCTGCAGCCGCTCGCCGCCGAACCGCTTGATCAGATCGTCTTCGAGCGAGATGAAGAACTGCGAGGAACCCGCGTCGCCCTGACGGCCGCTTCGTCCGCGGAGCTGGTTGTCGATACGGCGCGACTCATGCCGTTCGGTGCCCAGGATATGCAGGCCGCCCGCCGCGATGACCTTTTCCTTTTCTGCGTCGGTCTGTTTTTTGAACTCGTTGTAAACGTCCCAGTAATGCGCGCGGATTTCCTTGATATTGTCGGGCACGTCGGAAACGAAGGAGGTCGCAACCTCTATGTCTTCGGGATCCACGCCCTCTTCGCGGAGTTTTCTCTTCGCCAGGAATTCGGGGTTGCCGCCCAGCAGGATATCGGTGCCGCGCCCCGCCATGTTGGTGGCGATGGTAACGGCGCCCAGTCTGCCCGCCTGCGCGACGATATCCGCTTCTTTGGCATGGTTCTTCGCGTTCAGAACGTTATGTTTCACCCGCTTTTTCAAAAGCAGTTTGGAAATCTCCTCCGACTTTTCGACCGTTACCGTACCGATCAGCACGGGCTGCCCCTTTTCGTGGCGGCGCGCGATCTCTTCCACGATGGCGTTCATCTTGCCCTTTTCGGTGGAGTAGATGACGTCGTTCATGTCTTTGCGGACGACGGGCTTGTTCGTGGGTATTTCGAGGACGTCCAGCCCGTAAATGGAGCGGAATTCCTCTTCCTCCGTCTTGGCGGTACCCGTCATGCCCGACAGCTTTTTATAGATGCGGAAATAGTTCTGGAACGTGATGGTCGCGTACGTCTTGTTCTCGTTGCGTATCTTCACGTTTTCCTTCGCCTCTATCGCCTGATGCAGACCGTCCGAATAGCGGCGGCCGATCATGAGGCGCCCCGTGAACTCGTCTACGATAATGACTTCGCCGTCGTTGACGATATAATCGTTATCCTTTTTAAATATATAGTGCGCTTTGAGCGCCTGCTGTATATGGTGGTTGAGGTCGGCGTTTTCGATATCCGCGAGGTTGTTGAGCCCGAAGAACCGTTCGGCTTTCGCCGAGCCGCTTTCGGTGATCTGCACGCTCTTTTCCTTGATATCGATGGTGAAGTCCTCGTCGAGTTTCAAAGTCTTGACGAACCTGTTGGCGGAGATGTATTTTTCGCTCGATTCCTGCCCTCTGCCCGAAATGATGAGCGGCGTTCTCGCCTCGTCTATCAAAATGGAGTCCACTTCGTCGACGATGGCGAACACAAGCTCGCGCTGAACCATCTGGTTGATGCGGCTCTTCAGGTTATCGCGCAGATAATCGAAACCGAGTTCGTTGTTGGTTCCGTAGAGGATGTCGCAGGCGTAGGCCTTGCGCTTTTCGTCGTCCTCCATGCCGGGAACGACCACGCCGACCGTGAGGTTGAGGAACTTATAGATCTTGCCCATCCATTCGGCGTCGCGCTTGGCGAGGTAGTCGTTGACGGTAACGATATGCACGCCCTCCCCCGTGAGCGCGTTGAGATAGGCGGGCAGGGTGGCGACCAGCGTTTTGCCTTCGCCCGTTTTCATTTCCGCCACGCGCCCCTGGTGCAGACAGATGCCGCCCATGACCTGGACTTTATAGTGCCGCATGTTGAGCACGCGCCACGCGGCCTCGCGCACGACGGCGAACGCGTCGTACAAGATGTCGTCCAGCGTTTCGCCGTTTTTAAGGCGGTCCTTGAGTACGGCGGTCATGCCCTTCAGCTGCTCGTCGCTCATGGCCTTGTATTTTTCTTCGAGCGCGAGAACCTTGTCGGACATAGAGTCCAAACGCCGCAGGTTCCGCCTGTTTTCTCCGCCTAAAAGATACCTGATGAGTCCCATTTTCACTCCTTTCGGAAAGCGCCGCTCTCCGCTTGTTTTTCTTTTTTCCTCTCCGAACCCGAAACGGAGGCGACGGTCAGGACAAAGACCTTTTCCGCCCCGCTCTTTTTGAGTTCGGCCGCCAGCGCGTTCGCGGTGGCGCCCGTCGTCGTAACGTCGTCGAGGATCAAAATATTCAGCCCCGCGACCGCCGCTTTATCCGCGACGCGGAACGTGTTTTCCATATTCTTCAGCCTGTCCGCCCTGTCGAGAGCGGCCTGTTTTGCCGTGGGACGGCGTTTTTCCGCGGCCGATATCACCCTGAGCCCGGTCAGCGCGGAAAATTCCCGCGCGAGCAGTTCGGTCTGGTTAAATCCCCTTTTACGCTGATCTTTTTTCAGCATCGGCACGTACGCGACGGCGTCCGCCGCGGCGAAGCTGCCGTAATATACGTTCGCCAGATAGGGCGCGAACACCTTGGCGAGATAGCGCGCGTTGTCGTATTTGAATTTTCTGATCAGCGCCGAAACGATCCCTTCGTAGACGAATGCGCTCCTGCCCGCGTCGAAAGCGGTGAGCCGCCCCGCGCAGGTGTAGCAGTAATCCTGCGGCGCGTCGAGCTCCCTGCCGCAGTGGGCGCAGATCTCGCCGTCGTTGAGCGGCAGCTTTTCCGCGCATTCCCTGCAGAAGTATCCTCCGCCGAATATTTCCCGCCCGCAGTAAGCGCACGTCCAGCCGGGATTAAACGCGTTTTTCTCGGCGGCGCGTTTCAGAAATTCAAGCATGCAGATATTTGCCTTTCAGCTCCGCGGCCCTGTCGGTCTGCTCCCAAGGGAGCCCCGCTTTGCCGAAATGGCCGTAGACCGCCGTCTGTTCGTAAATCGGGCGGCGCAGGCCGAGTTTTTCGATGATGGCGAGCGGACGCAGGTCGAACTCCTCCCTGACGATGTCCGCCAGGCGTTCGTCCGCGAGCCTGCCCGTGCCGTGCGTGTCTACAAACACGGAAACGGGGTGCGCCACGCCGATGGCGTAAGCGACTTCCAGCGTGATCTCGTCGGCAAGTCCCGCCGCAACGAGGTTCTTGCATACGTAACGCGCCATATACGCCGCGCTCCTGTCCACCTTGGTGGGATCCTTGCCGCTGAACGAGCCGCCGCCGTGCGGGCATCTGCCGCCGTAGGTGTCCACGATGATCTTCCTGCCCGTCAGCCCCGAATCTCCCGCAGGGCCGCCCGTTTCAAAGCGCCCCGTGGGGTTGATGAAATATTTCGTCCCGCCGTCGAGGAGTTCTTTCGGGATGACTTTTTCGACGACGTGTTTTTTCAGATCTTCGCGCAGGCGCTCGGTCGTTACCGTTTCGTCGTGCTGGGAAGAGAGCACCACCGCCGAAACGCGGCGTGCAACGCCGTTTTCGTATTCCACGCTCACCTGTCCCTTTCCGTCGGGGCGCAGGTAGGGCAGAAGCCCGCTTTTTCTCACCTCTTCGAGGCGCTTGCAAAGTTTATGCGAAAGCACCAGCGTGAGCGGCATAAGCTCTTCCGTTTCGCGGCAGGCGTAGCCGAACATCATGCCCTGATCACCCGCGCCGATCTTATCGGAAAGGCTGCAGCTGTTGCCCTTGCATTCAAGGGAGTTGTCCACTCCCAGCGCGATGTCGGGGCTCTGCTTGTTGAGCCTCACCTCAATTTTGCAGCCGTCGGCGGAAAATCCGAGTTTCTCGTCCGTATAGCCGATGCTCCTTATCTTTTCGCGCGCGATCTTTTCCACGTCGATATCCGCGTTCGCGGTGATCTCGCCCATCACGAGAAGAAACTGGCTGGTCGCCGCACATTCGCACGCCACGCGCGCGTCGGGGTCTTTTGCCAAAATCGCGTCGAGCACGGCGTCGGCGATGCGGTCGCACACCTTATCGGGATGTCCTTCCGTGATGCTCTCGCTGGTAAATACTTTTTTCATTTCGTTCCTCATCCGCCCCGCCGCGCGGGGCTCTTTCTCTTTAAAATTGCAATTCGGTTTATAGTATACCGCATTCGCCCGTCAAAGTCAATTGTTTTGTCTTTTTTATAATGTTTTCTCTGCGCCGCGCGCGCGGGGCATTTTTCGTCCGCGCAAAACATTTTACAAATTTTTAACAAATGCGTTTTATAATAGACTTGCTATTTAGTTGACATTGATTTTTATTTCCGCTATAATAGGCGCAAAACAATTGACGTGCGTGTCAACCGAAGGAGAAAAATCATGCCGAAAACTGCCAGACAGCTTGAAAAGATCAAAGCGGAACGCAAAGACCAGATCGTGCTTGCGGGGCTGAAAGTCTTTTGCGAAAAGGGCTACGACGGCGCGAAAGTGGACGACATAGTGAAAAAAGCGGGCTGTTCGCACGGCCTTTTTTATCACTATTTCCGAAACAAGCAGGAAATATTCGACGAGATCATGAAAAACGCCAACAACGACACTTACGAGGTGGTGGAAAAATATATTTCTTCGGGAACGGGCGCATATCGGGAAAAACTGAAGAATTTATTGACCTATATCTTTAATAAAATATATTCGAACGAGAATTTTTCCTATTACTTTTTCTTCTTCATATCCCGCTGGTTTCTGAAAGTGAACGCGGACGATTCGCTTACGAGCGGCGACCTCAAAAAGCCCCTGCCCCGCCTTTTCATGAAGTTTTTCGCCGACGGGCAGGCCGCGGGAGAATTCACCGACAAATATTCGGCGGAAAACTGCTGCACGCTGCTGCTTTCCGTCATTCAGGGGTATTCGCTGAACAACGTGCTCATTTCCAGGAACATAGAGCGCAACCCGTTCAGACCCAACATAGATTTTATCGTCGGAATTTTTGAAAAATAAACGGCGGCGGCCCTGTTGCCGGAAACGGAACGCAGGGCGGCGCGGAACGACAGACCGATAAAAGGAGGCATTATGATAAAACAACTGGCAAAATCCGTCCGGGAATACAAACGGGACACGATACTTACGCCGATCTACGTTACGGCGGAAGTCGTGCTCGAAGTGCTTATTCCCCTTGTAACTTCCTATCTGATAGGCGCGATAAAGGCCGCAAATATGTCGCGCGTGTTCATGCTCGGCGGCGTACTCGTAGGGCTGGCGTGCCTGGCGCTTCTGTTCGGCGTGCTCAGCGGGCGGGCGTGCGCGCGGGCGTCCTGCGGGTTCGCGAAGAATTTAAGGAAAGACCTTTACTACCGCGTTCAGACCTTTTCCTTTTCCAACATCGACAAATTTTCCTCTTCGAGCCTCGTTACCAGGCTCACGACCGACGTTACCAACGTGCAGATGTCCTTCATGATGATCATAAGGATCGCCATCCGAAGCCCGATGATGTTCATTTTCTCCATCGTCGCGGCCTTCGTCATGAGCCCGCGTCTGGCGTGGATCTTCGTGATCGTGCTGCCCCTGCTCGTGGGCGGACTTGTCCTGATCATCTCGAAGGCGGTGCCGTTCTTCAACCGCATTTTCAAAAAATACGACGCCATGAACGAATCCGTGCAGGAAAACGTCAAGGCCATGCGCGTGGTCAAGGCCTACGTGCGCGAAGACCACGAATCGGAAAAATTCCGCAAAACGTCCGACAGCGTGCGCGCCGACTTCACCAAGGCGGAACGCCTGCTCGCCCTTAACACCCCGCTCATGCAGTTCTGCATGTACGTGGTCATGCTCATCGTTTCCTACTTCGGCGCCAGCCTCGCGGTTAAATCCCTCGGCCTCGATTTCGACGTGGAAAACCTGCAGGCGATGATCAACTACTCCACCATGTGCCTGATGAGCATGATGATGCTGTCCATGGTCGTGGCGATGATTACGATGTCGGCGGCCTCCGCCCGCCGTATCTGCGAGGTGCTGAAAGAGGAAAGCGACTTAAAGAGTCCCGAAAACGCCCTCACCGAGGTGGAAAACGGCGAGATCGTGTTCGACAACGTGAGTTTCAAATATTCGGAAAAAGCGGAAAAATATGCGCTTAAAGACATCAACCTCACCATAAAATCGGGAGAAACGGTGGGCATACTCGGCGACACGGGTTCGTCCAAGACCACCCTCGTCAACCTCATTCCGCGGCTGTACGACGTTTCCGTCGGTTCGGTAACGGTCGGCGGGCGCGACGTGCGGGAATACGACCTGGAAACGCTGCGCAACCAAATCTCCGTGGTATTGCAGAAAAACGTGCTCTTTTCGGGCACGATCAAGGAAAACCTCCGCTGGGGCGACAAGGAGGCGAGCGACGAAGAGCTGGTGCGGGTTTGCAAACTCGCGCAGGCCGACGAGTTCATACAGAATTTCCCCGATAAGTACGATACCTTTATCGAACAGGGCGGCACCAACGTTTCCGGCGGTCAGAAACAAAGGCTTTGTATCGCCCGCGCGCTGTTGAAAAAGCCGAAAGTCCTCATTCTGGACGATTCGACCAGCGCTGTGGACACCAAGACGGACGCCCTCATAAGAAAGGCTTTCCGCGAAGAGATCCCCGACACGACCAAGATCATTATCGCGCAGCGCGTGGCCTCCGTGGAAGACGCCGACAAAATCGTCATCATGAACAACGGAGAAATAGAGGCCGTCGGCCATCACGAAGACCTTTTAAAGAACAACGAAACGTACCGCGACCTTTATTATTCGCAGAAAAAAGGAGGCGATGAAGATGCCGAAAACTAAAATGAAAGGCGTTCCGCACGGCAGAGCGCGCAAAGGTACTTTCGGAAGATTGATGAAATATCTCTTCAAATACCATAAAGCCGCCATGATCACGGTGTTCTTCTGCCTGATCTTCACGGCGGTCGCCAACGCCGCCGCCCCTATCTTTCTCAACAATATGATAGAGATCATCGGCAGGGGCATAGAATACGGCAACGCCAACGGCGCGGCCGCAGGCTGGGAATACACCTGGCCCAACCTTATAAAGGTAATCGGCACGATGATCGGCATCTACGTGCTGGGCATCGGCGCGAACACGCTGTACACGCAGCTGATGGCCATCGTAACGCAGAGCTTTCTGCACAGGCTGAGAACGGATTTGTTCGACGGCATGCAGCGCCTGCCCATCAAGTATTTCGATACGCACACCCACGGCGACATCATGAGCCATTACACCAACGACGTGGACGCCGTCCGCCAGCTCGTTTCGCAGAGCATACCGAACCTCTTTCTCGCGATCACCATGCTGGTATTCCTGCTCTGCATCATGCTCTATTACAGCATCTGGCTGTCGCTCGTCGTGTTCCTCGGCGTGTTCGTCATGTTCCTCATCACGAAGAACGTCGGCGGCAAATCGGGCAAATTCTTCCTGCAGCAGCAGATCGCGCTCGGCAAGACCGAGGGCTTTATAGAAGAGATGATGCACGGACAGAAGGTCGTAAAGGTCTTCTGCCATGAAGAGGAGGCCGAAGCCAAGTTCGACACGCTCAACGAACAGCTGTTCAGCGACAGCTGCGCGGCGAACACCTTTGCGAATATCTTAATGCCGATCATGGTCAACGTGGGTAACCTGCTCTATGTGGTACTCGCTTTCCTGGGCGGCGTCATGGCGATCAACGGGCTCACGAACCTCAGCATCACGGGGCTTTCCGCTCCCGATACCATTTCGTATATAGCGATTATCGTTTCCTTCCTGTCGATGTCCCGCCAGTTCACGAACAATATTTCCAACATGGCGCAGCAGATGAACTCCGTCGTCATGGGACTTGCGGGCGCAGACCGCGTGTTCCAGCTGATGGACGAAAAGCCCGAAGAAGACGAAGGGTACGTTACCCTGGTAAACGCGGAAATCGACGAAAACGGCAACATTGCCGAGAGCGACAGGAGAACGGGAAAATGGGCTTGGCGGCATCCGCACAAGGCAGACGGCACGGTAACTTATACCGAGCTTAAGGGCGATATCCGCATGTTTGACGTGGACTTCGGCTACGTGCCCGATAAAATAGTCCTGCACGACGTAACTCTGTACGCCGAACCCGGACAGAAAGTCGCCTTCGTGGGCGCGACGGGCGCGGGCAAGACGACGATAACCAACCTGATCAACCGCTTTTACGACATTGCGGACGGCAAGATCCGCTACGACGGCATCAACATCAACAAGATTAGAAAGGACGATCTCCGCCGCTCGCTCGGCATGGTCCTGCAGGATACCAACCTGTTTACGGGCACGGTGATGGACAATATCCGCTACGGCAAACTGGATGCGACGGACGAAGAGTGCGTGGCGGCGGCGAAACTCGCCAACGCGCACGACTTCATCACGCGGCTGCCGGAGGGGTACGACACCATGCTGACGGGGGACGGCGCCAACCTGTCCCAGGGACAGAAACAGCTTTTGTCCATCGCGCGGGCGGCGCTCGCCAACGCGCCCGTGATGATTCTGGACGAAGCTACTTCTTCCATAGACACCCGGACGGAAGCGCTCGTGCAGGCGGGCATGGATAAACTGATGGAGGGCAGAACGGTGTTCGTGATCGCCCACAGGCTGTCCACCATACGCAATTCCGACGCCATCATGGTGCTCGACCACGGCCGCATTATCGAGCGCGGCGACCACGAACAGCTGCTCGCGCAGAAAGGTACCTACTACCAGCTCTACACGGGCGCGTTCGAACTCGAATAAAACTTCGGCCCGCCTTAGGCGGGCCTTTGTTTTTCCAAGGGCTTTACAAACGGCGGATAACGTGTTATACTCTAATATATTTATCGGAGATACGTATGCGTAAAAACAGGATAAAATATATCAAGAACACCTTTCTGCCCTGCGTGGCGAGCGGGCTGGCGGTGGGGCTTATCGTCGGCACGGCCGTATTCTTTTTCAGATGGGCGGCAGATCTGCTCACGGCGGGCTCCGCGGAAATTTACGCCTGGGTATACGCGCATCCGCTCTTTGTGCCGCTGCTGTTCCTCGGCCTGGTTCTTCTCGCCGCCGCGGAATATTTTTTGCAGCTTTATTCGCCCGAATCGCGCGGCGGCGGCATACCGCGCAGCGTGGGGGCGGTGCGCGGCGTGCTTTCCTTCCGCTGGCTGCGGTCGGCGGTGGGGGCGGTATTCAACTCCTTTATCAGCTTTTTCGCGGGACTTCCGCTCGGCACGGAGGGCTCTTCCGTCCTGCTCGGCACGGCGCTCGGCAAGGGCGCTTCCCGCCTGCCGCTCGCAAAGCGGAATTTTTCCAAATATACCATGACGGGCGGCGCTTCGGCCGGGTTCGCCGTGGCTACGGGCGCGCCCCTCGCGGGCATCGTGTTCGCGGTGGAGGAAATGCACAGGAAGATCGCGCCCACCATGGTGCTCGCCGTCGTTTCGGCGGTGCTTTCCGCCACCCTCGTTTCCTCGCTGCTGTCGCTCGCGCTGGGCATGGAGGCGGGGCCGCTCTTCGCCTTGTCCGCGCCCGTGCCGGACACGTTCGCCCTTCAGGATATATGGATACTCCTGCTCGCGGGGCTGTTTTCGGGGCTGGCGGCCGCGGCGTTCTGCCGCCTGCTCGACGCGATCTCGCGTTTTTACGGCAGACATCCCTCGAAAAAAGCGCGTTTCGCGCGCTTTGTAGCGCTGTTCTGTCTGATCGGGCTGATCGGCCTTTTTCTAAACGACGCGCTCTACGGCGGCCACGGGCTGATAGAAAATCTGCTCGCGCTGGAATACGGCGCAGGCCTCATGTTCGCGCTCTTCGCCCTGCGCTTTTTGCTTATCGCGCTCAGTTCGGGGGACGGCGCCACGGGGGGGCTGTTCATCCCCATGCTCTCGCTCGGCGCGCTTGTCGGCGGGCTTACGGCAAAGCTCTGCGTCGCAATGGGCATGTCCGAAAGTTATGCCCCGCTGACGGTGCTTTTATGCACGGTGTCCTTTCTGGGGGCGGCAACGAAATCGCCCGTTACGGCGATCGTGCTGGCGGTGGAAACCACATGGCAGTTCACAAACCTGTTTTTCGCGGCGGCGGCGGTATTCACGGCGTATTTCGTCATGAGCCTGCTGCGCGGGGAGTCGGCGTACGAAAGCATGCTGAAAAACATGCTTAAAAAAGAGTATAAGGATAAAACCTGCCGCTCTGCCGACATTGAAATCGTCGTGCGCGGCGGATGTTTCGCGGAGGGCAAACCCGTTTCCGACCTGCTCTTCTCCGTCAACCTCATTCCGCGGCGGGTTTTTTCCGCGGAAAGGGAAGAGGAGGTGTTCCCCGGCAGAGAACGCGGCCTGCGCGCGGGGGATAAGCTCGTGTTCACCGCCGTGTCCTACGATTTTAAGGAGGCGGAGGAAGAACTCGTAAACTATTTCGGGCCGCAGGAGGCAGTATGGAAGGAAAATTGACCGAAGTTCCGTTCGGCGCGTACGGCGAACTGGAAAAGATGTGCAAAACGCTTTGGCACGAAGCGTACGACGGGCTGATCGGCCCGTCGCAGGTCGGGTACATGCTGGAAAAATTCCAGAGCGAAAGCGCCTTTTACAGGCAGATCCGCGAGGAAAATTACCGCTATTTCTTTATCGAGGCGGCGGGAAAGCAGGCGGGATACTGCGCGCTGAAACCCGAACGGGAGGCGTTGTTCCTCTCAAAGCTGTACCTGTTCCCCGAATTCCGCGGAACGGGCGTGAGCCGTTCGGCGCTTTCCGCGGCGGCGGAGATCGGACGGATTTTGGGCTATGAAAAGATGTATCTTACCGTCAATAAAGAAAACGCGCGCGCCATACGCGCGTACGAAAAGTTCGGCTTTACCCGCGCGGACAGCGTCGTCAGCGATATCGGCGGGGGATACGTCATGGACGATTATATTTACGAATACCGTTTGGGAGGACGAAGATGAAAAAGACATTGAAAATCACGGCGATCACGCTCGCCGTACTGCTCGGCGTTCTGCTGCTCACGGTCGGCGGCTACGTGCTGTACGTCGTGTTCCAGTACGACCGCATAGAAGACAATCTGCCGCTTGCTGTCAACGGCTCCGCAGAGGAGACGGTGCCCGCGGGGAAAGAACTTAAAATCGTTACCTACAATATCGGATTCGGCGCCTACGCGCAGGATTTTTCTTTCTTTATGGATTCGGGCAGGATGCTGACGGGGGAAAAGGTAAGCGGTAAATATTCCAAGGCGAAGGACCGCGCGACGGTGGAAAAGAACACCTCCGGCGCGGTCGCGCTCGCCAAAGAACAGGCGGCGGACTTTTATTTCTTTCAGGAGGTGGATACCGACGCCGACCGCTCGCGCCACGTGAATCAATACGAATACATAGTCGGGCAGTTCGGGGATTACGCCGATACGTATGCCGAAAATTTCCATTCGGCAAAACTGCTTTATCCCTTCAACGATCCCATCGGCAAGAGCAATTCGGGCATCGTTACGCTCTCGAAATACAAGATAGAAAGCGCCGTGAGGCGGCAGTATCCCGTGGATAAGGGATTCGCAAAATTCTTCGATCTCGACAGGTGTTTTTCCGTACACCGCCTGCCCGTGGATAACGGCAGAGAGTTCGTGCTGATCAATTCCCACATGTCCGCTTACGACGAGGGCGGCACCATACGCCAGAAACAGCTTGAGCTTTTGAACGGCGTTCTGCGGTCGGAGTACGAAAAGGGCAACTATGTTGTCGTGGGCGGCGACTTCAACCACGATATAGCGGATTCGCTCGACGCCTTCGCCACGCGGCAGGAAGTGCCCGAATGGGTGTTCGTGCTTACGGACGAGGACATCGCCGAACATTTCTCTTTCGCGGCGGCGAAAAACGCGCCCACCTGCCGCAGTACGGATATGCCCTACGAAAAGGGCGTGAATTATTCCGTCGTGCTGGACGGCTTTATCGTTTCGGACAACGTGCAGGTCGTCGCGAACGAAAATATCGACGGCGATTTCGAGTTTTCCGACCACAATCCCGCGGTCATGCGGTTTATGCTGAAATAAAAAAAGCCCCCGCGCGGCGGGGGTTTTTTCATAGGTCGGGTATAAAAAGCGCGCGGCGGGAAAAAATCACGGTAGATCGATAAAAAAGGAGGCGTAAAATGACAAATCTTACGCAAAAAGAAGTAACGTTCATATCGGATCTGCTGACCTACGAGGGCCGGGCCTGCAAAAAGGCCCGCCTGTATTCGAGAACGCTGACCGATAAGGCCCTTGCCGAAACGATGGGAAAGATCGCGGACAACCACGAAAAGCGTTTCAACGCGCTGCTCGAACTTTTATAAGGAGGTAGCCATGGAAAACTACAAATCCAAGATAACGCTCAACGAAAAGGATTCGCTCACCGATATCCTCATGGCGGAAAAGGAACTCGTGAAAGTGTACGCGGAGGCCATCACCGAAGGCGCGTGCAGGCCGTTCAGGAGCGCGGTCAAGAGCAATATGGAAGGCGCCATCGGCGATCAGTTCTCGGTGTTCACCGCGATGAGCAAGAACGGGCTTTACGAAACCAAGCCCGCGCAGAAAACGGAAATAGACCAGAGCAAGGAAACTTTTTCCCAGATGCTCTCCCAGCTCAGCTGAACGCGGCGCTGCCGCCCGCCCCTTAGGCCGCGGGCGGTTTTTTTATGTAAAAACGCTTGCAAAGCGCGCAAATTCGTGGTAATATATACGCCGAAGGTTTTCGGATAACACTTCAATAAAACAACCGAGGTAAAACTGAATGAAAATTTCCACGAAGATGCTGACCCGCGCCGGCGTGATCGCCGCGCTGTACGTCGCGCTGACCTTTATCGTGCTGCCCGTTGCGAGCGGCGCGATCCAGTTCAGGCCGAGCGAAGCGCTCACCGCGCTCCCGCTCCTGTTTGCCGAAAGCGTGCCCGCGCTTTTCGTCGGCTGCATGCTGGCGAACCTCATTTCGGGCGCCGCGGTGCAGGACATCGTGTTCGGCGCGCTCGTTACCCTGCTTGCCGCCGCGCTCACGCGGCTGGTCGGCAAGGCTGTCAAAAACAAGTGGGCGAAGATCGCCGTCGGCGGTATATTTCCCGTGGCGCTCAACGCGTTTTTGCTGCCGCTCATCTGGATATGGGCGTACGGCGCGTTGGAATTTGCCTATATGCTGCAAGTCGCTTTCCTGCTGATTTCGCAGAGCGTCGCCGTGTACGTGCTCGGCGTACCGCTTTTTTTCTCTCTCGGCAAAGCGCAGGAAAAATATCCCGTGCTCTTCGGCTACGAGGCGCGTAAATCGAACTGAAAAAAACCGCTCGGTGAAACCGGGCGGTAATTTTTTCTTAAACTCTTCTGAGCGGGCGGTAAAGGGCCCAGTAAATGATCATCCATACCGCGGCCGCGCCGACGAGGGCGTATACGATCCTCGCGAGGACGCTGCCCGCGCCGAAGATCCACGCCACGACGTCGAACGAAGCGACGCCCACGAGAAGCCAGTTGAACGCGCCGACGAGCAGAAGCACGAGCGCGATGATAGTCGTAGTCTTCATAAATACACCTCCGCAGTTTATTATGCGGAGTAGGGCGGCAAATTATGCCTGCGGACGGAAATCGTTCAGCGCAAGATGTTTTCCAGTATCATTTTATCGAAGGAAACGCTCTCTACGAAGTCGTCGGGCAGAAATTTCACGTGGTTATATTTCGCAAAGTTGAAGATATGCGCCTTCACTATGACGGGCGACGGTTCGTCTATCAGGTGGCAGGCGTCGTAGACGTGCCTGTGAAATTCGGCGTAATCCATCTTTTCGTCGCTCTCGTACACCGCCTGTTTTACAATTTTGTTATCTTTTAAAGTCTTTATCCATATTCTGATCATGGGATAATATTACCACACCCGCGGCGCATTTCGCAAGCGAACGGAAAAAATTTGTCTATTTTTATTCCGTCGGGTTGACAACGCGCCGAAATATGTTAAAATAGTATATAAAAAGAAAAGGGGAACGCCGCAATGAAAAAAATACAGGCAAAACTCATAAAACTTCTCAAAGAAGACGCAAGATACACCGCGGAAGAGCTCGCCGCCATGGTCGGCGAAAGCGAAGAGAACGTAAAGCGCGAGCTCCGCGCGCTGGAAGAGAGCGGCGTTATCGTCAAATACACCGCCATCACCAACAGCGAGCTTGAAAACGCGGGCGTCGTGGAAGCGCTCATCGAAGTCAAGGTAACGCCAAAACGGCTCAAAGGGTTTGACGAGATCGCGGAGGAAATCAACCGTTTCAGGGAAGTGCGCAGCTTGTATCTCATGAGCGGCGGATACGACATAGCGATATTCGTAGAGGGAAAAACGCTCACGGACGTGGCGCGTTTCGTTTCCGAAAAGCTTTCCGCGCTGGAGGGAGTGCTCAGCACCGCCACGCATTTTATCCTGAAAAAATATAAGATAGAAGGGCAGATCACCAATAGACCGACGGCTGAACGGCAGCTGATACACGCATGAGAGATTTCGTCATCGACAAAGTAAAAAACATCAAACCCTCGGGCATACGCAGGTTTTTCGACCTCGTCGCCGGCTCGCAGGATAAGATCATATCGCTGGGCGTCGGCGATCCGGATTTCACCACCCCGTGGGAAATCCGCAACGAAGGCGCCGCGTCCGTCATGCGCGGCCGCACGCATTATTCCTCCAATATCGGCCTGCCCGATCTGAGAAACGCGCTTTCGGAATACCTCGATACCCGCTTTTCGGTGCGCTACGCGCCCGAAGAGATCATGCTCACCATCGGGGCGAGCGAGGCCATAGACGCCACGCTGCGCGCCGTCGTGGACGTGGGGGACGAGGTTCTCATTCCCGATCCCAGCTACGTTTCCTACGCGCCATGCGTGGAACTCTGCGGCGGCGTGCCCGTTTCCGTGCCCTGTTTTGCCGAAAACGGATTCAAGCTCACGCCGGAAATGCTGGAAAAGTGCGTTACGCCCAGGACGAAAGCGCTCATCTTTCCCTATCCCAACAACCCCACGGGGGGCATTATGGAGCGGGAATATCTGGAAGCGCTCGTACCCGCGGTTTTAAAGCACGATATTTTGGTCATATCCGACGAGATCTACGCCGAACTTACCTACGGGCAGAGGCACGCCTCCATCGCCGCGTTCCCCGAAATGCGGAACAACGTGGTGCTCATCAACGGATTTTCCAAATCGTTCGCGATGACGGGCTGGCGCATCGGATTTTTGTGCGCCGAGCCGAATCTTTTTAAAAATATACTTAAAATTCATCAGTACACCACGATATGCGCGCCCATCATGAGCCAGTATGCCGCGCTCAAAGGCGTGCGCGACGGGTTGAAGAACAATTTCGTTTCCATTGCGGACATGCGCGACGAATACGATAAGCGCCGCAGATTTTTATATCGTTCGTTCAACGCCATGGGGCTGAAGTGTTTCGAACCGAAAGGCGCGTTCTACGTGCTCCCGTCGGTGGCGGAAACGGGAATGACGGGGGAGGAATTCGCGGAAAAACTGCTCAGAGAGGAAAAGGTCGCGGTCGTTCCCGGCAGCGCGTTCGGCGAAAGCGGGAAATATTTCGTCCGCTGTTCCTACGCCACGTCCATGAAAGACTTGAAAGAGGCCGTCGGGCGCATCAGGGCGTTCGTCGCGCGGCTGAAATAAAGGAGAGATACATGAATATTTGGCACGACATCGATAAAGACAGAGTGAAACCGGAAGAATTTGTCGCCGTGGTGGAAATCCAAAAGGGCAGCAAGCAGAAATACGAAATGGACAAGAAGACGGGGCTGCTCATATTGGACAGGATTTTATATACGTCCACCCATTACCCCGCCAATTACGGTTTTATCCCGCATACGCTCGCGGAGGACGGCGACCCGCTGGACGTGCTCATTTTATGCAGCGAGGAACTTCTGCCGATGAGCTTGGTAAAGTGCTATCCTATCGGCGTCATTACCATGAAGGACAACGGCAGCGTGGACGAAAAGATCATCGCCATACCGCTGACCGACCCTACATACAACAATTACAAGAGCATAAGCGATCTGCCGCAGCATGTGTTCGACGAGATGCGCCATTTCTTCATGGTGTATAAACAGCTGGAAAACAAGGAAACGGCGGTGGACTACGCCGCGGACAGGGACGAGGCCGTGAAAATCATTCAAAAGTGCCTCAAATGCTATCACGACAACCTTTTCGAAATACTCAACAGAAAATAAAAAACGCCGCCCGGCAATCGGGCGGTTTTTTACGGTCGGAATTATGAAATACGTATTTCAATTTTTGCTGATACTGCTCGTTTCGTTCGTTGCGGAAATATTGCACGCGCTCATTCCCCTGCCCGTGCCCGCGAGCATATACGGGCTGGTCATTCTGTTCGTCCTGCTCTGCACGAAGGCGGTCAGGCTCGAACATGTGGAAAAGGCGGGGGATTTCCTGCTGAAAGTCATGCCGATGCTCTTCATTCCCGCGGGCGTGGGCGTGATGACTGCGGCCGAACTCCTTTACCGCAATCTTTGGGTAGTGCTCGTTTCCATGACGGCGGTAACGGCGTTCGTCATGGTCGTTACGGGCGTGATCGCGCAGGCGCTTACAAAGAAAAAACGGCCTGCCGCCGCGCGGGCGGAAGAGCCGGCGGCGGAAACGGCTGCGCCCGCCGAGGCGCGAGAGGAGGGCGATAATGCTGAACTTCCTCAATGAATCGATGTTTTTCGGCCTGTTCATCAGCGTGGGGGCGTATTTTGTCGGCTGGCTGCTCAACAGGCGGTTCAAAAAGGATTTTATCAATCCGCTCATCATCGCGGTGCTCCTCGTCGTGGCCTTTCTGCTCGTAACCGGCATGGATTACGAGGCGTATGAAGAACAGGCCTCGCTGCTCGGCTATCTGCTCACGCCGTCCACGATCTGCCTTGCCATTCCGCTCTATAAACAGCTGGGCATACTGAAAAAGAACGCGGCGGCGGTTTGCGTTGCGGTTTTTTCGGGCGCGGTGGCGGCCATGCTGGCCGTCCTGCTCGTTTCGCTGGCGTTCGGCGTAACGCACGAGATATACGTATCCCTGCTGCCGAAGTCTATCACCACGGCTATCGGCATGGGCGTTTCGGAAGAACTCGGCGGCGTGCAGGAAATCACGGTCGCGGTCATCGTGGTAACGGGCGTGGTCGGCGCAATGATCGGCAAACCGCTCTGCAAGCTTTTCCGCATTCATAACCCCGTGGCGGTAGGGCTGGCGTTCGGCGTTTCCGCGCACGCGGTGGGCACGTCCAAGGCGCTCGAGCTGGGCGAGACAGAGGGCGCCATGAGCGGCCTCGCGATCGTGGTAACGGGAATACTGACGGTAGCGTTGTCGCCGCTCTTCGCGCTTTTTTACTGAAAGGGAAAAAGCGCCTGAGCAAGATAAGCGCGATCGCGGTAACGGGAATATTGACGGTGGCGTTGTCGCCGCTCTTCGCGCTTTTTTACTGAAAGGGAAAAAGCGGGAGCGGCCGCGCAGGCCGCTAATCCGCATAATAAAACCCCCTCGCGGTCCGGGAGGGGGTTTTGCTTATTGAGGCGTTTCGTCGGAGGTTTCCGTCGGGTTGACGGCGGCGATCTGTTTTCTCATCGCCCGCGAGGCGAGAAGCGCGCCGCCGGCCAGCACGTCGAGCGCCAGATCGACGAAGATAAAGGAATTGTACGCAAAACTGTACAAAAGTTCCCGTCCCTCCCAGATCGACCAGGAATAGAATACGAAATATCCGCTCAGCACGTGCGAGAAATATCTGCCCGCGCAGGCGACCGCCATGCCGAGCGCGAATTCCAGAAGCATATTTCCTCTCAAACCCTTCATGCCTTTGAATATGCCCGCGAGTCCGAGCGCGCCGAATGCGACGGGATAATCGAGCAGCACCTGCAGGGGTTCATAGATCTGCGGGCTCTGTATACACTGCAAAAGTCCGTATATCACGCCCACCATCACGCCCTTTTTCGCGCCGAACATATAGGCGTAGAGCATGATCGGCAGCATGGATACGAGCGTTACCGAACCGCCCATCGGCAGGGAAAAGAACTTCACGTAGGAAAGCGCGAACGCCGTCGCCGTGCACACGCCCGCATAGGCGAGCTGTTTCGTGGGGGAGGCGCCGCCCTTTTTGCGGTCGAAGAGTACGGAAAGCGTCAATATGACGGCGACGAGCAGCGCCGAGAGGATAACGTACAAAGTTTTGTTTTTCGGTTCGTATCCTTCGCCCGTGGGGAAGAGGCATAAAATGACGATCACGTAAGCCGCGAACAGCGCGAGCGCCGCCCAGAACACGTATTTGAACGCCTTGGGCGCGAACAGTTTCACCAGCGTGCAGGCGACCGTCGCGGCGAGCGCGTATGCGGCGAGTCCCACCCATAACCAGAAGTTCACGTCGAGTTCGCCCTTTAAGGACATGCGCGATATCTGCATATAAAGGATAACGGAAATAAGCGTTACCGCATAGCCGACGGCGACGCCCGCGGCCACGCCCGCGTAGGCGCGCAGCTTTGCGGGAAATTTAAAGCGCATGAGCACGGCGACGCCGATCAGAACCGCGGCGAGCGCGAGCGTTACCCAAAGGGCGAACCCCTGCACGGATTCGATCGCTCTTTTCAGCGCTTCGATCTGCTGGTCGGCAGAAAGCGCGGGGATTTCGGTATCCCAGTTGTCAAACATACATTCTCTCCTTCATATCGCCAAAAAGAAAAACGCGCCCGGAAAAGGGCGCGTCAAACGGCAAGCAAAAAATTTTGCGTTTCCCTTCAAGCATTACCTTGTCGGGTTCAATGGTATGATCTCAGCTTTTTACGGCACCCATAGCGATATTTTATTGTAGGTAAAGTATACTGCAAAAAAATTCTTGTGTCAAACGATTTCTTGTGATATACTGAAAGTCGGAGAAAAAGCCGATGTATAAATTTTTCGCGTTTTTAGACAGAATGAAGTATATCAAGCGCTGGTCGCTCATGCGTTCCGTGCGGGAAGAAAACATCATGGAACACACCCAGCAGGTAACGGTCATCGCGCACGCGCTCGCGCTCGTGAAAAACCGTATATACGGCGGCTCTGCGGACGTGGAAAAAACCGTTTTATACGCGCTTTATCACGAAACGGGGGAAGTCATCACGGGCGATCTGCCCACGCCGATCAAATATTTCAACGAAGAGATCCTCGGCGCGTACAAGGATCTCGAAAGCAAGGCGGAAAAAAAACTCCTTTCCATGCTGCCCGAAGAACTGAAAGCGGATTACGAGGCCTGCGTTCTTCCCGATACGGAAAGCGGGGAATATAAGATCGCCAAGGCGGCGGACAAGATAGCCGCGTATTTAAAATGCGTGGAGGAAGTGAAGTCGGGCAATTCCGAGTTTAAAAAAGCCAAGAGCGCCACGCTCAAAGCGATCCGCGCGCTCGATATGGAAGAAGTGAGATATTTTATGGAAAACATCGTTCCCGCTTACGAGCTGACGCTCGACGAGCTGGACTGATAAGGGAGGTATTCTTATCGTATGGATATAAATAAATACGGCGCGAAAGGGAAAATAGGCATACGGCACTTGTTTTCGGCCGCAGATCTCGAAGAGGGGCAGATTTACGAAATACTGCACCTCGCGAGAAAACTCAAACAGAAACAGCAGGTGAAGGAAAAACTCGGCGTGTTCGACGGCAAGAACGTGGCCATCATGCTGCGCAGCAGTTCTTCGCGCGCGCGCATCTCGTTCGAACTGGCGGTCAACCGCCTGGGCGGAAAAACGCTCTATCTTTCGCCCAACGATTCCGACTTTCTGAAAGGGCTGACCTATCTGGACGCCGCCAACATGCTGCATCGCTACGGCGTGAACGGTCTTGTGGTGAAAAATCTCGCGGCGGAGGAGGCCGCGCAGCTCAAAGCGTTCGGCAAGCTGCCCGTCGTCGCGTTAAGGGACGGCCGCGGCAGCTCCTGCCAGATCCTCGCAAGCCTGTTTACCGTGTGGGAAAAGACGGGCAGGCTTTCGGGCGCGAAACTCGCCGTGCTCGGCGACTGCCGCGCGGTCAACGCGGAAGAACTGAACGCCTACGCGAAATGCGGGGCGGAGGTAACGCTCTGCTGCCCCGAAGACTGCCGCCCTGACGCCGCGCTTTACGAAAAGCTTTCGCAGTTCGGCGAAGTGCGCGTAACGACAGACGTTGCCGCCGCCGTGAAAAACGCGGATATCGTAACTTCGGCGTGCCGCGAAGGGGAAGACTTTCCCGCGGCGTACAGGATAACGAAGGAACTGATGGAACTTTCGCCCTCGGCGAAATATATGCACGTTCTGCCCGTGCGCCACGGCGAAGAGGTATCGGACGACGTGCTTTACGGCGAAAGGAGCGCCGCGTTCGACCGCGCGGGCAATCTGATCTATGCCGAACAAGCCCTCATGATGCTCCTTTTCCGCTGAAAAACGCTTGCGTTATTGCGGATTTGTGCAAGGTGTACGGTTTTGATAAAAATATTTATCACATATGCCCATTGTAAAAAGGTAACAAATGTAGTAAAATAGAAACATAGAAAAAGTTATGTTTGGAGGAAAATATTTTCTATGGCAAGTTTATCGTTGAAAAACATATATAAGGTATATCCCTCCGGCGTTACCGCCGTTTCGGACTTCAACCTTGAAATTCAGGATAAAGAGTTTATCGTCTTCGTCGGCCCCTCGGGCTGCGGTAAGTCGACCACTCTCCGCATGATCGCGGGTTTGGAAGAAATTTCGGACGGTGAACTCTATATCGACGGCGAACTGAAAAACAACGTCGCGCCCAAAGACAGGGATATCGCGATGGTTTTCCAGAACTACGCGCTGTATCCGCACATGACGGTTTACGACAACATGGCTTTCGGTCTGAAACTGAGAAAGGTTCCCAAAGCCGAAATAGACGAAAGAGTTAAGGAAGCCGCGCGCATCCTCGGCATAGAAATGTATCTGAGCAGAAAGCCGAAGGCGCTTTCCGGCGGTCAGAGACAGCGCGTCGCGCTCGGCCGCGCCATCGTCCGCGAACCCAAGGTATTCCTTCTCGACGAACCGCTCTCCAACCTCGACGCGAAACTCCGCGCCCAGATGAGAACGGAGATCACCAAGATCCACAACAGACTTGCCACTACGTTCATCTACGTTACCCACGACCAGGTCGAGGCCATGACCATGGGTACGAGAATCGTCGTCATGAAGGACGGTTTCATGCAGCAGGTCGATACGCCGCAGGCGCTTTACGACTACCCGATCAACCAGTTCGTCGCCGGCTTTATCGGCACGCCGCAGATGAATTTCTTCAACGCCAAGCTGACGGGCACGAAGACCAAGGTTTACGTGGAATTCGGCGAAGAAAAGATACTGCTCCCGAAAGAAAAGGTGGAGCTCATCTACAATCTCGAAGATTATCTCAATACGGATAAAGAAGTAACGTTCGGCGTCCGTCCCGAAGATCTGCATATCGAAAGCGATCTCGTGGAAAAATATCCCGACTGGTGCATGGAAGTCAACGTGGACGTCGTCGAAATGCTCGGTTCCGAAACCCTCCTCTACTGCAAGCTCAATAAAGAAGAGGAAAAGAAAAAGGAAGAAGAGAATCCCGATCAGATCAAATCCATCGTGGACGACGTTTACAACCTCGTCGCGAAAGTGGACGCGCGTGCCGCCGTCAAGAGGGGCGACGTCATCAAGATGCTCGTAGACGTGCAGCATTGCCACCTGTTCGACAAGGAAACGGAAATGACCATCGTCGCGCGCGACAAGGAATCGAAGAAAGCTTACCTCGAAAACAAAGCGGAAGAGGCTGCGAAAGCCGAAGCCGCGGCAGAGGCAGGCGAAGCGGCGCCCGCCGCGGAAGCGGCCGCTCCCGCGGAAACCGAAACCAAGGAAAAGAAAAACGTCTTCAAAAATCTTTTCAAGAAAAAGGAAAAGGCCGAAAAGCCCGAAACAAAGGAAGAAGAGAAGACCGAAGAATAATCGTTGCCGACAGAAGACCGCTTGAAAAAAGCGGTCTTTTTTTTCGTCCGTTGTTTGCGCAGGGGAAAATAAGGACATAATAGAAAGGATCGGCGCGGGCGGCGTTTTCCGTTTGCGCCGCGTCTGCGAATATTTGCGTTCGTTTAGGCGTAACTGTCGCTGCCGTCGCGTTTTCGTTTTGCGGCGCGGCGGCAGGGTGCGGCAATCCTTCGGCGGCAGAGCGCATTGCGGCAGGCGGGGGCGCGCCCGGGCGCTGCGGCTCGCAAGAGGCGGAAAATTTTTCCTTATCGCGTTACGCGGCGAAAAAAATCGTTGACAAAACGGCCGCGGTGATGTACAGTATAAAAAATCGTTTCGGACGGCGGCCGCAAAAACGGTACGCCAAAGGTGCAATATGTGGGACGTCGCGTGGGATTCTCTCCTCGACAGCTTAAAAATATTTCCGTTCCTCTTTCTTATCTATCTGGTTCTGGAAATCATAGAGAGCAAAAACTACACGGCGAAACTGCAAAAGTTTCTTACGGGCAGGGCGGCGCCCGTGGTGGGCGCGGCGGCGGGCATCGTGCCCGAATGCGGTTTTTCCGCCATGTACGCCAAGCTTTACGAAAACCGTCTGATCGCCACGGGCACCCTCCTCGCCATTTTTATTTCGGCGTCGGACGAAGGCTTAATCGTGCTTTTGTCGAACGGCACGCCCGTTTGGATCACGCTCGTGCTGGTGGCGGTCAAGTTCGTCTACGGCGTGCTCGTGGGATATTTGGTGAACTTCCTCTTTCGGGGCAGGGAAAAGCTCGGCTACGACGGCCCCGCCGAAAACTGCATGGAGTGCGGCGAGGAACTTGAAGGCAAATGGAAAAAATATCTCTTTCATCCCCTCTTCCACTCGCTCAAAATCCTGCTGTTCGTGTTTATCGTCAATCTCGCGTTCGGCGCGCTCATCTTTTATATCGGGGAGGACTCGATCGGCAGTTTCCTTGCGGCTAATTTATATCTTCAGCCGCTCGCCGCGGCTCTCGTCGGGCTCATTCCGAATTGTTCGGCCTCCGTTTTGCTGGCGCAGAGCTATTCCCTCGGCATTTTGAATTTCGCCGCGCTCGCCGCGGGACTTTCCGCAAACGCGGGCATAGGGCTGGCGCTCATCATGAAGAGCCGCGCCCGCTGGAAGAAAAATCTGTTCGTGCTGTTCGCGCTTTTTTTCTTCAGCGTGGCTCTCGGCTATCTGTTACTCCTGTTCGTTTAGAAAAAGGGTTGTAAATTTTCGCAAAATAATGTAAAATATACGTAAGAAGAGAAAGGGGAAAACCTATGGATTCCGAACTCAACATACTGCTCAACTCCATCAAGGACAAGACGGGCATAGACATCACGGTGTATGCCGAAAGCATGAAATACGTGGTCAGCACCGATCCGAACGCGCAGGCCGTGCTGCCCTCCGTCAGGGATTTCGAGTCGGTCTACGCCGACGCCTCCTGCGGGCGCACTTTTTTCAGGCTGAAATATAAAAACGCGCGGCTGGTCGGCATGATCGCTGGCGTGGGTGAAACGGAAAAGAACTACGCCTATCTCATCATGAACCTCATCGAAAGCTCTTCCAACCGGGAACTGCAGCTTTCGCAGAGCGAATATCTCAAAATGATTTTGCTCGGAGAATGCAACCGGCCGCAGGTGCAGAAATACATGCGCAAATTTTCCGTGCCGCAGATGGAATGTTACGTGCTCGTCGTGTCCAACAAGGAAAACCGAAACGACGAAATCATCAATATTTTAAACAATTTTTCCACCAACTCCTCGGATATCGCCGTGGCCATGGAGGAGGGCGTCGCGGTCTTCGTAAAATTTATCGACGAGGCGAGCGACAACGAATACCAGTCCTCGGCGGAATACGCGGGCTTTCTGCAGCAGTCCATTTTCGAAGAAACGGGCGCGCGCGTCGGCATTGCGGTGGGGGGCAAGGTGTCCTCCGTCGCGGACGCGAACACATCTTACCAGCAGGCAATGACCACGCTCCGCGTGAGCACGGCGATGAATTCCAAGGGCGAAGTGCATACTTTCAAGGAATTCCTCCTCGTAAAGATGTTGGAGGACATACCTAAATTCAAGCTGAACGAATACCTCGAAATCCTTTTGGACAGCGACGCGAAAAGCGTGTTTTCCGACCCCGAAATGATCAATACGGCGGAGGAATTTCTGGAAAACAGCCTGAACGTGAGCGAAACCTCGCGCAAGCTGTATCTGCACAGAAACACGCTGATGTATCGGCTCGACAAAATAGAACGTTCCACGGGGCTGAATATCCGCCGCTTTTCCGACGCGATGACCTTCCGCCTCATCACTTATTTATATAAACTACTCAAATAACGCGGAGAAAAAATGGCAGAAAAGAAAAACGTTGTCAAAAAAGTCCTCGCGGCGCTCCTTACCGTGTGCGTGCTCGCGCTCGTCTTTTTTGCGGGGTATTTTACGAATTACCTCACGCGGAGCGAAGAGGAAAAGCTCATGGAATGGGCGCTCGGCCTCATCGGCGACAATTATATGGTGTACGACGAGGAAACGGGCGAACTTATCGAATATACCGCCGAGGACTATCTCAAGGCCATTGCGAACGAACTGCTCGACCCGTATTCGGCGTTTTACACGAAGGAAGAATACGCCGACCTCGTGTCTACCTCGCAGGGCAATCAGTACGGCATAGGCGTTACCTTCCTGATCGTTTCCGATAAGCCCGAAATCTATTCCGTGGTGGGCAATTCTCCCGCGGAGCGCGCGGGCGTTACGGCGGGCGGACTGGTTACGGCGGTGGAATATAACGGCGAAAAAACCGCGTTCGATACTTACGACGGCTTTGCCGCGGCGCTGCAAAACGTGCCGGCGTATGCCGATTTTACGCTCTGGGTGGACTACGGCGAGGGCGAAAAGCCTTTTGTGATGAAAAAGGAAAGCTTTAAGGAAAGCTACGTGTTTTACGCGGACAGCGGCACGGGGTATATGTTCCTTTCGGACGACGGCAAAGCGCCCGTCGGCACCCCGCGGGAGGATAAAAAGATAGACTATCTGCCCGAGGATACGGCGTATATCCGCTACGATTCCTTTATGTATACTTCCCCCGCGCAGTTTCGGGAGGCCTACGAATATATGTTTACCCGCGGGAGGGAAAACCTTATTCTCGATCTCAGGGGCAACGGCGGAGGTTACATGGACGTGTTGCAGGAGATCGCCTCTTTCTTCCTCGAAGGAAATAACCGCCTGATCGCCGTGGCGCATTCCAAAAAGGACACGCGGGAATTTTCCACGCGGGTCAGCCGCAAAGATTCCCGCCTCGGCCGCGTGGTCGTGCTCGCGGACGACGGCACGGCTTCGGCCAGCGAATGTCTTATCGGCGCAATGATGCATTACGGCGTGATCGGCTACGATACTTTCGTGGCGGTGAAAAACGCCGAAACGGGCAAGGCGGCCACCTACGGCAAGGGCATCATGCAGACCACCTACCCAAACGCCAAATTCGGCGGGGCGATCAAACTGACGACGGCGTATATCTACTGGCCGGACGATCAAACGTGTATTCACGGCAAGGGGATAGAGGCGCAGGGCGAAAACGCCGTTTTGTCGGAAACGGGCGCGGACAGGCAGCTCGAACGCGCCGCGGCGATTTTGGGATAACGGTATGGAAAGAAAACTCGAATTCGAACTCGTGCCCGAAGGGTGCTGGTATTCCAACCTGCGCAGCTTGCTGAAACCGCGCGAGTGGGATATGGTGCGCAAAGACGCCTATGCCCGCGCCGGCGGGCGCTGCATGATCTGCGGCAGGAAAACGCAGCGGCTGGAGGCGCACGAACGCTGGGAATACGACGAAGAACACGCCGTGCAGAAACTGACGGACGTTATGGCGTTGTGCCGCCGCTGCCACACGGCGGTACATATCGGCAGGGCGCAGCTCGTCGGCAAGGGCGAGGAGGCGGAGGACTGGTATATGAAGGTAAACAAGTGCACCTACGCGGAGATGCGCGCGGCGCTCGGCAGGGCGAACGAGGACCACCGCCGGAGGAACCGCATTTCGGAGTGGGCGCTCGACATTACCTGGCTCAACCGATTTTTGCAAAAATAATTTAAAGCGCGGAAAGCATTTTGCTTTCCGCGCTTATTTTTTTGCGGGATCATTTTCCCGCGTGCCCCGCGAGGTATTTTTTCGGCGCCATGCCGTAGTAGTTTGTGAAACAGCGGTAAAAGGTCTGCAGGGAATTGAAGCCGCAGTCGAAGGCTGTGCTCATGATGTCGGCGCCCTCGTTCTTCCGCATGCGCAGAATGAACTGCCGCGCCCGCAGGCGGTTGAGGTATTCCTTCAGGCTGAAACGGAAAAAACGGTTGAAGATCCGCGAAAAATAATACTTGCTGTAACCGAATTCGGCGGAAAGCGATTCGAGCGTGATGTCCGACGAATAGTTGTTTTCGAGATAGTCGAGTATTTTTTTCATGATGTGGAAATCCTCGGCGGCGGCGTCCGAAAATCCCGTTTCGTCGGCAATAAGCCCTAAAATGAGGTTGACGTAGGCCTTGGACAGCAGGGGCGAGGGCTTGTCGCAAAACTGCCGCATCACGGCGTCTATCTTCACGCACAGCGCCTTATCTGTAACGTAATTGCTCGCCACGTGCTTTTTGCCCCGCACTTTGAAATAATCGTCCAAAAAATCGGAAGGAATGATGAGTATGCGGCATTTCAGGCCGTGCGAGTCGAAGTTGTGCACGTCGTAGGAATCGCTGATGCAAATTTCGCCCTTTCCGATCGTGCGCGGCGCGCCGTTGATAAAGGTATCCACCGCCCCTTCCGAGGCGTAGAGGATTTCCACCGCCGAATGAAAGTGCGGTTCGCAGAAACTCGGCGTTTCCATAAAGTCGATGTACGTTATTTTTTCGCGGTGCGCCTCGTAATAAGACTGCATTACTTCCCCCTTTTTCAATAAGCGCAAATTTTGGGAACAACATCCCTAATTTCAAAGAGAATTACGGTCCGATACGCTTTATAATTGGAATTGATATAAGACATTATATCGCAAAGCGATGGCAAAAGCAAGCGCGGAGGAGATTTTTTATGAAAAAGGTAAATCTCGCGATCGTCGGCTACGGCGGCAATGTCTTTTTTA
>ERZ1106932.135-NODE-135-length-28103-cov-7.053266_pt1 | contig 28103 bp, 27 predicted proteins | sample MGYA00403665_ERZ1106932 | MGnify/ENA primary metagenome ERZ1106932 (study PRJEB35170, sample SAMEA104062448) | human gut metagenome | biome: human gut; feature: human-associated habitat; material: faeces | place: Denmark | collected 2012-08-24 ... | reverse complement strand
GCTCTTGCCCGCGCCGTTTTCCCCGATAACGCCCACAACCGCGCCCTGCGGCACGCGGAAAGAGATATCTTTCAATTGAAAATTTTTATAACTTTTATTTAAATGTTCTACTTTTACGCTGTCCATTTCTATTCCTCTTTCAGCAGCTTATAGAGAGAAAACACCTCTTCGTCGTCCATGCCGAGCTCCTCCGCAATCTCCGCCGCGGCCGCAAGCCGGCTTTCCAGCCGTTTCAGCTGCTCCTCCTTTAACAATTCAGGATCGGCAGGCGCGACAAAACTGCCCTTTCCCTGAACAGAGCGGATAAATCCGTCCTTTTCCAGATCGTCGAAAGCGCGTTTTGTCGTGATGACGCTGATCCGCAGATCCTTAGCCAACGCGCGGATCGAAGGAAGGGCGTCCCCTTCTTTCAGTTCGCCTTTCATGATAGCCCCTTTTATCTGCTGATATATCTGCTCGTAAATGGGCCGGCCGTCGGCGTTGCTGATTATAACGTTCATTTTTCACCTTTGAAATTTCAAACTGTACATATATTATATATACAGTATATACAATATGTCAAGACTTTTGCCGTTATTCGATAAAAAAATTTTTTTGGAATAATTTTACATATTTTCACGCGGCGGCGGCATGCTAAATACAGATGCGGAAAACCGCAAAAAAGAAAAAGGAGATTTTGAAAGTGAAAAAAAGTCTGATATTGCTCGCCGCGCTTACGGCGCTCGCCATCCCCTTGTCGCACACCGTGCGCGCCTCCGCCGATACGGCAGACGCGCAGAGATACGTGATCAGCGCAGTCGGCCAGGTTTATGCCGACGCGGACATTATGACGATATCCGCAGGCGTGGATACCTATGCGGTATCCCTTGAAGACGGGCAGGAACAAAACGCCCGCGCCGCAAAAAAGATAGAAGAAGTCTTTTCGCAATACGGAAAAGTCAGGGAAGATTATTTTTCGGCCTATCCCGCCTACGATAAAAGCGGTTTCAATATCACGCGCCAGCTCTGCTGCAAGACCGACAAGCTCGACAAGCTGGACGAAATTCTCTCCGCGCTCGCGCAGGCAGGCGCAACCAAGATCTGTTCGGTAAACTACTGTTGCAGCCGTGAGGACGAAATGAAGATAGAGGCGCTCAAAAAGGCCATAGCGCAGGTCAAGGAAAAGGCCGCGGCGGTCTCGCCGAATATGAAACTCGTGGAACTGAACGAATTCTGCGCCTATCCCGTTTGCTACGATAACGGCACGGGCGACTTCGACGCAAGGCGAATCTGCATAGAATCGCACGTACAGGCGGTTTTCGAAGCATAGAAAAAAGCAAAGGCGGCATTATAAATAACGCCGCCTTTGCTTTTAGGTAAAGATTTTGGTATATGTTTGAATGATAAGCTAACCGGAACGCATTATTTCACCCGACGACGAAATAACGCGGTTTTCCCGACAGAACCGACGTTCTGCGGAAAAACTATTAAATTATATTCTTATTTTCTTACAAATATATTATAAATCACCTAATATACGATTGTCAACTAAATTATCGTACATTATGCGATAATTTTTTTATAAAAATGATTTTCGGAGGTTTTGATTTGGATTTAAAAGACATTCAAATAAGATTGCGCGAATCCATAAGGAACAGCGCGATGAGCCAGAAGGAAATCGCGGCGGCAATACAGGTTTCGCCGCAGACAATATCAAAATATATGAACAAGGACGTTTTCCCCGCGCTCGACACGCTGGCAAGGCTTTGCAGGCTGCTCGACGTGAAATCCGACTATATACTCGGCCTATCCGAATTCTGAGCTTACGGACGCAAATGCGTCCGTTTCGCTTTTATATGGAAAATCCGAGCGTTTCCGCTACGGATTTTACCGTGCCCTCTATGTCCAAAGCATCGCAGTCGATCGCCGCGTCGGCGTACTTTTCGTACAGCGGCGCGCGTTCGCCGTAAAGATCGGCAAGCGTTTCGCTCCGCCTTTTCATTACCACGCCGCGGCGTTCGATATTTTTCAGCCTCTTTTCTATCTCTTTCAGACTGAGTTTTAAATATACGACCTTGCCGAGCTCTTTCAGATGCCGCATCGCCCGTTCGCAGTAGACTACGCTACCGCCCGTTGCGATCACGCAGCGCATCGCCCATAATTCGGCGTTTATCCTGTCTTCGATCTGTAAAAATCCCTCCGCCCCCTCGCGCTCGATAATATCGCAAAGCAACGACCTTTCGGCGTTCTGAATGAGCAGATCGCTGTCGATAAATCCGTAGCCTATAGTTTTTGCGAGCAGAACGCCCGCCGTGCTCTTACCCGCGGTCGGCATGCCTATCAGTATGACGTTATCCTTTCCGTTTTCTCTCATATAACGAGTATACCCCGAAAACAAGTATTTGTCAATTTCATTTGCCGCGCGCCGCGCGGCGTGTTATAATTATTATTATGGACAGACAAAAAATCTACGGGGAACTCCCCGAAAAACTATTGCCCTGGTACGACGCGGAAAAACGCGATCTGCCCTGGCGGGCGGATACCGATCCCTACCGCGTATGGATTTCCGAAATCATGCTGCAGCAAACGCGCGTGGAGGCGGCGCGGGAGCATTACCTGCGTTTTATGCGGGAATTGCCCGACGTGCAGGCGCTTGCCGCCTGCCCCGAGGACAGGCTGATGAAACTCTGGGAGGGTCTCGGCTATTACAGCCGCGCGCGCAATCTTCAGAAGGCTGCGCGCCAAATCGTGGAAACGGGCGGTTTTCCCGCAGACTACGAAGGGCTGCTCAAATTGAGCGGCGTGGGACAGTATACGGCAGGAGCCATCGCCTCCATCGCTTTTTCCCAGCCCGTGCCCGCGGTAGACGGAAACGTGATCCGCGTGCTTTCGCGTATTTTTGCCGACGAACGCCCGCCCGAAACACTGAAAAAAGTTTTTACGGACGAACTCGGCGCGAATTACCCGAAAACGCGCTGCGGCGATTTTACGCAGAGCCTTATGGAACTGGGCGCGACGGTCTGCCTTCCGCGTTCGCCAAAATGCCTGTTCTGCCCCGTTTTCGGCCTTTGCGGAACGAGGAGCGACCGCCTGCCCCTTATGCCCGAAAAACGGCCGAGAAAGCGCGCGGACATGACGGTATTCATCTTTTCGACGCCGCGCGGCATAGGGCTTTGCAGGCGAAAAGAAGGCGTTTTGAAAGGCATGTGGCAGTTTTACAACGCGGAAAGAAAGATGACCGCCGCCGAGGCCGAGGAATTTCTGAAAACGCTGGGTATTGCAGACGCCGAAACGGGACGGGCGCATTTCCACAAACATATTTTTACGCATATCGAGTGGGCAATGACGGCGTACGTCGTACGCACGGCAACGCTCCTGCCCGAACTCAGTTATTTCCCCGCCGAAGAGATCGGGGAAAAAATAGCCCTGCCCTCCGCTTTTCGCTGGTGCATGGACCTGCTGCCGTAACGCCTTTCAATTTTTCGGCGGCGGGCGCGGCGGAGTTTACTTTTTTTCAAAAGGGTGATATAATAGCTGTCAGAGGAAAATACATATGAAAAACAAGGAAAAAGTTATCAAGATCATCTGGCGTTACGTTGTCATCACTTTCGGATGCTTTTCTCTTGCCGCGGGTATTTCTCTGTTTCTCGACCCAAACAAACTGGCGCCCGGCGGCATTTCGGGCATTGCGATCATTCTGAGCAGATTCGTCCCCGTTTCCACGGGTATGCTCATACTCATCATGAACGTGCCCCTGCTTATTTTGGGGCTGGTCAAGTTCGGCAAGGAATTTTTGTTTTCCACCGTTTACGCAACGATCGTGCAGGCCCTTGCGGTCGACTTGATTTCCTATATCTTCGGCCTGTTCGGAATAGAAAAAGCGACCTCCGACCTCTTTCTCGCCGCGGTATTCGGCGGGATCCTTTCCGCCATCGGGCTGGGCCTTGTGTTCCGCTGCAACTGCACGACGGGCGGACTCGACATCATAGTGAAAATACTGCACACGAAATACCGCCACCTCGGCATGGGGTCCATATATCTGGTGGTGGACTTTCTGATAGCGGCCGTATCCGCCGCGGTGTTCAAAGATATCGACGTAGCGCTTTACGCCTGCGTGGGAATTATCATTTACAGCCTGCTGACCGACCTGATCACCTACGGCGGCAACGGGGCGAAATTCCTGTATATCATCAGCAACGACCCCGCTCCCATCAAAAAGCGCATACTCACCGAACTCGAAATCGGCGTTACCGATATCGAAGGCGAGGGCGCATACACGGGCGAAAAGAAAAAAATAATCATGTGCGCCGTGAGAAAGGATTTGTATCCGCAACTGCGGGATATCGTCCGCGAAGAAGATCCGACGGCATTCATGATCGTGAACACGGCGAAAGAGGTCTACGGCCTCGGCTTCCGCGACCATCACGAAGAACTGTAAAAAAAGAGGCGTTTTGAACGCCTCTTTTTTTATTGCGCCGCTTTTCTTCCCAGTTCTTCGCACGCCGCGACAGCCTCCGCATCAGGCGCGTTGTGCGCAATCAAACCGTCGGCTATCATGACCGCGCCGTTTGCCTCCGCGCGAGCCTGCCATGTGCGCATCCATTCTCCGTCGCCCCAGTCATAAGAACCGAACAGTCCGATTTTTTTGCCTTTAAGTCCGCTTTCAATCTCTGCAAAAAACGGTTCGAACTCCCCTTCTTCCAGCTCTTCGGCCCCCATAGCGGGACAGCCGAACAGCAAAACGTCGCTTTCGAGCATGTTTACGTCAGCCTCGGCAACGGGCACGACTTTTACCTCTGCGCCGCAGCTCTTCGCGCCGTCCGCGACGGCGTTCGCCATGATTTCGGTATTGCCCGTACCGGACCAGTAAATGATAGTAATCACGATATATCCTCCTTTAAGATAAATTGAATATAGATGTCAGCGGCCTCCCCTGCATGAGTTTGCCGCAGATACATTCCGAACATTTTTTATATCGGGTGAAAAGCTTTGCTTTCTTTTCCGGTTCGCCGTAGACTTTCCAGTATCCCGCAAGACAGCTGCCCTTTGCGTTCCCGATAAAACCGCAAACGTCTTCGAGCGGATATCCGAGAAAAATACCTATCTCATGCGGAAACGCCGCCTGTTCGCTCATTTTTTCCCTAAGCCGAACGACTGCGCCGCAAACACTGCCGTACTCGTATCCGCAGTCCCGCAAAAAGTTTTTGTTTTTCTCTTCAAAAAGAACCTTTTTCAACGCGTCGTAACGAAACACGTAAAAGAGCAAGCGCCCCGGCTCTTCTTTCATTGTTACAAAGCGGAAATTTTTTTTGGCAAAACAGCGCCTGTAATATTCCAGATCGCCGTTGTTTTCTTTTTTCAGCCAAAAGAGGCTCGCAGGCTTTAAGTTGGCAAAAGTTACGCCGCAATGTACGCCCAAAGCGTATTCGGTTTCGCTCATATCCGCACCTCCTTTTTAAGTTCGCATATGCGAACTATTGTTTTACAAAAAAGCCGTTTCACTACGGCTTTTCTTTATTTTACTGTATTATATGCGATTTGTCAAGAGTTGGCGCGCGCTAATTTTTTCGTAAAAAAGAAGGCCCGTTAAGGACCTTCTCTTTTTTTGCCTTTTACGCCTGCGGAGATTTCTGTTCCCCGTTCACGAAAACGTATCCGCCGCCGACCGTAACTCTTTCTGCAGTTTCTTTATCGCAGGTAAGACTTGCAGGATGCTCTTTCTTATTGCCGTACATATAGATCGCAGGCGCGCCGTTCCCCGCAACGATCTCGACGCCGGTAAGAGTTACCGTCGCGGGATACGCGTAAGCGGAAGTTGAACGGTTGCCGATCACGAGCGCAGCCAAGGGCACTTCGTTACCGCCGCCCCAAACGTCATCGAGATACAACCCGTTTTGATATTCGCCCGTCGTTTCTATCGTGCCGCCCGAAATATTCGCCGTACCGCCGCGGACGAGAACAGCCTGCCTGCCCGATTTCACCGTGCAGTCCTTCATATTCAGCGTTCCTTCGACATTCAGGCAGATCGCGCAGTTATCGTTGGTTTCGTTCTGCGCTATAAATACTGATTTTTCCAGATTGATCGTAACGCCGCTGTTGATCGCCACACCGTCTTTCGTCGTCGCGTTAGTCGCGACACAGTACACGTTTGCCGTTACGGTGGAATTTTTCACGGTAAGCACAGCCTTTCCATCAACTCCAAGACCGCTGTTGTTTTTCGTGGTAAACTTCACGTTGTCGATCGTCAGCCGACTGCCCGACGCCGCATTCATGATAACGGTAGTATTAGTATTATTCTTATCGGCGACGAGTTCCGCATTGAACGTGCCGTTTTTGATCGTCAGCACGGCGCCGTTTTCTAATGCCGTAGCGCTCTTATATACGGCGGATATCGTTCTGCCGTTTAAATCGAGCATGGCGTTCACGTCGGAAGAAACGAGGTTATCGTCCTCATATTTTATATCATTATTCAGCTTAACAACGCCATACGCTTTATTTTCAAGCAGTCTTCTCAGCGAAACGTCGTTCGTCGCAAAAACGCCCACGTCGTAACCTTCCGTTCCAACGAACGTGAACGGCTGTTCCACTTCGCCCCAGTCATAATAGGATATCTGGGGAGCCTTTTCGTCGGTCGTATTCAAAACGACGTTATCTTTCAAAGTGAGTGCTACCGCACATTCATTCTCGTAATCCGTTACATACGCTTTAATTCCGCCGTTGAACAGTATCGGGGAGCCGTTGCCGTTCGCGCCGCCTTTATTTGCGACGAAGTTTTCCTTAAACGCGCCCGTCGCGGTCAGCGTAGAATTTTCTATCACGAATTCGCCAAGTTTCGCCTCGATAACGGTATGCGATTTGAGCGTGCTGCCCGTAATGGTCGTTTTACCGCCCATAGGTCTGTAAATCGCAACGCCCTCTTCGGGATCGCTTGCGGTAACCTTTACGTTTTCAAGGACGATATTGCCCGCGCCCTGGTCGTGGTTGCCCGTTACGCCGTAATAAATGGCGTTTATTTCGCCGCCCGTCATTGTGAAAGTAGGCGTTTCATATTCGGTGGGATCGTGTTTTAGCGAGCTCGTATAGATAAACGCGCCCGCAGAAGCCGACAAAGCGCTGTTTACAGCCTTGATGTCGCTCCGCAGCGAAGAAACGGCCATGGAATAAAAATCGCCGTAACCGTCGCTGTTCGTATAAGTCGATTTTGCGGACAGCTTACTGTTTATAATGTTCACCGTCGTATCGGCCGCGAAAAGCGCTATTATATTTTTCGTACAGGCATCGGTATTCGTCGTAGAAGCGTTTATCACCGTATTTTCAATAACGGAGGTTCCCGCGTATTCTTTTACCTGTACGGCTTTGACGTCGCCCGCAGCACCCGTAACCAAGCTTTTAAACGTAAGTTCCACGTTTTTCATATTGAGCGCGCAGCCGCTGACGACTATAGCGGACTTATCGACCGTTTCCACGTTCATATTTACGTTTTCGAGCGTAACGGCCGTTTCGGCGGCGGCCCTGCTTCTGCTAAAGGTCGTTACGGTTCCGATATTGACGGAACCGTTCAGTGTTACGTTCGTGAGCGTAACACTCCCGCTGCCCGTGATATCCCCGTTGAAGGTAACGTCTTCCATTGCAACAGAACCCGAAGACACGTTATAATCGCCGTTGAGCACCGTATTTTCCGCGCCGTTCGCGCCTATGAGCTTAACGTTCTTTCCGCTCAAGTCCGCGGCGGGTATGCTCTGCGCGCCTTCTGCAACGACTACTTCAAAATTATCCGAAACATCATCTTTTGCAATTATGTCAAAAGCTTCTTCCAAATTACCTACGACTTCACCGTTGACCGTAGCCTGCGTGGAGGCGTTGTACTGAACCGCCTCTATTCCCAGATTAAGAGTACCGTTGACTTCCGAAGTATTCCAAGGCAAAGTAATTTTTATCCCCTCTACTATGGAAGTTTCATTCGAATACACCGTCCAATCCTGAAGAACTTTTCTGCTACCGATTGTTGCGATTTGTTCATTCCCGATAGAAATATCAAGGGCATTAAGTAAAGCAATATCCGCTTCTGTTTTGCCTTCAAGGTAAACGAGATATTTCATTTTTACACTGCCTGTATCCGTTATATTTAACGAAAATTCTGCAGTTTCGCCTTGCGCTACCCCATTCATGTTCACGGCAAAAGCCAAATCGTCAAGACTTTCACTCGAAGCTTTAATTTCGATCGTACCGTTACCCGGATATCTACCCGAAAGATTATCCTCGTTAACAACGCCATCTGTCGTACTTTCGCCATCTTCGCTCGTTCCGTAAAGTCTGGTTAATTCAAAATCCGCAACAAAGCTGATTTTGCCGCTCGAAAACGAAACGTCGTTGTCCTGTCTGTCGGTGAAGAGCGCAAACGTTGCGCCGATCAACAGCGACAAACTGCATACGATCGTTAAGACCGATAACGCGATCGTAGCCGATCTGCTTCTGTTTTTCATTTCACTGATCTCCTTTTTTTATTTTATTTATTGCTCCCGAAAGCTTCGTTCAGATCTTCGTCCGTAGCGTTGCCCTGTCCTATATCGACCGTGATCTTTCCGCTTCCGCTTTTGCCCATGTAAGTATTATCCGCCGTTTTCGGCAGTTCTACCGACACTTCTATCTGCACCGTGCCGCCTTTTTCGAGCTCCGTCCAAGCCGTTTCCGGATTTACGTTCGCGGTAACCGCGAGGGCGGAACCTAATTCCCCTTCAAACACAACGCTCACGCGGTATTTTATCATCATCGGAGAAGTGTTTGTTACCGTAAGCGTTACCGTCGCCTTATCGCCGGGCATGACGTCCTCTAGCACGAGCTTGTTATCGCCGTCGAGCTTTGCCGTTCCGCCGAGTTCGAACGCGCCGCCGCTCATTGTCTTATCCATGCTGAACGTCTTTACGTCGTTTTCAAACTTCACCGTCGCGGACAGTTCTCCCGACGTTACCTCGACCGTACGGCCGAACGTATTGCCGAACAAGGCGTACGTCGCCCCCGCCGCAACGGCCAGGCTGAAAACTATCGTAAGAACCGCGACCGTTATCGCCGATCTTCTGCTTTTCATATCTCACCTCTCATTGCGCGGCCGACTGCACGGCGTCTACCCTCAGATCGAACACCGCCTTGCCGTTCATCGCGCTGTTGTCTATGGTTTCGCCGCTCACGAATTCGACCTTTACGCTGAATTCCGCTTTCGTAACGCTCTCGTCCGCCGCAAGCGTGCCGAGTTTCAGATTTTGCCCCTTTTCTTCATACTCATTTAAATAGAATACTTCGGGTTCGCCCTCCGCCGGCGAAACGGTAATTTTCAGTTGCTGCGCAAGAGCTTTGTCCGCCGCGCTTTCCGCCGCGACGTTCACCACGCTTACGGAATAATCGAACGCCACGCCGCCGTGGTTTTCTATGCTCAGCACCGCAGTCTGCTCAACGCCCGGAACGACGTTTTCAAGGCTGAAAATCGCGCTGCCTTCCTTTTCCAGGTCGACACGCCTGCTTTCTTCAAAAGGTTTTAGCGTACCGTCCTCCCCCAACCTGTTTCCCGAAAGCGACGTTCTGTAAAGCCTTGCCTCCAGCGAAGCGGCCTGCAGGTGCACGTTCGATTCCGAACTGTCCGAAAACAGGGCGAACGTTCCCAAAACGAGCAGGGAAACGCTGAGCAGCGCTATCACGGCAGAAAACACGATCGCTTTCATTCTCGTTAACCGCATATCCTTACCTCCGCCGTTATTCCGCGTTTTCCGCATTGTTTTCCGCGGCGAGCCTTGCCTCGCGGGCCAGGCGGCGGTGTTCCCTGCGCTGCGCTTTCTTTTCCTCATCGCGGCGCTCGCGTTCCGCAGAAAGGTCGCCGTAGGAAATATCGATAATATCTTTGACGGCGGGCACCATCTCCGCTTTGTCCACCTTGATCTCGATGGGCTTTTCCTTGATGTTCAGTCCCGCGTTGTCCGTATAAGCGGCGAAGTTGTTGTTCTGCACCGTCAGCCTGGCGAATATCGCGCCGCGCTTGAATAAAATACGGACGACCAGTTTCTTGCCGAGGTAAACGCTGGCGCTTTTATCGTTCACCACTTTTTTCACGCCCTCTTTCGCTTCGGCATAGGCGAGGATTTCGTCGATATACTTTTTACGTTCGTCGTCGAGTTCCTCGTAAGCTTCGGGGTACGGAACGGCTTCGTTCCGCTTGAGCAGTACCACGCCGTCTTCCGTCAGGTCTACGAGCGTTCCGTTCTGCGGTTCCTCCGCCTCTTCTTCCGTATCCTTTTCCGCAGCCGTAACGGTCAGCGTCTCTTCCGCAGGGGGAACGGGCGCCGTCGCCTTTTCTCCCACGGGAACGAGTTCATAAGTATATCCGTCCACGACCACGAGTTTCCCTTGCGCGGCTTTCTGTCTGCCCGAACGCACCAGCTCGACCACGATCCACACGATCAAAGTCAGCGCGAGCGCGCAGATGACCGCCACGCACACAATGAATAATGGTTCATTCATTTTTGCTCTCCCTCTCCTTTTTCAGTTCTTCTATTTCTCGCTTCAAGGTTTCGATTTCTTCGTCCCTTGCCGCGGCGTTTTCCCTCTTTTCCCGCCTGCCCTCGCGCACCAGCCCCGCGATATGCCACGATTCAAGCGCAGCCACCAGCAACGCGGGCAGTATCATACAGCAAACTATGCCGGCTTTCGAGCGAATAAATCGCACGAAAGCGCCGAGCGCGGCGCTGTGCCAGGTAACTTTTCCGATAATATCCCCGCTTGCGCTCGTAACCGTCTGCGTATCCGATTCCACGGCGTCGCCCTTCAAAGTGTACTCAAATCCTGTGGACGTCTTTTTGATTTCGGTTATTCTGTGCGTAACGATATATTCGTCTTTATCAGAGGCCCCGCGCCAGTAAAAGGTTACTACGTCGCCTACTTCGAGCTCTTCGTAAAACTCCGCGCCGTCCCGTTCGGCAACACGTACCGCAACGAGATCGCCCGCCCCTATCTCCGGCTCCATCGAACCTGTCAGCACGATGCGGAACTGACAACCGAAGAGCACGGCGTCCTCTCCTTTTGCCGAATAAAAAATAGTTATGGCGAGAGACAGCGCGGCAAGCAACAAAAAAAGAGCGATCAGAACACCCGATATGACGGACAGCGTTTTTTTAGCTGCCGCCTTCATGTTCTGACGTCGCTCTCTATTTTATAAATTATTGTAAGATCGCTTTTTTTGCCCTGCGCCTCGTTGCCCACGCTTTCGTCCATGGAATAAGTAACGGAAAAGCCGAATTCGCCCGAAACGGGACACCGCACCTCTCCGTTTTCCAAAAATTCGGGAACCGTGCCCGAAAAAACCGTTTCTTCGTTCACTTTCAGCGTTACGGAAATGTATTGATCGAGGGAATTTTCCCCGCCCTGCCGTAAGGCAACGACAAAATCGGCGGAGCCTTTCGCTTTCGCCTTGTGCGTTACCGTCCGCGCCTCGCCGGGGAGCAGGTCTTTGATTTCCGCACTTTCCGAAACGGATGAACCGTCGCCGCCGACGATAAAATCGCCGTCGTCTTTAACAATGTACACGGCGGCCGCTACTGTGCCTATTGTAAGCACTGCCACTATCGCCAATAAAACCAACAGCGATCTACCTTTCATTTTCGCAACCCCCACGGTCATTTTTTGATAATAACATACGGCAATATTTAATTATCATATTCATTATATCACCGCCGCGGGGAAAATGCAACGTTTTTTAAAAATTAATTCAATTTTTTTATACGTACGAGCGTTTTCTGAGCAATTTCTTTTTTTAATTCCGCTCATACGCGATCTATAATGGCATTTGTTGTGTCTTTTTCCGTATCAATAATTTATGACAAGCACTTCCTTTCTGCTGCCGTATCTGCCGGCGCGAGGCACGAGTTCCAATATTTTATAACCTTTTTGTTCACACCATCCGATCAGATTTTCGTTCGTCTTGCCGTTATGAAACAATAAATTCGAAAGCATAAACATCTGCCCGTTCGCGTCTATCTTTTCCAAAAAGGCAAAGAGATCTTTTTCCTGTTCTTCGTCCCATCCGTTAAATCCCCTTTTGCCGTCGTTATAGGTGGCGTTTGTCAGGATATACGGCGGATCGAAATAAAACACCGTATCTTTCGGATAGGCGTTCAAGTCGAGGTCGTTGAAATCCAGATTGAGAAGCTCCACGCTCCGCGCTTTCGGTACAAAGGCCGCTATCCGTTCAAACGTGCTTTCGTTGCAGGCGCAGTTCCCGACGGGAGTATTGAATTCATGTTTGGCATTGAACCGCAGCTGATTTTGAAAACAATACATCTGCAATACGAACAGATCGAGCGGATTCTGCCTTTCGTTATACTTCCGCCTGTACGCCGCATAAGTTTCTTTGTTGCCCCGCTCCAGGCGGTTATCCCGCACGATGCGTTCTATCCTGCGGCTAAGCGCCGCGCGGTCCTCTTCGAGCAGCATTTTTACGATGTCGAATACGTATTTGTTGTACTCGTTATACACGACTTTTTCCGCGGAAATATTCACGCCGACGTTGAAAGCCCCGCCCATCGCATCCACAAAAACGGAATATTTTTCGGGCAGCGCCTCTATAATCTGATCGACGATATAATTTTTGCTCCCGCTGTAATTCAGCGGGCTTTTTATCACGTTTTTTGCTTTTTCAAAATAAATGAGCAGTTCGCTCAATCCTTTTCCGCCGCCTTTCTGGCTTGCCCTTATATTTTTGTATTCGCGGAACGGGATTTTTTCCACAACGATTTTTCCGTTTTTCGCATATTTTTTGAAAACTTTTAGCAATTCCTCCGCAGGAAGCAGCCCCTGCGTGCTGTAACTGACCACAATATGTCTGAAATTCGCATGCGCGATCAGGTCTTCGTATGCGCTTTTAACGGCCGCCTTTTTCGTATAGACCGATTTTTCAGGCCTGTCCAGCCGCCTGCCCGTAAGGCCGCGGATTTCCGGACGGTCGTATTTCGCAATGGTTTCAAGTACATGATACGCGGAGGCATAATCCGTTACCGTATACGGCGTATCGAGATACAGTATATCGCCCGAAATACGCCGCAGAAGCCCGTTCGCATCCTCTTTGTACACGGTGTTATCCTGCGAAGCAAGCGGTTTGTTTTCCATGGACAGCGGACCGAATACGAATTCTTTCGCAGTTCTCTTGTCCCATGTTTTCAAAAACGCTTCGTACGTGCCGGAAGTATTAGACGCACCCATGGCGTTTTCGATCAGCGAAGCGACGGCAAAATAATATTCTTCGTCGCTGAGGACATCCGTTTTATGGAGAACCTCCAGCTCCGCGCGTATGCCGTCTATCTTGTTGGCCGTAACTTCGGTAAAATATTGCCGGCCGCCTGCGGGCGAATAGTTTTTCCAAATGAAATGGGAATCGGAAAATTCGTATTCCCGACGATTGAAATAATCGAAGAAATCCTCTCCCGCCGCCGCCTTGAACTTTTCAAAAGCGGGAACGCAGGCATTTTTCACCTTAGCCCGCGTAACGACGTAGGAAAAAGAAAGGATATCGTTGGCTATGATCTTATACCTGTCCTTAAAATAGTCGCATACGCTCGCGCTGCCTGAAAACAGATCGCAGAAGGAATCTCCGTCGATTTTGTTTTTTTCGATAAATTCCTCTATCTTTTTGATCATTCTGTTTTTGTTTCCCAAATACCGCATTTTTCACCTCAGGCCGCGTATGCACCGTTCTAACTTATTTTTTTCAGTAAAACCAGCGTTTCGACGTGTTTCGTCTGCGGAAAGAAGTCGTACGGACGTATATATTCTATCGAATAACGCGGCTCGTACGCCTCCGCCTTTACGACCGCGCCGTCCCGTTCGGTCAGAGAACCGATCAGCAGCCCTACGTCGCGCGCGAGCGTAGCAGGGTTGCACGAAACGTATACGATCTTATCCGCCTCCGCCCGCAGAGCCGCGCGGACCACGGACGCGTCCGCGCCTTTGCGGGGCGGATCCAGAATCAGCGTGATCTTTCCGAATTTTTCTTTCAATTCCGGTATGAGCGCGGGAAGGACTTCCTCGCATTTACCGCAGATGTTTTCCATTTTTTCCGTCAGATGATTGCGTTTTGCCAAAGAGTCCGCACAGCGCACGGCCTCAGGCACGATCTCCACCCCGTAAACTTTTTTCGCTTTCTGCGCCAGCATGGCGGTCATTAGTCCCGCGCCGCTGAACGCGTCTACCACGACGGAATTTTCATCGGGAGCGGCGAGCTCCACTACTTTTTTATAGAGCTTTTCGCTCATTTCCGCATTGACCTGCAGAAAACTTTGCACGCCGAATTCGTATTGCAGTTTGCCGACCGACGCCACGTAGAAGGCGCTTCCGCCTATCAGACGGAAAGTTTTGCCGAACACCACGTTGGTTCGCGCGTCGTTCACGTTCAGATAAAGCGTTATATTTTCAAACTTTTCTTTCAGTTTTCCGTAAAGCTCGTCTGCTCCGGCTATCTTCTCTTTCAGGCATACCATCGTAACGATAAATTTATCTTCCACGGCGCGGACGACAATGTGTCTGAGGTCGCCCGTATGCCGCTCTTCATCATAGCCCTTGACGCGATATTTGTTTATGTAATCGTTGAATACGGCGATAATCGTTTCCGCCCATTCCGGGTGGATTGCGCAGCGGTCGGTCCTGATCGCGCGGTGGGTGTTCTCGGCATAAAATCCGATCACCGTTTCGCCGTCCTTTTCCACGACGGGGATCTGCAATTTGTTTCTGTAACCGTACGGGCTGTCGGCGCGCACGGTCGGCTGAACGTCTGCGGACAGTCCCGCTATTTTCAAAAAACAGTCGGCCACCGTCTTTCTCTTCATTTTCAGCTGCTCGGTATATTTGATATGCTGCAGCTGACATCCGCCGCACCGTCTGAACAGCGGACAGACGGGTTTGACGCGTTCTTCCGCGGGCACAAGCACTTCCGTAACCTTGCCGAAAGCGATATTTTTTTTGACCTTAAGCACCTTATAACGGACTTTTTCGCCTAAAAAAGCAAAGGGAAGAAAAATGACACATCCTTCTTCCTTGACAAGTCCCTCGCCGTTTGCTCCGACGGCGGTTATTAAAGATATCCTTTCTTCGTTTTTATTTATCATAGGTTACTTTTTAATGATCCTCGACAGCACCTTGTCCACGTAGATCTGCGAAACCTGCACGAACTTATTGTAAACCAGAAAAAATACGGCCGCGACGACGGCAAATGCGATCCAGAAGATAATTTCTATATTGTTTATGCCGCTGAAATCGAAGTCTTTTCCGAAAATATCGAAACTGAATTCTATGGGCATCTTCATGATCTCAATATAGAAAAAGACCAAAAAGACGCACACCGCGGCAAACCAGACGAATTTAATCGCAAACCACAAAGGTTTATTGAAATTTTTACTCTCCGCAATGCGGTTCACAATGGGCAAAACGCCGAAAAAGAGAAAGTACGACGGAAATACCAGCGTAAAAATATTCATGCCGCTGAATAAAAACGCGATGACGCCGCCCGCGAGAAAGGCGAGAAAACTGCCGAGTTTGGAATTTTCGTACATCGGCAGCACGATGAATACGGAGGCGACGATCACCGATATTATGTCTATAAATTCGATATAAGCGCCCAGCGTGAGAAACAGCGCGACAAACGCCGCGGAGATCGCCGACAGCGCAATAACGCGGCTTTTCATTTATCTGCAGCAGCAGCTGCAAAGCATATCCATGCAGCAGAGCGTCGTGCAGAAATTCATCATCGAAGAACATGCGTCGCCGCCCATCTGCCTTTCGCCGGCCGACTGCTGTTCCCTGCTGAAATCGGTATTTCCCGACTTAAACTGCTTTTCGGTGAACTCGATTTTTTCTTTCAGCTTGGTATAAGCCGTGCTGTACTTGCTGTTGGTCGGCTCCATGTTCATGGCGATCTCAAGCTGTTTTTTGCTCTCGTTCGTCCAGTTCTTTTTATAGAAAATGACCGACTGCAGGTAATGCCATTCGGCGTTTCTGTCGTTATAATTGTCGAGCTTATCCTGCGCCTCGTTGATCTTGCCGTCCTTCAGAAATGCTTCGACTTCGGAAAAATCGTAAACGTGGTCTTCCGCGCTCTTGGTCTGTTCGCGCACGGCCTTGATCTCCGCATAGGCGGTTTCCACCTGCGTGAGCTTTTTCGCCGCCTCGTTGCCGACTTCGCCCTCCATGAAACGTTCTTCCCTCAATCTGGCTTTCAGTTCCCTGTAAGCCTTTTCTATCTCTTCGTTGGTCGCATTTTCGCTGACGCCGAGTATCTTGTAATTTTCCTGCATAAAAACTCCTTATTTACATTATCCGACTTTTCTTTTTAACTTTGGTTTCGGTCATCACCTGTTTGGTTTTGACGCCCAGACCGCGGTACAGAATATTGTCCGTCAAATCGTGGTTGAAAGTATATTCGAGCGCTTTCGCATCCGCAGCGATCTGCTGAAGAATGGTGCCGAACGCGTATTCCAACTCCTTTTCGTACGCCTTGCAAAGTTCTTCCTTGCCTTTCGCTTCGGGATATGCGTTGACGAAAGGATTATAACTCTTTTTCTTCTTATCCTTGTCGAAGTCGTCCAACGCGTCGATCAAATAAATCCACTTGCCGAGATTATAACCGAGATCGAGCGCGGTCTCCGTCGCCTTTTCCCGCAGCAGTTCGGCGGCGATCTCCTTGATCATATTGCCGAACGGATCGGCCGCCATATCCAGGCTGTCGCCGTTTTTCTTTTCGTATTCCACGAGCTTTTTATAGTTTCTGTTCACGATAGCGTCGAATTCCGGTTCCGCTACCCGCGCCCGTTTATACGATTTTCTTAAAAAAGCCTGTTTGCCCCTGCCGCGGCGGTCGTCCTCCATGTCGTCGCGTACTTTATAGTAGGCGAGTATCACGTTCAGACAGGCGACGCGGTCGGTAAGATCGTCCCTCTTCGCTATGGGACGGGGCACAAGCCAGTGCAGCACGCACCGTTTTTTCTCTATTTTGATATCGACGTTCAAAAGATTATGAAAGAGCGCCGAAAGGAAGGTAAGATCGTAGGTCAAAGAAAACCTTCCGCATTGTCCGCACTTTCCCCCTATGCTCTTGCACAGCCCGCAGTACATGGACTTGTAGAGCATGGAATCCTTTATATACAGATTGGGCAAATCCGTCCTGATATATCCGAACATTTATATCCTCGCTCTCGGCAGCAGACCGACTTTTTTATAAACCTTTCTCAAGGTCTTGTTTGCGATATACTCGGCTTTTGCCGCTCCCTCTGCAAGCAGTTTATCGATATAGCCTTTGTCGGCGAGCAGCCTGTTCTTCTCCGCCCTTATGGGCTCTATGCCCGCGGCGACGGCCTCGCCTACGCGCAGTTTGAAATCCGCGTAGCCCGCGCCCTCGAACTCCCTTTCCGCATCCTCAACGCTCTTGTCGGCAAAAAGCGAATAAATATTGAGCAGGTTGGTAATTCCCGGTTTATCCGCGCCCCTGCGTATTTCGCTGCCGCTGTCAGTAACCGCGCGCTTGAATTTACGCATGATCGCGTCCGTATCGTCGTCCATAGAGATAAACGCGTTCAAGTTTTCGTCGGACTTGCTCATCTTCTTGTCCGGTTCCTGCAAACTGTATATCTTTGCGCCGACCTTGCCGATATAGGCCTCCGGCACTTTGAAAGTTTCGCTGTAACGGTTGTTGAAGCGAATCGCCAGATCGCGCGTTAGTTCGAGGTGCTGTTTCTGATCCGCGCCGATAGGCACGACGTCCGCCTGGTACAGAAGGATATCCGCCGCCATCAGCACGGGATAATCCATCAGGCCCATATTGACGTTGTCGGCGTGTTTCAGGCTCTTATCCTTGAACTGCGTCATGCGCGAAAGTTCCCCCGGATAAGCTATGGTGTTCAATATCCACGTAAGTTCGGTATGAGCCGACACGTGCGACTGCAAAAAGAGCACCGACTTTTCGGGGTCCAGCCCGCACGCGAGATAGAGCGCCGTCAGTTCATAGGCGTTGGCGCGCAGGCGGGCGGGATCCTGTCTGACCGTGAGCGTGTGCAGGTCCGCCAGCATGAAAAGGCAGTCGTATTCGTCCTGCATGCGGCCCCAGTTGCGGATCGCCCCGAGATAATTTCCGATCGTAAGTATGCCGCTCGGCTGTATTCCGCTTAAGATGACCTTTTTCCCGTCCATAACTTCTACTCTCCGCTATTTTATACCATTTTAACACAACGAAAAAAAAAAAGCAATTACAACCGCGGCAATTGCTTCTTTTCTTCGCTTTATTTTTACTTTTTCAAGGCAAAATCGAGCACACGCGCTTTCAGTTCGTCCTTTTTCGCCCGTTTTTCAAAGCGCACGGGCAGCGTTTTCAGCGCCGTTATCTGTTCGGGAACGGGCACGGCGCTTTCCTTTTCCAGCTTATCCGCCGCCTTGAAGGGGTCGCTTTCCGCCTTTCCCGAGATCGCCTCGTATACGTCCGAGGGGAATTTATAGGGGCTTGCCGTAGAGAGGATCACGGCGGGCCGCGCCTCTCCGGGATATTCGCAGGCATAACCGTCGTAAACGCTCATCGCGACCGCGGTGTGCGGGTCGAGCACGTATTCGTATTCCTCGAAGAAATTGCCTATGGTTTCCGCGCACGTTTCTTCGGCGCAGAAATTCGCGTAGAAGCTCTCTCTCAGGCGGGCGACGCGGTTTTTATCCACCTCGTAACGCCCCGTTTCGGAAAGCGATTGCATTTTCGCCTTCACCTTTTCCGCGTCGCGGTTTTCCACGTCGTAGATCAGCCGTTCGAGATTGCTCGACACGAGTATATCCATCGACGGCGACATCGTTTTGAAAAATTCCCTGTTGACGTCGTAAACGCCCGTTTCGAAAAAGTCGGTGAGAACGTTGTTTCTGTTGGACGCGCAGATGAGCTTTCCGACGGGAAGCCCCATTTTCTTCGCGTAATATCCCGCGAGGATATCGCCGAAATTGCCCGTCGGAACCACGAAGTCCACCTTATCGCCGAGTTTGATTTCCCCCGCGCCGGCGAGGTCGCAGTAGGCCGAGAAATAATAGGCGATCTGCGGCGAGAGCCTGCCGAAATTCATGGAATTTGCGGAAGAAAAAATCACGCCGTTTTTCTTCAGTTCGGCCTTGAAATCTTCGTCGGTGAAGATCTTTTTCACGGCGGTCTGGCAGTCGTCGAAATTGCCCTCCACCGCGACCACGTTCACGTTGCCGCCCTCGGTCGTCGCCATCTGCAGCCGCTGCATATCAGCCACGCCCTCGTCGGGATAGAACACCATGATCTTGACGCCCTTTTTGTTTTTGAACCCTTCGAGCGCGGCCTTGCCCGTATCGCCGCTCGTCGCGGTGAGTATGAGTATATCCTCTTTTATGCCCGTATTGTCGCACCCTGCGCGGAGAAGATACGGAAGAAGCGTGAGCGCTATATCCTTGAACGCCAGCGTAGGTCCGTGAAAAAGTTCCAGAATATACAGATTTTCGTCCAGTTTGACCACAGGCGCGGCGTCTTCGTCGAACTGCGAATAAGCTTCCTCGCAGGCTTGCAGCAATTCGTCGTAATCATATTCTTCCAGAAAGGAGGAAAGCACGAAAGCCGCGCGGTCGGCGTAGTCCATGCCGAGCATTTCCTCCAACGAACCGCTTAAATCGGGATATTTTTCGGGTACGAACAGTCCGCCGTCCTCGGCGATCCCCTTGACAATGGCCTCCGATGCGTTTTTCGCGCAAGCGCTGCCGCGCGTGGAATAAAATTTCATGTTTAACTCCTTTGAAGATAAATTAAAGGGGACGTTTCCGTCCCCTTTATCATACTATATTTTTGCCTGAAAAAGCAACTTTCTGCCCGCGGTTTTATGAATAATTCTTTCGTTTACGCGTATTTTTTCAAAAATTCGGGCAATTCTTCCTTCGCGGCGCTGCACGTGAACACGAAAGATACGTTAAACTGTTTTTCGAGATTTTCGATCAATTCAAAGAATTTTCCGAGTTCGGAAAGCGGCTTGTTCGCAATCCGCGCGATACCGTCGATATAGATGTATTCGTTATCGGAATTTGCGGCGACGATGCCCTTGATAAAACCCGTGAGCTCGTTTTCGCATTTAACGCCGTATACCTTGGTATCTATAAATCTGATCTGATATTTCAAATCGTACATATACCTATTGGTATCCGTTATAAATACTACGTGCCCTTTCGCCGAATCGACGGTCGCGTTCGCCTGGTCTATCACGATTTTTGTTTTGCCCGTCCCTTTAGGTCCGTAAACGATTTTCATGTCTTCTCCTCCATAAATTTTTGCTTTTCTTTATTGTATACTATTTCCCGCAGGATTTCAATAGTTTTTCCGAAAATTTACAAAATAATTTTTTCCGAAGGCGGACGGGCGCTTTTTTCCGTTCTGCCGAAGGAGAGTGTTCGTCAATATATTTTATTCCGCACCGACGGCCGATGTGCTTATTTTTTCAGATAAGAAAAATCCACTACGTCGGAAAGCGGGCGTTTCACCCATTGCCCGTTCGTGAAATCGGGAATCGCCACAGGCGCGCCGCCGAGCGCGACAGACTGTTCCGAAAGCGCGGAAATACACATCCATGCAGCAGCGTCGTATACGTCGACCGCGAGTTCGCGACCTTCGAGGATGCGTTTGAAAAAGTCCTTGAACATGAGAAAATCCATGCCGCCGTGCCCGAGTTCCTTGTCCTCTTCCGTGATATTCTTCCAGATGTCGGGCAAGAACTCCTCTTCGTACTCTTTGGCGTTGTTGAGGTATTTTTCTATCGTGCGTTCGGGTTCGAAAAATTCATGCGAATAGCATTTTTCCTCAAGAAACACCATATTCGCTTCCTGCAGACAAAGCCCTTTCGTTCCGCGCACGGTAAATTCGCGCGAATAATATTTGGGCAGCGTGGTGTCGAGTTTGAGCGAGATCGTTTCCCCGTTCGCGCAGGTGATTACGGTATTCACGATGTCGCCCTGGCGGAAAGTCGCGTTTTCCAACGACTTATCCGGATTTTTATCGGTTTTGGCGAACTCCCGCAGCCCTGCGGACTTAGACGCGACGGAAACGAGCGAAATCATTCTGTTGCCGCGGTTTATGCCGAGGATCTTGGCGATCGGCCCCAGCTCGTGCGTGGGGTAGTTTTCGCAGTTGCGGTGCATGTAATTGTTCAGTCTGTAATGGCGGTTGACGTTTCCGCCCATGATCTCGTCGCGCAGATCGTGGCTGTAAGCGCCGTGGCAGTGCACGATCTCCCCGAATTTTCCCGCGCGGGCCATCGCCGTGGCGAGCAGTTCGAAACGGTCGTAACAGCAGTTTTCCATCATCATGACGGGCGTGCCCGTCTGTTCGTACGTACGGACGAGTTCCCAACATTCCTCCACGTCGTAAGCGCCGCCTACCTCCATGGCCGTGATCTTGCCCGCGCGCATGCTCTCCACCGCGATGCGGATATGTTCTTCCCAGCCGGCGGTGATCAGCACCGCCGCCACGTTTTTATCGCTCAGCATTTCGCGGTAATCTGCGTAAGCGGCGGGTTTTTCGCCGTATTTTTTTTCCACCTTTTCCGCGGCCGCGGCGCGGCGGTCTTCGTATATATCGCTCACAGCGACTACGCGCGCCTCTTTTATCGCGAGGATAGTGTCGAGAAGTCCCGAACCTCTCTGTCCCAGACCGATCACCCCGATGTTGACTCTTTCCATAAAATACACTCCGTTGCGTTTTTTTCTATTGTATCACCGAAGGCCTGCAAATACAATGAAAAAAATTATATATAAACTGTACTTTTTTATTATTTTGTGCTATGATGTAAAATATGAAAGAAAACAAATTTTTTATCGACGCGCCCGAATGCGTAAAATTTTACGTGGCGCGCACGGAAAAAGAACTTCATATCCAGTCCATCGGTTATAACAACTTCCGTTTCGTAAAACCGCAGCTCTTTCCCAGGAATCAGGACCATTTCACCCTGCATTTCGTGCTGAACGGAGGCGGAACGCTCGATCTCGGCGGCGTAAAGCGGCATATCTGCAAATATCAGGTGTTCGCGCTCGACGACCGCTGCGAATTCACCTACTTTCCCGATAAGGAATCGCCATGGGAATACGTGTGGTTCGACTTTGCGGGCGCGTTTGCGGAAAGCTATCTGAAACAGGCGGGTTTTTCTTACGACAGACCGATCATCAACTGCGGGGAGCCGCAAAGGCTGCTCTCCGCCTTCCGCAAGATCTTCACCGAAGCCGAAAACCAGCGTCCCGTACCCTATTTCGAGGCGCTGAGCGCCTTTTTCTCGACGTTGGCCTCCGTATCCGAGGACACGGACAAGACTATATTTTTTTATCATAACGATTATATCGAAGAGATCAAACGCTTTATCGGTCTGAAGTATCTTTACGACGATTTTTCCGTAGAATATCTCAGCCGTTCCATGCATATTTCGCACTCCCACCTGTGTAAGATTTTTAAAAACAGCGAGGGCGTTTCGGTGATTTCCTACGTCAACGGACTGAGGATGAAACGCGCGGAAGAACTGCTCGAAAAGACCGACCTCACCGCCAGAGAGATCGCTTATATGTCCGGTTTCAAAGAGTACGAATACTTTCTCAAATGTTTTAAAAAGCGGCACGGCATGACGACCTCCGCCTATCGCGCCGCCCGCAGAAAATAAGAAAGCCGCGCTTTCTGCGCGGCTTTTTTCACTGTCCTAATATCATCAGCTTTTTATGAAGTTCCTTGTCGAGCAGCATGACCATGCCGTCGAGTTCGTCGTCGCCGAACACGCTCTGTCTGCCTTCGGCGTATTCCTTGTCGATCAGCTCCTTGATCTGCGCCACGACAGGCTCCGTTTTGCTTATTTTATGCTCTTCGGGCAGATCGTAGTATTCGTTGATCCAGTAGGCTATGCCCGCCAGCCCGCTCGCGTTGTTGATGGAAACGTGCATCGGCCGGTTCAGTATCTTTTTCGTATCGAAAATATTGTAGATTTCCTCGTCTTTCAGCATGCCGTCCGCATGGATGCCCGCGCGCGTGGAATTAAAACTCCTGCCCACGAACGGAGTCCTCGGCGGTATGACGTACCCGATCTCTTTTTCAAAATATTCGCCGATCTCGGTGATCGCGGTGAAATCCATGCCGTCGTCCCTGCCGCGTATGGAAGCGTATTCGATAGCCATGGCTTCGAGCGGGCAGTTACCCGTCCTCTCCCCGATGCCGAGCAAAGAACAGTTGATGGCCGCGCAGCCGTACAGCCACGCCGTGGTCGCGTTGGTAACGACCTTATAAAAATCGTTGTGGCCGTGCCATTCGAGCAGTTCCGACGGTACGCCCGAATAATAGTTGAGCCCGTAGATGATACCTTGCACGCTTCTCGGCAGAGCGCTGCCGGGATAGGTAACGCCGAATCCCATGGTATCGCACGCGCGGATTTTAATGGGAATGCCGCTTTCCTTGGAAAGGCGCATGAGTTCGGAGGCGAAAGGCACCACGAAACCGTAGAAGTCCGCGCGGGTGATGTCCTCGAAGTGACAGCGCGGTTTCACGCCCGCCGCCAGCGCGTCCTTGACGATGCCGAGGTATTTATCGAGCGCCTGCGACCGCGTTAAATTCATCTTTTTGAAAATGTGATAGTCCGAACAGCTGACGAGCACGCCCGTTTCCTTGATATTCATGCTCTTGACCAGCTCGAAATCCTTTTTGTTCGCGCGGATCCAGCTGGTTACTTCGGGAAACTGCAGTCCTAACGACATACAGGCTTCCGCGGCCTTTCTGTCCTTTTCGGAATACAGAAAAAATTCCGACTGCCGAACCAGACCTTTCGGACCGCCGAGCTTTGCCATCAGTTTGAACAGATCGACGATCTGCTTTACCGTAAAGGGCGAGGTGGACTGCTGTCCGTCGCGGAACGTCGTGTCGGTAATCCATATTTCGGAGGGCGGATTCATCGGCACGTTGCGGAAGTTGAATATGACCTTGGGAACGCTCGTATATTCGAACATGTCCCTGAAAAGCTGAGGTTCGGCCACGTCCTGCAATTCATATTCGTACGTCTTTTCCTGCAAGACGTTTTTGTTCTTATTGAACTCTATCATGATAAATCCCTCAATTCAGCTCGGATATAAAGCTTTCCAGCCTGTCGAGCCCCTCTTTGATGTCTTCCATGGATATGGCGTAGGATAACCTGATGGAATTGTCGTCGCCGAAAGCGATGCCGGGAATGAGCGCCACGCCCTTTTTGAGCGCCGCATTGGCAAACGCCATGGAACCGACGATCTTTTCGCCCTCGAAGCTCTTGCCGTAGAGCGCGGAAACGTCCATAAACAGGTAGAACGCCCCTTTCGGCTCGGCGCAGACCACACCTTTCATTTTATTCGCGCGCTCCACCATATAGGTGCGCCTTTCGTCAAAAGTCTTTTTCATGTTTTCGACGAAGTCTTCGCCGCCGCTGAGCGCCGCGACCGAGGCATACTGCGCGATGGAACACGGGTTGCTCGCCGTATGCGACTGCATGCTGCCGATGGCTTTCGCCACGTTTTTCGGCGCAGCGAGATACCCTATGCGCCAGCCCGTCATGGAATACGTCTTGCTCATGCCGTTGACGATAATGGTCTGCTCTTTCACTTTTTCGCTGTACTGCGCCACGGAATAATGCTCCGCGCCGCCGTAAACGAGTTTTTCGTATATTTCGTCGGCGATAACGTAAATGCCGCTCTCTTCGACGAATTTGGCTATTTCGCTCACCTCCTCCCTGCTGTATACGGCGCCCGTGGGATTGTTGGGCGAATTGAAGATGAGGCATTTCGTTTTCGGCGTGCAAGCCTTTCTCAGATCGTCCGCCGTAACTTTATAGCCGTTTTCCTTGCCCGCGGGAACATAGACGGTCTTGCCGCCGGCGAGCGCGATGAGTTCGGGATACGTCAGCCAGTAAGGCGAAGGGAGGAGCACCTCGTCGCCCTCTTCCACGATCGCTTCGATGGCGTGATAGAGCGAACTTTTCGCACCCGAGGAAACGACGATCTGATCTTCCGTATAATCGAGACCGTTGTCCTTTTTGAACTTGGCGCAGACCGCCTTTTTGAGTTCGGGCATGCCCGAAGCGGGCGTATATTTCGTAAAGCCGATGTCGAGCGCCTTTTTCGCCGCTTCGATAATGTAACCGGGGGTATTGAAATCGGGTTCGCCTGCGCCGAAACCGATGACAGAAATGCCTTCCGCTTTCATTTTTTTCGCTTTCGCCGTAATCTCGAGCGTAAGCGAGGGCGCGATGTTTTTAACTCTTTTCGTGATTTCCATGGTGTTTCTCCTTAACGTTTATTCTTCGTCGCTGCCCGCGGCGAGTTTAGCTTCTCTGTCTGCGATCTGCAGTGCGTTTACCATTTCCTCGATATCGCCCAGCATAAAGGTGTCGAGCGTATAGAGCGTGCAGCCGATGCGGTGATCGGTAACCCTGCCCTGCGGGAAATTGTACGTTCTTATGCGTTCCGACCTGTCCCCCGTGCCGATCTGGGAACGGCGGTTGTCGGAATATTCTTTTTCGTATCTGCTCTGGTAGTAATCGTAAAGGCGGCTCTTCATGATGCGCATCGCCTTTTCGCGGTTTTTGGTCTGCGAACGCTCGTCCTGGCACAATACGACGATGCCCGTCGGCAGGTGCGTCATGCGGATACAGGATTCCGTCTTGTTCACGTGCTGACCGCCCGCGCCGCTCGAACGAAGCGTATCTATTTTAAGATCCTTTTCTTCGATATTGACTTCCACGTCCTCCACTTCGGGGAGGACGGCGACGGTAGCGGTTGAGGTATGCACCCGCCCCTGCGATTCCGTTTCGGGCACGCGCTGCACGCGGTGCACCCCGCTTTCGTATTTCAGTTTGGAATAAACGCCCTTGCCGGAAATGGAAAAAACCACTTCCTTCATGCCGCCGAGTTCGGTGGCGTTGCTGTCCATATCCTCGCATTTCCAGCGGTTCTTTTCGGCGTATTTCAGATACATTTTGTAAAGTTCGTAGGCAAACAGGCCGGCTTCCTCGCCGCCCGCGCCCGCACGGATCTCTACTATGACGTTCTTGTCGTCGTTGGGATCTTTGGGAATGAGCAGAACGCGCAGTTCCGCGGCGATCTCCTCCAGCTTATCCTTGCAGGCATAAACCTCTTCGGAAAGCATTTCCTTCATTTCCCTGTCGGTTTCCGTTTCCAGCATTTCCTTAGCGGCAGCCTGTTCTTCGGAAACCTTTTTGTATTCGAGGTATTTTTCCACCGTTTCCCGCATATCGGCGAGTTCTTTCGTGTAAGCTTTCCACTCGTCGATACGGGAAATCACCTCGTTATCGCCCGTCAGCTCGGTCAATTTGTTGTATCTTTCCAACATTTTATCGAGTTTTTTAAACATCAAAACACCGCCTTTACTATCCTGTCTTTTCCGCTGATGTCGCTAATGATCTCCGTCTTTTCAAACAGCGCGGCGATATCCGCGGCCTGCCCCTCGCCGCATTCGGCGAAAAGTACGCCGCCCGCATTGATATGCGCGGGAACTTCCTCCGCGATGCGCCTGTAAAAGTCCAGTCCGTCCTCGCCGCCGTCGAGCGCGAGCACGGGCTCGAACTCCCTTATTTCCCGCTGCAGACCTTCGATGTCCGCGCGCTTGATATACGGCGGATTGGTTATGATGACGTCGAACCTCCTGCCCTGCAGATTTTCAAAGAGATCGCCCTTGATAAATTCTATATCTGCGCCGTTCAGCGCGGCGTTCTCCTGCGCAAGTTCTATCGCCTTGAGGGAAACGTCCGCCGCGGTTACCTTCGCGCCGCTTTTCTTCGCGACGGCCACAGCAATGGCGCCGCTGCCCGTGCAGAGATCGAGCACGCTCTTTTCTTCGTTTATCTCTTGGAGGGCGTGTTCGACAAGCTCTTCCGTTTCAAAGCGCGGAATGAGCGCGCGTTCGTCTACTTTTATCTTGTATCCGTAAAACTCGGTGTCGCCCACGCAGTACCAAAGCGGCCTGCCGCTCAAGCGTTCTTTCACGAGTTTATTTATCTTATCCACATTTTTTGGCGTAACGACGGCATCGGAGTACACTTCTCCGCGCTTGACGCCGAGGGTTAGCGAAACGATCCATTCGGCTTCCGCCTCCTCTTCTATCCCCCCCGCTTTCAGGCGTTTTTTCACGTCCTCCGTTACGTCCCTGCGTTTCTTTGCGGCGAGGAATTTTTCCGCGGGTATCGTCGGGTCGGCGTCCATTTCCATGACCTTGTTGAACGCCGTGATCGCGACTTCCAGCATATCCTCGTCCGGTTCCCGCGTGGTGATCTTCTGCAACAGCATGCCCGGCCACTTGAGAGGCAGAACGATCTTGGAATCGGTCTTTGCGAGCGCTTTCAAAAGCTCGTAGGAAAGTCCCGCAACCACGGGCAGAAGCGCTATTTTCAAAAGCACGCGCCATATCTTTTCTATTTCGATGCCGTACGCGCCGAAAATCGCTTCCACGGCGGCGAATACCAAAATGGAAATGACGATCACGAACACCATGAACGTCGTGCCGCAGCGGTCGTGTATACGCGAGCAGGTTTTCGCGTTCTCGGGCGTCAGAGGCAGGTCTTTTTCGTAACAGGCGATGGTTTTATGCTCCGCGCCGTGATACATAAAGAGCCGCTTGACGTCTTTCATCAGGGAAATGAGCAGTATATAGCCCACGAAGACGAGAATTTTAAATCCGCCCTCGATAAAGTTTTTCGCCACGATGGAAAATTCAAAACCGCCGCCTACGAGGAGTTCTATGCCCCGCCTGCACCAGATAGGCAGCAGTATGAACAGGGCCACCGCAAGCGCCACGCCCAGCAGGGCGGATATAAAGAGAATAACGCTCATGACGTTGATTTTGAACGTCTTTGCCAGCCATTTTTCAAACTTGGAAGGCTCGCTCTCGCCGAATACTTCCGCCGAGCGCATGAGCGTCTTCATGCCCGTTACGAGCGACGAAACGAAACTGACCACGCCGCGGATGATCGGGAAACGCAATATTTTTTTCTGTTTTTCGGGCGGCGTGAGGCGCACGCTCTCCGTGCGGATAATGCCGTCGGCGTCCCGCACGGCGGTCGCCATGG
>ERZ1106932.134-NODE-134-length-28144-cov-156.075474_pt1 | contig 28144 bp, 16 predicted proteins | sample MGYA00403665_ERZ1106932 | MGnify/ENA primary metagenome ERZ1106932 (study PRJEB35170, sample SAMEA104062448) | human gut metagenome | biome: human gut; feature: human-associated habitat; material: faeces | place: Denmark | collected 2012-08-24 ... | reverse complement strand
AGGTCCTGCATGGTCTCAGTAGCCCCACTTGTAGCCGTAGCCCCAGACGGTCGTGATGTACTCGGGCTCGGTCGCGTCGTCCTCGATCTTGATGCGCAGGCGGCGGATGTTCACATCCACGATTTTTACATCGCCGAAGTAGTTTTCGCCCCAGACCCCTTTCAGGATCTTTTCACGCACCAGCGCAGTGCCCGGGTTGCGGAAGAACAGCTCCATGATCTGGAACTCCACCTGAGTCAGCTCGATGGGCTTGCCCGCCTTGAGCAGGACGCGGCGGTTCTCGTCCAGCACGAAATCGCCGCTGGTGAGCATGCCCAGGCTGCCGCCCTTTTCGCCCTTTTCCTCGCCGCCGGTGCTGCGGCTGACGCGGCGGCAGAGCGCCTCCACGCGGGCCAGCAGCTCGCTGACGCTGAAGGGCTTGGTCATATAGTCATCGGCACCAATGGACAGGCCGCGAATTTTATCCTGCTCCTGCCCTTTGGCGCTGAGGATGATGATGCCGATCTTCTGGTCGGTGCGGCGGATGGTCTCGCACAGCGAGAAGCCGTTCATGCCCGGCAGCATCACGTCCAGAATGGCGGCGTCGCAGCCGGGCATGAACGGCAAAAGAGGGTATCGACCTTTCCAAAGACAAGATGGCCATGCAGAGGCTGAAAGAGGCCGCGGAAAAGGCGAAGATCGAACTTTCCGGCATGTCTTCCACCAATATCAACCTGCCGTTCATCACGGCGACGGCGGAGGGGCCGAAACACCTCGACGTCGATCTGACCAAGCAGAAATTTGACGCTCTTACGGCGGATCTCGTCGAAAAGACGGCCGAACCCATGCGCCTTGCCATGAAGGATGCGGGCCTCACGTATAAGGACATCGATAAGGTCATCCTCGTCGGCGGCTCCACCCGTATTCCCGCGGTCGTGGAAAAGGTCAAACAGATCACGGGCAAAGAACCGTTCAAGGGCATCAACCCCGACGAATGCGTCGCGCTCGGCGCGGCGATCCAGGGCGGCGTGCTCTCGGGCGAGGTGAAGGACGTACTGCTCCTCGACGTCATGCCCCTGTCTTTGGGTATCGAAACGCTGGGCGGCGTGTTCACGAAACTGATCGAACGCAATACGACGATCCCCGCGAAAAAGTCGCAGGTGTTCTCCACCGCGGCGGACAATCAGACGCAGGTCGACATCCATATCCTGCAGGGCGAGCGCGAATTTGCAAAGGACAACAAGACGCTCGGCAGGTTCGAACTGACCGGTATTCCTCCCGCACCGAGAGGGATCCCGCAGATCGAAGTTACCTTCGACGTGGACGCGAACGGCATCGTGCACGTTACGGCGCAGGATCTGGGCACCAAGAAGAGCACGGACATCACCATCACTTCGTCGACCAATCTTTCCGAAGCGGATATCGACCGCGCGGTCAAAGAGGCGGAACAATACAAGGAAGAGGATCAGAAGCGCAAAGAGAAGGTGGACAACAAGAACCGTCTCGACGGCATGATCTTCACCGTCGAAAAGACGATCGGCGAACTGGGCGACAAACTTTCCGCGGAAGACAAGGCGTCTTTGGAAGAGTCCGTCAAGAGCGCAAAAGAAGAACTTGCCTCCGACGATGACGACAGGATCAAGGCGGCCACCGAAAAACTTACGAACGAAAGCCAGGCGATCTTCTCCAAGATCTACCAGCAGGCCGGCGGCCAGGCAGGCCCTGAGCAGGGCGGCAGCGACGGCGGCGAAGAATTCCATCAGTAAAAGGCAATTCACAGAATTTGTTTTGATCGGGAAAAACAAATTTCGGTGAGAAAGAGGGAGACACCTGCCGCGCGCCCGTTCGGGGCGCGCGGGGGTCTCCCTCATTGTGCGATATATCGGATCGGGTTTCTGATCATTCCCTTGCAAGCGGTTTTGCGCCTTGCGCAGTTTTGTCCGCAGGGGAACGCGAGAATCATGTAAAAGGTTATCTATGGCAAACAGTAAGAATTATTATGAAATATTGGGCGTCGACCGCAAAGCGTCGGAGGCGGACATTAAGGCGGCTTACAGAAAACTCGTCAAAATGTATCACCCCGACCTGCATCCCAACGACGCGAACGCTGCGGCGAAATTCAAAGAGGTGAACGAGGCGAACGAGGTCCTTTCCGATCCGCAGAAGCGTGCCGCTTACGACTATGAACTCGATCACCCCGGCGCTCGTTCGGGCGGCGGTTTTTCCGGCTTTGGCGGCAGCGGCGGTTTTTCCGGCTTCGGCGGTTTCGGCGATATTTTCAACGATATTTTCAGCGGATTCACCTCTTCCTCCTCTGCCCGCGCGGACACGCAGGGCGAAGACATCACCAAAGAGGTGGTTTTAAGTTTTCTCGACGCGGCCAAAGGGTGCACGAAAGAGATCCGCTATACCCGCAACGAACCCTGCGCTTCCTGTAAAGGCACGGGAGCGAAGAACGGCACGGCATACAAGACGTGCGACAAATGCGGCGGCAGCGGTCAGGTGCGCTATACGCAGGATACGCTGTTCGGCAGAACGATCCGCATGGCCGCATGCGACGCGTGCGGCGGCACGGGCAAAAAGATCGTGGATTTCTGCCCCGACTGCAAGGGCAAGGGTTACGTGCGCAAAGAGACGGTCGTCACGCTGAACATTCCGGCCGGCGCGGATACGAACAGTTATATCCGCAAAAAGGGATACGGCCAGGCCTCCGCAAACGGGGGCGCGCCCGGCGATCTGATCGTCGTGTTCCGTGTCGAGCCGCACAAGATCTTCAAGCGCAAGGACAAAGATCTTTACGTGGAACTGCCCGTTTCCTTCAAAACGGCCGCGCTCGGCGGCAAAGTGCGGGTACCCGGGATCGACGAGACGTTTGAATATCTCATTCCCGACGGAACGCAGAGCGGAACGGTGTTCTGCGTGCGCGGCAAAGGGCTGAAAACGCGGACGGGCACAGGAAATATGTACATCAGCGTCGTCGTGGAGGTGCCCACGAAACTGTCGCGCGAGCAAAAGGCGGAATTGGAAAAATTCGATGCGGATACCGATGTAAAGCAGACGCCGAAAATCAAAAATTTCCGCGACAATGTACAGGCAATGTACGGGCAGGATCCTTATAAAGTATAATCGGTAAGCCGTAAAAAACATAATTTTATCGTGCGGGGCTGTTCCTTACGGAAAACCCCGCACGAATTTTATATTATTCGATCTATATTTTTAGAACATTCTATTTTTTTGCCTAAAAAAGAAAAGAAATAGGTTTTTTCCGCCGTCCTGTCAAAAAGCAATGAGCAAAAACGGAATTGTTTTCCTAAATAATAGAATTCATAATTGACCCAATCAGTAATTTCGGGCAATTTTTCAAATTTTTTAATTTCTGCATCGTATATTTTGATACAATATTTTTCCGAATGTATCACTATGTCGTTTTGTAAAAAATCCACACTCAAAATTTTATTGTTTATTGTAAGGTCGCAAGGAACATGATAAAATTGCTCTGCAAACAGGTGTTGCCTTTTGACGATTTTAAGGGGCCCCTTTACGATTTTTTTTGCTCGTTTTCGCCACTTTAAAAGATAAATTGCACCGGAAACGGAAATTTTTCCGAAAGAAAGCAATAAAATATTTGTCCTGATTTTTAATGATAAAGGCAGGGCGTCAATCAATCTCTTTTTATCATTATAAAGGTGAAAAAATTTTAATTTAGCCTCTTTAGGGTCGCTGTATTTGTGTTTACGCAAATAAGCGGCCTCTTTTTTTGCATAAAATCGTTCAAAATATACTCTGCCATGAAAACGCATGAGCCAATCGATTTTTATCTTTTTTGTTATTTCCAATAAACGGTACAGATGATACCATTCAGCCGTTATGTGTCTCATAAATTATCCGTATATATAATTATTATCATATAAATTATACCATAATAATTATATAATATGCAACTTTGAGACGATTATAATTGAATCAAAATTATAGATTTGGTGAATTAATATGCGGGAGAGTTTTGAATCGGATAAAATTTATGAGCGGGTGGAAAAGTTGCAAAAAGAAAAGGGCTGGTCTTCTTATATGCTTGCAAAAAATGCATGTATTTCCGTGAACGCTTTGTACAGATGGCGGAATAAACGGTCATCACCATCCTTGTACCTTTTAGAAAATATCGCGGAGGCGTTAGGGGTTTCTCTTCAATGCCTTTTGTTTGACGTCGAAAAAATCGACTTTGTTACCGAAGAGCAAAAATTTCTTTTGGAAAAGTGGAACAGGCTGAATGACAGGCAAAAGGCCGCCGTTACGAGTTTGTTGGAGTCTTATCAGGAATAAATGAAAGCGTTTAATCTTTCCGCTTCTTTTTACGAATTGATGGAAGACGAAAAATTGTCCGTACCGGCGTTCGCAAAGGAAATTTCCTGTACGCCCGCGGCGGTGCGCAGGTGGCTGAACGGAATTTACGACCCCGATCCGCTGTCGCTGATCAAAATTGCGAAAAGATTCGGGGTTTCGGCGGATTATCTTTTCGGGTTATCGGATGCAAAAGCGTGCAAATGGCGCGTTGCGGAAGATCGGTTTATGGACAGGTATCGCTCTTTGAAAGATGCCGCCGGCGTAACCGATTATAAAATCTGCCAAAAATGCGGCATAAAGAGCGGAGTCGTAAGCAAATGGAAGGATATAGAGGGCTTCCCGAAGACGGAACATCTTTTGAAACTCGTTTCATTTTTCGGCTGTACGCTCGACTATCTGCTCGGCATAGGCAGATGACCACGCTTTCGCAGGGGGAAATATGTGCATATATGTGTTTTCCGAATCTTTGAAAGATTTATTAACCGATCTTGGGTATAATATCGAAGCGTTTTCAAAAGAAGCGGGCGTCGGCAAATCGGATGTCTATCATTGGCTGAAAGGGGATTACAATCCCAGTCCTCGTTCGCTGATTCGCATCGCCGAAAAATATAATGTTTCTGTCGATTATATGTTCGGCTTTTCCGACCGGAAAGAACTGATTTTTAAAAAGAGCGCGCTGACCTTTTACGAACGGTTTACCCGTTCGAGAATGCTTGCGGGGTTTTCCTGTTACAAGATCTGGCAGGAATGCGGGATCGGACAGGTAGCCATGTCGAGATGGAAAACGCTGGGCTGTATTCCGGAAACGGAAGTTTTTCTGAAACTTGCAAAATGCCTCGGCTGTACGCTCGACTATCTGCTCGGCATCGGGGAATAAAGGGGCGGTAGGCCATTCTTTTTTGTGAAATGTGATAAAATTGTGTCATTCCGATTGCCTTTGTAAAAAAATTGTGTTAAAATAAATTTAACAAGTCAGAAATTTTATTTCTGGCGAAAATCTGAAAAAAGACAAGTACTTGTCTTTTTTCCGTTTTTAACGGAAAAATCTTTACGGGGATTGCAGAAGAGGAATATGAGCGGCTTTGGCCGTTTGTATAAAAACTAAAGTTTTTGGAGGTTTCAGATGGAAAATCAGCATCCCGAAGAACCGATCGCGGAAGAGCAGGTTGCCCAGCAGCCCGCCGCCGAAACCGCGGGAGGGGAAGCAGTGGCAACGTCGCCCGAATATCGCGGCTTTGCCGGTAAACTGGACCGGTTTTTCGGCATCAGAAAGATGGGGTCGAATTTCAGGACTGAAATTCTTGCGGGCGTTACGACGTTCATGACGATGGTCTACATCCTTCTCGCCAACCCTGATATCTTTCTGGGCATCGGTTCCGACGGCTCCCAGATCATTCCGCAGATGACGTTCGGCGCGGCGTACATCTTTACGGCGATCGGCGCGATCGTCGGTACCCTTTTGATGGCGTTTTTGGCAAAGATCCCCTTTGCGCAGGCGCCCGGCATGGGGCTGAACGCATTCTTCGTATTTACGGTATGCAACGCCCTCGGCTATTCCTATGCAAACGCGCTTTTGATTGTGCTTTGCTCGGGTATTTTGTTCCTGATCCTCACGATCGTCGGAGCAAGGCAGGCGATCGTCCGTGCGGTGCCGCAGGCGATCCGTATCGCGATCCCCGCAGGTATCGGCTTGTTTATCGCCTTCGTCGGAATGCAGAATGCGGGCATCGTCGTGTTGGATGCCAGCACGAAAGTCAACCTGATCTCTTTCAACGTATTGAACTTCTCTGTTTCCGGTACGGCTATGATCAGCGCCGCGGTCGCGATCTTGTCTTTGTTGCTCATTGCGATCCTTTCCAAACTGAAAGTGAAAGCGTCCGTCGTGCTCGGTATCATCGGCAGCGCTGTCCTGTACTATATTTTCGTGGCGATCGGCTATGCGGCGGGTTCCGAATCCTGCAAAGCGGTGTTTGACAGCATCAGTTTCTCGAATCCGATCGACGCGTTCAAAGAATTCGGCGAAGTATCTGCGGGTGCGGTGTTCATCGATGGGTTCAAAGGCATCGGCAAAGACGAGATCTTCGGTTTCATCGCCGCAATGGTCGCCTTTGCGATGGTCGACATGTTCGATACCATCGGCACGCTGATGGGGACCTGTCAGGCTGCCGGCAAGAAGAGCGGATTGCTTGACGAAAAGGGCGAAGTCAAAAACATCAAAAAGGCGCTCCTGTGCGACTCTATCGCAACGTGCACGGGCGCAATGGTCGGTACTTCTACCGTTACGACGTTCGTCGAATCTTCCGCGGGCGTTGCCGAAGGCGGAAGAACGGGTCTTACCTCCCTGATCGTTTCCATCCTGTTTATCATTGCAATGTTCCTGAGCCCGATCGCGCAGTTGATCCCTTCCTGCGCAACGGCCGGCGCGCTGATGTATGTCGGCGTCTTGATGCTGAAAAATGTCGTCGATATCGATTGGAAAGATCCCGCGGCCGCGGTTCCTGCTTTCCTCACGATTACGGTGATGCCTTTTACGTATTCCATCTCTTACGGTATCGCGGCGGGATTCATCTCCTACCTCGTCATCAAACTCTGCACGGGCAAGATCAAAGAGATCAGCATCGTAACCGTCATTCTTTCGTTGCTGTTCATCTTCATGTTCCTGTTCACGCACTGATTTCAAAACGAACGGTTTTTCCGCCGCGCAGACAAGCGCGGCGGATTTTTTATGCGCAAAAGTCCGATCTGCGCTTTTCTTTTGCGCTGCAATATGTTATAATATGCAAAAATACAGTCGGAGGCGGAAAATGCTCGAAAAACTGATTGACGCCGCGATCGGGAGAGAGAAAGCGGACGTCGTTCTGAAAAACGGTAAATTTGTGAACGTGTTTACGGGGGAAATACAGGAGGGCGATATCGCCATATGCGGGGGCAAAATAGCGGGCTTCGGCAAGTACGAGGGGAAGGTCGAATACGATATTTCGGGAAAGATCGCAGTCCCCGGCCTCATCGATGCGCATGTGCACATAGAAAGTTCGCAACTTACGCCCGAGGAGTATGCGAAACTGATCATGCCCCGCGGCACGACGACCATTATCGCCGACCCGCACGAAATCACCAACGTGTGCGGCATTGCGGGCGCGGAATATATCTGGAAAGCGTCGCAGAACGTGCCGCTGGAGGTCAAGGTCATGCTGCCTTCCTGCGTTCCCGCCACAGCGTTTGAAACGAGCGGCGCAACCCTTTCGGGCGCCGACACGGAGAAATATATCGGCGAAAACTTTATCTACGGCCTCGGAGAATTCATGAATTATCCGGGCGTCATTTATAAAGATCCCGAAGCGATGAAAAAACTGAAAGCCGCCGCGGCGGCGGGGAAAGTCGTCGACGGGCATGCCCCGAACACGAGCGGAAACGGGCTCAACGCCTATATTGCGGCGGGGATCATGACCGATCACGAATGCGTAACGCCCGAAGAGGCTGCGGAAAAGACTTCCAAAGGCATGTATGTGCATCTGCGCGAAGGATCCGCCACCCGCAATGTCGCGGTGAACGCAAGCGCCGTGACGCCCGCAAACATGCGCCGTTTTCTTCTGTGCACGGACGACCGCCATGCCGCCGACCTGAAGGCGAACGGCCATCTCGACAACGCTTTGCGCGTGGCTGTAAAAAGCGGCATAAAGCCCGCGGACGCGATCGTCATCGCCACGCTCAATTCTGCCGAATGTTATCGCTTGTACGGCAAGGGCGCCATTGCGGCCGGGTATGACGCGGATATCGCCGTTTTTGACGATCTGGAAAGCTTCCGCTGTTACATGACGTTCAAAGGGGGCAAACTCGTCGCAAAAGAGGGCAAAGCGCTCTTCGAAGCGGAAAAATATCTGCCCGAAGCGGTCAGAAACACCGTGAACGCAAAGGAGGTAAAGGAAGACGATTTCTGCCTGAAACTCAAAGGCAGCCGCGCCAACGTCATCCGGATACTGAAAGACAACGTCGTCACCGAACGCGTCGTCAGAGAAGTGCAGAGCGCCGGCGGCGACGTGGTGCTGAAGGGGACGGACCTTCTCAAACTCGCCGTGGTGGAGCGGCATCATAAGACGGGAAATATCTGCATAGGCCTCTTGGAGGGCTACGGCCTGAAAGGGGGCGCGATCGGCCTGACCGTCGCGCACGACAGCCATAACATCATCGTCCTCGGCGACAATAACGAGGATATGGCGGCGATCGTTTCCGAATTGCGCAGGATCGGCGGCGGCATGGCGATCTGCGCCGGCGGCAAGATCGATTCGCTGTCCCTTGACATCGCGGGGCTCATGAGCAGTGCGGACGCGGAGACGTATATCCGGCAGTCGGAAGCGCTTTTGGAAAAGGCATACGCCATGGGCGTTTCGCGCGGATTCGAGGCGTTTATGAGCCTTTCGTTTCTGGCGCTTCCCGTCATTCCCGAAATCAAACTTACGGACAGGGGATTGTTCGATGTGAACCGTTTCGATTTTATCGGAATTGACGCATGACCCGAATCTTTCTTTGCCGGTAAAATTTCATTCGGGTATGAAATTACAATAATTTTGCCGCGAACGGGATAAAACGATTGACAAATCGTTCAAATTTGCTATAATAGATTAGCATGTTCGATATGCATCGTGCGCGTTTTGCGCACGGTCGTATGCGCCTTTAGCTCAATTGGATAGAGCGTTGGTCTACGGAACCAAAGGTTAGGGATTCGAGTTCCTTAAGGCGCGCCAAAATCCGGTCAAAATCAAACGATTTTGACCGGATTTTATTTTAGCTGACTGAAAATCGCCGTATTTTTGAAACCGTGGAATCACATCTTATATTGACATCGGAATAGTGTTAATATATTGACATTATAACATGATTATGCTACAATATAGTTACGGGGGCGTTAAAATGGTTGGCTGGTATATATTGTTGGCAGGTGCTGGTGTATTGTTTTTAGCGATACAGTTTGCAGTACTGCCAAAAATTTTTTCGACGTATCGTTATGACATGGCGGAACCGTGCGACCGTGGCCGCAAGATCATAAAAGAAGTCAATGGTGAGAGTATATTGTACGATACCGAACCGGATACTGCCGACGTGATTCCGCAGTATCTTCTCAGCGTGCGCGGCGGGGAAAAACGCCTTGTCTGCAGACTGAACGAATGTGTGCGTACCGTCGATTACGATGTTGCGCTTTTTAATAAAAACGGTGAAGTATTCAGGGTGCTCAACGTCCGCGAGGAGGTCGAGCGGCCGGGGCATGCGCGTGAGATTGCGCTGCCGAAAGAAACGGAATACGTTTCCCTGTATCTCAACGCGGCGGACGGTGTCCGGCGCAAAGGCGGCGCGCCATCGGGCAGGATCTCGAGGGTGCGCTTTGTCATATGTATTTTTGCGTGTATCATCGCGGAAGTTTTGTTGTTCTGGCCGATCCGTCTGTGCATCGCGCGTGTTTTCGGCGGGCTGTACGACGAAAGTTATCTGACGGAAAGTTCCATAACGGCGGCCATATTCTGGGTATTTATGATCGCGACTGTCCTGAATCTGCTTTTCGCGGGCATTGTGCTTTTGATCGGGAACAGGAAGAAAAAGAGGAGGGCGCGCCGTGCAGAATTTTGAAGTGCTTTCCAAAGGGAATTACCTCCGTCCGCAGGCGTTTTCCCGCGTGACCGCCTGCCGCTATCTGTTTGTCCGCGAAGGCGAAAAAAATTACATACTCATCGAATTTTGTAACAACGGGGATGATGTTTTGCGCGAACTCCGCTTTACGCTGACGCAATATGATGCGGACGGGGAGATGCTGCGCAGGCAGAACGTCGCCTCCGCTTCTTTGGAAGCGGGAGCAGGAAAAAAATTCGTTTTTGAAAAAATAGAGGCGCATCCCGATTGCGTCGATTTTTCCGTGGAAAACATGTCGGCGCGATGCGGGTATTACGTTTATTCTTTGATCGACGGCAACGCCGTCACCGAATACGCAGAGGAAGAGCCGGCGCCCGTCCGGACCGCCCGCATAAAATCCGGGGAGATCAAAGGGTTTACCGTCACGGTGAAAAGGCCGAAATATCCCGTCGCCATCGGCATTTTTATGTGTGCGACCCTGCTGTGCCTGATTCTCTGTATTGTCCTTTCTCTTGACGCTTTCAAGCATAACAATTTTGTTTTTGTCAAAAACGGCGTTGAATATGCTTTTGTCGGCGATATCAACGAAGCGGGCTCGGATATCTACGTGAGCGGATACAGGGTCAACAAGGAAAACGTCGTGATCCCCGACGAGATAGACGGCCATCCCGTAGTTTATGTCGGTCATGGGGCGTTCCGCGGGAACGTTCATATCAGGAATATCCGTTTCGAGGGAAAGATCGATATCGAGCAAGACGCCTTCGACGGGTGTTCAAATCTTGAATCGGTGAATTTTGAAAACGTGATTTCCGTCGGACACAACGCCTTCCGCGACTGTATCAGTCTTCGGGAAGTCCGCTCTTCTTCTTTGGAAAAAATCGAGGGATATGCCTTTGAAAATTGCGACGATTTGCAGACGGTCGAGATCACGCGTTCGCGCGACTTGCAGTGGATCGAACTCGGGGACTGCGCTTTTTCAAACTGCCGTTCTCTCAAAACGATCCGCATCGAACCGCTCATCGACTATCCCGATTTTTTCGGTTCGTCCCTGTTTTATAACTGCTATTTTACGGAAAACGTATATTTGAACAATTTTCAATATTTCGGCGAAACGCCGGGGGAGGTGTCCGAATATGACAGCCTTTCCCTTGTTTTCGGCGGGGTTGCGCCGAAAAATTCGCTGCGCACGCTGCATATCGAGAATATGGACTGTATCCCCGAATATTTCTGCGAAGGATACCGCGCTCTTTGCAGCGTAACAGTCGGGCATCTGACGTCACCCGTCGTGGGGGAATATGCCTTTTCATCGTGCGTTTCTTTGAGCGAGATCGATCTGCCGAACATTACGGAAGTTCATGAGGGCGCATTTACCGAAACGAAACTTTCCTCTTTCGACGGCCGGTCTCTCACGTCGATCGGCGATTCCGCTTTCGCCTTTTGTCCGGAATTGGAGTCTTTCGATCTTTCGGAGAACAGATCGTTGACGAACGTGGGCGCGTGGGTGTTTGAAGGCTGTCTGGCGCTCAGATCGGTCGAATTGCCCGAAACGGTCGAACAGATCGGGACAGCCGCATTCCGCTCCTGCTCCTCCCTTGAAGAAATTATTTTTCCGGAAAATTTGCGCTTTATCGGCGATCATGCGTTCGATGGATGCACTGCGCTCGAAAGCATCGTCATTCCCGACGATACGGAGTATATCGGAGACGGCGCGTTTTTCGCCTGCGGTTCGCTTTCGGACATCACGCTTCCCTTTATCGGGAACACGCGCGAGGGGGGAGAGCCTTTTTTGCATGTTTTCAGCGGCTTGTCGGATGAAAAATATACCGTTACGGTCACGCTCGCATCCGTACTCGGGGCCGATGCGTTCAACGGCTGCGCGAGACTGCAGGCCGTTTATTTGCCGGATACGCTTACCGATATCGGTACAGCCGCATTCAAAGATTGCCGAACTCTTACAACGATCGACCTGCCCGATTCTCTCGAAAAGATCGGCGACGAGGCGTTTATGAATTGCGGATACCTGTCCCGTCTGACCCTCCCCGGATCGTTGCGGTCGATCGGGGTGAATGCTTTTACCGACTGCATCCGGCTTTACGAAGTAAAAAACGAGAGCGTTTTGCAGGTTGAAGCGGGCGATTATGAAAACGGAAACGTCGGGCTGCACGCGCTCAAAGTATACGGCGCGGAAGAAGAGATGCCCGAGCGAGAGACGCAAGACGGTTGGAGTTTCGCAAAAATCGACGGCGTCCGCTACCTGGTCGGGTATCCCGAAAAGAGTGTTTTGTCTCTGCCGGGCAGAACGGAAGCATATTCGGTCGCGCCGTACCTGTTCTTTAATGACACAGAGATCTTAAAATTGAAGAATACCGGTTCGGCGGTCGGCATCGGGCGATCCGCTTTCGAACTTTGTTACGAACTGAATGAGGTCATCTTTACCGACGGAGTGATCGAGATCGGCGAGTGTGCGTTCGGGAATTGCACGTCTTTGATGAGACTGACTCTTTGCACAACGCTCGAGGAGATCGACTTGTGCGCATTTGAAAACTGCGTTCGCCTGTACGAGATTTGGAACCTGAGTTCCCTTCCCATAACTGCCGGAGAGAGCAGTTACGGCGGCGTGGCACAGAACGCTTACTATGTATACGATACCGCCGCGCAGGACAGGAACGTCGTTTATGACAGCCATAATCTGTTCGTGCGGACGGGAACGGAATGGATGCTTGTTTCATGTGAGTTGACAGATGTCGTCAGACTGCCGTATTCGTTTTCATATGACGGAAACACCGTCAACGGTTATGGGATCGGGAGCGGCGCTTTTGCAAATCAGCAGATCAGGGAACTTTATATTCCTTTCAGGGTAAACCGGATCGCTGCGGGCGCCTTTGACGATTGTCCCGAGTTGACCGCCATATTTTATGACGGAACACAGGAAGAATGGGAAAAGATGGGCGGGTATACGCCCCCGAATTGCCAGATTTATTTCGGGAGTTTTTGACAGGTCCGACGGGAGGAAATGAAAAATGGTACTCAGAAACAGCGAGACGGTGGGAAAACTGACCGTCGATCAGAAACTTGAACTCGCGGCATCGCTGCGGGCACTTTCTTCCGATTGGGCGAAGCGCGCCGGGCTGCCGTCTTTCCGCCGCGTATTTTTAGGGAACGGCGAGGAAGAAACGGCCTTTTCTTCCGCAGGGATACTGGCGCACAGTTGGAATGCGGCGCTGATGGGGGAGGTGTTCGGCACTCTGGCAAAAGACAAGGTCGGCGATGCGCCCGCTCTGTGCTATATGCCCTCTCTGCGTCTGCGCGCCCATCCTTGCGGCGATGGCGTCTCGGAAGATCCTTTCCTGCTCGGTTCTTATGCCGCCGCACTCTCTTCGGCAGTGCGCGGCGCGGGAGCGTTCCCGTGCCTTACCGGCGTACTGCCCGATCCGAAGGGAGCGACCCTGCTCGATTTTGAATACGAGCCGCGCGCATGGTACGATTATTTTTTCGCGCCGTTCGCCACTCTTCCGCGGAACGATATCGCGGTATCGCTGCCGTGCGGCGGTGAAGAGAAAGACAGTCCGAACCTTGCCGCGGCAAAAAAGATCCTTCTCGCCCGTACGGCACAGAGCGGGTCCGTGCTTTGCGAAAGTGCCGAAGGGCTCGCCGCCCGCTTGTCGGAAGGATATATCCTCGCGGCTGAAGAGGTGCGCGAACTGCGCGCCGCTTATCAAGAATATCGGCGCCTGCGTGAAGCGGAAGCGCGCAATGAAGCGACGCCTGCGGATATTAAGGCAGCCTGCCGCGCGGGGACTGCTTTGAGCGACGAGACGCTGGACGCCGCTGCCGACAGGGCGATCACGCTTGCCGAACTCGTTTGCGCGGCGCAAAAAGATAAAACGGATACGCAAACGGATGCCGAAACGCTTGCACGCCGTGCGGCGGAAGAAAGCATCGTGCTGCTTGCAAACGACGGCCTGCTTCCCTTGCAGAACGGCTGTTCCGTCGCGGTGATCGGCCCGTACGGAGAAAAACTTGCCGACGCGCTCAGTCAGGCAGGATTGCAGTGCGCGGGATTTGCCGAAGGATATGCTGCCGATCGGGATCAAAGCGACGAACTTATTCCCGCCGCTGCGGAAGTTGCAAAAAACGCGGATGCCGTCGTATTGTTTCTTGTTGCGGGCGCCGGGTCGGCAAAACTGCCGGCCAACCGTTGGGCACTTTTGGCGGCGCTCAGAAAAGTCAATGCCAACATCATAGCCGTACTGTCGCCCGAAGCGCCCTGCGAAGTCGCTTTTCGCAAAAAAGTTCCCGCGGTCGTGCTGGCGGACGGAAACAGCACGCACGGCCGCGCCGCGCTTGCAGACATGCTCTGCGGTAAAATATCGCCGAGCGGCAGACTCGCTTTTTCTCTGTACGACGATACGGACAAACGCTTTTCCGCACTCGTGCGATACAGGGAAGAGAAGAAGATAAAAATAGGCGCCTTTTTGGGCTATCGCCGCAGTGAGGCGGAAAACGCGCCCGCCGCGTTTGCTTTCGGCCACGGGCTGAGTTATTCCTCTTTCAAATATTCTGATCTTAATGTGCAATATGCCGCCGCGGAAGTGACGGTGAAAAACGAAGGGCCGCGCGATGCGTGCGAGGTCGTGCAACTGTACGTGAAAAAGGTCTGTTCTGCGATCCCCCGTCCGAAAAAGGAATTGAAGGGGTTTGCAAAGGTCTTTCTCCGCGCAGGAGAGGAAAAGAGGATCAAATTTCATGTTCCCGCATCTTCTCTTGCCGTCTTTTACCGAGGAGATTACGCCGTAGAGGACGGATATTATGTCGTCAGCGTGGGAGCCTCTTCTTCAGATATCCGTCTGGCGGCGTCGATGCGTGTGCGCGGCGATAAATTTGAAGCGGAAGGGGAAAGCGAAGCGGCTTATCTTCGCGTTCGTTCCAATATTTTGTCGGGCAATTTTACTTTCGGCAAAGTTTCGGGCGCGGGCGCGCGGGGCGTCAAACTTTTCCGTGCGGGGGTCATCCTTTTGCTGGTCTCCCTGCTCAGCGCAGCGGCTGTCTTTCTTTTGAATTTGTTCGGTGCGCTGCCGCTCTTCTCGCAGGTCGGTGAGGGTGAAGACTACTATCTGATTTTTTCGTATTATTTGATATTCGTATGCCCGCCGATGCTGATCGTCGGGCTGGTACTGACCGTCGCGGGCTGGCGCATGCATGCGAAAGCGGTGCGCATAAGCGTCGTTTTGTCAAACGGAAGCGGCGCCCAGGACGGCCCCGCAATGCCCGAACAGGAATATGAGGACCTGTTCGATATAGCGTTCACCCGCGAACGCCGCGCCAAAGAACGGATTGCGCCCGTACGGGCGGCCGAAAGGGAAGAGGAGGACGGCGAGGCGCTCGCGCATTACGATGCGGGATATACGCTTGCGGACACGGCCGGCGATTTGAAAGCATTTTGCGCGGCGCACGGCCTTTCGCTGGGCGCAGCGGGCGCGCAAAGGCTGCTTTCCGCCTTCTGTGCTTCGCATCTGATTTTGATCAGGACCTCTTCGCATCGGCTTTTGCCCGCGCTTGCCGAAGCGCTCGGCGAATATTTCGGCAGCGGAACGTATTACGACGACGTTTCCGCCAGCGAGACCTCGTCTGAACTCTCGGAACGCACGCGCGAAGAGGACGGATATGAAAAAACGGCGGCGGCAAGGGCTTTGGAAGACGCCCCTTCGCAGCGGCATCTGATCCATGCCGCAATACTCGGCAATGCAAAAATGCCAGCGGAAATACTGTTGGAAGAGTACCTGCCCCGTTTTTCCGCGTTTGCATCGGAAAGCGTTCGGCTGTCTGTTCAGCCGAACACGTGGTTATTGGTTGCGTCCGAAAATGCTTCTCTGCCCACGAAGGACGCCCGCATTGCCGAAACGGCCTGTTTTATCGATCTGGATCTATCCGAAATCGCACCCGCGCAGCGTGGCGGAGACCGCACGCTCAACTATGATCAACTTGTGCGCCTTGCGCAAAAATGTACGGAGAAGCACCTCCTCGACGAGGAAAAATGCTGGAAAAAGATCGATCGCCTGGAAAATGCCGAAGCAAAAATTTCTCCCTATCGATTCGGAAACAAACTTTGGGCAAAGGCTGAAAAATTTTCATCCGCGCTTCTCGCCTTGGGAGAACGGCAGGAGGAGGCTTTGGATCTGATGGTCGCGTCATGCCTTCTTCTTCCGGCCGTACTCTCGTTCGGGGGCGGGCCCGAGCGTATGCGCGCGGCAGAGGAAGCGCTGGAAGAGGAAAGTTTCCCCGAAAGCCGCAAATTGCTTGCGGACGTTTGACAGTCTTGCATATCGTCGGCGCGTTTGCGGCGCGCCGCGGGAGGTGAACCGGAATGGATATGTCCGATCTTTTGTATCGCGCGTTCTGCGATTACAGGAAGAATACAAGGGAAGAGCGGGAGTGTAAAAGAAGCCGCCGCGCTTTATCGCGCGTCGATGCGGGCGCCGAGGCGATCGAATTTTTAGAAACGGAGTTGGAGATCGAAGACGACTGGATCGATGCGATCGAAGAAGGACTTGTGCACGTCGGCAAGGCGATCGAAGAGGAAAGGCAGTTCATCCGCTCTAACGGCGAAGTCGTGCCGATCGAAAAGGTCAAAAGCGTTTCCAGAGAATCCGCAGAGCATCTTGCGCGGCACGGCAATCTTATCACGCGCAGGCAGGAAGGGGAAGATATCGTTCCCGATAAAATATACACCGTAGAGCGGCTCAACGATTACGCCGTGTACGAAAACAGATTTCTTTACATGCTCCTGTGTTATTTGAGGGATTTCGTTTCGTATCGCTACGGAAAGATTGCGGAACTGGCCAATACGTATCACGGAAAACTGGAGATCGGCAAAGTTGCGGAAACGGGCGGCAGGCGCCTTTCCTTTTCCCTGAAAATGGAGGAGGAACGCAAAAACGACGTGCGCATGAGCGAAAAGAGCGCTGTCAAAGAAAAACTGGACCGCATAGACGGTCTTCTGAAAACGGTGCACCTGTATCTCGGTACGCCGCTGATGGAAGAACTTGCCAAAGTACCCGTACTCAAACCTCCCGTTACAGAGACGAACGTCCTGAAAATGGATAAAAATTTTAAGGGGGCGATGTGGCTGTACTATTTTATCGCCGCATACGAGGGGGACGGCTTTACCGTAAAACAGCATACGCGCTCGGTACGGCCCTTTCCGGATGCCGTTGCCGATGAGTTTGCCGAAGCGATCGAACTTTGCTCTTTTTTAACGTATGAACACGGTATGGGGATCGAAGAGGACCTTGCCCGCGTTTACGCCGAGCAGGAACGTAAGAGACGGGAAGAGGAAGCCCGAAAAGAGCGGGAACGGCTCGACAATCTGAAAAAGAGGATCCGCGAATCGGGAAAGGGCGCCGAAGAATACATGCTCCTTCTGGAACGGCGCAACCGCTCTTTGGAAAAAGATTCCGCATCGCTCAAAGAAGCAAAAGCGGAGATCGGCCGGCTGAAAGAGGCGGCGGTAAATGCGGCGCTTGCCGAAGAAGCGGCCGAACGCGCCTTGCAGGAAAGCCACAGCAAACTGATTGCAAAAGAGAAGGAGCACCGGGAAGAGCGGGAAAAACTGGAAAAAGAATTTGAAGATAAAATTGTATCGCTCGAAGCGGAACAACGGGAAGCGGTGCGCCTTCTGTCAGAACGGCACGACGAAAGGGTGCGCTCGCTCTGCGGCGAATGGGAGCGGAAATACAAACAGATGGAAGAGGCGCATGAAGAGGAAGAGGCGCGGCTGAAAAAAGAAGGGGCGGAGATCAAAGAAAAACTTGATCTTTCCGAGCGGCAGAGAGAGCGGGCGGAAAGGGAGACGGAGCGGCTCGAGCGGGAAAAGACATTGGAAAGCGCGCGGCTGAACGCCGTCAAAAAAGAATACGGGGCGTTTGCTCCGGAAGAAGATTTTACCTCGCGCGAGCAATTCGACGAGATCGAAAGGCAGTACCGCGTTTTTCGCGAATTTTTCAAAAGCGAATGGCGAAAAGCAAAAAAGAGGATACGGAAAGAGACGATGCGGCAGGCACTCGCGCCCGATTCTGAGGGGGAGAGTTCCGCAAAGGCAGACAAAGAGGAGGACACATCGGGTGAAACATGAAAAAAACGCAGTCGAATAACAACAGAAAGGTTGATAAAAAATATCTCGTCATACTGGCAGTTTTTGTCGTTGCGGCGGTGCTTTTGGGCGTGTCCTTGGGTATCTATCTGGGCACGGAAGGGGGAGGCGACTCACTGCCCGCCTGGATTACTATCGTCGTCATTATCCTGCTCGTTGCGCTGCCTCTGCTTTTGATCTCGCTGCTGTTTGCCGTGCTGTCGGATAAAAAGGCGGCGTCGTTCGGCATGTCGCCGGTCTTGGCGGAGACGGAATCGCGGAATTTGCAGGAGGGTGCGGATACGGCGGCGCCAGTCAAACGGAAAAAGGGCGAAGCAAAAACGCGCTTTGACGGCCTGACGCGCATCGATGAACGCCGTGCCTCTTTTTCGGAAGAAAAATTTGAAGACGGCGTCGGTTTGGCGGAACTGTGCGATGAATTCCGCAATTTTGCGGCGGGCAGCCTCGGGCTGTATTACGAAGAGGCGGATATCCGCAAATTTATCGCGGGGCTTGCGGTTTCTCATATCATGATCTTGCAGGGTATGTCCGGTACGGGTAAGACCTCCCTCGCATATGCATTCGGGGAATACCTCGGCAATCCGTCCACCGTGATCCCCGTGCAGCCCATGTGGAAGGAACGCACCGACCTCGTAGGGTATTATAACGAATTTACAAAGCGATTCAACGAAACGGACCTTCTCAAAAAGATGTACGAGGCAAATTACAGCGGCAAGATTTACGTGACCGTCCTCGACGAAATGAACATCGCGCGCGTGGAATATTATTTTGCGGAATTTCTCTCCCTTCTGGAACTGCCCGAGGCGGACAAAAGAAATCTGACCGTCGTTTCCGACGAATGGGAAAACGACCCCCTGCAACTGGACGACGGGCATATCAGGCTGCCGGAAAACATGTGGTTTATCGGTACGGCGAACAACGACGATTCGACGTTTGCCATTTCCGACAAGGTGTACGACAGGGCGATGGTCATGGATCTCGATACGAAGGCGGAACCATTCGCGGCGGAGAAAACCTGCCCCCGCCCGCTGAGCGCGCGACGGTTTGCCGAACTCGTCAGGGCCGCAAAAAAAGAATACGGTATGACGCAGCGCAACAGGCGCCGTCTTGCTCGGCTGGACGAGTATATGGCGGATAAATACAGGGTCTCCTTCGGGAACAGGATCATGAAGCAGATCGGCGAATATATCTCTGTTTACGTCGCCTGCGGCGGAACGGAATTGGGCGCCCTCGACGATATTTTGTCCAAAAAGGTCATGCGCAAATTGAGCATGCAGAATCCCGTTTATATCAAAAACACGGGAGAAAGTTTCTGTAAATTTCTCGACGATCTGTTCGGCGAGGAAAACATGCCCCTGTGCAAGGCGTTTATGCGCCGTCTTGAAAGAAATTTCTGATCAGATTCCGACCGTTCGGAAAAGGAGGTGACGGTTACGGCTCGAAAGACAAAGTGGATACTGATTATCGGTTTGGCCGCCGTGGGCGTCACGGTGCTTCTCGCCGTCATGTTCGGGCTTTTGGCGGGCGGATTCGGGCCGAGTCAGCCGGCGCTCGTTTTTTCTTCCGCCGCCGAAGAATTTGTTTACGACGGGCAGGAGCATATCGGGAGCAAATGGGAACTAAGCAGCGGCCGCCTGAAAGAAGGGGAGACCGTCGTTGTCCGATTTGCAGAGGGCCGAACGCAGGCGGGCGTATACGAAAATTCCTTTACGGCCACCGTGCTCGACGAAAACGGCAGCGATGTATCGGAGTCGTATCATATATCCTATAAATTCGGTGCGTTCACCATCCTTCCGCGGGAAATCGGGATCGCTACGGCGGATGCGGAGAAAGAATACGACGGCACCCCTCTGACGAACGGAAGTTACGAAATGACTTCCGGCACCCTTCTTGCGGGGCATACGCTTCACGCAAAAATGACGGGGAGCCGTACGCTGGTGGGCTCGATTTCCAACTCTGTCGAGATCACCGTTTCGGACGCGGAGGGAAGGGACGTGACGAAAAACTATGCCTTTTCCGTACAGGAGGGGACGCTTACCGTCTCTCCGATCGCCGTGACGGTCATGACCTTTTCGGATATGAAGGTGTACGACGGAGAACCGCTCGCCTGTCCCGAATGGAGGATCACATCTTCGGGACTTATGGACGGGGACACCCTGTCCGCCGATATGCCCGCCGAGCAGACGGAGGTGGGGCAATGTGAAAATTATCTTACGGATATCGTCGTACGCGACGGGCAGGGGAATGACGTTTCGGACCGTTACGATTTCACGTTTTATTTCGGCGATTTGACCGTCACGCCGCGCATTTTGACGATCCGATCGGGCGATGCGGCGAAGGAATACGACGGAGACCCTCTAAGATACGCTCAGTGGGAGATCGTCTCTTTCTCGCAGCCCGTTGCGGGGCATGAAGTCAGCGTGAGCATTTCCGGTACCATCACCGAAGTCGGGGAGGCTCCGAATACCATAGCGGAAGTAAAGATCGTCGACGCAAGCGGGAAGGACGTCACGATCAATTACGAAGTGAAACCGGAGGAGGGGCGACTGGTCGTTACGGGAAAAGACTCGGGGAGCGATCCCGGCGGCACAGATCCGGGCGGTTCGGACGGGGGCGACCTCGCTCTGGACGGCGCGATCGGCGGCGGCATGCTGCTGAACGGCGGAAGCGGAGAGGATACTCTGGCACTGCGCGTCTGTTCGGATACGGGCGGCCGTGTCTACCTGCGGCTGAAGAGTTTCGGCGATTATTCGTTCAACGGCTGGCAGGAAGCGCCCGTTTACGGAGAATTGCTGGACGATACCTATTCTTACAATTATCTCACCGGCATTGCGCTGCGGGAAGCGGGCGTAGCCCGTGCGCATATGCGCATTGAAATGGCGGGGTCCGATTATCTTTTGCCTTACTATCTCGATGCAAGCGGACTCGGCTATCGGATACAGACGAGCGACGTGTTTTATGAAGGGAGCACAGACGAAATTTATGAGATGTATTATTATCCCTTCGACTACGTATCTGCGGGCATGCCCGCCGTCAGTCTGGGGAAATATGCGTCTGCAGAACAAGAATATGCGGCCTACGTCCGCAGCCGATATTTGTCGATCCCCGCTTCGACCAAGGCGTTTATGGATGAGATCATCGCCGAACAGGGGTTTGACCGCAGCGATCCGTATTTGCTTTCCGACGTCGCGGAATATATGCGCGGTGCGGCAGAATACAACCTGAATTACGACCGCGCTTTGGATGAAGAAGAGGATGTTGCGGTTGCCTTTCTGCGCGATTACAGAGAGGGCATCTGCCAGCATTATGCGAGCGCGGCGGTGCTGCTGCTCCGCGCGCTCGGCATTCCCGCGCGCTATACGATCGGATACGCGGGGGAAGTTTCCGCGGGCGAATGGACGGAAATCATGGCCGCCAACGCGCACGCCTGGGTCGAGGCATACGTCGACGGGATCGGTTGGGTCTATGTCGAAGTGACGGGCGGCGGTTCCGCATCCGGGTTCGGGGATCCCTCGGGCGGAGACGGCTCAGGCCAGGGGATCAAATTGAATATCCGGCCGGTGGATGAATACATGAAGTATGACGGCGTCAGCACTCTCACCCATTCCGGCACGCTGCAGGGGCTGAACGAATTGACGGAGGCCGGGTATACGTACAGTGCAGAAGTGTCCGGATCTCGCAGGGACATCGGCGTGTCGATCTGTCAGGTCGAGTCTTTCCGTCTCTTCGATCAGTCGGGTGAAGACGTGACAGACCGTTTCGATATCACTTTTTCTGTCGGTAAATTGCAGATGTACCTGCGCGAGATCACGGTGGTGACAGCCGGCGCAGACAAAGTTTACGACGGTACGCCTCTTCTCGGGGGAGAATGCTCCTTGCAGGGAAGCCTTCTTTACGGCCATTCTGTTTCCGTCCTGTCGGCGACGGGCAGCCTTACGTCGGTCGGCAGAAGCATCAACACATTCAGGATCGCCATTACCGACGCAAGCGGACGCGACGTTACGTATATGTATAAAATCAATGCCGAATACGGCATTTTGGAGATGTCTCCCCGCGAGATCACGATCACTGCGGGCAGTGCCGAAAAGGTTTATGACGGCACGCCGCTCATGTGCGGAGAGTATATCCTTTCTTCGGAATATCCGCAGGCACTTGCGGACGGGCACAGGATCGAAGTTGTCGTAACCGGGTCGCAGACGGAGGTCGGCAGAAGCGGCAACAGCGTGGCATCCTTTACGATCACCGATGCCGCCGGCAACGACGTGAGCGCAAATTACACCGTCAGGCTCGTCAGCGGCACCCTGCGGGTAACGCCCCGTTCTTAAAGGTGCGCAAAACGAACGAAAAATCAGAGAGGAGGGAATAGCGTGCGTTACGAAAAATATCAAAGCAAAATGAAAAAAGTAGCCGCCGCAGTGCGGACCGCTAGGCGTTATCGCGTTATGATCATCGCCGCGCTGGCACTGCTTGCGATCGTTTGCGCCGTTCTCCTTTCCGTGCGCGGGATCGTGTATGATGCCGTGCCCTGTCCTTCGTCCGTTCCGTACGGCAGCCCGCTCGGGTATCGGGCAGACGCCGTGTTCGAGGACGTGCGTTATGAATATGCCTCCGCAGACAAGGACGATTGGTCGGCTGAAGCGCCCCTTCGCACGGGCAAATACCGCGTGCGCGCCGTCACGGACGGTTCTTTCGGAACTAAGCGTTACGGCAGAATCCATACGTTTACCATCGAACCAAAAACGACGGACGTGTACGTTTCGCAAAGCGAGATCGAATACGGCGCTCTTCCGTCCGTGTCGGCAGACCTTGCCTATAACGATACGATATCCTGTACGCGCTTTGACTATACGGATGTTTCGGCGAAAAAGACGGAAGTCGCTGCGGATCCCGACTGTATCGTCGCTTTGGACGGAGAGGGGAATGACGTTTCCGACTGTTACGTGTTCCGCCCTGTCGTTTCTCAAATAGGTTTTTCACCCCGCAAGATCAACGTGTTCGTGCAGGATCAGAGCGGCATATACGACGGTACGCCTCTTCGTTTCGACGGGTACGAACTGGACGAAAAGACGCCCTTGGCAGAGGGCGACGTGCTGGTCGCCGAGTTTGACGACGAGCAGACGGAAGCGGGGGAAACGGAAAATATTCCCCGGATCAAAGTCAGAAACGCCGCTTCGGGAAAAGACGTTACCGGTCAATACGATGTAGAGATCACGGCAGGAAAACTGACGGTGGAAAAGCGTCCGCTGTACGTTTCTTCGGCAAGCATGTCCAAACTTTACGACGGCACGGCGCTTTCCGCCGGCGGATACGCGATCGCCGAAGCGGACGGAACGTCCGGCCTTTTGCCCGGCCACAGAGAGATTTTGATCTCTTCCTCTTCTCTGACGGATGCCGGCAGGGCGGATAATATCATGGAATTCCGCATCGAAGACGGGAGCGGAAGAGATGTCAGCGGCAATTATTGCCTCTTTTTGACTGCAGGCACGCTCGAAGTCAGGCAAAGGCCCGTCTCCGTAACGACGGGCAGCGATGCATGGGTGTACGACGGGCAGCCGCATTCCTGTCCCGATTATACGGTGGCGGAAGGCGGAGAAAACAGCGGACTTCTTTCCGGGCACAGGCATGCTTTCGGCACGCCGGCCGAGATCACCGATGCGGGGAGCGCACCCAATGCTTCCACCATCCGCGTTTTTGATCAGACGGGAAGGGAAGTCACGGCCAATTATGCGATCGAATATACGGCGGGCACGCTTGCCGTCTCGCCCCGGCCGATTACCGTGATCGCGTCGGACGGAACGTGGATCTTTGACGGGGAAGCGCACGCCCAGCCTGGGCATACCGTTTCAGACGGCGTATACGGGCTCGTTGCGGGGCACTATACCATGGCAGAACAGTGCACCCGGATCGTCGGGGTGGGCAGTACGGAGAACGATCTTTCCGTGCGCGTCTTTGCGGAGGACGGGCGGGAAGTCACGGCCAATTATGCGATCGAATATACGGCGGGTACGCTGACCGTTCTTCCCCGCCCGATCACCGTTTACGCGGCGGATGCCGAAAAAATATATGACGGCACGCCGCTCACATCTTCCGCCTTCAGGGCGGAGAGCGAATACGGCGAGGCGCTCGCGGCGGGTCATACTGGCAAAGCGCAGACGCAGGGATCGCAGACGGATGCGGGATTTTCCGAAAATATTCTTTTGCAATTCGGCGTTTACGACGGGGAAGGGAAGGACGTCTCTTACAATTATGAAATTGCGTACGCCCCGGGCACTCTTACCGTATTGCCCCGCCCCGTCACGGTAACGGCCGCCGACGCGGAAAAGGTATACGACGGCACGCCTTTGGAAAAGGATGCAGTCGTCGTCACGTCAGAATACGATCCCGCCCTCGTTGCGGGGCATACTTATACCGCGCAGACCGAAGGAAGCGTAACGGATGCCGGACAGGGGTATAATTACGTCGTCGGCTTTGCCGTACAGGATGCGGACGGCACGGATCAGACCAAAAATTACGAAGTTTTTCTGTCTGTCGGAACGCTGACCGTTCATCCCCGTCCCGTCACGTTCAGAACGGCAGACAACGAGTGGATCTACGACGGAGAGATCCATTCGGATCAGAGATTTACCCTGTCCGAAAGGAGCGAATACGACCTCGTTGCGGGGCATTCGGCAAAGGGACCGTATACCTATACCGGGATCAAGGACGTCGGCAGCCGCGAAAACAAGTTGTCTCTTCGGATCGTGACGGAGGATTTTGCGGACGTAACGCAAAACTACAGCATCTCTTATGAGAACGGAACGCTGAAGGTACAGCCTCGCCCGATCACCGTCCGTGCGGCGGATGCGGAAAAGATATATGACGGGCTGCCCCTCGAATCGGACAAGATCGAAATCACGTCCGCATACGATCCTGCGATTGTAGCGGGGCATATGTGTTCTTTCTACAATTCGGGAACGCAGACGGATGCCGGGCAGGGGATATGTTCGGTCGAGTATTTCCGCATCGATGATCTAAACGGCAAAGACGTGACCTCCAATTATGCCGTCACCTTTGAAGACGGCTTGCTTACGGTCGACCGCCGTCCCGTCACGGTAATGGGGAGCAGTGTTACCGCATGTTATGACGGCGCTCCGTTGCGGTATAATAACATCAGCATCGACTGGAACGGATATACTTTCGTAAATTGGCATGATGTCGATTATGATGTTGAGGGGGAGATTACCGATGCGGGCACTGTGCCGAACGTCATCCGATATATCGCGGTGTTTGAAAACGGCAGAGACGTGACCTTCAATTATAAAATCACCTGTAAAGACGGCCTTCTTACCGTATTGCCCCGCCCGATCATATTGCAGGCGGGTAGCGCCGTGAAGAAATATGACGGCACGCCCCTCACGTGCGGCGCGTACGAGTGGGAAGTCGGTTTAAGTTCTTGGAAAGACGATCCCGAAAATTACTTGCTTGTAAACGGACATACGGCTGAGGTCGTCATGGACGGCTCGCAGACGGAGATCGGGGAGTGCGTCAATTCTGTGGCATCCTATACCATTTATGAGGGAGAGCGCGACGTGACATTCAATTATGATGTCACCTGCAAGGACGGCTCTCTCCGCGTCCTGTATCCCGATTATTCGCTGAAGATCAAAACGGGCAGTGCCAGCAAAGTTTATGACGGAGAAGAACTGACCTGCTCTGACTGCGAGATCGTCGAAAGGAATTTACCGGAAGATTTCAGCGTCACGGCAAAGGCGATCGGAAGCGATTTTTATGTGGGCGAGTGGTACAATCAAGTTGATCTGAAGATCATTGCCCCCGACGGAAAAGACGTTTCTCGCCTTGTGGAAGTTGAATACGAATACGGTGTTCTGCAGATCCTGCCCCGCCCGATCACCGTCCGTACGGCAAGCGCTACATGGCCGTACGACGGAAAATTTCACAGCGCACCGTCGGAAGAGATCCTTCAGGGTTCCCTCGCGGAGAACGATGGATTCCATCATAAAAAAGTCACATATATCAGAAATATCGGCACCAAAGTCAATGAAAACGAGTTGGAAGTGCGAAAATATTATACCGATTCTTTTTATATCGAAGTGACGGATTGTTACGATATCGCGCTCACATACGGTACGCTCGAAATCACACCCTCCGATCTGTATGACGATACAACGATCGGTGGCGGCCTCGGGGGCGGAGGAATTGAAGGAGACGGCGAGCCGGTAGGCAGGATATATTCCGAAGCGGGCGGCATGATGTATCTGCGCCGCGTCAGTTACGGAGACTATACGGGGAGAGGTTGGAGAAGCACGATCCCTTATGGTTCGTTGCTGGATGATACCTATTCCATGAATTACCTCACTTCCCTTGCATTACAAAATGCGGGACGGCAGAGCAGCGCCGTGCGCATACAGATGGATAACGGGTCTTACGTTTTGCCCTATTATATGGCGTTGGGTACGGGCAACTACCAGGTCCAGTCGAGCGACGTCATCTATCACGGCGACACCTCCGGAATTTACGAACTCGATCATTATTTTTACGATTATGCGGCCGAGGGCTACGTGGGCGGCCTTCCCGAACAATACGTCGGGCTGGAGAATTTGTATGCGGATTTTGTGCGGGAAAACTATCTTGCCGTGCCCGATTCTTCGCGCACATATCTCAATTACGTCATCAAAGAACAGGGCTTCGACCCATCCGACCCGAACGTGATCTCTGCCGTCGCGAATTATGTGCAGAAGGCGGCGAGATATAATTTGGAATATAATCCTCTTTTAGATGTTCAGACGGATATCGTCGTCAGTTTTCTGCGCGATTTCAAAGAGGGGATCTGTCAGCATTATGCAAGCGCCGCGACATTGATTTTCCGCTGTCTCGGCATCCCTGCAAGATATACGGTCGGTTACGCCGTCGATACCGCAGTGGGCGAATGGACAGAGATTGACGGTATGAACGGCCATGCCTGGGTAGAGGTATATCTCGACGGCGTCGGCTGGATATACGTCGAAGTTACGGGTTCGGGGCCCGCCTTCGGCGGCGGTGGCGGAAGCGGAGCCGAGCAAACGACGATCTCTCTGAAACCGGTAGACGCGATCAAACAATATGACGGTACGCCGCTTACGGCAAGTGCGGTCGAGGGCGCAGACTCCTCCTCCGCTCTCGCATTGCGCGAACTTCTGGACGCAGGCTATACCTATAAGGCAACATTTGACGGAAGCATTACGAGGGTCGGGCAGAGCCTGAGTTCTATCCGATCGTTTACCCTGTACGATGCGAACGGCAAAAAGGCAAGCGGTTTTAAATTCAAGTTTAAAACGGGATATCTGACCGTCGTGGAAGAGGCGGTCATCATCGTGCGGCCGTATGCTCTGCAGAAATATTACGATGGTACGCCGCTTCAGTATGAAGAAGACGACTACACCGTGGCCGGCCTTCCGAACGGGTATCGTTTGGAACTGAGCCTGAAAGGGGTGGGCCTGACGGATGCGGGCATTCTGCAAAAGTCTGAATTGGAAGCGCTTCCCGTCGCGGTGTACGATTCGTCCGGGCGGAACGTGACCGATCAGTTTTATATCGATTACGATATGACCAACGCCCTGATGGTGAGCCGCCGGACGATCACGGTCGCAAGCATGTCCGAAACGAAATTGTACGACGGCGCGCCGCTTACGAACGGGACATATTGGATCGCGAGCGGCAGTCTCGTCGAAGGGCATACGCTTTCCGCAAACGTAACGGGGTGCATAACCGACGTGGGCACGGCAAACAATACGATCTCGTCCGTCACGATCCGCAATGAAAACGGCGTCGTCGTGACCGATAACTATCTCATCCGCCTCTCTTTTGGAAAACTTACCGTGCTTGACGGATAAGACACGCAATAAAAACGGATATTGCGTGATAAGATCATTCAAAAATAAAAAATTTGCAAAAGGCAGCATAAAATCGATTTACTTTTTTTCAAAAAAATGTATAATAGATTATGCTGTCTTTAAAGCGAGGTGTAGCGCAGTTTGGTAGCGCGCTTGGTTAGGGACCAAGAGGTCGTGGGTTCAAGTC
>ERZ1106932.132-NODE-132-length-28358-cov-20.266156_pt1 | contig 28358 bp, 23 predicted proteins | sample MGYA00403665_ERZ1106932 | MGnify/ENA primary metagenome ERZ1106932 (study PRJEB35170, sample SAMEA104062448) | human gut metagenome | biome: human gut; feature: human-associated habitat; material: faeces | place: Denmark | collected 2012-08-24 ... | reverse complement strand
CGTAGGTTACCGCGTCGAAATCCCACGGCTGCTTCGCCAGCGTTTCCGCCATGAGAACGGCCAGCGGCCTTGCCAGGTATTTCTGCCCGTTGAATTTCAGGCGGCGTATCAGTTGCATGGCATGACCTTCGTAACGGCAGACGGAACGGGCTTCGTCGAACGACGGCGTCCGCGCGCCGCATTCGCCGCAATAGTCGTTCATGGTCTTTATATCCACGCCACACCTGACACAGACCCGCCCGTTAAAAGGCAGTTTGCCTCGGCATTTTGCGCAAAAACCGTTTTCTTCTTTTCTTGCGTCCGCTCCGCAGATTACGCATTTTATCCCCTGCGGGTTCAGCGCGTCGGCAAGCGACTTAAAAAGCCCCTTCATCCGACAAAAACAGCATTCTGTATTTTTTCTCTTCGTCTTCCAGAAACTGTTTGAGAAGGGTGTTGCGCATGATGACGTAGTTATTTTTCACCATCATGGCAACGTATTTTTTCGCCCCCACAAGCACCACGAGTTTTTTGGCTCTTGTGACGGCGGTGTAAAGCAGATTTTTGTTGAGTATAGTAGGCGTGCCGCCGTAAACGGGGATGACCACCGCGTCAAACTCGCTGCCCTGGCTCTTGTGCACGGTAACGGCGTAAGCCAACATAAGGCTTACCATGTCGCCCTGCCTGTAAAGCACGGTTCTGCCGTCGTCGAAAGTCACTTCGGCAAACCCCTCGGCGTAATTGACTTTTGTCACAAACCCGATATCGCCGTTAAGCACGCCCTGCCCCTGCTCTATGGTTCCGCCGGGCAGCGTTTTGGTCCACTCGAGTTCATAGTCGTTCTGCGTCTGCATGACTTTGTCGCCCTCGCGGAACACCGCGCTCCCCAGCGTAAACTCGCCTTTGCCCTTCGACGGCGGATTGATTTCCGCCTGCAAAAGGCGGTTCAGGTTTTCCACCCCGGCAGGGCCGCTTTTCATTGGCGAAAGCACCTGTATGTCGCGCTTGTCCGCCCCGGTGAAAGACGGCAGTCTTTTTGTCACAAGCGACACCACCTGACGGGCGGTTTCGTCGGTGTCTTTCGTGGAAAGAAAAAAGAAATCCCTGCTCTTGTTGTCAAACACCGGCATTTCGCCGTCATTGATGAGATGGGCGTTTGAAACAATCAGGCTGTCTTCCGCCTGGCGGTATATGTATGTCAGATAGTTTATCTCAAACAGCCCGCTGGCGATAATGTCGCCCAGCACGTTGCCCGCGCCGACAGACGGCAGCTGGTCCTTGTCGCCCACCAGCACCAGACGGCAGCCGCGTTTGAGCGCTTTGAGCAGGCTGTTGAACACCACGCAGTCCACCATGGACGTTTCGTCCACTATAAGCACGTCGGCGTCCAGCGTGTTGTATTCGTTATAACGGAACTGCACTTTCCCGCCGGCGTAATCCACGCCCAAAAGGCGGTGTATCGTCTTGGCGTCCCTGCCCGTCGATTCGGAAAGGCGTTTGCCCGCTCTCCCCGTGGGCGCCGCGAGTTCCACTTTCAGCCCGTGCGCCATAAACAGGCCGCAGATGCACTTTACAATGGTCGTCTTGCCCGTGCCCGGCCCGCCGGTGATGACGCTCACGCCGTTTTCCGCGGCGGACAGAATGGCTTTGCGCTGCCCTTCGTGAAATTTAAGCCCGTTGAGTCTTTCAAACTCGTCAATCAGCGTGTCGAAATTATGCGTCAGCCCGTAAACCTCGTGGTTGAATTTCACCAGCCTCGCCGCGCACGACTTTTCCACGTTGAGATATTTCGTGAGCGCCACGGCTTTTTTCCCGCACGATTCGATTACGCTGACCATAAGGTCAAGTTGCAGCGCTTCCAGCACCTCGTCGAAGGATTTTTCCAGCGTGGGCAAATCCACGTCCAGCAGCGCCCTTGTTTTTTCTTTCAGGTCATCGTAAAACAAAAAGGTATTGCCGCTTTTTTCCCCGCTTTCGCCGAGGGTGTAGACCACCCCCGCCCTCACGCGGAAAACGCTGTCTTTGGCAATACCCAGACTGTGCGCCACCTTGTCCGCCGTGGCGAACCCGACGCCGTCCACGTCGTCTATGAGTTTGTACGGGTTTTTGGACAGCACGTCTTCTGTGGCTTCTTTATACACGTTGTAAATTTTAAGCGCCAGATTGACGGACACGCCGTAGCCCTGCAAAAACATTATGGTGTTCTGCATTTTTTTGAGCGAGCAGTATCCGTTATAAATGCTCATGGCTTTCGACTCGGAAATACCCTTGATTTCGGCGAGTTTGTCGGGCGAGTTTTCAATGACGGACAGCGTATCGCCGCCGAATCTGTCGACAATGGCTTTGGCGGTAACCTGCCCCACGCCTTTTATCAGCCCGCTGGACAGATACCTGACGATGCCTTCCGGCGAATCGGGCGAGTCGAATTTGTACGACGTCACGGCAAACTGCTGCCCGAAACGCGGGTGCAGCACGAATTTTCCTTCAAGAGTAAGCACCTCGCCGCATGTAAGACGGGGCAAAGTGCCGACGGCGGTTATTTCTTCGCCGTTGGCTTCTATGTTCATGACAGTGTAGCCGTTTTCCTCGTTGGAAAAAACTATGTTTGTTACCGTACCTTTAATTTGCATTCCGATGTTATTTTAAATACTTTTCGGCGTTTTGTAAAAGGATTTTCACCATGTCGGTTTCTTCCCACGGGAAACCCTCCCTGCCGAAATGGCCGTAGGCGGCGGTCTTTTTGTAAATCGGCGCCAGCAGCCCGAGTTTGTCGATGATGGCTTTCGGCCTCAGGTCGAAAGTTTCGGTAATGAGCGCGCGCATATCGTCGTCGCTTATCCTGCCGGTGCCGAAGGTATCCACGCAGAGCGACACGGGATGCGCCACGCCTATGGCGTATGAAACTTCCGCCTCTATTTTGTCGGCAAGCCCCGCCGCCACTATATTTTTGCATATATACCGCATCATATAAGCGGCGCTTCTGTCGACTTTTGTCGGGTCTTTGCCGCTGAACGCGCCGCCGCCGTGCGGGCAGTATCCGCCGTAAGTGTCGACGATTATCTTTCTTCCCGTAAGACCGCTGTCGCCGTAAGGCCCGCCTATTTCGAAACGCCCCGTCGGGTTTATGATGAATTTTGTCTTTTCATCGATAAATTCAGGCGGAATGACAGGCAGAATGACCTTTTCCTTGACGTCCGTCCTGAGTTTTTCGGTGGTGACGTTGGCGGTATGCTGCGTGGAAACGACAACGGTATCCACCCTGACGGCTTTGCCGTCCGCGTATTCCACCGTCACCTGGCTTTTGCCGTCGGGCAGCAGATAGTCCAGCACGCCGTCCTTGCGCACGTCGGTAAGTCTCCTTGTAAGTTTGTGCGCCAGCATGATAGGCAGCGGCATGAGTTCTTTTGTCTCGTTGCAGGCGTAGCCGAACATCATGCCCTGGTCGCCGGCGCCGATTCTGTCGGCGGCGTCGCTGCCGTCGGCTTTATATTCGCTGCTGTTGTCAACGCCCATGGCGATGTCGGGCGACTGTTCGTTTATTGAAGTCAGCACGGCGCAGGTGTCGGCGTCGAAGCCGAATTTCGCGCGCGTGTAGCCGATTTCTCTCACCGTGTCCCGCACGATGGACTGTATATCCACATAGCACGAAGTGGAAATTTCCCCCATGACAAACACCATGCCCGTACACACGGCGGTTTCGCAGGCGACGCGGGCGTCCTTGTCCCTGCTTATAATGGCGTCGAGTATGGCGTCGGAAATCTGGTCGCACATTTTGTCGGGATGCCCTTCCGTAACGCTTTCAGAAGTAAACAGCCTTGTTTTTTCTTTTGACATCAAAGTCTCCTCCGATAAAAAATCCCGTCTTACGACGGGACAATACGCAAAACAATTCACGATTATCCCATCTGCCAAGACAACTTGCGGAAATTAGCACCTTTTCGCCAAGGAAAGGTTGCTGTGCCGTCATCGGGTCCGTCCCTCGGGCACTCTTGATGGTGAAAAAATTATATATGCTTTCGCCGTCCGTGTCAACGGTTTGAAAGGCATAAAAAAAGGCGGCTCCGCCGCCTTGTTTTTTATTCGCCCACGTATGGGAGCAAAGCCATATATCTGGCGCGTTTAATCGCCGTGGAAAGTTCTCTCTGGTGTTTCGCGCAGACGCCGCTCATACGGCGAGGCACGATTTTGCCTTTTTCCGTGATATATTTTTTAAGTTTGTTTACGTCTTTGTAATCGATTTCGGTCGCCTTGTCCACGCAGAAATTGCAAACCTTTTTGCGTGAAGGTCTTTTGATTACTCTTTTAACGACTTTTTCTTCACTCATTTTTTCTACTCCTTATAAATTCGGCACGGCCTCTCCGTCAGAACGGCAGGTCGTCGTCTTCCACCGGTTCGAGTTTGTCGATTGCCGGTCTTTTGCTCTGCTGGCTCTGCTGAGGACGCGGGGCGGGCTCGCCGTAGTCGTCGCTCTGGCCGGCAGGTTTGCCGAGAAACTCCACGTTGTCGGCAACAATTTCGGTAACGTATCTCTTTACGCCGTTATTGTCTTCGTAACTTCTGGTCTGAATGGTGCCTATCACGGCGCACTGACTTCCTTTGCGCAGAAATCTGGCGCAGTTCTGGGCGGCCGCCCTCCACACCACGATGTTGAGAAAATCGGTCTGCGTTTCGCCGTTCTGACTTTTGAAAGGTCTGTTTATCGCCAGCGAAAACCTGCAGACGTCCACACCCGAGTTTGTGGTCTGAAGTTCAGGGTCGGCGGTCAGCCTCCCCACCAAAATCGCCTTGTTCATATGCGGCTCCTTATTTCTTGACTACCATATGACGCATAACCTGGTCGTTGATGCGGAGTTGTCTTTCCATTTCCGCGATGAGAGCAGGTTCGCACTCGAAGTTCATCAAAACGTAGTATCCGTCTTCCTTGAAGTTAATAGGGTAAGCGAGTTTTTTCGCGCCCCATTTGTCGACTTTCTCCACGCTGCCGCCGTTGTCGGTAACAAGCTGCGACATTTTGGCGATAATCGCCTCTTTGGCTTCGTCGGCCGCGGAGTTGTCGATGATGAACAGCAGTTCGTACTTATTCATATTTACCTCCTTTTGGTCTGTCCGGCCCGCTCAGGGCGGGCAAGGAAAATTTTACGCAATAAAAATTGCCATAGCATTATAACAGGCCATGGCAAAAAAATCAACTTTTTTTACTTACCGAATCACACTGTTTTTGAAAACTTGACCAGGTCTTTGTGTTCGCCGCAGAGCACTATCTTGTCGTTTGCCTGCAAAATAAATTCGCCCGACGGTGAAGTCGTTATCTTTCCGCCGCGGCTGACCATCAGCACGGTGAGCAGGTATTTCTGCCTGATTTTAAGTTCGGTAAGCGATTTGTCCGCCCATACCGAAGGCACTTCCACTTCCACCACCTTGAAATTCGGGGCGATTTCGGCAAGTTCCACCACCGTTGGCGACGCGAGCAGGTTGCCCAGTTTGCAGCCCGCCTCCATTTCGGGAAACACCACCATGTCGGCGCCAATCTTTTCCAGCACCTTTCTGTGCTGCACGCTCTGCGCTTTCGCCACTACGTATTTCACGCCGATTTCCTTGCATATCAGTGTCGCCAGAATGCTGGTTTCCATTTCGCCGACGCCCACAATCACGACGTCGAAGTTTTCCAGACCGATTTGTCTCATCGCCGGCTCGTCGAGACAGTCCACCGCCATCGCGTGCGTGACGTATTCCGCTATGTCGTCGACTTTCTGCTCGTCGGTGTCCACCGCGAGAACCTCTTTGCCAAGAGCGTAAAGCTGTCTGGCAAGAGCGCTTCCGAAGCGTCCCAGCCCCAGCACCGCGAATTGTCTGGCGTTTGGTATCGTATTCAAAACAAATTCCTCCTTATCCGATAACTATTTTGCTGTCGGGATATCTGATGTTGACCTTATTAGGTCCCACTAAACTGTAAACCACGCACAGGAAGCCCGCCCTGCCTAAATACATCAGCACTATAAGCACAAGTTGCGCCGCGGCGGAGAGGTCCCACGTTATGCCCGTCGTCAGACCGACGTTTGACAAAGCCGAAATACACTCGAACAGCAGCTGTTCCAGCGTAAACTGGTTGTCCGTCAGGCTTATTACCGCCAAAGCGCCGCATATGGCGAGTATATACACCAGCAGAATGGCGACCGCCTTGTTGAAAGTTTTTTTGTTAATGCTGCGTTTCGCCACACTGTATTCGTCGCCGCCGCTGACGGTTGTCTTGATGGACGCCAGCAGCACCACTAGCGTCGCGAGTTTGATGCCGCCGCCCGTCGAAGCGGGAGCCACGCCTATAACCATCAGTATGTTGGACGCCAGATAGCCGCCCGCGGTAAGCGCGCCGTTGTCTATCGTGCTGAACCCCGCCGACCTTGTTGTCATCGACTGGAACAGCGCGGCGAGGATTTTGTCGCCCAGCGGCAGGTCTCCCAGCGTCGCAGGGTTGTTGAACTCGGCGATGAATATATACAGCCCGCCGCCGAACAGCGCTATCAGGCTGGAATAAATAATCATCTTGCTGTTGAAGGTGATTTTTTCCTTGCCGCGTATGCGTTTTGCGACGCTGGTGATGACGGCGGGTCCCAGACCGCCGCACAAAATGACAGTTATGGTCACGATGTTGTACAGCGGAGTCTGCACGAACGGCGTCATGCCAGGTCCGCCCATAAGGTCGAAACCGGCGTTGCAGAACGCCGCTATCGAGTTGAAGACCGAACGCCATATCGCGAGCCCGACGTTGCCCGGCTCATACTGCAAAAACGCCGGCAGGGCGCACACGGCGCCCAGAAACTCGACGCACGCCGTCGTGATGACAATCATCTTGATTGTTTTGAGCGAAGTGGACATATTATCGTCGCTAAGGCTCTCGGCGATGGACAGTTTGTCTTTGAGCGATATGCGCCGCCCCAGCATCATTAGCAGCAGCGACGCCATCGTCATAAAGCCCAGACCGCCGAACTGCACCAGCAGAATAACCACCAGCTGGCCGAAAAAGTTGAATGAGGTGTAAATATCCACAACATAAAGCCCCGTCACACACACCGCGCTTGTTGACGTGAAGAAAGCGGGCATAAATCCCACGGACTGCCCGCTGTTTGAAGAAAAAGGCATAAGGAGCAACAGCGTCCCTACCAATATAAATGCGATATAACCAAGCGCTATTTTGATTGTCGAAGAAAACGGTTTATGTTTTTTAATAATCGTACTTTCTTCCATAGCAAGCGCATTATATCACCATACCGATTAAAAGTCAACGATTGGCGCGTTAATTCTCAATTGTAAGTTTTGCGTAAACCGCCGTTTCCGAAAGATAATCCGGGTGGCTTTTCATGTATTCCGTCCACTCGCCGCCCAGCGCCTTGTACATGCCGTCGGCAACGCGCATAAAATCGCAGTCAAGGCTCACGCTTGCGGAAACGGCGGCGTCTATAAGGGCGGAAATCTGCTCTTTGACGTTGTTTTTGATATAGTCGTCAATCATGTCGTCGGTCTTTGGCAGAAAATCCACCACGTTGCCCGACACGTCGGTCTTTATCCGCCCCAGCCGCACTTTCACGTCGTATGTCACGGAAGGCGCGCCGTTTTCCATTTTATAAGTTTTTTCCACTTTTTTCGAGGCAATCCCCACGGACACCGTGTCCTTGCCGCCCAGCAGGGTTTCGGCGCCCTTTACGGCGAAGTTGTCAAAAGCTCCTTCGTCGAAAATCATGGCGAACCCTCTCGACTGGTCGTCGTCCAGCGTGGCGACGAAAGAGCCGTTTTTGAAAACGCTCACCGCCGAACAGTCGTAAGAGCCCTCTTCTTTCCGCTGCCCGCTCTTCTGCCCGCCGTTTTCGCCTTCTTCCTTGATGAAACGCACGTTCGTGACGTACGACGCGCCAGACGGCTCGGTCATGTCCTCAATAAAATTCTGCATGAAATTGGCGGATACGCCGGTTTTCTTGCCCGACTTCTGTATTATCGTCTGCAAGCCGAAAGACACCATACTGTCCACAGGCGTGGCGGTGGAAAACACCTCCTTGGCGTCGCCGTCGCACCATGCCAGCGTCACGCCGTCTTTGAACGCGTCGGAAAAGACGAAAAAGCCCAGCGCGTGGCTCAGGTTAACGTCTTTCATGCCCTGACCCAGCAGCACGATGCCCGTCTGCCCCAGCGACGGGTTTTTGCCCGTCGTGCCGTAGATGTCGTGAATGGCGAGCGGCAGCGTTTCGCCCTTGCCCGTCAGTACCTTGCTCTGGCCGCTTCCGCCCCCTTCATTGTCGCCGCCGGGCGCCACTACTTCCGCCGTAACGGTATATTCGCCGTCATAGTCTATGCCCAGCCCCAGCACGACAGCCCTGTCTGTCAGCGGACTTTCGACATAACTGCCCGCCAGCCACAGCAAAACGGCGCATACCAGCAGCGCGGCGGCGGCTTTCAGAAATCTGCTTTTGTTTTTGTTGTTCTTTTCTTTCATACTCCGTCCTCCGCCGTTTCAGGCGTTTTCGCGCGCGCCGTTTTTTTGTTGGCGGCGTAAACCAGCAGCGGCGAAACAAGCGGAACGGCGTATTGCGCCGCCGCCGTAACGTATTTGCCCCATCCTTCGCAAAAGACGCGCCTTACTACTTCTTCCATCGGGAACACCAGCGGCAGAACGATGATGATAAGGCTCATCACGCAGAAAACGGCGAGCCTGGCATTGCGGCCGCTTATCCCCAGGGCGTATTCGACGCCCGCCGACGCCGCCCACAGAAACAGCGTGGTCTTTATTATTACCGAACTCATCCACAGCACGATAAACACCCAGTCAAGCCTGCCGTATACCGACCCCGTTATATTGAAGCCCGAAACTTTCGACAGCGCGCTGACGGCGTATCGCGCCAGGTTGCCGAACAGCGCCAGAAACACAACGTCGAGGCACACCGTCAGCGCCGCGCCCAGCAGAAATGCGCCCGTCGTTTTGGCGAAAAAGGCTTTTCCCGTTTTGACCCGTCCCGCCAGAAAAAGCAGAAACACTCCGTCTGAAAACCAGAAGTTCACGTTGAAAGCGCAGTCAAGCACTTTGCCGAATCCGCCCGAAAGCGTCGGTTTCAGACCGCCGAAGTCGGTGTGCCCCACCGAAAGCAGCAGTATCAGCAGGACGGAAGCGAATATGAAAATAAAAAATATCTGGGTTACCCTGCCAATGTTGCGCAGCCCTTTCACCGCCATAAAGGTGATGACCGCCAGCGTCGGCAAGGCGAAAGCCACCCAATTGGTCACGACGCTGAGCGAAGAAGAAACAAGTTCCAGCACGTCCAGCATGCCGCCCGTAACCCGTGTGAAGAAAAACACGGCGTAAAGCAGAAACAGCGCTTTGGCGACGGGTTTTGTCAGCGAGCGGCAGAAAATTTCGTTTATGTCAAGCCCCTCCTTGTTTATGCCCAGCGCCCACAGCATGCACGCCAGGCAAACCAGGTCGGCCGCGAACAGCAGACACATCGCTATCCAGCTGTCCCGTCCCGCCATACCCGCCATTATGCCGGGCAGCGAAAGAAATTTACCGCCCGAAATAACGACTATGATGAGCATCAGCAGCTGCCCCTGTCTTATATCGTCTTTCATAACAACCTCCGTCATTTGTCTTTAAGAATGGCGTCCTGCGGCATTTTGATTATGCCGTCGTCACCTGCGGCAGCCGGAGGCGACAGCGGCGAAAGATACGGCATGCCGTAGTCGTCGAGCGACACGACGTAACTCACAGTCAGCATGGCGCCCAGCAGTATGCCCACGATGCCCACAGTGCCGCCCAGCAAGGTAAACGCCAGCCTCAGCAGCATGAACAGCATGGTGTTGTCGGGCATGGTGTAAAGCCCTATCCCCGACATCGCCCCGATCATCACGGCGGGCGCGCTGAGCAGTCCCGCTTTCACGGCGGCGTCGCCCAGGATTATGGCGCCCACTATGCTAAGCGACAGTCCCGCGATCTGCGGCATGCGCGCGTTCGCCTCGCGCAGCACGTCAAACAGCAGAATAACCACCAGCATTTCCAGCATGGGCGGAAAAGGTATACCCTGCACAGACGAAATTATCGTGATTAAAAACTTGCTGGGCAGCATCTGATAGTGAAACACCTGCAAAGCCACATATATCGCCGGCAGCAGCACCGCCGCCGTCATAGCGATGAGCCGCAGTATCCTTGCCACGGTGGCGGTCTGCGGAGTGTTGTAATAATAGTCGTCGGGGCTGTGCATGTCCTCGATAAAGGTGTAAGGCAGCGTCAGCACCAGCGGGCTGCCGTCCACCGCCACCGCCACTTTGCCTTCCAGCAGTTTCGACGCCACAATGTCGGGCTTTTCGACGCTGCCCACTGTTTTGAACAGGTTTGTCGGGTCGACGTCGAGAAAAGCGGCGATATAACTGCTGTCCAGTACGCCGTCCAGTTTCAGCCCGCTTATCTTTTTTACCACGGCGTCCACAACTTTTTTGTCGGCGGCGCCCTCTATATAACACACGGAAACAAGCGTGCCGGTCTTGTCGCCCACTTTGATGTTTTCCGTCTTGAAATCGGGGGTTTTAATCCTTTTGCGCAGCAGCATCAGGTTTGTCTTTATGTTTTCGTTAAAGCCCTCCCTCGGCCCTTTCGTGACCATCGACGTTGGCGGCTCGGCGACAGCGCGGTACTCTATGCCCTTTGTGTCCACGGCGATGGCGGTGTCGTCGCCGCCTATGAACAGCACCGTTTTGCCGTCCAGAAATTCTTCCACCAGCGTGTCCGCGTCGCTGGTGGCGACGCAGTCGGCGCCGTAAATGATTTTTTCCAGGCAGTTTTTAACGGTGGCTTTTCTGCCGAGGCTGAGCAGCGGCTCTGTCACGAACCGCGTTATTTTGTCGCTCGAACACATCGGGTCGAGAAAATACACGGCCACCTCCGTGCCGCCGACGTCAAGCGTCCTTTCTTTCATGTCGGCGAAATTGTCCAGCCGACGCAAAAAATCATATTTTGTCATACGCCTAGTTTGTGAAAGACGCCTGAAATAATGCGCCGGCGGCAAAATAAAGCCCCGCGTCCGCCGCGGTGTATTGACAACGGCCGCCGTTTGCTCTAAACTAAAACCGAATATAATATTTCTCGCCAGGCGGCTTTTCACGGGAGACTTTATGGATTTTATCACTCAGGAAAAAAAGCATATGCTCAAAATAGCGGCGGCGCGCCTTAAAGAGCGTCATATGGACGACATAACCATCGCCCAGCACTTTCAGTGCGAGCCGATAGAACAAATAGCGGCGAAACTGGGCATCGACCCGCGCGACGTCGAGCCGTACGGCAGAAACAAAGCCAAAATCAAACCGTCGGACGGCAAAGACTCGGCGCTGGTGCTGGTCACGGCCATAAACCCGACCCCTGCCGGCGAAGGCAAAACCACAACGTCAATCGGGCTTACGGACGCTCTCGCCCTCAAAGGGCGGCGTGTGTGCGCGGCGCTCAGAGAGCCTTCTCTCGGGCCCGTGTTCGGCCTCAAAGGCGGCGCGACGGGCGGCGGATTGTCGCAGATAATCCCTATGGAAGACATAAACCTCCACTTCACGGGCGACATGCACGCCATCACGGCGGCAAACAACCTGCTGTCGGCGCTTATAGACAACCATATTTACCAGGGCAACAAATTGCGCCTGGACAAAGACAGAATACTCTGGCGCAGGGCGATGGACGTAAACGACAGGGCTCTGCGGCGCGTGCAAGTAGCCGTGGGCGACAAAGACCGCTGCCGCGAGGACGGTTTCAACATAACCGCCGCAAGCGAGATAATGGCGGCGATGTGCCTGGCAAGCGGCCTGGACGACCTTAAAGAACGCATGGGCAACATAGCGGTGGGCTACAATCTCGATGGCGAACTTGTATACGCCCGCGACCTGGGCGCGCAGGACGCCATGGCGATTCTCATGAAAGAAGCCGTCAAACCGAATCTGGTGCAGACGCTGGCGGGCACGCCGGTCATTGTGCACGGCGGGCCTTTCGCCAACATAGCGCACGGCTGCAACAGCGTCATCGCCACCAAAACCGCCATGAGATACGCCGACATAGTCGTAACCGAGGCGGGTTTCGGCGCCGATTTGGGCGCGGAAAAATTCATAGACGTCAAATGCCGCGTGGGCGGGCTCAACCCCGACCTCGTGGTGATAGTCGCCACGGTCAGGGCGCTGAAAATGCACGGCGGCGCCGCCAAAGCGGATATAGCCGTTCCCGACGCGAAAGCGCTGGCGAAAGGCATGCGTAACCTGACCCGCCACATACGCAGCGTCACGGAAACTTTCGGCAAGCAGGCGATAGTCGCAATAAACGGTTTCGTGACAGACGCGGACGAAGAAATCAACGTCATAAAAGCGGAATGCGAAAAACTCGGCGTAAAAGCCGTCGGCACCCGTGTATGGGCGGAAGGCGCGTACGGCGCGCTGGAACTCGCGGACGAAGTGCTCAAAGCGCTGGAATCCCCACGCCGCCCCATCCGTTTCGTTTACGACGACGCCGATTCGCCGGAAACAAAAATCAAAAAAATCTGTCTCGGCGTTTACGGCGCCGACGGCGTGGAGTTTTCGGCGGAGGCGAAAGAGCAGCTCGCCGACATATCGCGTCTGGGCTACGGCAGACTGCCGGTGGTAATCGCCAAAACGCAGTATTCGCTCAGCGACAACCCCGCTTTGCTCGGCGGGCCGACGGGCTTTACTGTCAAGATAAGAGAAGCCCAGCTCAGGAGCGGCAGCGGCTTTATCGTAGCGGTGGCGGGCGACACCATGCTGATGCCCGGTCTGCCCGAAACCCCTGCCGCCAACAACATGAAAATATCTCAGGACGGCGTGATAAGCGGTCTGTTCTGAGTTAAAACCGTCAAACGGTCAAAGGAGGTTCATTATGACAGCGTTTTTCGACATAGCGGATTTCGTAACCGACAACCTGCTCTGGATTGTCATAGCGGCGGCGGTGATACTTCTCGTGATTATCATCGCGGTTGCATCAGCGGTCAAAAAGAAAAAACGGCGTAAAATCACCCAGGCGGAAGAAACAAAAAACGCCAGATATTCGCTTGACCCGACGCCTGTCAAATACGACGACACCGCCAACGCCACATACGTCAAGGGCGATATCATCGTCAGCAAGGGGCAGACGGTCGTGGCGGGCAAAGGCAACGACATCACCGCCGGCAAGTACACAGTGCTGACTTCCGTCGAAGGCGTTGAGGCATTCAACGTGCGCGTAAACGGCTTTGTGCGCGAAATCAAACACAACTCCACCATAGTGCTGGGTGAAGGAGACTCTTTCTGCCCGGTGTCGCACAGCGTAATTTTAAGATAACTTATGTACACTCTCAAAAACGGCTGGGATAAAGTCATCGGCGAGGAATTCGGCAAACCGTATTTCCGGAATCTGTGCGAATTTCTCAAAAAAGAATACGCCGAACACACGGTTTATCCGCCCAAACAACGGGTCTTTTCCGCGCTGAAAACAACCGATTACGACGACGTCAAAGTTGTCATTCTGGGTCAGGACCCCTATCACGGCGAAGGTCAGGCGCACGGTCTGGCGTTTTCCGTGCAACCCGGCGTTCAGCCGCCGCCCAGCCTGGTCAACATATTCAAAGAAATCAACGCCGAATACGGCACCCATCTCGGCAAAAACGGCTGCCTCGTCAGCTGGGCGGAACAGGGCGTGCTGCTGCTCAACACGGCGCTCACCGTGCGCCGCGGAGAAGCCAACAGCCACAAAGGCAAAGGGTGGGAAATCTTTACCGACAGCGTAATAAAGGCGCTGGGCGACAAGCCCGAGCCGGTGGTTTTCATGCTCTGGGGCAGCAACGCCAGAAGCAAAAAAGCGCTCATAACATCGGACAGGCATCTCGTGCTGGAAACAGTGCACCCCAGCCCCCTTTCGGCTTTCAACGGGTTTTTCGGGTGCGGGCATTTCAAAAAATGCAACGAGTTTCTGCAAACATTTACTCAGCCGATTGACTGGTCAACGGCGGAAACTTTCTGATGACAGCCGTAAAAAAACAGTAAAAAAAGAGGACTTGAAAAAGTCCTCTTTGTTTTTTCCGTGTTTCGTCAGCCGACAAGCGCTTTGGCTTTTTCCACAATATCGGCCACGGTCATGCCGTAACGCTCTTTGAGCTGCGGGATTTTTCCCACCTCGCCGAACTGGTCCTGAATGCCCACGCAGTCGCTCTTCGTCGGGCACTCTTTGGCAAGCACTTCGCACACGGCGGAGTACAGGCCGCCCTTCACGTTGTGATTTTCCACCGTGAGCACGCGCCCCGTTTTGGCGGCTGATTTCACAATGGCTTCGGCGTCTATCGGTTTGATTGTGTGCACGTTGATGACTTCCGCCGAAATCCCCTCTTTCGCGAGGATGTTTTTCGCTTCGACGGCGTCGGCGGTGCAAAGCCCGGACACGAAAATACTGATGTCTTTGCCGTCGCAGATTTTGTCGGCTTTGTACAGATTGAATTTGTATTTGGGGTCGGTAAACACGTCCGGGGTTTCCTTGCGGAACATTCTGATATAGCAAGGCTTGTCGCATTTGACAATCTGCGGCAGCGCCTGTCTGAGCTGCGCCGTGTCCACCGGCTCGAAAATGACGATGTCGGGTATGCTGCGCAAAACGGCTATGTCCTCAAAACTCATGTGCGTGCCGCCGTTGAGTTCCGCCGCGATGCCCGGGTCGGTGCCAACTATTTTCACGTTCTGGCCGCCGTAAGCTATGGAAACCGCTATCTGGTCGCAAATGCGCCTTGTCGCGAAAGGCGTAAACGTGGTGATGAACGGAATAAACCCGTAAGCCGACAGCCCCGCCGCCACGCTCGCCATGTTCTGCTCGGCGATGCCGACGTCAAATGCGCGGTTCGGGAAAATTTCCCTCAGTTTAATGGTGCCGCTCGCCTTGGCGAGGTCGGCGTCAAGCAGACATATTTTTTTGTTTTTGCGCATGAGCTGTTCGAGTTCCGCCGCGAAAACTTTTCTCATTTCCATAACGCCACCTCAATTAAGTTCGGCGAGAGCCTTTTCCAGTTCGGCCGCGCCGAAAGAAAAACTGTGATTGCCCACGCCCATTTCTTCTATAAATTTAACGCCCTTGCCCTTTACCGTGTCCAGAATTATCGCGGTAGGCCTGGTTTTGCATCTCTTGGCCTTTTCAATCGCCATGTCAATCGCCGAGTGGTTGTGCCCGTCCACGCGAATAGCGTTGAAGCCGAAAGCCTTGAATTTCTTTTCATAATCCTCCACGGCGACGATGTTCTGCGTCGTGTCGTCAATCTGCATGCCGTTGTTGTCGACAAACAGCGTAAAGTTGCCGAGTTTTCTGTGCGCGGCAAGCATCACCGCCTCCCAGACCTGACCCTCCTGGCTTTCGCCGTCGCCGATGACGCAGTAAACGCGCGCCTTTTCCCTGGCTATTTTGGCGCCTATCGCCATGCCCACGGCGCAGGAAATCCCCTGTCCCAGCGACCCCGTGGTCATATCTACGCCCGGCGTCAGCTGCATGTTGCAGTGGCTTGGCAGCCTGGTGCCGATTTTGTTGAGGGTTTTGAGCATTTCTTTCGGGAAAAACCCGAAACTGGCGAGCGTGGCGTAAAGAGCGGGGCCGGCGTGTCCCTTTGACATGACAAGCCTGTCCCTTCCTTTCATCTGCGGGTCGCTCGGGTCGACGTTCATATGCTTTGTGTAAAGCACCGCCAGCAGATCCGCCACAGACAGGCAGCCGCCGACGTGCCCGACGCCGATGGAAGCGATGCATTCCAGCGTAAGCCGTCTTATCTCTTTGCTTCTTTCGATACAGTCCATAATAAGGCTCCTTAAATGAAGTAAAACGAAAATCCGCGCGAAATTTCCGTCGTTTATTGTCGTAAAAAGTATAACATAAAACACCGTTATCTCCAAACAAAAGACCGCCGCAAAATTATTTTGCCAATATTTAACAATAGGCGCCGTCAACTTTTTGCCGCGTTAAAATTTGTTTTGTCTTTACAAAGTTTTTTCGCGGGTGTATAATAAATCAAGCAGTAATGCGAAATCAATTATTTGTTTAAGGAGAAACTCTTATGGACAAGGTAGTACAGCAAAAACTCGACGCTCTGAAAAACGTCGTGGGCAACACTCCTCTTGCCAAAATCAATTTGAAGTACAAAGGCAAGGAAACCTGCGTTTACGCCAAACTCGAATACTTCAACTTTTCGGGAAGTATCAAAGACAGAATGGCGTACTGCATTCTTAAAGACGCTTATGAAAAAGGCGCCATCAAACCGGGCGACGAAATAGTCGAAGCCACCAGCGGCAACACCGGTATCGCTTTTTCGGCGCAGGGCGCGTTCCTTGGACATAAGGTCAATATTTTCATGCCGAACTGGATGAGCATCGAAAGGGTCAACCTCATCAAATCCCTCGGCGCAAACATCATTTCGGTCAGCCACGAACAGGGCGGCTTCACCGGCTCGGTGCAGATGTCCAAAGATTATGAAAAAGAACACGGCGCTTTCCGCCCGGGTCAGTTCGAAAACGAAGCCAACGTCAAGGCGCACTACACCACCACCGGCCCTGAAATTTACGAACAGATGCAGAAATTCGGCGTCGTTCCGGACGCTTTCGTATCCGGCGTCGGCACCGGCGGCACTATCATGGGCACCGGCAGATATCTCAAGAGCAAAAACCCTGACATCAAAATCTACCCGATGGAACCGATCAGCTGCCCTACCATGACCAACGGCGGCGTGGGTCCTCACCGTGTCGCGGGCATCAGCGATGAATTCGTTCCGCCTATCACCCATCTCGACGAGCTCGATGACATCATCCTCATCGACGACGGCGACGCCATCATCATGGCGCAGAAAATCGCCAGACAGCTGGGTCTCGGCGTGGGTATCTCCTCCGGCGCCAACCTCATCGCGGCTCTGTACGCGCAGGAACACTTCGGCAAGAAGAACGTCGCGACGGTCTTCGCCGATGACAACAAGAAATATCTCTCCACCGACTACGCGAAAGAAGAACCTGTCAAAGAAGGTTTCATTTCGTCCGACGTGGAACTGCTCAGTTTCGAAACGGTGAAATAATTTCAACGCGGAAAAGCGGCGCGCTGCGCCGCTTTTTTTATGCCTTTTTTATTTTTGCGTATTTACAAACTTTTTTTAAGTGATATAATTATAATATAAACAAAGCGCCGCCCGGGCAGCGCCCGAAGGCTCTATTCGGAGGTAAAATATGAGATTTGACGACACCATCATCACCATCAGCAGAGAATACGGCAGCGGCGGAAGAATCATCGGTCAGCGTCTGGCCCAGGAACTCGGCATCGCCTTTTACGATAACGAACTCATCACCATGGCGGCGTCGCAGACGGGCATGAGCGAAGACTTTCTCAAAAAGACGGAAGAACGCGCCAACCACTCTCTGCGTTTTTCACTGTCCTATCTCGGCAACCTGAGTTACACAATGCCTCTAAACGACAAAGTGTTTATCGCGCAGTCGCAAATTATCCGCGAACTCGCCGAAAAAGGCCCTTGCGTCATCGTTGGCCGCTGCGCCGACTATGTGCTCAAAGAACACAAGCACTGCATAAACGTGTTTATACACGCCGATATCGATTACCGCATGTACAGGGCAATCAAACACTATGACTTCCCTGAGCAGAAAACGCCTGAAAAGACAAAGGAAATGATACTCAAAATAGACAAACAGCGCGAAACATACTACAACTATTACACCGACCAGGCATGGGGACGCGCCGACAACTATCACCTGTGTCTTGACAGCACCAAACTGCACATCGACGGCACAATCAACGTCCTTAAAAACTATATCGACGCTTTCGAGCAGTATTGCGAAGAATAACAAAAACGCGGACGGTTCGTCCGCGTTTTTTTACAGCCGCCCGACGGGCGGCTTTTTTATGCCCTTTTTATCCAAAGCGCGCCTGTCAGCCCACAATGATGTTGACAAGCCTGTTCGGTATCACGATAACTTTCTTTATCTGTTTGCCTTCGACGCACGCCTTTATCTTTTCGTCGGCGAGAGCCGCTTCCTCCACCGCCTTGTTGTCGGCGCCGTGCGCCACCACGATTTTCGAACGGATTTTGGCGTTGACCTGAACGGCTATTTCCACTTCGTCTTTCACCAGCGCTTTTTCGTTGACGACAGGGAATTTCTGATTGAATACCGAATATTCGTTGCCCGTCAGTTCCCAGAGTTCTTCGGCGAAATGCGGAGCCAGCGGCGCCATCAGTTTAATCAGGTCAAGGCACACCGCGCGGTAAAACTCACCGCTTACCTTGCCGCCGTCAATGTATTTAGACATGGCGTTTACAAGTTCCATCATGCGGGCAATCGCCGTGTTGAAACTGAAAGTGCCGTAGTTGTCGGTAACGTTTTTGATGGTGAAATTGCGCACATAGTCAAGTTCTCTTTCGGCGTGTCCTATTTCGCCGCCGCCCTTGTACTCGTTGCTTTTCAGCACAATGCGCTCCACCCTGTCAATCCATTTTGCTATGGCTTTGATGCCGTCGTCGTTCCACGGGCCGCCTTCAACGTAATTGAAGCCGAAGCCCAGATACATTCTGAACACGTCGCTGCCGTAAACGGAAATATAGTCGTCAGGGCTGACCACGTTGCCCCTCGTCTTGCTCATCTTGAAGCCGTCCGTGCCCAGGATGACGCCCTGGTGCACCAGCGACAAAAACGGCTCGTCGAAGTCGAGATAGCCCATGTCTCTCAGCGCCTTGGTGAAGAAACGCGCGTAAAGCAGGTGCATGCAGGCGTGCTCGGCGCCGCCGATGTATTTATCCACAGGCAGCATTTTGTCAATCCACTCCCTGTTGAAGGCCTCTTTGTCGTTTTTGCTGTCAGGATATCTCAAAAAGTACCAGCTGCTGCAAACGAAAGTGTCCAGCGTGTCCGGGTCGCGGGTGGCGTCCGCGCCGCATTTAGGACATTTGGTGTGCATAAAACCTTCGTGTTTGGCAAGCGGGCTGGTGCCGTCAGGCGTAAAGTTTACGTCGTAAGGCAGTTCCACCGGCAGCTGATCTTCCGGAACCGGCACCGTGCCGCAGTGCGGACAGTGCACAATCGGGATAGGCGCGCCCCAGTATCTCTGGCGCGAAACCAGCCAGTCGCGCAGGCGGTAGTTTGTTTTAAGCTGCCCTTTGCCTTTTTCGGCGAGTTTTTCTATGATTTTTACTTTGGCTTCTTCGGTGGTCATGCCGTCAAATTCACCGGAGTTGACAAGCACGCCGTATTCGCAGAAAGGCAAATCGTCGTTGCCGTTTTTGCCTTTGATGACGCGGGTGATTTCCAGACCGTATTTATTGGCGAAATCAAAGTCCCTTTCGTCGTGGCTCGGCACGCCCATGACGGCGCCCGTGCCGTAAGAATAAAGAACGTAGTCGGCAATCCAGATAGGCACCTGTTTGCCGTTAATAGGGTTGACGGCGTACGCGCCCGTAAAGACGCCCGTCTTTTCTTTTGAAGTAGACAGCCTCTCGATTTCGTTGGATTTCGCCACGTCGGCAATATATTGCTCCACCGCTTCTCTCTGCGCGTCGGTGGTTATTTCTTTAACCAGCGGATGCTCAGGCGCCAGTACGACGTAACTCACGCCGAACAGCGTGTCGGCCCTGGTGGTGAAAGCGCGGAAACTCTTGCCGTGCCCCACGATGTCAAACTCGATTTCGCCGCCGGTGGATTTGCCAATCCAGTTTTTCTGCATGAGTTTCGTTTTTTCAGGCCAATCGAGTTTATCGAGGTCTTGCAGCAGTTCCTCTGCGTAATCGGTTATCTTGAAAAACCACTGGGTGAGGTTTTTCCTGATGACTTCTGTGCCGCAGCGTTCGCAGCGCCCTTCCTGCACCTGCTCGTTGGCAAGCACCGTGTTGCACGACGGACACCAGTTGACGGGCGCTTCCTTGCGGTACGCCAGCCCGTGTTTGAACAACTGCACGAAAATCCACTGCGTCCATTTGTAATAGTCGGGCATGCAGGTTTTAATTTCGCTGTCCCAGTCGAACATGGCGCCCATGTTTCTGAGCTGTTCTTCCATTATGGAAATGTTTTTAAGGGTGCTGTCCTTCGGGTGTATGCCCGTCTTGATGGCGTAGTTTTCCGCCGGCAGACCGAAAGCGTCAAACCCCATCGGCTGATAAACGTTATAGCCCTGCATGCGCAGAAACCTGGCGTAACTGTCGGCAAGACCGAAGTTGTACCAGTGTCCGATATGCAGTTTTGCGGCGCTTGGATAAGAAAACATTTCAAGAACGTACTTTTTGTCTTTAATGTTGTTTCTGTCAAACTTGTAAAGACCCGTTTCGTCCCACTTTTTGCGCCATTTTTTTTCGATTTCAACGTGATTCATACTCGTTTACCCTGTATAAAAATATTTTTTGCTGTTTTTAGAATTATGAAATATCATAACGCAACGGCAAAAAAAAGTCAAACCCTGCGGCGCGCCGTCCAAACTTTTGCCCGCTTTCGCTTGCGCAAACCGCCCGATGTTTGCTATAATATCACGGCGCGGGGATATCACGCCGCGCGAAACGGCTCTTTCCGCCGGTTAAATACGCTTCCGTAGTTAAATGGATATAACAAACCCCTCCTAAGGGTTAGTTGTGAGTTCGATTCTCGCCGGGAGTACCACAAGCCTGTCAAACTGACAGGCTTTTTTTGTTGCTTTCTGCCGAGGGTGCCCTTGCAAAAGGGTTTCGGCAGATTCCCTGTTCAACCAACGCTCAAAGGGGCAAGCGAAACGCTTGCCCCTTTTCACAAGGTCTCCCGCCGGGATACTGAAATGACGTGTCGCGATTGACACTGCCGTGTAACAATCGCTGTTCCGTCGCTCCGCTCCTCGCGATTCCCGCCGGGAGTACCGGACCTAGCCCACGTTTATGACCGAATATCCCAAAGATTCCGGCTGTGAACGTGGGTTTTTTCATCTTTACCGCTTTTCCCCGTCATAGTTTTCGCGCCACTGTAAATTTCGTTCCGCCGCCGTCTTTGGAGCATTCGGAGTGCCTTCCGCCGCGCCGCCGCATTTTTCCCTGAAAGCGCTTTTCCGGCGAAACAAACGCCGCAATTTCAAATGAAAAATGAAATTGAGTTTGAAATCGCATAATATCTGGCAAATCGCACACGCCGTATTGTATAATTAATATATTAAAGACGAAAAGAGGAATCACTATGAGTTATCTGAAACTGACTGACATCTGCAAACAATTCGGCAGCGGCGAGTTTGTCGTAAACGCCCTTGCCGACGTATCTTTCGAACTGAATAACGGCGAATTTGTCGTCATTCTCGGCTCATCCGGCGCGGGCAAGACCACTCTGCTCAACATTCTCGGCGGTATGGACAAGGCGACCTCCGGCGAAATCGTCGTCGACGGCAAAAACATCACCAATATGGACAAGCGCGGGCTTACCGAATACCGCCGCAACGACGTGGGCTTTGTTTTTCAGTTTTACAATCTCATGCCCAACCTGACCGCGCTGGAAAACGTGGAAATCGCCGTGGAAATATGCAAAAACCATCTGGACCCGAAAGCCACCCTCGCCGAAGTCGGTCTTGACGAAAGGCTGAACAACTTTCCGGCGCAGTTGTCCGGCGGCGAACAGCAGCGCGTGTCGATAGCGCGGGCGATAGCCAAAAACCCCAAACTGCTGCTCTGCGACGAGCCTACCGGCGCGCTCGACTATGTGACGGGCAAAAAAATTCTCAAACTGCTGCATGACGTATGCAAACAGCGCGACAAACTCGTCATCATAGTCACGCATAACTCGGCGCTAAAAGACATGGCCGACAAAGTCATTTACATCAAAAGCGGCCGTATAGAACAGGTGGCAGTCAACGATTCCCCTAAGCCGATTGAGGAGATTGAGTGGTAATGAAAACATATCTTAAAACACTTGGCAGGGCGTTTAAACGTCATTTCGCCAGATTTTTGTCGCTGATTATGATTGTGCTTGTCTGCATCGGCTTTATATCGGGCATAGGCATGTCGGCGGGCGTGATAGAAGAATCGATGACGGATTATTACGTCAGCGCCAACGTCAGTGACTTTATAATCAAAAGCACGTCGCAAAACGGCTTCTCGCAGGAAGATATCGACGCCGTGGCGGAACTTTTTCCGGGGGCGGATATCGACACGGGCATGACAATAGACATTGCCTCCGGCGAAAAGCGCTCGCTGCGCCTGCAATTCATGAATCTGTCGGAAAACACCGTCAATAAACTGGAAATAATAGAGGGTGAGGCTTCCGACTCCCCTTACGAAGTTTACGCGCTAAGGGCCAGCGACGAAATCGAAGGCTACGAAGTCGGCGACACAATCGTACTTGACTTCAAAGAAATCCTGATAAACCTCAGCGAACAAAACGGAACGGAAATAGACAGCGTGACATCGGCAATGCTTGACAGGCTCGAACCCGTCACCGTAACAGTGTGCGGAATTGTGCAAAGCCCTGTCGCTTTCGCGAAATCAGGCGAACCGAGTTACAACAACGACGCCGACGCTTCCGTCCCCGACGACACCGCGGCGATAAAAGAGATGGATTTGCTGAAAAACCAGCTGTATATTTCGTCCGAAGTCATTCCGACAATGAGCGACATCATGCCGGGGCTGCCGGACACTCCGCTGATACCGACGGGCGATATATATGTTGCGGTAGCGGACAGAACAATATTTGACGCGTATTCCGCCGGTTACGAGTCTTTTGTCGACAGCGCCAAAACGCAGATAAGCGGCGCGCTCAGCGACACCGAAATAATCACCCTTTACGAAAATTACAGTTTCAAGTCGCTCAAAGCGTACAGCGACAAAACGAGAGACATCAGCCTGATTCTCATCGCCGTATTCCTGCTTGTCACCGCGCTGGTGGTGTTCTCCACCATGACGCGCATGGTCGACGAAGAACGCTCGCAGGTGGCGTGCCTTGAAACGCTGGGTTACTCGGCGTTCAAAATAATTTTCAAATACCTGCTGTTCGCCTTCATCGCCACGTCGATAGGCGGTTTCTTCGCCTACTTTGTGGGCTTCGGCATATCCTGGCTGGTATACGTCGTGTTCGGTTACAGTTTCTTCATGCCGGCAATGACGGCGTTCACCGCGCCGATATTTTACGTCATATCGCTGGCGGCGATAATCATCGGCACGCTTGTCGCGACCGGCATTTCAGGCGTCCACATGACAAGAGAAGCCCCCGCCAACCTGCTGCGCCCAAAAGCGCCGAAAGCGGGCAGAAAAGTCTTTCTGGAAAAAATACCGTTCATCTGGAACAGACTTTCTTTCAAATACAAATCGACCTTCCGCAACGTGCTTAGGTACGTCAACCGCTTTATCATGTCCGTGGTGTCCATCGCCTTCTCCACCGCGCTGGTGCTCACCGGACTGACGCTGCTCGACATGAGCCTGTTTCACGGCTACGACGCCGCCGCTATTGTCGGCATCGCCGTCGTTATAGTGGTTTTTGCGGGGCTTGTCACGGCTGTCGTCATCTATACGCTTACCAACATCAACATAAGCGAACGCCAGAAAGAAATCGCCACGCTTATGGTGCTGGGATATCACGACAGAGAAGTCACGGGATATATTTACCGCGAAATTTACATCAACTCAATCATCGGCATAATTTTCGGCTTCCCTGCCTCACTGCCGCTTATGTACATTCTCTTTGACGTAATGGGCACGGGGTCTTTCGGCGAAGTCAGCTGGTTCATGTGGGTGGCGACGCCTGTCATCGTGCTGCTGTTCACCTTTATAGTCACGCTGCTGCTCAGGCGCAAAATCACCAGGATAGACATGAACGAAAGCCTCAAAGCGATAGAATAAAACACGGCAAAAGCGGGCTCAGCCCGCTTTTTGTTTGCCAGCGCGCCGCGCGGCTGGTATAATATGCGAGCAACCCTGCCGGACAGACATTGTCCGGCGCTTTCGCGTAAAGGAGAACCCATGAGAGGCAGCGGAATGTATTTGTCCTTCGGCAACGAAGCGATATACGAAGACGCGGCGTTCAACCTGGACAGCCGTGACAAGGTGGGCATAGTGGGCGTCAACGGCGCCGGCAAGACCACCTTTTTCCGCCTGCTCACGGGCGAGATAGAACTGGACGCCGGCAGCATTTACAAAGGCAAGGCGCGCGTCGGGCTGCTGCCGCAGGAAATCGTGCTTGACGACGAAGACATAACCGTGTGGGACTTTCTGTTCGACGGCCGCCCCATCAGGGCGATTAACGCCGAACTGGGCGAAATATACGGCAAACTCGAAACGGCAGACGGAGAAGAACAGAAAAGACTGCTGTCCCGCATGGGAAAATTGCAGGAGACGCTGGACTATTTCGAGCAATATGAAGCGGAAGACATTTTATTGCGGCTCATCGAAGACATGATGATAGACCCCGACCTGCTCGGCGTGCCCATGCGCCATCTGTCGGGCGGCCAGAAATCCAAAATGGCGTTTGCCAGGGTATTGTTTTCCAAGCCGGAAATTTTGTGCCTTGACGAGCCCACCAATCACCTTGACGCCACCACGAAAGATTTCGTCACGCAATATCTCAAAAACTACAAAGGCATGGTGCTCATCATCAGCCACGACGTGGATTTTCTGGACAGCGTGGTGAGCAGAATAATGTTCATCAACAAGGTGACGCACAAAATTTCGGTGTACGACGGCAACTACACGGCTTACAAAAAGAAATACGCCGAGGAAAAACGCGCCAAAGACCTGCTTGTGTCGCGGCAGGAAAAGGAAATAAAAGAGCTGGAAAAATTCATTCAGCGCGCCAGGCAGGCCAGCCAGACCAACCACGCGCTGAAACGCATGGGTCAGGAAAGGCAGCTCAGGCTGGAAAAGAAAAAGAAAGAACTGCAAACGAGAGAAGGCGCGTACAGGCGGGTTAAAATGAACATAAAGCCGCGCCGCGAAGGCGCCCTTTGCCCGCTGGAAGCGGAAGACCTTTCTTTCGCCTACCCCGGCGGGCCGCTTCTGTACGACAAACTGTCATTCCGCATAAACGGCGGCGAGCGGTTTCTCATCGTGGGCGAAAACGGCGTGGGCAAATCAACCCTGCTCAAACTGCTGACGGGTCTGCTCACGCCGCAAAGCGGCAGAATACGCTTTAACCCCAAAACCGACATGGCGTATTACGCGCAGGAACTCGAACAACTCGACCAAAACCTCACCGTCATTCAAAACGTGGGTTCGCCCGAATACACGCCGTGGCAGCTGCGCGGGGCGCTCAGCAACTTTTTGTTTTACGACGACGACATAAACAAAAAAGTCGGCGTGCTTTCGCCCGGCGAAAAGGCGCGGGTGGCGCTGTGCAAAATTCTGCTGCAAAAAGCCAACCTTCTGCTGCTGGACGAGCCTACCAACCACCTCGACCCCGAGACGCAGCAAATCATAGGCGGCAACTTCAACGAGTTTGAGGGCACGATAATAGCCGTGAGCCACAACCCCGCTTTTGTCGAACAGATAGGCATAAGCCGCATGCTTATTCTGCCGTACGGCAGGATAGAAAACTACTCGCGCGAACTGCTGGAATATTTCTATGAAATCAACACCCCCGACGAAGAAAAATACTGACGTCGGCAAAAAAGCGGCGCCTGACAGGCGCCGCCGTTTTTTTACCGTTAAAGCGTTTGCCCCACTCTGCCGCCGGCGTAATCTCTCTGCCCTTTCGAGGCGTCGAGATTCGTCAGGTTGAGCACGCCCGTTTCCATGTCGCAGCCGGTGATTTCGCCGCCGTCACGACAGCCGGCAAGCCCGCCGATTCTCGGTTTGAACGAGCGCGAACCGTTTGTGAAATCAACGATTATGTCGCCGTAAAACCCGCAGGTCACCATCGTGCCGCCGTCCAACTCGCCCACGAGCCCGCCGATGCGGTTATATGTTTCATAAGAAGACGTATAGTTCGAGTCATAGTATATTATCCCGCGGAAAAACGCCCCGTCCAGCGTACCGCTGGACAGCGCCGCCACCCCGCCGACGCAGTTCGTGCCTCTTATGACGACTTCGCTGTCGCTCGAAATAATGTCGCCGCGGTTGAAGCCGGCTATTCCGCCGAGATATACGCGCCCGTCGCCCGTTATTTCCCCTTTAGCGGTCACGTCGTCAAGTGTGCCGCGGTTATAGGCGCAGACGCCGCCCACCGCCACCAGATAGTTTTGATACGACGCGTTTTTGTGGGAAATGTCAAAATCCACGTCGACGGTCAGGTTTTCAATGGTACCGTAGTTCACCGTAAACAGACCGAAATACTCCGCGCCTTTGCTGAAAACGGCGGTTTTATCGACGTTGTAAATGATTTTTCCGTTTCCGTCAAAACGTCCCGAAAAACCGTCGGCGCCGGCGCCAATCATCGTCCAGCCGCCCGGCAAAAACAAATTGGTCGTCAGTTTATAACAGCCGGTTACGAGTGTGGTATGGTCATATTCGTCATAAACAGTTATTTTGTTTATGCTGGCGAATTGAGCGGTGTTTGCGATAATATACGGATCCTCCGCCGTGCCGGTGCCGCTTTGGAAATATCTGGTAATGCCGCAACTTGTGTCGGTATATTCAAAACTGACCAGCTGGTGTGCCCCCGCCTTGTCCCGATATTCCACAACTACCCCGACGAGATTCACGGTTACAAAACTTACTTCAGATTCCAATTGCTCCACATAATTTGTTATGTCCATTGAAGACACGTTATCATCGGAATAAGCGTATGTGAATTTGACGGGCGTCTTTGCGCCGTTATCCATTTCAAACCGCAAAGTCCGCAGCAAATAAAACCCGTCCCATGAAAGATAAAATTTGTTGTCTTTGCTTAACCGAAGCGGAATGTCGGGGTAATCGAAATCAATACATATCAAAATTCCTATTTCGGAATTTCCGCCGAGAAATATTTCATTATACCCATACATCGCTTGGTCTCGATTTATCCATGTGTTTTCCGTGGCGCTAAGTTGCTGAAAAGCAACGCTATCAAGCCGGTTGCTCAAATCTTCGCCGTTCAGATAAAGTTTAACCGAAAATACTTCATCTCTCGTCACATGCGCCTCGCCGTTTACCACAGGCTCGCCGTTCACATACCACTCGGCGACGTTTTCGGCCGAATCGGAATTCAGCTGATAATCGTCCTTATTGTTCGCGGCGATATCATCATCGGCAAAAGCGGCCGTGTTTTTGTCAAACGTATTGTCCAAAGCGTGCCCCATATTTTCCGACTGATAAATTCCCGCCGGCGCGCCGACGGAATTTTCGTGTTGTGAAACCGTTTCGACTCCCCACAATGAAAGCACGCACAAGGCGAATAGTATAACAAACGTCAATTTTCTCTTCATAACCGTTTCTCTCAAATTATTTCTATCATTAACTCCATTTCGCCGTTATGCGTCACTTTCGGTCAGGTATAACGGTAGTTTTTATATGTATGATAGCCGTGAGTTATTTTGTCAGGTCGCTTTCTATGTCAAAAACAAACACGGTGGAAATGTTGCCCGCCTCGGTGTTGACCCTCGTGTCGACATAAAAGCCGTATTCCGCCCCCACGTAAAAATACTCGCCCCTGTGCGTAAACAACTCTCTCGGCACAATTTGCACTATGGGGTTGTCCTGCGTGTAATCCGTGGTGAACAGCGGATAAATCATGGCTTTGTAATCTTCAATCTTAAACACATGACTCGACGTCGCAGTCATGCGCGCTTCATCTCTTTCGGTATAATCGTCATATTTGCCCTGATAAATCTCAACCGGCGTATTCAATGACGAATCGCCCGCGGCGGCATATACGTTTGCCGGCGCGGCTTTGATTCCACACAAAGCCGCCGCGCACAAAATAGCCAGTGCCACACACATCAATTTTCTTTTCATACCCTTTCCTCCTTCAAATAATTTCTATCGTAAAGCTTGCGCTATCATGATAAATAACACGCCCATCTGCGCGTACATAGTTATACGAAAGTCTTATGCCATACCTGCCTTTATCAATAGGATCATGATAAATAATATCTGAAGGATCATGATATCCAGTATCTGAATCCGTTCCGTCCAAACTGCCATTATAGGTGATTTTTATTCCTAAGTACCCCAAATTTTTTGGTATCCTTTCCCCTGTCTGTTCATCATAGATTGTTATATCCGGAAAATGCACACCCCCATCATATTGATAGGTAATTGTTTTTGCCGCGATACCTGCGCCAACCGTCCGGCTGTCCCAATAGAAATCCACCCGCGCGTCTTGGACAATAAAATAAACATGCTGCCTTTGCTGAACGGGCTTCGGCCAAAGCACCACCGCCAAGATTATTATCACCGCCAAAAAAGCAACAACCATGATAATCTGCCGGCGGGTGATTTTTTTGTTTTTCACGTCTGTCTGTTCCATT
>ERZ1106932.131-NODE-131-length-28515-cov-165.931729_pt1 | contig 28515 bp, 31 predicted proteins | sample MGYA00403665_ERZ1106932 | MGnify/ENA primary metagenome ERZ1106932 (study PRJEB35170, sample SAMEA104062448) | human gut metagenome | biome: human gut; feature: human-associated habitat; material: faeces | place: Denmark | collected 2012-08-24 ... | reverse complement strand
CCTTGTCCGCGACGAACGCATAGCAGTTATGCGTGGCGAGGGAATGTTCGGCGCGGATCTTTGCAAGGAAAACCTTCGCCTCCTCTTCGCTCTCTACGTGCGCGCAGTTGGCGATAAAGCGCGAGCGCTCGATCACTTTTTCGTACGTTGTCGCCGAATACACGGAAAGATAACTTTTCATGGTTTTAAGATAAAACAAGTTTTCGCAAGAGCAAAACCGCGCTTTTTTGCGCGAGACAAATACTTATTTTGCGAATATGACCCTTATATGCACCTTTTTGCCCTTGTGCAGGACAAACTCCCCTTTTGCCTTTGCGGATGCGGGGATCGCGGCGTTTGCGTCCTCCACCTTTTCGTCGTCGATCTTAACGCCGCCGCCTTCGATGAGCCTTCTCGCTTCGCTCTTGGACTTTGCCGCGCCCGCAAGGACGAGCGCGTCGCAGACCGAATGCGTATCCGCGGGGATTTGCGCGGAGGGCATATTTTCGGCATCTCCGCCGAACGCTGCCTTCGCCTGGCCGCGGGCGGCATCCGCCTTCTCTTCGCCGTGGACCATTTTCGTCAGTTCGTAGGCGAGCCTCTCCTTTGCGGCGTTCATGCGCTCGTCTTTATGCGCGCACAGTTCCGCGATCTCTTCAAGAGGCAAAAAGGTGAGCAGTTTGAAGCATTTTTCCACGTCCGCATCGTCCGTGTTTCTCCAATACTGATAAAATTCGTAAGGAGAAGTCTTGTTTTCGTCCAGCCAGACGGCGCCCTTTGCCGTTTTGCCCATTTTTTTGCCGTCGGACGTGGTCAGCAACGTGAACGTCATCGCAAAAGCGGGCTGGCGCTCTTTGCGGCGGATCAGATCCGCCCCCGCAAGGATATTGCTCCACTGGTCGTCTCCGCCCAGTTCGAGGCGGCAGCCGTACTTTTTGAAGAGCACGAGAAAATCGTATGCCTGCATCAGCATATAGTTGAACTCGAAGAAGGAGAGCCCCCTTTCGTAGCGCGACTTGAAGCATTCCGCCGACAGCATTTTGTTGACGGAGAAATGCACGCCGATCTCGCGCAGAAAATCGATATAGTTGAGGTTCAAAAGCCAGTCGGCATTGTTGACCATGATCGCGCCGTTTTCGCCTTCGAAATCGATAAAGCGCGCCATCTGCTTTTTGAAACATTCGCAGTGGTAATCGACCGTCTCGCGCGTCATCATCAGGCGCATGTCCGTTCTGCCGGACGGATCGCCGATCATGCCCGTGCCGCCGCCGATGAGCACGATGGGCCTGTGCCCCGCCTGCTGCATGTGCTTCATTGCGATCAACTGCATGAAATGCCCCACGTGCAGGCTGTCTGCCGTGGGATCGAACCCGATATAAAAAGGCACGCTTTCGCTGCCGAGAAGTTTATACAAGTCCTCTTCGTAAACCGTCTGTTTGATAAATCCGCGCTCTCTGAGCGTGTCCATTACGTTTCCAGCCATAATATACTCCGTATCTTTCATTTGTAGCATAGATTGTAACACATTCGGAAAATTTTGTAAACCCGAACGGGCGCTTTTCGCGCGCGGAAATGCCTTTTTTCAAAAAAAATTGCAATGCGGGCAGATTTTTCCGATGAAAGATTTGATAAATTTTTTGTCCTGTGGTATAATTTCCTTCGGTAATACCGATTTATCAGTACGGTCAATATTTTATCGGAGGAAGTATAATGCAATATTCACGCGAAGTTGAAGAGATGATTTGCGTTGCCAAGGGCCCCAACCACGGCCCCGCTCCCATCCCCGAAGAGGGCAAATGGATCCAGGCAAAAGAGATCAAAGACATTTCCGGCCTCACCCACGGCGTCGGCTGGTGCGCGCCGCAGCAGGGCACCTGCAAACTGACCCTCAACATCAAACAGGGCATCATTCAGGAAGCGCTCGTCGAGACCATCGGCTGCTCGGGCATGACCCATTCCGCGGCGATGGCGGCGGAGATCCTGCCTAAAAAGACCATCCTCGAAGCGCTCAACACCGACCTCGTCTGCGACGCGATCAATACCGCTATGCGCGAACTGTTCCTGCAGATCGTTTACGGAAGAAGCCAGTCCGCTTTTTCTGACGACGGCCTTGTGATCGGCGCGGGTCTCGAGGACCTCGGCAAGGGCAACCGTTCGCAGATCGGCACGATGTACTCCACTGCCGAAAAGGGCGTGCGTTACCTTGAAATGACGGACGGTTACGTTTCCAGAATGGCGCTCGACAAAAATAACGAGGTCATCGGGTACGAGTTCGTGAACTTCGGAAAAATGATGGACTTCATCAAGAGCGGCATGGACGCGAACGAAGCGTTCAAAAAGGCGCAGGGCCATTACGGCAGATTCACCGAAGCGGACGGGGCGGTCAAGTATATCGACCCCCGCAAACAGTAAGGAGGTACACGGACAATGAGTATCACGTTCGAAGGTTACGAGAGAAGAATCAATCAGATCCGTCCCGTGATGGACAAATACGGCATCAAAGATTTTGAAGACGCGAAGAAGATCTGCAACGACAAGGGCTTCGACGCGTACGACATCGTGAAAGGCGTTCAGCCCATCGCGTTCGAAAACGCGGGTTGGGCGTATACGCTCGGCGCGGCGATCGCCATCAAAAAAGGATGCACGAAGGCTGCGGACGCCGCAGAAGCGATCGGCGAAGGGCTGCAGGCGTTCTGCATTCCCGGTTCCGTTGCCGATCAGCGCAAAGTCGGGCTCGGGCACGGCAACCTGGCCGCCATGCTTTTGAGAGAAGAGACGACCTGCTTCTGCTTCCTTGCGGGCCACGAATCTTTTGCGGCGGCGGAAGGCGCCATCGGCATCGCGAAAAACGCGAACAAAGTGCGCAAAACTCCCCTGCGCGTCATTCTGAACGGCCTCGGCAAAGATGCCGCTTATATCATTTCCAGGATCAACGGCTTTACCTACGTTCAGACAAAATACGACTACCATACCGGAAAACTTGCCATCGTGAACGAAACCGCCTATTCGGACGGCGAGCGCGCAAAGGTTCGCTGCTACGGCGCGGACGACGTCAATGAAGGCGTGGCGATCATGATCAAAGAGGACGTCGGCGTTTCCATTACCGGCAACTCGACCAACCCCACGAGATTCCAGCACCCCGTTGCGGGAACTTACAAGAAATGGGCGATCGAAAACGGCAAGAAATACTTCTCCGTCGCATCCGGCGGCGGCACGGGCAGGACCCTCCACCCCGACAACATGGCCGCCGGCCCTGCAAGTTACGGCATGACGGATACGATGGGAAGAATGCATTCTGATGCGCAGTTTGCGGGATCCTCTTCCGTTCCCGCGCACGTCGAAATGATGGGCCTGATCGGCATGGGCAACAACCCCATGGTCGGCGCTTCCGTCGCCGTTGCGGTTGCCGTGCAGGAAGGTATGACGAAATAATCGGACCGGCATTCAAAATTTGATCCGTTTATCGACAAATTGATAAAGGCTGCAGAAAATTCTGCAGCCTTTTATTATGAAATGAAAATTTCTATTTAAAATATTTTCCTTGCAAAATAAAAACTATCGAATGGCATAGCCCTATTTTTTGTAATTCTCTGCCAATGTTTTAAACTAAATATAAACAAATTGATAATACCCATGCGATATAATGATCTTTAAATGGTTTTATTATTAATTGCTTTGTTTCTTCATTCATATATATCTCTTTATTCGAACCATTTTGTAAGTAAAGGGATTTGTTTATTTTTTAGATTCTAAAGAATAAAGTATTTCTATTTTTTGTTCATCCTGAGAATTAAAAGTAATATTCGTTATTGTTTCAGCATCAACTTGGACAAACCCGTCTAAGCAACCGTAACAAGATATTTGTTGTATCACAAGTGTATCATCTGAAATTTCCGATATAAAGCCATAAAAATCTTTCAAACCGTTCTCTACAAGTTCAAACGAGGCCACTTTTTTTTCTTTTTGAATATAATCAAACACTCTGTTGATGAAAGGTTTGTTTACCCCTTTAAAATCAATTTTCTGTGCAAAATATTCCTTATCATTGTTATAACTCAATATTTTTGTTAAACATATCAAATATTGTGTATCTGTTTGGATTTTGATCAGATCTTCCACTTTAAAGCAAAAAAATCCATCTTTGTTTCCATATGAATCCAAACATGCAATCAGACAATTTTCCTTATCATAATCAACGATATAACCGACGCAAAATTTAGACAAATCGTCGGGGTCCAAATAAAATTCACATAACACTTGTTTTTCCTTAAATTTTTTGAAATCAGACAACATTTGACTATCCCTCACAAACTTTATTGGTTTTTTGTGAATATACAGCATTAGGGTCCCGTAAAAGACTTCTGCTTTTACAAAAGCGATATTTTTCTCTGCATATCAATATGCTTATATCTTTTATATACGCTATTGGGCAATAGACTTTTTATCTCCGCGGCTCGTCTTTTATCCCCCCTCTGCATATATTCTATCACCACATTCCGTGAAGTGTCAAGCGTCGCGAAAAAATTCTGTTTCATCGCGCCGGATGGCATTTTATCATGCAAATCGGTAAAAAGGGAAAGGACGGCCGAGCCGTCCTTTTTTGCAAAATATATAAATTTACAGCCCGAACGCCTCGCGGTTGGTGACGAATTGCGCTCCGCAGTCTTTCAAAGCGTCGAAGATCCTGCGCAGAAGACCCCACTCGTCGCGCAGATACAATTCGAACGAGTGCCCCCAGATAAAAAATACTTTTCTCGCCTCACCATCCGGCAGGAGGGCAAATTTTTCGATCAGATCAAAGATCTCGGGGCTGGCATAATGGCAGGTCGGCCGATAATCCATGAGCGACTCGGGAACGTCAAAGCAGAGGCTGTTGCCCGTTGTGCGCGCATAGCCGATCCCGCAGCCGCGGACGAGGGACATGACGCGCCGATCATATGAACCGCAGGGATAAGCCAGCCCGACCACTTCCGTACCGAACCAGTTTTCCAGATTCTTTTTATCATAAAAAACTTCGTTCCGCACCGTCTCGTCGTCCAATGTTTCCAGCCTCGGATGCGTCAGCGTGTGCGCCGCGATCTCGTGGCCGCGGTATGCCTCGATCGCTTCGTCCACGTTCAGCCTGCGCACCTTTTTGCCCTCTTTTTCCCAGCAATAGGACGCGGACTGAATTCCCGAATTCAAATTAAAGGTACATTTATAGCCATACTCGCGCAACATCGCGCAAAGATCCTTATCCTGCTCGGTACCGTCGTCAAAACTGAACGTAACATACTTGCTCATGCGTCTTCCCTACCCCGTTTTTACAAAACCATTATAACGCAACACAAATGAGCCGTCTATATCCTGATTGCTCCGAAATATTCGTTTTTTGAAAATTTTACCCGTTGAGAACGAGCGTGCCGCGCAATTCGTTGATATCGCGGATGCCGTGCGCGTCCAGCCACTCGTTCAGCCCCGTTATGATTTTGGGCATGGCAAGCGTATCGGTGAAATTTGCCGTACCCACCTGCACGGCCGCCGCACCCGCTATGATAAACTCGAGCGCGTCTGCCGCGCACGTGATCCCGCCCATGCCGATCACGGGGATCCGTACGGCACTGCATACCTCGTAAACCATTCTGACCGCGATCGGGCGGATGCCCGCTCCCGAAACGCCGCCCGTGTTGTTTGCAAGCAGCGGCCTGCGCCTTTCGATATCGATCACCATCCCCGTGAGCGTGTTGATCAGTGATACGCAGTCCGCGCCCCCTTCCTGCGCGGCAAGGGCGTTGACCGCGATGCTCTCCACGTTGGGAGAAAGTTTTACGATCAGCGGCGTCTTTTTGAGGGAGGCCTTCGCGGCGGAAGTCACCTCGCGCACGCTTTCGGGACGGATGCCGAACGCCATGCCGCCGCATTTCACGTTCGGGCAGGAAATATTCAGTTCGATCAGATCCGCCTTTCCGTCCAGCCGCGCGCAGATGCCCGCATAGTCTTCGAGCGTTTTGCCCGCAACATTCGCGATGATCGCAATTTTTTTTGATTTGAGGAAGTCCAGATCCTCTTCCAAAAACGCATCCACACCGGGATTTTGAAGCCCCACAGCGTTGAGGATTACGCCGTCGCCTTCCGCGATGCGCGGCGTCGGATTCCCCAACCTCGGTTCAAGCGTCAGGCCTTTCGTGCTGATCCCGCCCAAAACGCCTATGTCATAAATTTCGTCGAACTCTTTGCCAAAGCCGAATGTGCCGCTCGCGGCGATGACGGGATTTTTCAGACGCACCCCGCAAACGTCTACGCTCAGATTCGCCATCAGATCTCCACCTCGTCTATCGAAAATACCGGTCCGTCTTTACAGACGCGCGCGTTTTCTTTTCCGCCCTGCCGCTTGCACACGCATACGAGACAGGCACCCACGCCGCAGCCCATGCGCTCTTCCAGCGAGACAAAGCAGGGAATTTCAAGCCCCCGCGCGCGCATCCCTTCTTTCAGCACGCGGAGCATGGGCACGGGACCGCAGGACAAAATCGCGTCAAATTTTTCTCCGCTGTCCGCCGCATCGAAAAAGGCAGCCACCGCATTGGACTTTTTTTTGTAACTTCCGTCGTCGGTAACAATCTGAACGGAACGGGAAAGTTTTGAAAATTCCTCCTCCATGCATACCACCCCCGCATTGCGGAATCCTAAAAAAGTATAAAATATTTTGTCCGCGTTCTCGTATTCTTTCAGCACGGAATACATCGGGAACACGCCGACGCCGCCCCCGACAAGGGCGATCTTTTTCCACCCGTCGGACAGCACGAATCCGTTGCCGAGCGGCAAAAGGCAGGACAATTCGTCACCCGCCCTTTTTTCGCTCAGTTTTTTCGTGCCCTCGCCCTTGATCTGATAACAGATCGCCGCACGGTCTTTTTCATATTCGCAGATCGCGATCGGACGGCGAAGGAGATGCGCGCCGTCTCCCACGGAAATATTCAGAAATTTTCCGCAGCGCATCCCTTCCGTTTCTTCGGGCAGCGCAAATTCCATTCTGTATATGCCCGAAGCGATCGGGGCATTGCTCAGTACTTTTACTTTCAGATCTTTCATAGCGAACGATTATCCCTGTTTTTTCTATATTTATGCGTGACATAGTACTTAAAAAATGTACTAAATCAGCCTTTTATCGCACGATTCAAATCATTTTTCATATCGATGCAGGCAAGACGCGCGGCCTCGTCGAAGGCATGCCCAGCGTACTTTTCCTGCCTGTATGCGCACAAAATCCCACGCGAAGAATTGACGATACCGCCCAACCCCTTTTGATCGAAACAAACTTTCAGATCGTTTGCGGTCCCTCCCTGCGCACCGTAACCGGGGATCAGGAAAAAAGTATGCGGCATACGGCGGCGCAACACTTCCGCCTGTACGGGATGCGTCGCACCGACCACGGCCCCGACGGAAGAATATCCGTATTTACCGATATAGTCCGCCCCCCACTTCTCAACCAGGGCGCCCATATATTCGTAAACCGTTTCTCCGTTTTCCAATTTCAGATCCTGCAATTCTCCGCTCGATTTGTTCGATGTTTTTACGAGCACGAAGATGCCCTTATCGCGCTTTTGCATCCAACCGAGAAAAGGCTTGATCCCGTCCGAACCGAGATAGCCGTTGACCGTCAAAAAATCGGACGCAAACGCCTCGCAAGAATTTTCTCCAACCGCCGTTTCTCCGAGGTATGCCTTCGCGTAGCATTCCGCCGTTGCCCCGATGTCGTTGCGCTTGGCGTCCGTCATGACGATCAGCCCCTTTCCCGAGGCGTAGCGGCAGGTCTCGGAAAAAGCGCGCAGCCCCTCCGTACCGTACATTTCATAATAAGCGATCTGCACTTTGACGGCGGGTACGACGTCGGAAACGGCGTCTATCACCGCGCGGTTAAAGGACACGATCGCCTCCGCCGCGCCCGCGAAATCTTTGACGCCGGCGCGCATATTTTCGGGCAGATAATCAAAACTCGTATCCAGCCCCACGACGCTGGGGTTTTCTTTTTCGATAATTTTTTCAATCAGCCTGTCGATCATTTTTCACCTCAGTATTTCGCACCGTATTCCGCAAGATACTCCCGAATGGCGGGAATATGCTCTTTGCCCTCGATGATCCCCTCTTCCAGCGCCTGCACGATATCGCGGATGGTAACGATGCTGTAAACGCGCACCCCCTCCTCTTCCAGCGCCTGCTGCACGGCGGATCTTTCACTGCCGAGCGCCTTTTCCATGCGGTCCACCGTGATGACCATACCCGTGATCTCGACGTCCGCCGCGCCGCGCAGTTTCGGCAACACCTCTTTGAGTGCCTTGCCGCTCGTCATCACGTCTTCGATGATCACGATTTTTTCCTTATCCTCCGGCTGCTTGCCGACGAACATGCCGCCCTCTCCGTGATCCTTCGCTTCTTTTCTGTCAAAGCAATAATAGGCGTCGATACCGTATTTTTCATACAGCGCGACCGCGGCCGACAGGGCGAGCGGGATCCCTTTGTACGCGGGGCCGAACAGCGCGTCGACGGGAATTTTATTTTCCGCGATGCAGTCCGCGTAAAATTCTCCAAGGCGCTTGATCTGAGAACCCTTTTTATATTCTCCCGCATTCAGAAAATAGGGAGCGATCCTGCCGCTTTTCAATTTGAAAGAGCCGAACTTTAATACGCCGCATTCCGCCAAAAAGCGGATAAATTCCTGTTTATACGTCATTTTTACTCCTTTATGTCTCGCATAGTACTTCGATTTTATTGATTTTATCGCTCATCGGCCTTATATTTGATCTTTCCGTCGACAACGGTATATTTGATTTTCCCGAAAACCTCGCGGCCGTCAAACGGGGTGTTTTTCCCTTTTGAGCGGAACTTTTTGCTGTCGATCGTATATTTTTCCTCCAGATCCGCGAGCGCAAAATCCGCCGTGCGGCCGACGCCGATCTCTCCTCCGTCCAGGCCGAGAATGCGTGCGGGCGCCGCGCTCATTTTATCCGCAAGTTGCGTCAACGTCAAAACCCCTCCCCGGACCAATGTCGTATAGGAGAGCGCGAAGGAAGTTTCCAGCCCGCTGATCCCGAACGCCGCAAGATTGTACTCCACGTTTTTTTCCTGTTCGTGATGAGGAGCGTGATCGGTCACGATGCAGTCGAGCGTGCCGTCCGCAAGCCCCGCTTTGATCGCCTCCACGTCTTCCGCTTCGCGCAAAGGCGGATTGACCTTTGTACGCGCGTCAAACGTGACGATCGCGTCGTCCGTCAGCGTAAAGTAATGGGGGCAGGTCTCCGCCGTGACGGCTACGCCGCGCGCCTTGGCCTCTTTGAGCAACTGCACGCCGCCTTTTGTGGAAACATGGCAGATATGCACCCGCTTTTTCAGCGTTTCCGCAAGGATGATCTCTCGGGCAAGCATGATCTCCTCCGCCGCGCGCGGGATCCCCTTCAGCCCTGCAAGCGTGCTGTTGTATCCCTCGTTGACCGCGCCGCCCTCCGCAAGGCTCTTATCCTCGCAATGAGAAAGGCACACGAGCCCGAAATCGGAAGCATACTCCATGGCAAGGCGCATGATGCGCGCATCGGAAACGGGCTTGCCGTCGTCGCTGACCGCTACGGCGCCCGCCTCTTTCATTTTTCCCATTTCCGAAAGGCTTTCCCCTTTTTCGCCGACCGTGATCGAACCGATGGGACGGATCTTGCACAGGCCGACCTCTTTTCCCCTTGCCGCGATATAGCCGACGATCGCCGCATTGTCGCAGACGGGAGAAGTATTGGGCATACAGCAGACCTGCGTAAATCCGCCCGCAACCGCGGCGGCACTGCAGCTGGCAATGTCTTCCTTATATTCAAATCCCGGCTCGCGCAGATGTACGTGCATATCGATCAGCCCGGGAAACACCGTCAGCCCCTGCACGTCGAGCGTTTCCGCCTCTTTATCCGAGATCTCCTTTGCTATTTTGATAATTTTTCCGTCCTGCGAGAGGAGATCCGCCCGCTCGACACGGTCGGGAAAGACGACCGTACCGCCCTTGATGAGAAGTTTACTCATTTTCGCTGCCTCCCTGTCTGTTTTTGCAGAGCAGGAACAACAACGCCATACGCACGGCGACGCCGTTTAATACCTGCTCGTTGATTTTGCTGTTTTCCCCGTCGATGACCTCGTCCGTCAACTCCACGCCGCGGTTTACCGGCCCCGGATGCATCACGATCGCGTTTTTATCCGCGAGTCTGAGATGTTCTTCCGAAACGCCGTAAAATTTGTTGTATTCGGACAGCGACGGGAACAATCCGCCCTGCATGCGCTCTAACTGAATGCGCAGCCCCATGACCACGTTCGCGCCGCGCAGCGCCTCTTCCCTCGAGGGGGCAATTTTTGCGCCCAGACGGTCGATCCCCTGCGGGATCATCGTCGCGGGAGCGTACATCGTCACTTCCGCGCCCAGTTTCGTCAGACCGAACAGATTGCTCTTTGCCACGCGGGAGTGGGCGATATCTCCCAGTATCGCAACTTTCAGCCCCTTGAAAGAGCCGAATTTTTCGCGCATCGTATAAAAATCGAGGAGCGCCTGCGTGGGGTGTTCGTTCATGCCGTCGCCGCCGTTGATGACGGACGCGCGCACGTTTTTCGCCAAAAGCGCGGGCGCGCCGCCCATGGGATGGCGGATGACGATGACATCGTTCTTCATCGCGTCGAGCGTACGGCCCGTATCGATGAGCGTCTCCCCTTTCTGCACGGAACTGGACGAGGCGGATACGTTTACCGTCCCCGCGCCGAGATATTTGGCGGCAAGTTCAAAAGAGCAGCGCGTCCTCGTACTGTTTTCGTAAAATAAGGTCGTGACCGTCCTGCCCTGCAAGTGCGGCAGTTTTTTCAGGTTCTGCGTGAGCAGTTTTTTCATGCCGGACGCCGTGTCGAGGATATTGACGATATCCTCCGCCGCGGTGCCGTAAAGACCGAGCATGTCCTTTCCCAACATTTGTATACCTCTTTGATAAAAATTCAGAATCAAGCGCAATCAGCCGCGCGCGCCCGCCGCAGGATCCGCACCGCGGATCCCCAAAGCGTCTTCCCCCTCGATCTCTTTCAGCCTTACGTCTATAAACTCACTGCGCGACGTGGGCACGTTTTTTCCGACGAAATCGGCAAAGACGGGCATCTCTCTGCCGCCCCTGTCGCAAAGGACCAAAAGGCGGATGCTTGCGGGACGGCCGAGGTCGAAGATCGCTTCGATCGCGGCGCGCACCGACCTGCCCGTATGCAGAACGTCGTCACAAAGGACGACACGCTTTCCGTTTACGTCAAAGCCCAGAGAATTTGCGCGCGCATCCGGCACGAAATAGTTGCTCACGAGATCGTCCCTGTACATGCCGATGTCCAGCCCTGCGCAGGGCAAATCGCAGGCGTAATTTTCCCGTATGAGATCGCGGATACGGCGCGCGAGGATCTCTCCACGCCGCCTGATACCGATCAGGCAGACATTTTCCAACCCCTTGTTCCTCTCGTAGATCTCGTGAGAGAGGCGGTTGAGCGTCCTTGCGATCGCTCCGCCGTCCATTAAAATCCGCTCCGGCATATTTCCTCCTTTGCGCATAAAAACGCCCGCGCACGGAAGCGCGGGCAAGTCATAAACAAACAGCCGAAAGACCGCGGCGGCACCATCCTGCGCGGACCGCCGACGCTCATTTCGGATACATTCATTCTTTCGACTTTCCGGCATCTCCGTACCGAATGTTTAAAGTCAAATCTTACTTGTATTTATTGTATCACAAACGCAAAACCTTTGTAAAGCGAATGGAAAATGTTTTTTAATAAATGCGCGCAAGGCGGAAGTCGAGCAGGTCGCAAGAGGTCAAAAAATATTCGATACCGCCCCGCTGCGCGCGCATGGGATACGCGCCCGCATTGGCGTGCAGATGACCGTAGACGACTTTGGAAACGCCGTTCTTTTCAAAGATATCCGTAAAGAGAGAACTTTCCCTCTTGGCATTGAAGGGCGGATAATGGATCATTGCGATCAGATCGTCGCCGGGAAGGCGCAGTTTTTCCACGCTTTGAAAGACCAGACGAAAGCGCTCCCCCTCCCGCTCGTATATCTTTTTGTCGCCCTCGGCAAAATCGGCGCAACCCGGGCATGTCCAACCGCGGGAACCGCAGACGACGAGTCCGTCGAAACGGACGCAATCGTTCTGCAAAAAGAAAAAGGTTTCGTCCGGAGCGCTCTTGCGCAAAGCCGTAATGCCCGACCACCAGTAATCGTGATTGCCGCGGATAAAGACCTTTTTTCCCGGCAGACCGGCCAGTTTGCGAAGATCGGAAAGGGCGTCGTCGAGGACCATCGCCCAACTCGTATCCCCCGCAAGGAGCACGATATCGTCTTGCGAAACTTTTTCCGCCCAATCGGATTTGATTTTTTCGAGATGCCCCGTCCAGTTGCCGCCGAATACGTCCATCGGCTTGTTCTGATTCCCCGGAAGGTGCAAATCGCTGACCGCAAATACCTTCATCCTGAAATTCCTGATACTTTATCTGCCTATTATTTTACCATAAAAGGCGATCATTTGAAAGCGTTTGCGGCGCTTTTCGGGAAAATCGCGCTCCTCCTTTTCCCTGAAAGAAGATTTTCTATGTCTACGAGCGCAAGGCTCTCGGCACAGCATTCGCAGACATTTTCTCCCTGCGTTTTTCCGCCGCATATCACGCAGCGGCCCTCTTTGCGTTCAACGTGATCTGATTTCATGTTTCACCCCCGAAATAAAAGAAAAAAGCCGATATAAAGATACCGGCTTTTTTGTTCAGCACAGCCTTTACTTGTTGCAGCAACCCGAATTATTGCCGCAAGACGTATTGCCCTGCGGATACAAAGGCAGTTCGAAAAATCCGGCGCAGACCTCCTGCGTATATTCCTGGGCGGGCGGGATCACGCAATAGCCGTAGGAAGGCACGAGCAGGTCCACGTTGATGATGATCTTCAGAATCGCGGTGATGCACGCATCGATGACAAACGTGTTGTTTTCAGAATTGAACGAGCCTTCGGGCGCGACGGCGCTGACGACGCACTGCACTTCGTAAGGCATGATCGAGGGCTGCGGCACAAACAGGATCACGTCTTCGCTGACAGTGATCACGGCGCTCGCCTTCCCCTCCGTGCCGTTGGCATCGGTATAGACCACTTCCATGGGAATATCGATCGTGGCCTGCACTCTCGCGCAGTTCGCCCTGTCGGGCAGGCGGTCAACCTGGAATGCGGTGACCGTACCGATCGACGTGGTGCTGCGGGCGCTGATAAAAGTGAGCGGATATGTAGGATTTGCAGGCACCGGATCGGTGATATTCAGCACGATGCCGTCCGTCTGCCCCTGTTTGATGCAGGCGTCAAACACCCTTTGCGCCTGGATACAGACTTTTTCGTTCAACCCGTTGAGCGGATTGCCGTTGATGGGCCCCGGGCATTTATCTGTCTGAAAATTAGAGAAAAAAGACATTTTCAACCTCCGAATGTTAAAAATTCAGTAAAGACCGACCGCATGGGCGCAGTCTTTATATTTCAATATATGAAAAGCCGCCGCGCATTGTTACCGCGGCGCGGCCTTTACCCACACTTTCAGCGTGGGATAGAGATAGCGGACACCGTTCAGCGAAAAGAATTCCTCTTCGGTCATGCCGTACGCGCGGCTGACCGATGCGGGCGTATCCCCCGCCCGAACGATATACACCTCGTAGTCTCCTTGCGGAAGAAGGAGGATCTGCCCCTCCTGCGGTTCGCCCGTAAGGCGGTTTTTGCGGATCACGCACAATTCGGGCACGCCGCACTCTTCGCATATGGCGGAAAGCGTTTCTCCCCTTGCCACCCGGCGAAGGCCGAAAGGATTCGCTTCCTCTCTTTGCAGTACCGTTTTTTCCATATCAATGTATCTTATGCGGCGAAAACGCGGATATGCGCACTTTTGCAAAATTTCGTTATCATATCTCAAAGTTCGACGCTATATAATGAATTAAGACATTTTTTTCACGGAGCGGAACATTTTGAGCAGAGAAAACATATACAGGACAGCGGCATATGTGACGGTTTTTTCCGTCGCGGAAAAATTTTTCGGATTTTTATACCGCATCATTCTATCCCGCACGCTCGGTTCGGAAGGCATGGGGCTGTATCAACTCGCGCTGTCCGTATTTGCCGTACTTGTGACGGCGACATCTTCGGGTATCCCCCTGACCGTATCCAGACTGATCACGAAACACAGGGCAAACGGCAACAAAAGGGCGGAACAGTCCACCATCACCGCCGCCGTGGCGGTAACGCTCATGTTTTCCGTTCCCGTTTTTGCGATCCTGTTTTTCGGGCACGACCTGTTCGATTTTATCTTTTCCGATCCGCGGTGCATGTCCATCCTGCTGATCCTACTGCCCAGTCTGACGTTTAATTCCGTCTATTCGGTCATTCGCGGCGTTCTTTGGGGAAATAAACAGTTCATCCCCTACTGCGTCATAGACCTGATCGAAGAACTCGTCATGATCGCGGCGGGCATTTTGCTCGTAACGGGCATGACCAGCGTCTTCGACGGTGCAAAGCGCGTCGCTTTTGCGATCGTGATCTCTTATCTCGTCTCTTTCTCTCTGTCCATCGCCTACTTTTTCATCAAGGGCGGGAGATTCAGAAATCCGAAACGCGCCTTCAAGCCCCTGCTTTCTTCGGCCATGCCCATCACAGGGATGCGGACTTCCTCTTCTTTGATCAACTCCGTCATCGCGCTCATTCTGCCGGCGAGGCTGATCGCGGCGGGTTTTTCCTCTGCGGAAACGATGAGCGGCATAGGCGTCATGATGGGAATGAGCATGCCCGTCCTGTCTATCCCCTCTACGCTGATCGGTTCCCTCGCGCTCGTAATGGTGCCGGAACTTGCGGAAAATTTTTACAAAAATCAGCATAAAAAACTCAAAGACAATATCGAAAAGGCGCTTAAGATCACCTCTCTCATCGCATGCGTGCTCATCCCCATGCTGTTCGTGCTCGGGGAAGATCTGGGAAAAATCCTTTTCGACAACGAATTGAGCGGCAAGATCATACGGAGAAGTTGCCTCATGCTTCTGCCCATGAGCCTGAACATGATCACGACGAGCATGCTCAATTCGATCGGATATGAAAAGCATACCTGCGGATACTTCTTTATCGGCGCAGCGGCGACGCTCGCCTGCACGTGGTTTTTGCCCGCTTATATCGGCATTTACGCCCAGATCGCGGGCACGGCGCTCAGTTCTTTGATCTGCTGCGTGCTCAATCTGCGCCTGCTGGCAAAAAAGAGCAAAGAAAAAGTGCGCTTTCTCAAGCACACTCTGATTTCGGCATTCACGATCCTGCCCGTAAGCATTCTCGGGGTACTGCTGCACAACGTATTCTGTTCCTGCATGCCCCTTTTGTTCGCCGCGATCTCGACGGGGACAATTTTACTGGCGGCGGATGCGCTGTTCCTGTTCGCGCTCGGGCTTGCGGAACCCAAATGGGTCAAAGTACTCGTCAGGAAATCCTGAATTTGCCGTTCACTTTATTGATGATCTTTGCCAAAACGACGCCGATGACGCAATTCACCGCCATGACGATGCAAAAAGCAGGCATGCGGGTGAGCAGATAGGCCCAGTAACTGACCGAACGGGATGAATAAAAGATGTAGATCGCAAAGGTATTCACCCCCGCCGAACAGACGAGCAGACACAAAAAGAAACTCAGCACGCCGCGAAGATAAAAATTCCCGCGCACGTGCGTCATGATCAGCCCGGGGATCAGCCCCAAAAGTCCCGATGCGATGCAGACGAGCGGATTGGGCACGACGATATTGAAAATATTCGTAAAACAGCCTAAAAGATCGCCCAGAAACATGACGGAAAAGCCGCCCACGGGCCCCAGAATGCCCCCCGCAAGGAAACCGAACGCCGCATTGAACGAGAGCGTGATGGACGGCGTAACGAGAATGGAGATGCTGTTGATCCCCACGCACGCCGCCGTAAAGATCGCAAGATACGCGATCTTTTTCGAGGGAGAGAGAGACACGAACGCTTTTGTGAACATAGAAAAAAACCTCCAGAAAAGTTCTGAGAGGTCCGAAGAATAAGAGGTGCGCCCGCAACAAGGGCGCCTTATTATACAACGGACGCGCCGAACAGCACCGCAGGGGCTAAATTCCCTTTCGTTTGCGAACAACGTCCCGTTTCGCAACACTTTACGCGCTTCGGCTACTCTGCATTTTCGGATGAAATTATACTCCTTTTTTTTGCGTTCGTCAAGCGCGGATATGCGGGTTGACAGAATATTTTTTTCCGACTTGTTTCATACTGCCGGTATGGGACTTGTTTTACTCAGAACGGCAATCATTTTCATAACCCTGCTGTTGGTGATGCGGCTGATGGGGAAAAGGCAGATCGGAGAAATGCAGCCCTTCGAACTGGTGATCACCCTGCTGATCGCAGAACTTGCCTGCATTCCCATGGCGGACACGTCCATCCCCCTACTGTACGGGATCGTGGCGATCCTGACCATCTTTCTCCTGCATCAGATCATGCTTCTGATCGATCTGAAACTGAAACCTCTGAAAACGGTCATCGGCGGAAAACCTGCCGTCGTTATCAACAAAAACGGGATAGACATCTCTCAGATGAAGAAAAACAATCTCGATCTTTCCGACCTCATCGAATCCATGCGGGGGGCCGGCTGTTTTTCTTTGGACGCCGCGGAATACGCCCTGTACGAAGCAAACGGGAATTTTTCCGTTCTGCCAAAAGAAAAGGAAAAATCCGACGAGGCGCCGTCCGTACCCCTGCTGATCATAGACGAGGGAAAATATAATAAGCAGAACCTCGAAAAAATCCGTCTGGACGAAAAATTTTTCGACGGGATCCTGCGGGAACAGGATGTTGCGAAACCGGAAAAAGTTTTTGTGCTCACCCTTGACGGAAACGGGAAAATATATATGCAACTGCAAAAAGAAAAATTCAGGACTTTTCAGATACAACTGCCGGAGGGATGCAAATGGTAAAGACGCTCATATCGATCGCGATCGGCCTGTTCCTGCTGTTCGGCGCGGCGATCGGCGAACATATTTTCGTGAACGACCGCTTCGATACTCTTACGCAGTCCGTGGAAACCCTGCAGACAAAAATACGGGAGGAGACGGCGACCAGAAACGACGCCGAAGCCGTGCGCGCACTTTGGAACAGCGAAAAGAAAAAACTGCACGTGGTGGTGCCGCACAACGACATTTCCTATATCGATTACTGGCTGGGAGAGACGGTCGGCTGCATCGAAACGAAGGATTACAAAGACGCGCTTTCAAAAGCGGAAGTGCTTGTGACCATTTGCCGGCAGATCCCGAAAACGTACAGCATTTCGTTCGAAAACGTCTTCTGACGGACGGCGGCGCGCATCTTTCCAACTTTATTTTCAACAATGCAAAAGGCGCAGGAAACTGCGCCTTTTCGGTTATTTTGTCCGGTTATTTTTCGGGGAAAAGCACGAAGAATGTACTTCCCTTTCCGACTTCGCTCTCCACACCGTATTCGAAATCGTGCTTGATGAGGATGGTCTTTACGATGGAAAGCCCCAGCCCGGTACCTTTGATCGGGCGCTTGTGCGTCTCCGCAGAACGGTAATAGCGGTCCCAGATGGTCGAAATTTCTTCCGGAGGGATCCCCTTGCCCGTATCGGTGACGGCAAAACGGATCTTTCCTTCCCCGCTGCGCTTCAAAGATACCGTGATCTTTTTGTCTTCGCCCGTATAATTCACGGCGTTTCCGACAAGGTTGTAGATCACCTGCTCCATCTTTTCCATATCCGCTTCGGTATAGAGTTCGTCCTCGATATCTCTTTCGAGGGTATACCCCTGCATCTCGGTCAGATATTCGAAGCGCTCGAGCACTGTATGAATAAATTCAGACAGGTTGAACGTTTCCTTTTTGAGCGAATCCATGCCCGAACGGATCTTGGACAGGTTGAGGATATCGTTCACAAGAGCGGTAAGGCGGTCGGATTCGTCAATGATGACCTGCGTATGTTTCGCGCGCTTTTGCGGATTGTCGCCGGAAATCTCCTGAATCATGGAGGCATAGGCCTTGATCATCGTAAGCGGCGTTTTGAGATCGTGCGTGACGTTGGCGAGCACTTCTTTCTGCAACTCGTCCGATTTGCCGATCTCTTCCTTTGCATAGTTGAGCGTTTCGGCAAGAGAGTCCATCTCCGCATAGGCATACCTTCCCGTAAAATCCACGGTAAAGTCTCCCTTTGCCATGCGCTTGGCCGCCTTCGTGATCTGCGCGATCGGCTTTGTCAGTTCCATCGAAATCAGCGTGGAAATGATCAGCGCGATAAATATGACGATAATAGAAATCAAAACGAGATTTTCCGTCATATGCCCGTATACCATATTCGACATTTCTGTCGAATAACTGATATAGAGGTAGGCATCCTCGTCGAGATTGAAATAGTCTTCCGCGCTGAGTTTGGCGGAATATACGTAACATGCGTCGCTCATCTTCATTACGACGGGATCCGTACCGGAGTTTTCGTCCAGTTTTTGCCGTACTTTGTTGAACAGCGCATATTCGGGCTTATCCTCTGCGTACCCCTGCCATTCATCTCTGGCGCCGGAGGAATCTTCGAGCAGCGGGAACATGAGGTCCCCGTCCTCTTTGAGGATATAGATCTTTGCCGCCGGATAATCGTCTTCCTTCTCGTTCATGATATAGAAAAGATACTCCGGGACCGGCTTTTCCGAAGGCTTCCTGAACTCTGCTTTCAGAACGCCGTAAACATCGTCGCCGAATTCGTTGATATCCCGCTCAAACTGATCGCTGAACAACGTTTTCAGCAGCGTTGCCTGAAACACCCACGTCAAAATGATGATGAATGCGGCAAACCCCAAAAAACTGAGCCATAGTATGAAGTTGATGCTGCGAATCTTTTTTCCTTTCATGCCTCAAATTTATAACCCATTCCGCGAAGCGTTACGATAAATTTCCTGTACTCTTTCAGACTGCTTCTGAGCATTTTGATATGCGTGTCCACCGTTCTGTCGTCGCCGTAAAAATCGAATCCCCAGACGTCGGAGAGCAGTTTTTCGCGCGAAAGGGCGATGCCATTGTTTTTGACAAGATAGAACAGCAATTCGTATTCCTTGGGGGTAAGATCAAGTTTTTCCCCGTCGATTAATACGTTCCTGCCCTTCATATCGATCTCGAGCCCTTCGAATTTGAGAACTTCGCGCGACACGGCGCTTCCCGCTTTATGCCGTTTGGTCACGGCGGCGATACGGGCCATCACTTCTTTGGGAGAAAAAGGCTTCGTCACGTAATCGTCCGCCCCCACTTCGAACCCGAACAGTTTGTCGTACTCTTCGCCGCGCGCCGAAAGCATGATCACGGGGATATCCTTGAATTTGCGGATCTCTTTGACGGCGGAAAAACCGTCGAGCGCAGGCATCATCACGTCCATGAGAATGATGTCGTAATCATTTTCCCTGCACATTTTGACAGCCTGTATCCCGTCGGACGCTTCAAACGCCTCGTTCCCCTCGAACTCCACGTATTCGCGCAATACGTTGCGGATCATCTCCTCGTCGTCTACGATCAAAACTTTCACTTCATTATCCTCCGATTGTACTTACGATCATTATAATCGCTTTATATTATTATACAACCATTGTTCTATGAAAAACAAGTGAAATTTTCATCTTTTTTCATTAAAAAATACGAACATATGTTTGACTTTTTGCCGTTTCGGTACTATAATGGAGACAAAAAGGAGGGGCTGTTCCCGTGATCGATGAAAACCGGCTGAAAATTCTGACAGAAAGCGCAAAATACGACGTGTCCTGCTCCTCTTCGGGTTCGCGAAGGACAAATACGAAAGACGGCATCGGAAACGCAAGTTTCGGGGGCATCTGCCATTCGTTCACGCCCGACGGGCGGTGCATTTCTCTTTTGAAAATACTCATGAGCAATAAATGCTGTTTCAATTGCCTGTACTGCCCCAGCCGCGCGGAAGCGGACGTTCCGCGCGCTTCCGCCACGCCGGACGAGATCTGCGAACTCGTCATCTCTTTTTACAAGCGAAACTATATCGAGGGGCTCTTCCTCTCCTCTGCGGTGGACGGCTCCCCCGACGCCACGATGGAGCGCATGCTCGATACGGTCGTCCGCCTGCGCACGGTATATAAATTCAACGGCTATATCCATCTGAAAGGCATCCCGCGCGCGGACCCGATTCTGACCCGCCGCGCCGCACTGTACGCGGACAGGATGAGTTACAACGTAGAACTCCCTTCTGAGCAGAGCCTGAAACTTCTTGCCCCGCAAAAGAGCAAGGAGAGCGTGCTTTTGCCCATGAAACAACTTGCGGCCGAAACGCGGGCGAACAAGGCCGAAAAATCTTTGCATAAGCAAAAGTTTCTGCCTGCCGGTCAGACGACGCAGATGATCGTGGGCGCTTCGCCCGAAGCGGACGGGCAGATCCTGCGCCTCAGCGAAGCGCTGTACCGCAGACTTTCGCTGAAAAGGGTTTATTACTCCTCCTATATCCCCGTGGTAAAGCATTCTCTCCTGCCCGACCGTTGCACGGGACTTTTACGGGAGCACAGGCTGTACCAGGCGGACTGGCTGATGCGTTTTTACGGATTTACGGCGGAGGAAATTGCCGCGGAAGGTGAAAACCTGCCGGAAGAATACGACCCGAAATGCGCCTGGGCGCTCAAAAACATGCAGTACTTTCCCGTAGAGATCAATTCTGCTCCCCTCGAAGCGCTGCTGCGCGTGCCCGGCATCGGAACGCTCGGCGCTTATAAGATCATCAAGGCGCGCAAATATACGCCGCTCGGATTCGAAGACTTGGCAAAAATGCGGATCGTGCTGAAACGGGCGAAACACTTTATTACGTGCAAAGGAAAATTTTTCGGCTGCGACAGGGAGCGGGATGTCAGAACGCTGCTCGCCCTGGCGGACGGCGCGCAAAAATATGAACAGTTGTCCATGTTTTCACAGCCGGAAATCTCCCTTTCCGCACTTACGGGACAGTTATGAACGCATATTTCACAGACGGGACGGAGGAAGGCTTTTTTACCGCCGTTTTCGACGCCTTTCGCGATCGGGACGGGATCGTCACTTCCTCCCGCGCCTTTCAAATGCCTATCGGCTGTACGCCGGTCGACGTGGCGTCGGACGCGGAAAAAGCCGCGCGGGTCAAAAAGAAACTCAGACAATACGCGCCGAAGTCCGTTCGGGAAATTTCCCTGCTCTTGCGGAGCGGAAACGGACAAAAAGAGCAGATCGCCCTGGAATACGTGCGGCTGATTATGCAAAAGCGGGCGGCCGTTTCGGAAATGCTTTCCCTGCCCGCAGTGATCGCCGCGGCGGAGGAAATCAAAAAGGTCACTTCGGAAGCGCACCGCTTTACGGGATTTTTGCGATTTATGGAAAGTTCAGAGGGGATCTTTTACGCACCTTTCTCCCCCGACAACGATATCCTTGACCTCATCCTCCCCCATTTCATGCGCAGGCTGAAAAACCAGCCCTTCGTCATCCACGACACTTTGAGGAACAAGGCGGCCCTCTACAACACAAAAGAGTGCGTGATCGCGCAAACGGAAGAAAAAATAAGCCTCTCGCTCTCTGAGCGGGAAGCATCGTTTCAGTCGCTTTGGAAAGGTTATTATGCATCCGTCAACGTTGCCGAGCGGCCGCACGAAAAACAGATGAAAAATTATATGCCCGTAAGATATTGGAAATATATGCCGGAAAAAAACGGACCCTGAACAAAAAACGAGCGGCAGAGAATTGCCGCTCACCTTGCAGATTTCAATTTTCAGGACAATTCGGGGCGACGAGTTCGCCGAGTATCCTCTTAAAAGCATCCAGATGCAGGCGTTCGTCCAAGATGATCCTTGAAATCACCGCAGCCGCCTGCTCGTTTTTCAGCCTTCCCGCTATGCGCTCGTAACACCGGATCGCTTCCGTTTCGGCACGGATGTCGTCCATGATCATTTTTTGCGGCGAGACAGAATAGGAGACCGCGGAGGCGCTGTAAAAATTAAACGGTATGGGAGGACAGGCCGAGTAGATCGGATATGCGCCCATTTTCAGGATCATCCTGCCCAGCAGATCGAGATGATGCATTTCCGCTACGGCGATCGCCTGCAAAGTCTTCGCGTATTCCGCCATGGACAGGGAAGAAAATATAAAAGACTGGTAAATGTACTGCAACGTCGCGGTCAGTTCCCCTTCTTTCGCCGCATACGCGGGCGCAAGGATGCGCACGCTTTCCTCGTCCTTTTCGATCCCGTTCAACGCAGGATACGGGAGTTCTGCACTCAACCCCATCGGCATATCGTATCGTCCTCCGGCTTTTTTATATCATACTATGCCGAAAGACGCGACCGAAGTGCCTGAAAAGGTCAAAGTTTTCCCTTTTCTTTCAAAAATCCCTCCAGAATGCTTGCCGCAGCCGCGCAGATCTCGGGGCACGGCCGCTTTTTATAATATGCGGACGTACGCTCTTCCGCTTTCGGCGAAGCATCGGACGTGATGCCTTTGAGCAGATCGCGGCAAACAATGCTCCCGAAGCGGGACCTGAAGCGGGCCGCAAGTTCCTGTTCGATCGCATACAGAGCGGATTTTTCTTCCAACGTGGGATGCTTTGCATCGTAAAAGATCATGCCCGCCGCCATGAGCATGCCGCTGACGCATCCGCAAATTTCGCGCATCCGCCCCACCCCGCCGCCGAACGGCGCGGATACTTTCAGCGCGGTCTCGTCATCCATCCCGAAAAGATCGGTAAATGCGAGAAAAACAGACTGCGAACAGTTCAAACCGTTCATAAAATTATTTTTTGCTCTTTCTGACCTGTCCATTTTCAAAAAACCCTTGCACTCTCGTAATTTTGCTGTTATAATGTACTTGTAACAAATGAGAGGAATATGACGATGATTGATATTTATTACACTTATGCACAAATCGATTCGGAAAGTTTTACAAAATTCGTGCTCGACCGTTATTATAATATACCAAACGCGCAAATTTGTAAATCGATTCACGGCAAGCCGTATATAAAAGGCGATAAAGTTTTTTTCAACGCAACCCACAGCAAGGGGCTTTTGGCACTTGCCGTCGGCAAAAAAGAAGTCGGGCTGGATTGCGAATCGCTCCTCGGGAAAGCGCGACCCGCCGTACTCAACAAATTTACCGAGCGGGAAAAGAGCGAGATTTTGACCACTTCGGATTTTTATGTCCATTGGACCGCGAGGGAAAGTTATATCAAATTTCTCGGAGCGACCCTCGCCGCCACGTGGAGGCGCGTGGAATATTACGGGGGCAGAATTTATTTTATCGGGCAGCCCGCGCCGCAGAAAATCCTGAATTTTTCGCACGAAAATTATACTTTTTGCGTTTGCGGCAATTACTCGCGTTACAGCCTTAAAAAAATCGATTTCCCCGTCTGAAATATTTATCGAAGACGGAAGGCGGGCCGCGATATACTTGAAAAATAGGGAAAGCCCCTCGGAGCAGACTGTATAACTGAAATCAAAAGCCCCGCGCCGAATCATTCGGCGCGGGGCTTTTTTCGACAAAAATCCAATCAATTTTTTACGATCCTTCGTTCTCCCGTTTTCTGTTCGGTTTTCTCTTAATTTTCAACAGCCCGATAAAGTCCTTAAACAAAGAGTCGTCTTTCGGTTCGAACATAATCCATTTCCCGTCATGATACGCCTGCGTTTTATCGTAAACGTTTTGAACGTATTCCGAATAATTATCCCTGTCTTTTTCAAATTTCAGACGCTCGTCTTTGCCTAATATGATCATAAAACCGATACAATTTTCCCTTGCATATAATGCACACAGAGTTTTTCCTCCCCTACGGTATTTATATTCATATGTCCATGCTTTGCCCCCTTTATCCCATAAACGGTCCATTTCATACCTTTCTTCAATGAGAGCGCATAGTTGAACCCATATCTCATATAAAGTTTTTCCGACTAAATTTGTCATTTGTTTTGGATCGGGTATTTTATCAAGCATGGCAGACTCCGTGATAAATTTTATTTTGTCGTAAAAAATTATAACACGGCGGCAGGGAAAATGCAAGGCCTCCATCGAAAATGATCGCCTGCCGGATAGTCTGCCCGAATCAAACAAAAAAGGACCTGAGCCATTCTCTGACTCAGATCCTTTTTGGCGCAGAAGGCGGGATTTGAACCCGCGCTACAGTTTCCCGTACTACTCCCTTAGCAGGGGAGCCCCTTGAGCCACTTGGGTACTTCTGCACTCGCTCAATCTGCGGCCGCCGGATCCATTTCCGCGACGCCCTATAATCATACCATATCCGCAAAAAATTGTCAAAGTGAATTTCGCTTTTTCTCAAAAAAGTTTATTATTTTTTTATCTATTTTCGATCTGCTGTTTACTTTCCCGCTTTTTTGTGTTAAACTAAAAGAAAAAGGGAATTTTATGAACATTTGGCACGATATTGCTAGAGAACGGATCAACGCCGACGACTTTATGTGTTATATCGAGATCCAGAAAGGTTCCAAAAGCAAATACGAACTGGATAAAGAGACGGGCGTACTGCGTTTGGACCGCATCCTTTATACTTCTACGGTCTATCCCGCAAGTTACGGATTTATCCCCCGCACCTATGCGGACGACGGCGATCCTTTGGACGTGCTCGTTCTATGCAGCGAGCCCATTCTGCCCGCCACGCTCGTGCAGTGTTATCCGATCGGCGTGATCAATATGACCGACGACGGGAAGCCGGACGAAAAGATCATCGCGATCCCCTTCCGCGAACCGACTTACAACATTTACAAAGATATCGGACAACTTCCCCGCCATATCTTTGACGAAATGATGCACTTTTTTGAAGTCTATAAAACTCTGGAACACAAATCCACCTCTGTAAGGGAGATCTCCGCCAAGGAAAAGGCGGTATCCGTCATCAAAAAATGCATCGCAAATTATGAAAAAAAATTCGGAGCAGAAACATGCAGATAAAAGAGCCCGACAACCGGAAAAAGAAAAAACTGCTCGTCGTCGTGGATATGCAGAACGATTTTATCGACGGCGCGCTGGGCACGCCGCAAGCGCAGAAGATCGTGACAAATGTTGCGGAACGGATCAAGCAGGCCGCCGACGAAGGCGAAACGATCGTTTATACGCGCGATACGCATAGCGCCGATTATCCGACGACGCTGGAAGGAAAACTTCTGCCCGTTCCCCACTGCATTGCCGGAACGCACGGGCACGAGATCTCGGACAGGCTTCCTTTGCTCGGAAAGATCATAGACAAACCTACGTTCGGCAGCGTCGAACTCGGCAGATTTGCGCAGGAAAACAAATTTGAAGAGGCGGAACTGATCGGGCTGTGCACGGACATCTGCGTGCTTTCGAACGCGATGCTCCTGCGCGCTTTCTGCCCGGAAATGCAAGTCAGCGTGCGAGCCGACTGCTGCGCGGGCGTGACCCCGGACAGCCACGAAACGGCGCTGAACGCCATGAAAAACTGCCAGGTCCGCATTTTATAAACAACGGATACGCAAAAGACGGACATCCCCGCCGCGCAGATTTACGCGGCGGGGATGTTTTATAATTGCAATTTATTTTGTGCCGAACAGTCTGTCTCCCGCGTCGCCGAGACCGGGAAGAATGTAGCAATTCTCGTTCAGCCCGCGATCGCAGGTAGAAACGAAAACTTTTACGTCGGGGTGTTCTTCGCTGACTTTTTTGATCCCTTCGGGGCAGCCGATGATCGCCATGAAACTGATGTTCTTTACGCCTCGCTTTTTCAGCAGGCTGATCGCATCGCAGGCGCTTCCGCCCGTAGCAAGCATGGGATCGAGCAGGATTACGGACATGTTTTCGATCCCGTCGGGAAGTTTACAGTAGTATTCGTGCGGGATCGCAGTCTCTTCGTCGCGGTACATGCCGATGTGCCCTACCCTTGCATTGGGGAAAATTTTATGCACGCCGTTGACCATGCCAAGGCCGGCGCGGAGAATGGGTACGATGGCGATACTGCGTTCCGCCACCATTTCCTGCTCGCAGACCTCAAGCGGAGTCTCCACCGTGACCTTTTGCGTGGGCGCGTCTTTGAACGCCTCGTAACTCATGACGAGCGTGATCTCTTCCACCAACTCGCGGAATTCCTTCATCGGCGTATCTTTGGAACGCAAGATCGCGATCTTATGTTTGATCAGAGGATGATCGAAAATCATGACCGGCATCGTACTATTCCTCCTTCTTTTCTTTTGGATCGGACTCGTTTTCGGGAAAGTCGCCCGTGTCGGATGCGCCCGCCCCGGCTTCGGCCGCACCTTCCGCCGCGGCCTCCTCTATATCCGCCTCGTGCGAGACGAGCGAAATGGGGGCTTCTTCCATCGCCTTTTTCTTTTCGGGGGTGACTTCTTTGGTATTGGGCATGATCAGATTGAGGAGGATGGAGAGAAGGGTCGCGATCGCGAGCGCGGAAATCGTGACGTCACCGATGCTGATGCCGTACCCCGCCATGCTCGCCATGTTCAAGCCAAGACCGACGGAAAGAGTCAGCGAGACGACGATCATATTTTTCATATCGGAGAAATCTACTCTGCCGTCTACGAGTGCGCGCAGACCGTTTGCGGCGATCATGCCGTAAAGAATGAGGCTGGCGCCGCCAACGACGGGACCGGGAATGGATTCGAGAATCTCGCCGAACGGAACGAACAGACCGAGCACGACCGCAAAGCATGCCGCCAGAAACAGGTTGCGGGGGCTGTAATTTTTCGTAATTGCCAAAACCGCGGTATTTTCGCCGTATGTGGTATTCGCAGGGCCGCCGAGCATGGCGCTCGCCATTGTCGCAAGGCCGTCGCCGAGCACAGTGCGGTGCAAGCCGGGGTCGACCATGAAATCTTTGCCGCAGACAACGGAGTTTGCGGAAATATCGCCGAGGTGTTCCATGAAGGTAACGATTGCCAGCGGCACGATGGCGAGCATGGCCGAGCCGAGAAACGCCATGTCCAATTCATCCCAGGCAGCCCAGAAACCCCATATTTCTTTCGCCTGCTGGAACACAACGACGTCGCCCGAGAATATGCTTTTGAAATCGATCAGAGGGTCGTATCCCGCGGGCGTCGGGCAGACGCTCAGGATCGCCGCATATGCATAACCGACCACAAAACCGAGCAATACGGGAACGATCTTCAAAAAAGACTTGGGTTTTGCCAAAGAGTTGACGAGCACGATGGTAAGCGCCGTTACGATCGCCGTCGTCCACGCCTGCCAGGGAGCAGCCTTGGCCTGAAAAATATTGCTGGTAAACGCAGTACCCGCAAGGTTCATGCCGATGACGATGATGACGGGACCGACCACGATGGGCGGGAACAATTTTTTGATGCGCTGAACGCCGACCGCTTTAATGACGATCGCCAGAATCACATAAACGAACCCTGCGCACACGAGTGCCAGCATGACCGCCAAAGAACGCGAATCGTACGAAAGCGGCCCGTCGCCGTACCCTGAAATCATTGCGGCCAACGGAGGCAGGAATGCAAAGGAAGAGCCCAAAAATACGGGCACTTTGCGCTGCGTGCAAAAATAGAAGATGATCGTGCCGACGCCGGCGGAAATCAGGGCGAGCGGTATGCTCATGCCGGATACGATAGGCACGGTGATGGTTGCGCCGAGCATTGCAAACATATGCTGCAAACTCAGAACGACGTCTTTCCCCGAATAGCCGAAGAGCCTTCGGGAGCCTTTTACGGTTGTCATTGGTTACCTCCGATACATTTTTTCTTCCGTTCCTTGCCCGTACGGACACGGACATAAAAAAAGAAATCCCGAAAGACAAGGATTTCTTAATTTTCAGAGAATATGAAAGAAAAGCGAAACTGAGCCGCCGTGAGATGCAATTTCATCTGCGCCGAATTCCGCATTTTTCTTCCCTCTTTCGCACGATTTTTTTTATTTTATCACATGCGCGGAGAAATGTAAAGCGATTGATGCGAATTTGTCAAAAAGTTCTTTTCAATCGGAAATCGCGCGCAGGATCTCTTTTTTCACGGCGGCGATCACCGCGCCGAGAACGCAGGAATCTTTTAATTCGGAAAAGACTACGTTCAGACTTTTGTCATGCCTGCGGGCGGCTTCGGTCAGCGTATCTTTGTATTCGCCGTCGAAAGCCGAAACAGCCCCGTTTACGATCACGCAGCCGATATCGAAAATTTCGGCGACTGCCCCCACCGCATCTCCGGCGACGGCGGCGGATCTCAAAAATTCGTTCCTGACGTTTTGCGAAGTGAAATAGAGGACCTTCAATTCGTTGATCGTGAATGCCCTGCCCTCTTTTTCGGACAGCCGCTCCGCGACGGAGGTGAACGACGCCGCAGAATCGAGCACCGTCTTCTCGCCGTCGAACAGCACGGGCATCATGCCGAGTTCGCCCGCGAATCCGTGATCCCCTTCATAAATCTTTTCGTTGAGATAAAACGCGCCGCCGACGCCCGCGTCTATATGAAGCAATATAAAATTGCGGCGCTGTTCTCC
>ERZ1106932.130-NODE-130-length-28594-cov-7.649322_pt1 | contig 28594 bp, 20 predicted proteins | sample MGYA00403665_ERZ1106932 | MGnify/ENA primary metagenome ERZ1106932 (study PRJEB35170, sample SAMEA104062448) | human gut metagenome | biome: human gut; feature: human-associated habitat; material: faeces | place: Denmark | collected 2012-08-24 ... | reverse complement strand
GGTGCTTTGCCTGTTATTGAGAAAAATGGGTTGAGAGATTGCCAGTATCGTGCAGCGGAACATGGAAGGCGCCGCGTTCGTTCAAGGAGGGCAAGGCGGGGGAATTCACGTTTATCTTTGAGGGCAATGTGCCCGAAGGCATGCACGATACTTTCAATTTACTCACGCATAAGGCGGTCATAACCGAAAAAAAGGCGGGGTGCGGCTGTAAAGGCAGTTTGGCGGCTGAAACGGGGGTGCTTTCCGCCGCTGTCGGCGCCGCCGCGTTGGGTTTAATCGTAAAAAAGAAAAAGGAGGAAATAAAATGATAAAAAAGATCATAGCCGTAATTTTGGCGGCGGGTTTCATGCTTACGCTCGGCGCCTGCGGGGGCGGCAAAAAGAAAAACGAGATCATTCCGGGCTACAGCTCTTCGTTGGACTATCCCGAAAACGGCCGCGCGGACGCCTCGTCCGACAGCTGGCTGCAGATCGACGACATAGACGAAGAGGTGGAAATAACCTGGTTCATAGACAGCACGCGCATATCGATAATACCGTATCTCACCAAGCTCGTCAGCGAAAAATTCAATATTTCCATCAATTGGCGCCTGGCGACTTCGGACGACGGCATGGAGCTTTCCTCCATGATCGCGGGGAATAAACTGCCCGATATAATCACCATTTCCGATTATACCACCCGCGTGCAGCTGGCCGAACGGGAACACGCGTATCCCTTGCAGGTGCTTGCGCAGCTGTACGCACCCAGTATGCTCGGCCGAATTCCCGAAGATATGGCGGAGTATTACGCGGCGTCCAACGGTTATATGTACGGCTGGCCGAACAATTACTGTTCCGACGAGGAACTGGAAATGATGGAGGAAACGGGCCGCTCCATGATGGCGGCGGGCGCCGTGATCGTGCGCGAGGATTATCTCGAAGAATATTTAAAAGCCTTTCCCGAAAAGGAAAACGGCGCGATGAAACCTTCGGAATTTATAGAGATGTGCAAATGGGTGCAGGACCGTTTTTCGCTGCCGGCCGATAATCCGACGGTCTGCCTCGAACCGAAAAACGGAGACAGCGTGGACGGCACGCGCGCGATCACCACGCTGAACGAGATGTTCTGCGTGGCGCCCGAAAACGAGGACGGCACGTTCGCCTATAAGCAGGCGAGCGAGAATTATAAGGAAGTTTTGCTTTTCCTGAACGAAATGTACCGCGAAAAACTGATAACGAGCGGCAATTTGACGGCGAATTTTTCCACGGTGCAGGGATATATACAGCAGGGCCTGCCCTATGCCATTATCGGCTATCCGCAGGATTTCAACACCAACCTGCGTTCGCTTAAACAAAATAAAGGCATAGAATACGTGCCCATCGTGCTTACAAACTCCAAGGGAGAGGTGCCGCAGATCAAGACCACGGCGAGCCGCGGGCTGAGATATACCATGATCACCAAAAACTGCAAACGGGTGGACAGAGTGATAAAGCTGTTCGATTATCTCGTGAGCGAGGAAGGGCAGAGAACGCTTTATTTCGGCGAAGAAGGAACCGATTACGTCTGGGAGATAAAGCCCGGCGGAAAAAAGACGACAGAAGTCGTAGACCCCGTGTCGGGCGAAACCGTAACCAAGGAAATCACGTATAAATACGGGCAGATCAAGTGGACGGATTCCAGCTGGACGTCTTTGAAAAACCAGACCTTCGTCGCAGACGGCATCCGCATATACTCCATGCTGCAAAATCCGCTGTATCCCGTGCTTGCGGGCGCCGACGGACAGGGCATGGGGCTGAATTTGGAAAAGGAATACATCGCGTATAATCAAGAGGCATGTTACACGCCCTATACGTATTCGCAGATGCCTTTCCTGCTGACCTACGACATCGAGGACGAGGATTACGACGACATGCTCAATATCGAAACGGCGTTGAACGAACATTGGTCTACCGAGTCCAGCAAAGTCATAATCGCCACCACGCCCGCACTGGCGCTGAAAAAGTATGAAGAGGCGCTCGCCACTGCGGAAAAGATAGGTTATAAGGAAATGACGGCGTTCAAGGACAAATATTACCAGCAGAATAAAAAGAAAATGGGGATAACGTACGGTTACCCGAAAAACGACCCCGCGTCGTCCTACCATTCGCTGCGGGTAACTTCGCTGTTCGGCGACAGGCGGTATAATCTGGAAATTCCGTCGCAGCTTCTGTGACGAAAATTTTAGAGGAGGGAAAAATGAAAACGAAAAATTTACTTACGGTCGTGCTCGCGGCGGCTGCCGCGCTCATGATCGGCTTGGGGCTGGCCTTCGCTTTGCCGGCCGCAAAGGCTGAGGCCGCGCTTTCCGTAGTGCCGCCGGCCGGCAGCGTTTACGAATCGCAGACGAGCAATTCCCGCGCGTATGCCGACGAGGCGGCGCTCAATCTGTTCGGCCCGGACGGCGGATCGGCAAAGTTTACTTTCGGCAGTATGTCGGCTGCGGGCAAAGCTGTAAAAATCGGCTTTCAGGGACTCTGGGCGGATTGCGGCGTTACGGTGAAAGTTTCGCTGAACGCGGGCGATGCGGTTTTTGCGCCGAAGGGGGAAGAAGAATATTTCCTCGAAACCGACGGAACGGCCGCGGCCCGCATGCAGGGCGGAAAGATCGTAATCGAGGGCGGAAAAAATACCTACGCCGGATTTTACGGCAGCGCGGTCATTCCTGCGTCTGTATTCGGCGGGGTATCGGAAATCGACGGGATAACGCTCGCCTTTGACGACGGCGCGGCGGTCAACGTAAACGTTTTCAAGATCGCGCTCGGCAGTCTGAACGACGGCGCGTTCGTTGAAGAGAGCGTGCTCTTTACGCCCGCAGAGAAAGACGGCTATAGCGTGCAGAAACTATCTTCCGCGATTTTGCAGGCGGGGCAGTTTCATATTTATGAAAGCGCTTCCGCGGGATACGGAAATACAAAAAACTACGTAACCTTTCCCGAAGCCGCGCTCACGGAAGAGGGATATATCGATACTTCCGTGTATAAGGGCGTGATCGTTTCCGTCGATCTGCGCGGCACGCAGACGAGCGGATACTTTTACGACGCAATGAGCGTTTTCCTGTCCGATTCGCCTACGACGGAAAAGACCTCGGCGGCAAAGCTCTGTCATATCGACCGCGATGCCGTGCAGCCTGCATATAAACATGACAAAAACTGCGCCGTCGCCATGAATTATTATGGGGACGTATATATGTCCTTTGCAGACTGCGGTATAGAAGAGGGGGCGCTCATCATGCCGTATATAGCGTTCAACAGCGGCCATAAGGGACTTGCGGGAAAGAGCTATTATATGTCCTATCGGCTGGTTTCGCAGCCGATAGACGAACTTTACACGGCGCAGGCGGATTTGGAACGCGGAACTGTTTCGTTCAGCAAACTGCGCTATGCGGCGGGCGAGGAAATCACCTTTACCTTGCAGCCGCAAGAAGGGTATATCGTGCAGAAAGCGTACGCGAACGGGGAAGAGTGCGCGGCGCAGAACGGCGTATACGCCTATGCCGGCGGCGATCTTACGGTTACCGCCGAGATAGTTCCCGAACGCTATTCGGTGGAACTGTACGACGAAGAGGGACGGCTGCTCACGGGGGAGGAATACGAACTGACTTACGACGTTACCGAAAGCCTTTCGCTTCCCGATCTGCCCGATACTTCGGAAAAGGTCTTTCTCGGCTGGTTTGACGGTACGGGGAAGGACGCCGTACAGGTGGGAGAGATCGCCGTCGGCACGACGGGCGATCTGAAACTGTATGCGAGATTTACCGACGAAAACGTCGTGAAAATTTCCGTGGAAACGGGCGAGGGCGGCAAGGCGGAGGTCAACCGTATTTCCGCCGTCGCAGGTACGGAGATAATTTTCAGCGTAAGCGCGGATTACGGCTATAAGATCGCGGCGGCAACGCTCAACGGAAAGGATATTCTGCCGCAGATCGAGGGTGGGAGATATACTGTTCAGGCGGGAGAAACCGACCTGCATTTCGCCGCCCGCTTCGAGAAGATAAGCGTATACACCTATCGAGGCGGAGACGCGTTCTTCGCGTACGACAGCTTCAGCGATACGCAAGGGTTCATGGGCGCGGTATTCGCGCAGTTCGACGCGGTAAATATCCGCAGCCGCGGGAAGAGCGAAAACGCCGCGGTATACGGCGGCATTGCCGCGGACACGGGCGAAGTCAACATTTCCGAGGACGGCGTGATCGCCGTGCGGTATAACCAGCTCGTTAAGGGCGCGGACCTCGGCCTGCGCATACAACTGAAAAAGGGCCAAACGCTTTACTCCGTAAAAGAGGGAGCGTCTTATATCGCGGAACATAACGACGGCAGGGAAGAAACGCTGCAAGTGAAAGACGGAATGTTTTTTACGGAGCCGTCCGAAGACGAAGCTTTTTGCGGCACGCTGTATATCCCCGTATCCGCTTTCGGCGGTGCAGGGAGTTTCGATAAGATCGTCATATCTTCGAAACTGACATCATACGTGCGGCACAATATAGGCGAGATCTGCGCGGTCGGCGCTGAAACGGTAAAGATATGGGACAATTCGCGTCCGTATGAAAAATATGTTTCCGACGATTCCGCCGCCGACCTTTTCGAAGTATCTGCAATGCAGGCGGGAGAGGTCAGCATAAAGGAAGTTTCCAAGGGCGTTTCCACCACATGGGGATATGAACAATACGGTTTCGACCTTCCCGCGGAACTCGTCGGTCAAAACGGCACGGTGGATCTCAAAACATCAGGCGTCAAAGGCATGCTCATCACCGTCCGCAACGATTCGCCGGCCTATCTCAATTATCAGATCGGCATAATCGACGCGAAATATGCCGATGCAGAAGGACAGAAGAGCAATGCCGTGGCGGGATACCGCTGGATTACGGCGAGTTCCACCAAAACCGTATACTGCTGGTCGGACGGCCGCATGAAGGAGGGCGGCGCGACGATTATTCCCTCCGGTTTCGACGGCAAAATTTACGTTCCCTTTTCCGACGCGGCTTTTATCAAGGGAAACGGCGTTTCGCAGGACGATCCCTTCCCCACAGAAATTCTGCCGTATATTTACGGAGGACTGATCACAAGCGAAAGCGGGGCTTCCGTGGTGATAGAGAGCATAGAATTTGTGGTCGACGATTCGGCTTATATTCCGTATAACGTGGGCATTTTCGAATCGAACGGCGGCACCGTAACGAGCGACCTCGACAGCGTAGGCGCGGGCACTTCGGTTACGATCACCGCCGTCCCCGACGACGGTTACCGGATCGGAAAGGCCGAACTTTATATAGGGGAGGAGGACGCGCGGCCGATCGTTTTCGACGCGGAGGGCAAGTATACCTTTGTGGTGACGGACGTCGTCATAATAGACGTTTCGTTTGAAGAAATATCGTATGCAATCCGTTATGTCCTTCCCGAGGGCGCTTCGCATGAAAACGCCGCGGAGTATACCGTGCTGCAATCGGTTACGCTTTCCGATCCCGTTCTGGAAGGATACGTGTTCGAAGGCTGGTATCTGACGGAAGATTTTTCGGGCGAAGCGGTAACGCAAATCCCGAAAGGTTCCTTCGGCGACGTTACCTTGTATGCGAAATTCGCTAAGGAGGGCGGCTGTAAGGGCGGATGCGCATCTTCGGCAGAAACCACGGGAACGTTTGTCCTGTGCGGTGTTTTCGCGGCGGCGGCGCTCGCCGCGGTATTCCTGAAAAAAGGAAAGAACGAGCGGTAAAATGAAAGCTGTTTTCATCGATATCGGCAGCACGTATATAAAATATCGGTTCAATCGGGGGAATATTGAAAAAATTCCCTTTCCGATGTGCCGCGCGCGGCAGCCGTTTTTCGAGGCGGACGCGGAAGAGATTTCGGCGGCGGTGCAGGGCATATTAAATAAATTTCCGTTTGCGGACGCCGCGTTTTTTTCGGTGCAGATGCACGGATACGTGCTGCGGAAAAAAAACGGAAAACTTCTGCCCTACGTATCCTGGCGCGACAGGCGGGCCGAAGGCGTTTCGTTTTCCGACGCGGCGCCGCCGCCGAGGAGCGGCACTTCGCTGAAAGCGAATTCCCCGCGCGTTTCCGTTTTATACCGCGTTTTTACGGGGGAGCTGCGCGCGGAGGAACTGGACGAGATATTTACGCTCGGTTCGTTTATCGTTTGGCGGCTGACGGGGCTGAACGCCACGCATATCACCGACGCCGCCCCTCTCGGTATGTACGACCTCGAGGGCGGCAGTCATCCCGTTTTCGGATTAAAACTGCCGCAGACTGCGGAAACGGTGCGTTGTTTCGGTAAATATAAAAACATAAGGATATACGCGCCCGTCGGGGACGTGCAGGCGGCGATTTATTCTCTGCCCGCCGATCTCAGGGAGAACAGCGCCGTCCTGAACCTCGGTACGGCGGCGCAGATCTGCGTGGTCGGCGGCGGCTATATCGAGTTCGGCAAGGCGCTGTATGAATGCCGTCCCTTTTTTCAGGGACAATATCTCTATACGGCGACGGGCCTGAACGGCGGGGATTGGATCGGCAGAAACGCTTTCCGCGCGGAAGCCGTCCGAGAAACGGCGGAAAATTATAGAGCCGCGCTCGGAACGCTGCCGCGGAAAGACGTGATTGCCGTCGTGGGCGGAGGCGTGGCGGAATATCACGGCGAATTTCTGCGGCAGACGTTGGAACGCCTGCAAAAACCATATATTTTCACAAAGGCTTCCGCTCTCGGCGGACTGCTGAAACTTACGGAGACGATACATGAATAAAAAAATAGGAATAATGGTAAACGAGATCGTATTTCCCAACCTTCCCGTCATCTTGAAGAATGCAGGGTACGATTTTATGCTGCTCGACTGCGAACACGGTCCTTTCGACTTTGCGGCAGCGGCGGCCTACGCGTCCGTTGCGAAACTCTGCGGACTGAAAATGATCGTGCGGATCGCGCAATGTCTGCGCAAGGATATTACGCGGTATATGGATATGGGCGCGGACGGGGTGTTGCTGGCAATGACCTCCGACGCGGCGCAGATCGAAGAAGTGGTGCGGTACGCAAAATACGCCCCTGTCGGCAAACGGGGCATTTCCACCATGCGGGCGCACACCATGTACGCGCCGCCCGCGCTTGCGGGATACATGCGCGAGGCGAACGAAAAAACTTTCGTTTACGCGCAGATAGAAACGGCGGAGGGAGTGAAAAACGCGCGCGACATAGCCTCGGTGCGGGGGGTGGACGGACTGCTGTTCGGCCCGAACGATTATGCCTGCGATATCGCTGCGGCGGGCGACGGCGCCGCGGTATGCAAAGCGATAGTTTCCGTTGCGGAAAGCGCTGCGGCGGCAGGCAAAGAAAGCGGACTTATCAGCGGCGTGCCCGAATTTGTAAAAACGGCCGCTGCTGCGGGAATGTCCGTGTTTTCGCTCGCGAGCGAACTCGGCCTGCTTTCCGCAGCCGTAAAGGAAAACGTAAGGTCGGCGGGGGAATTGTTATGAATCGGCTTGTAAAAGTATATACCAGCACCCTTAGCTGCGAAGCGATATTCCGCATACTCGGCAACGGAGATTACATCATTATCTCGCAATGCGGCGGCGGAAAAGAACCGGATATCGATAACCGCATATACCTGTTCAGAAGTCGGGATAAAGGGCAGACATGGAGCGAGCCCGTGCGCCTTTACGAGGACGGCAACGCCGTATATCAGACGGAAGTGAGCGTTCTCAACGGAAAAATTTACGTCTTTGTAACCACGCATAACGGAAAATTTCTGAACAACCGCAATTTTCTGCTCGTAAGCGACGATTTCGGCTATACCTGGCAGGAACGGGAACTGCCGCTCTCCTTTCAGGGGTTGGTCTTTATACGCGGCATGATTCGATGTTCTTCGGGCCGTATCGTCTGGCCGTATCAGTTTTACCCGCTGGATAAAGCGGAGGAGGCCCGCCTGATTTCGGAGGGCAAACATATTTGGGAAAGTTCGGTAACTTTTACGGAGTGCGGCGTCATGATCGGCGGGGAGGGGGAAAAACTCCGCCTTGGCGGAAAAGTCCGCATCCCGCACGGATTATGCAACGCCAAGATATGGCAGTGGCCCGAACCGAGCGTGGTGGAACTTTCGGATAACGCCCTCTCCATGATGCTGCGCGTGAACGGAACGAATTATCTCTACCAAGCGGTGTCCGCTGACGGCGGCGAAAGCTGGTCTCAGCCCGTTCGGACGGACATATACAATCCCGGCAACAAACCGAAACTGATCAGAATGAATAACAAAGATATTTGTCTGATCAATACGCCCAACAAGGGCAAATTTCTGACGGACCGCCATCCGCTCTGCCTGTGGCTGAGCAACGACGACATGAAGAGCTGGTACTACAAAGCGGAGATCGACGATTCCGCGCCCTGCCTTTCCTATCCCGACGGGATAGCCGTAGGCGACAGTATTTTGTTTTCGTATGAAAAGAACAGAAAGGAAATATGGTTTGCCGAACACACCGTCGAACGGAGGCGCGTATGATAGAATTTAAAAATAATTTTTTATTTCTGCATACGCCCGAAACCACCATGGCGGTGGATTTGCGCGCGGAAAACGCTATACTGGCCTATTACGGCCCCCGCATACCGAGCGAAGACGGCGTTTTTATCCGTCTGAAATATGATCCCGATGATTGGAGGCACCGCAGTTTCTTTCCCTTTATGCTTTCGGGAAACGGGAGGGGAGAATTCAAAAGAGGCGCTGTGCTGATCAGAAATACCGACGGAAGTTTTTCTTCCGATTTCCGCGTAAAGAACGCGGAATTATGCGCCTGCCCGCGTTTCAGCGACATGCCTTCGGCACATTCGCTCGCGCAGACGGTAAAGATTACGTATGCCGATATCGGCGGCGCGGAGATAGAACAATATCTGAGCGTATGCGACGACTGCGACGTCATCGTCAGCCAAATAAAACTCGTGAACGAGGGGAAAGCGCCGATCTTCGTGCACCGACTGGCGAGCCTTCAACTCGATCTTTACGGAAGGGGATACACGATCGTCAGTTACGCGGGGCAATGGGCGGCGGAACGGCAGGCGGAAACGCTTACGCTGAACGCGGGGACATTCGTCAACGCGTCGGCGGAGGGCGCTTCCTCCGCGCGATTCAATCCCGCCATCGCGTTGAATTCCCCGAACGGCGAAGACTGGTACGGGTTCAATCTGTTATGGTCGGGCGATCATAAAACGTCGGTGGAATGTCAGGAAAATAACACCACGCGCGTATTGACGGGTCTGAACGACGAAAATTTTTGCGTTGAAGTAAAGCCTTACGGAAGTTTTGTCTGTCCGCAGGCGTGTTTCGTATATGCAAAAGAGTTTTACGGAATTACGGAAAACATGCATGCATTTGTAAAAAAACACATCGTCCGTAAAAGTTTCGGCGTGCGGGAACGCGAAATCCTGATCAATTCCTGGGAAAGTTTTTATTTCGATTACGATCAGGAAAAATTGCTTGCGCTGGCAAAAAAGGCCGCATCACTCGGACTGGAAATGTTCGTTGTGGACGACGGCTGGTTTCTTGGCCGAAACGACGATAAGGGCGGGCTGGGCGACTGGATCGCCGATCCGGGGAAATTTCCCGACGGAATAGGCTCGTTCGCGGAAAAAGTCCGTGCCCTCGGATTGAAATTCGGCATCTGGATCGAACCGGAAATGGTCAGCGAAAATTCCGAACTGTTCCGCGCGCACCCCGAATGGGCGATGCGGGTTCCGCTACGCCCGCCCGTCCGCATGCGCCGTCAGCTGATGCTGGACCTTGCCCGCGAAGAAGTCGTAAACGACCGCCTCGAAGCGCTCCGCGCATTGTTTGCGGAGTGCCGTCCGAATTACGTTAAGTGGGATTTTAACCGTTTTGCGACAGACGTGCCTATGAAAAACGCGCAAAGTATCGGCGGATACGATTACCTGTATCAAAAGGGCCTGTATAAACTGCTGTCGGAATTACAGGCGGAATTTCCCGACACGCTGTTTGAATCCTGTGCGAGCGGCGGCGCGCGTTTCGATCTGGGAATGCTTTGTTACAGCGAACAGATATGGACTTCCGACAATACCGACGCGCGGGACCGTTTGAAAATTCAGGCGGGCACGGCGGAATTTTATCCTCAATCCGTAATGGCCTGCCACGTTTCGGCCTCGCCGAATCACCAGACGGGCAACAAAACTTCTTTGGAAGACCGTTTTAACATCGCATGCGGCGGGATATCCGGATACGAACTGAATTTGCTTTCGCTTTCGGCGGAAGAATGCGCGGCGATAGCGGAGCAGATTTCGTTTTATAAAGAATACAGAAACTTGCTGCAATTCGGAAAATATTATCCCATAGAAGAACGGCAGGAGCATATCGCGGGGTGGTGCATCGTCAGCGAGGACAAAAAACGAGCGGTGGCGATGCTCGCCGTTACGGAAAAGAAATCGAGATACACCGCGCCTTACCGATATCGATTGAAAGGACTGAGAGAAGATTATGTTTACAGGGTTTCGGCGCGGAGGCAAAATAACTGTGCGGAATTTGTTCCTTTCTGCGCGTCCGGAGCGTTGCTGAATAACGGAAAGATCATGCTCGGCGATTTTTTTGCCGTATCGGACCGATCGGAAAATTCAAATTCCGTCGCGTCGCGGATCTTCGTATTGGAAAGACAGATCTGAAACGGCGCGATATTTCCGCCGTTGCACGAGCGCGCCTGAAAATGAAATTCGGCGCATGCGTTTTATCGCCGACAATCAATAAATCTTACGGGAAAACAAGCCCGCGGCTTAACCGGCCGCGGGCTTGTTTTTTCGGTTTTTCAAGACCTGAAAGCATAGTTTTTAAAAAATTCTAAACAATAAAGGAAAACAAGCGGATTTGTTTAGAAAGTGGTGAAGTTTGTTTAGTCGATGGGGTATTTACACTCCAAAGAGGGCGATGTATAATTTTAATTGCAAATAAAAAACGGAGAAAAGCAAGATGATTTTAAAAAAATACGAAAAGAATCCGATCTTACAGAAGAACGACGCCAACGAATGGGAAAGCCTGTGCGTGCTGAACCCGGCGGTGATATATGACGACGACAAAAAGTTTAAAATGCTTTACCGCGCGGCAGGGCAGGACGAAACGCATTATATCTATCTCGGGCTGGCGGAATCGGAGGACGGGTTCCATTTTAAAAGAATGAGCGATCGACCCGTCGTTTCGCCTACGCCCGATAATTACGATTCGGGCTGTATAGAAGATCCCTGTTTTTTGTTATACAACGTAGGGGATACACCCGTATACTTTTTAAAAATACGCGAGAAATAATTTGCATCTTCAAATCCTACGCGTTTTGCCGTTTCCGTAACGTCGTGTTCCATTAAAAGCTCTTTGCTTTGTTCGATTCTTATATGGTTGACGTAGGCGATAATGCCCATATTATGCTCTTTTTTAAAGCGCGCGAAAAGCGTCGGTCGGCTGTAATGAAATTTACGGCAAAGATCATCCACCGTGATTTGTTCGGCAAAGTGTGTTCCGATGTACCGTTCCAGAGATTCAAAATTTTGTTTTGCCACTAAGTCGATGTCTTTATTTAACACGGTGTACTCCGCCAGCCATTTTAAAATTTTTGATGCGGAATGCAGCATTTCCAGTGAAGGAGATGCGAGCTTGTCGAGCAGGGAAAGTTCGTATTCGGTCGGTTTATTGAGCCGAATGAATTTTTCTCGGTCAATCAGAATTTGTCCGAGTAAAAAATACCCGATGTGCCTGCCGTACATATTTACGGGCTGCAGCGCTTCCACAAGGTGGTAGTGGCATTCGTATATATAAATATCGTCAGAACGCGATGCGATTTTCATGGCATTTTTATCGCAGGCTTTGCATTTGAGATAAAAATCTCTGTTTTGTTGTTTATAGCTGCACAGTTCACAGCTTTTGGCGGGAACGCCGAGAACAGGCATGTCGTAATTTTCTATAAAAGAAACCTTTAATCCCGTCATTTTATGGAATTCTTTTAACATTTCGTACAGTTTGATTTCGTCTATTAACAGTTCCATACAGTTATTATACAATAAAAACAGTTTGCGGGCAATAGAAAATTGAAAAAACAAGCATAATTAATCGTGATAATATATTTTTGTGCTAATAATTCATAGAATTGTGTATTTACTTCAAACTAATTGTTTGATAGAATAGATTTGAAAATCGGAAGAAACGGAAAATATCAACGCAAATTTAGATTCCGAGGAGCGACGGAGGTTTATGGAACAGATTACGGTAGCTATTTTGGGGTTAGGCCCGCGGGGATATCATACGTACGCACAATACCAGAAAATACACCCCGAGACTATGTGCGTTGTAGCAATCGCCGATATCGATAGAAAAAAGATAGAGTCGGCAAAGGCTGATCTGGGAATAGACGAAAGCCGTTGTTATAGCAGCGCGGAGGCATTGCTTGCGGAAGATAAAATGGCGGATGTGCTTATCGTAGCTACGCAAGATCATCAGCATATCGCGCACGCAATGGCAGGGCTGAAAAAAGGTTACGACCTTATTTTGGAAAAGCCTATAGCCACTACGTATAAAGACTGCTTGCAAATCCGCGAAGAAGCAAAAAGGCTGAAACGACGCGTCGCCGTCTGTCACGTTTTGCGATATACCGCTTTTTACAGGACGATAAAACAAGTATTGGAATCCGGAAAAGTAGGGGAAATCGTAAATATCGACGCGGTGGAAAACGTGGGCTATTGGCATCAGGCGCACTCGTTTGTGCGGGGAAACTGGAACGACAGCGAAAAATCAAGCCCGATGATTCTGGCAAAATGTTGTCACGATCTGGATATCCTGAATTTTCTCATCGGAAAGAAATGCGAAAAGGTAAGTTCGTACGGCGGATTGAAATTTTTCAATAAGGCAAACCGTCCGGAAGGCGCGGCGAAATATTGTTTGCAATGCAAATATGCCGACAGTTGCCCGTACAGCGCAAAAAGGATCTATCTCGCGCCCGACGCGGAAGAAAACAGAAAATGGTTTTGCTATGTCGTCGCGCCGGAGGGCGACAGAAAGGACTTAGAAAACGCGTTGAAAACGGGGAATTACGGCAGGTGCGTGTTCGATTCGGATAACAACGTGGTCGATCATCAAGTCGTTGCGATGGAATACGAAAATAACGTAACCGCTACGTTGACGATGTCGGCTTTTTCGGCGGATATTTACCGCTCTATCAGGATTATGTGTACGCGGGGTGAAATCGAAGGCAGCCAGCATACGAATATAATTCGCGTAACGCCTTTTGGAGAAGAACCGCAATATTACGATATCAACCGGCTGGCGGCCGATCTTTCGGGACACGGCGGCGGGGATAATCAAATGATGACGGACTTTTTCGCACAGATCAAAAGCGGATGCGGAAATGTTTCTTCTTCGATAGAAAACTCCGTGGAAAGTCACGCGATGGCGTTTGCAGCGGAAGAATCGCGCGTTCGCGGCGGAGAAAAAATTGAGATCGAATGTTTTGAAAAAGAAAACATATAAAGGAGGATTAAGATGAAACAGTTTTGGAAAGGTCTGATATGTGCGGTACTTTGTTTCGGAATTGTGTTTTCCGCGGCAGCCTGCAATAAGGCGGGGGACCCGAACGAAGGAGAACAGCAAGTCATTCAAGTTGTGCCGGAGATATTCAGACAGGAGGCCGATTATAGCGACCGTAACGGCGTGAAACGGGAATGGAACAAAGTAAGTTCTTATTTTTGCAACTATGGTCCGTTTCAGGAAACGATGCTGGACTACGACGTGGCGATTATCGGACGCGACGCGATGACTGCGGAGGATATGCAGAAATTTGAAGAGGCGGGCGTTTGGACCATCGCTTATATCACGTTGGGCGAGGATTATTCGTTGAATGTCGGCGACGGACTCGGGCCGGGAGGATATGCGTCTTATTATCTTTACGACAGTACGGATAAACCCATTCCCAACGGCGATTGGGGGTCGTATTATGTAGATCCCGGTCATCCCGCTTGGCAGGAAATCGTTTTGAACGAGGTGCAGCGGTTAGTCGACGCCGGTAATGACGGTATATTTATGGATACGGTGGATTCGGTAGACCGCTTTCCCGAAACTTTTAACGCCATGTGCAATTTGATCCTGCGCATTAGGGAAGAATTCCCCGACATCAAAATGGTGTTAAACAGAGGTTTTACGGTAGTTCCTACCTTGTATGAAACGCTCGACGGAGTCATGTTCGAACTTTTCAGCACGTATTACAATCTTACGACTTTCAAATACGACGTGCTTGACGAAAAATCGGTGCAGTTCATGTATAACCGTTCGGCGGGGGTATCCATTCTTAACGCGGTAAGGCAGAAAAAATATTTCCCCGTGTTCGGTCTGGAATACTATCCGAGAGACGGTTTTGAATCGGATAAACAGAAAATTTACGATATCGACTGGGAATTCGACTTTATTCCCTATTTGTCCATGGAGGGGCGCGAGCTCGGCGGAGAACTTGCCGATTACAATCTGCGCCCGAAGAGCGAACGCGGCAGACGCGCGCTGTCTCTCCGCGACGAAGTAGAGGGACTGGAACAGAATGGAGATATCAGCGACAAAAACCTCATCTATACGGGAAACGGAGGTTCTGTCAAAGTCGATTCGTCTTTCTCCGGTTACGGTAAAGAACCGCTGAACGACGGTTATATCGCCAATGCGGAAAATTTTGAATTGATCGGATTCCAGTTCTCCAACTGGGCGAGTGCGGAATCGGAAGAAGATCACTGGGTGGAAATGACCATCAAAAACGCAACGCAGGCGAAAAAGCTCGTGATCGACTGGGCGTTTGATAACGGAAGCGTGTATTCTTCGAGAAGAGTTCGCGTGGAGGCGTTCATCGGCGGCGAATGGGTGGAAGTCGGCAAGTTGGAAGACATACCCAACGAAACCGTACGCAGTGAGATTACGTTGAATGTTCCTTCCGCAACCACGCAGTACCGCTTGGTACAGCCGCAGGGATACGGTCCCGCTTCAAGAAGAAATCTCTTGTGGATCAGCGAATTGAGTTTGTATGCCGAATAAAAATATGCGCGGGGCGTAAAGCCCCGCATAAGAACAGGGAGTTATCGCATATGAAATTTTGGAACAAAGTAAGAACGGCGGTTACGGGGGTTATCGCAGCGGCGATCGTATTGTCGGCGGCGGGTTGTACGCCTGCTCCGCTTTACGAAGATTACGTATACGTCGAACCCGGCGACCTGCCGGCTAAGGAGGAAGGTGTAGATTATTCGGCTTTAAAACCGTTTGAAGAAACGGTTACGGTGCGCGTACTCGGTACGGACTACGACCCGATCGGCAGCATTCCGCCCACGTATAACGGTGCGCCATCGGGACCTGCGAACAACGCTTTTAACGATGCGGCGTTGAAGTATCTCAACATTAAACTTCAATATGTGTCTATCGTCAGCGGCGAAAATTACGAAACGCGGCTGAACGCCTTGATTGCGGCTAACGAAGTGCCCGATATTTTCATAACATCGAATCCGACTACGTTTGAAAATTTAAGACGCACGGGATTGATCGCCGATATAGCGCCTACGTTCTGGTATCTTAATGAGCAGATGCAGAATTTTTACCTTGACGAGCTATATAATGTCGGGTTGAAAAGCTGTATGCAGGAAGGCAAGCTGTATGCGTTTCCGAATATCGACAACCCCAACGAGGTTGCGCAAAAGCTTTATATCAGAAAAGATTGGCTGGAGATTGTGGGGAAAGAAGTACCTGAAACGTATGAAGAGTTAATCGAGGTTGCAAAGGCATTCCGTGACAACGCTTCCGCAATCGCCGCAAAGGCGCAGGGGCTTTCGGCAAAGGACATTATTCCTATCGGTATAACAAAAGAGATTGCCGTCAAGGGCAATAACACCGCGCAGGGATTTTTCAATATTTTCGGCGCACAGCCTAATGCATATTTCGAAAAGGACGGAGAAATCATAGATTCGAATACCAGCGAGGAAATGAAAGCGGCGCTTGCCGAGCTGAACCGCCTGTATGAAGAAAAACTGCTGGCGCAGGAATTCTACACTTATACCGATGCGAAAGTAAGCAACGATATCATTGCGGGAAAAATCGGCATCGTTTCTGGTATGTGGCACGCGGCGTCTTATCCGTTGCAGAGTTCCGTAACCAACGATTATACGCCGGATGCGGAGTGGGTTTCCATCGAATTGCCGCCGAAAGGCGGCGTTGCCTCCGTGCCCGTAACCGATACGCTGCGGTTACAGAGTTATACAATGGTGTCCAGAGATTTTAAGCATCCCGAAGCGCTGGCAAAGCTGGTAAATCTTTTCTACGATATGTTTTACAGCAACGACGCACAGGAAAAATACGGTTCGCTTGCGACGCCCGAAGGCGGGTTCTTTTACAGCTGGGTACCGGCAAAAGTGTGGTATACGCCTTATTCCATGGATTCGTATAAGCGCGTAAACGCCGTGTTTGACGAACTCTACGATGCGGGATTCCGCATTTCCGAGGATAAACTGGCGGAAATGAACGAAAGTTCTTTCAACTGGAAAGCGTATTATGAAGAAGTCGCCGCGGGAGAATACGGGGAGATTTTCAATAAATTGTATATCCGCGAACGGGATAACGGTTTCAAATACGGATATCCGTATATGCAGGCAAAGCGTGCAGGCAAAACCAACCGTGAGATGAGTAAGCTGGAAAAAAGCGGGTTCGGCATTTACGAACAGGCGATCGATGAAAATGGCGGATACGCATATGTCGCGGAACTTTCCGAAGGGAAAAAAACCGTGAAAAGAGATGTGTTTTACGGTATCAAAACGCCAGCCATGCAGAATTACGGCGAATATCTCGATTCTTCCATGAAACAGTATTTCCTCGGCGTGATCACGGGAAAAAACAGCTTATCTGAATGGGATAAATTCGTTAAAAATTACAATAACAACGGCGGCGCGGAAGTTTTGCATCAAGTCAAACAGTGGTACGAGGCTTCGAGGTAATCAAAGTTGAAATCTAATATTAAAAGAGAGCTGGCTCTGCACAGTATGATGCTGCCGGGCATTGCGCTTCTGATCGTGTTTTCGGTATTCCCGATGCTCGGCATCTGGATGGCGTTTTCCAAATATCAGCCGGTATACGGTGAAGGATATTTTTCGGCGCTGTTCAAAGCGGATTATGTAGGATTTGCGTTTTTCCGTCAGATATTCAATCGCCCCGATTTCAGACAGGTTCTTTTCAATACCGTTTATATCAGTTTTGTAAAGATTACCATTTTGATCGTGTGCGGCATCATCTTTGCATTGCTTCTCAACGAAATCAATTTTATACGTCTGAAAAAAAGTATACAGGTTATCGTATTTATCCCGTATTTTCTCTCCTGGGTAATCCTTTCGTCGGTCATGGTGGAACTTTTAAGTCTGGACGGGCCGATCAACAATGCGATCGAACTGTTCGGGGGAGATCGCGTTGCCTTTCTTGCGGACAACACGTGGTTTCCCATCGTTTTGTTCGTTTCGGAATTGTGGAAAAATCTCGGCTACGAGGCGATCTATTTTCTTGCGGCGATTACGGCGGTGGATCTCGGCCTTTACGAGGCGGCGGGTATTGACGGCGCAAACCGTATACAGAAGTGTTTCCACGTGACGTTGCCGTGCATCAAACCCATCATCATTTTAATGGTGCTTTTGAATCTTGGCAACATTATGAACGCAGGGTTTGAACAGATTTTCAGTCTGTATAACGAAATGGTTTACGAATCGGGGGACATTCTCGATACGATGTCATATCGGATCGGGCTTGTGAACAGCAGTACGTACCAGTATTCGCTGGGTACGGCGATCGGCTTGTTCAAGTCGGTAATCAGTTGCCTGCTCTTCGGTATAGGATACTGGTTTGCGGCTAAAAAACTCGATTACAAGGTTTTATGATATGGAAAAAGCAATAAGAAATCCTTTGAATAAAATACAAACTTCCCGTTCCAGGAAAGTGTTTACGGTTTGTAATCTTGTTTTGCTTATCGGGTGGTGCGTGCTGTGCATTATGCCGTTCGTGCATCTTCTTGCCGTCAGTTTAAGTTCGCAAAACGCAGTCGCTGCAGGAATGGTCAGCTTTTTCCCCATCGACATTACGCTCAACAGCTATAAATATCTGTTGCAGCAAAAAGATTTTTTCGTGGCGTTCGGCTATTCGCTGATACGTGTGGTTGCGGGAACGTCTTTATCGCTTATTGTATCCATTCTGGCGGCATATCCGCTGACTTTTGCGGGAAAAGCGCTGCACGGACGGAGAGTGTATGTTATGATCATACTTGCCTGTATGTTTTTCAGCGGCGGTATGATTCCCACGTTTATCGTAGTTACGAAACTCGGCCTGTATAACAGTTTGTTTTCCTTGATTTTACCTACGGCTATGTCGCCGTTCAATCTCATTTTGCTGGTTAACTTTTTCCGCAATGTGCCGCGGGAAATGATCGAGGCGGCAAATATCGAAGGCGCAGGCGATTACAGGGTGCTTTTCAAAATAGTCGTGCCGGTTTCCATGCCGGTCATTGCTACCGTAGCTCTCTTGTGCATCGTGGGGCAATGGAATGCTTGGTTTGACGGATATCTTTACATGAGCAAAGAAAAATGGCCGTTGCAGACGTATATTTATCACATCATGGAAAACATGAAAAATTTCCAGCTCAACAAGGATAAACTTACGCCGGAAGAACTTGAACTTCTTGCAAAAAGCAACGATATGACGCTGCGTTCCGCGCAGATATTCATTGCAATGCTGCCCGTTTTATGCGTCTATCCGTTTGCGCAGAAATATTTTGTACAGGGTATATTGTTAGGCTCTGTCAAAGAGTAGAACGATTTATAAAAATTTCAGGAGGAAGAGATGAAAAAGAAAATTTTAGCTTTGTTGCTCGCTTTGGTTTTCGCGTTGGGCGCAGGAGCGTGCAACGACAATTCTAAGCCGAGCGGCCCTAAAGAAGAAGATATCGCCATCGACGTGCCGCCGGCGGAAGAAGTCATTCCGCTGCCCGATCCCGTCGACAGGCCGGAAATGCCCGAACTTCCGGAAAAAGATCCGTCAAAAGCGCCGTATATCGGCGCATACGGTTCGTCTACTGACGCTTATGCCGTGGAAGCCGTAGGCGACCCCCTTTCGGGTGTGCGGGTAAACTATCCTGCGGCAGGAAAGACGCTTACGTCATACAACTACATTTGGTTTGACGTTTACAATTATTCTTCCGAATATCCCTATATCCGTTTCGATTTTGAAGAGATCGTAGGGACGGAAAAAGTGGCGGTTTCGGCGCATTATACGGAAGGTTATAACGATGTGCCGCCCGTGGGCGTGCTGGTTGAATCGTTGATGGACGGCGCGATGAGTTTCGTTACAAACCTTTCGCACTTCAACACCATCGATAAAAATTATTCGGAAAACGACGAACGTCTTTCGGAAAAAACCGTCTGCCGCCTGTTCGTGTATCTGGATACCAATCTGTCGCAAGCTCCATCCGACCTTGCGGGGTCGCTTACGATCTCTTCCGTGCGGTTTTTGAAAGAAGGGGATGAGGATATCGCCGTCGATAATTCGCCGAAACTTGATCCCGCAGTAGCAGAAGGTTCGGGTTATACGCTTGCTGAAACCGGCGAAAGCGTTTTTAAGGCGGAATACACGCCTTCTGCGCTTACCGCCGACGCGTATGTAAAAGTCGGCGTGCAGCGGTTTACAGGCGCGTACGGCAGAATTAAAATGCAGTACAAAGCGGACGGTGTGGAAAAAATCACGGTCGCAAACGGAGGTACGCCCGTCAACGCGGTTAAAGAAGATAATACAACGGTTTTGCTGGACGGGTATAAACCCGTTGCGGAAGAAACGCTCGTGATCGATATCCGCGGCGCTTCTTCCTTAAAGGAACTGCGTTTCTATCTCGATTCCTATAAACAGGTCGGAGCGTCTTCGCAAAAAGTTTTTTTCGAGGTCGTCTCCCTGCAGCTGATCTATACGCCTTACGCTACGGAAGAATGGGATTCCACAAGTAAATTCCATTTGGAAAATCCCGCGCTCGGCGGAAAAGTAAAGGCAACGTACGATATGGACGTGGGCTATGATTATCTGCATGTTCCCGTGCAGCATTGGACTCCCGAATTTTCTCAGCTGGTGGTTAAGTTCAAAACGACGGGTACTACGGGAACGGGTGCCGAACGTTACGGACTCAGCGTCAATTCCAACAACGTTTTGCTGGAAGTGGCTTATAATAAAGTATCCGATCTTCCGTACGACGAAACGACGGGCGAATACACCATGAAAGTGGATCTTTCTTCACTGAGCAAACTTGCCACCCTAAATTTCTATTTCGACAGCATTTCCATTGAACCGTTCGGCGGGACGAGGACGGTGGAATTCACTTCCATCGAATTTGAAAAGGCCGCGCCTGAATTGAGCGTGGGACCGGTGAAAGCGTATAACGGATTCAACGTGACCAACAATACGGACGGCTCCGCGGATATTACGTGGGAATCCGGTAAGGAAGCGGCGTTTACCGGTGTGGAGATTAAAAACTGGAATCCCGAATATACGCAGTTCTCCATTACGGTGGAAAATACCGGGGACGGCGACGTGAAACTCGGCGTTTACCGTAACGACTGGCTTACGATGTGGATGGATCATACCGTGATTAAAGCGGGCGAAACGAAAACGTTTACCATGCCCGTCGTCAATACGGATCAGTTGAAAACTTTTGAAATGTTCCTGTTCTGGAATTATCCTGAAAATAATGCGGGCAGCGTAAAAGTTTCCGATATCAGGTTCTTAAAAGAAGTTGCCGTCGGAAGTATGTACGACGTGGGGAGCGCGGTCGGCAGCAGTAAGGAATACGATATAAAGACGGAAGGCGAAACACAGATCGTCAGCTGGGCGGACGGCAGATCGCAATATGCGAAAGTCGGCGTAAACGTAGGCGGATTTAGGGATTATAAATATCTTAAGTTCTCTTTTGCGTCGGAAAAACCCGTTACGGTGGGCATCTGGCGCCATGAAAATATGAACGATCCTACCGGCGTTATGTGGCTGACCCATACTTCTTATGCGGCGGGCGCAAACGACGTGTATGTTGCCATTCCTCAAGAGAGCGTTCTGGAAAATTTCATACTCTTCATCTACTTCGACTCGAATGCCGCACCTGTTTCGGCGGGTTCCGTTACCGTTACCGAAATTTCTTTCACGATGGAAAAACCGGCGGAAGAAACGCTCGGCATCGGAAAGTTCTATGACGTGGCGTCGTCTTTACAGCAGCCGAAAGAATTTGACGTCGCCGAAGCGGACGGCGTGCAGACTGTGAGTTGGCCGGACGGCAGATCGCAGTGGGCGAAAGCCGGCGTAGACGTCAGCGGTTACACCGCGCAGGGCAACGGCTGGCTGAAAATCGATTTCACGCTGGAAAGACAGACGAAAGTCGGCGTATTCTGCAACGGGGCGGCGTGGCTGACGCATACCGATTACCAGGCAGGCAGCCATACCGTTTACATTCAGGTTCCCGCGGAGGTACCTTCGCAGTTTTTACTGGAATTTTATTTTGACGCTGTTGAGGGCGTAAAGGCCGGATCGGTTTCCTTTACGAACGTAAGTTTCGTTGCGGAAAAGCCTGCGCAATAAAGGGAATAAAACGTCGGGCGAAACCGTCGCCCGACGTTTTGCATAGAGGTTTTTATGACTGAATCGAATAACGTAAAGACGGCAGATTTTTCTTTTCTCGATACCGCGGGAATGTTAAAGCTTATAAACGATGAAGATAAGCTTGTTGCTCTTGCGGTGGAAAAAGCGTTGCCCGACATCGCGCGTGCGGCGGATGCGGCGTATGAACGGTTGAAAAACGGCGGACGTATGTTTTATTTCGGATGCGGTACAAGCGGAAGGCTGGGGCTCATCGACGCGAGCGAAATCGCCTGTACGTATGGCGTCAAGGATAAAATCCTTGCCGTCGTGGCGGGCGGAAAGAAGGGGATTTCCGATGCCGCCGTAGGAAATGAAGACAGTTTTTCCAACGGCCGCCGCGCCGTGAAGAGGTGCGGATTAGGCGCAAACGACGTGGCGGTAGGACTCAGCGCCAGCGGACGCACGCCGTATGTGGCCGGCGCGTTGCAGGCGGCGAAAGAGGCGGGCGCGCTGACGGTCGGCATATGCAATAATCTGCAAAGCGAGATCTCGTCAAACGCCGACGTCGGCATCGAACTCGATACGGGTGCGGAAGTCATCGAGGGTTCTACGCGCATGAAAGCGGGTACGTCTCAGAAAATGGTGCTCAATATGTTGTCCACCGTCCTTATGACGCGGTTGGGAAAGGTATATAAAAATTATATGATCCATATGACGCCGTATAATGAAAAGCTGAAAGTGCGCGCCGCAAGGATAGTGGCTTCTTGCAGCGGGTGCGATGAAAAAGAAGCGGAAAAACTGCTTAAAGACGGAGATTATAAAATCTCTCTCGCTGTCGTGATGGCGAAAAACAAGTGCGGCAAAGCGGAAGCTGAGCAAATTTTAACGGCAAACGGCGGGAAGATAGAATGAACGGATATGTCATCGGAATAGACGGCGGCGGAACGAAAACCGAACTCGTCGCGTGGGACGAAAAGAAAAACGTTCTTTTCGAAAAAATCGTTTCCGGCAGTAACATTTACGGTTCAAACGAAAAAAGCGTTGAAAATACGCTTTCGGCATTGCTGCAAGAATGCGTTTCGTTTTTGCAAAAAGGCCCGTCCGTTATATGTATGGGGGCGGCGGGAATGATCGGCGGTGATGCGGAAAAATTTTTTAAAAACACGCTATCGTCGGCAGGAAATTGCCGAGACGTGTTGATTTTTCACGACGCAAAAATCTCGCTTACTGCAAATTTTCACGATAATGCGGGCGTTTCGCTGACGGCGGGAACGGGATCGATCTGCGTAGCGCAAAACTCCGCGGGAAATATGTTCCGCGTCGGCGGTTGGGGGCATTTGATGTCCGATGAGGGCAGTGCGTACAGCATCGCGGTAAACGCTTTGCGTGCCACAGCCTTGTCGTTCGACGGCAGGGGAGAATCTACCGCGCTTTTAAAAGCTTTTTTGACGGAAACGGGCTGTGAAGGTTTTGAACAGCTGGTTGCCGTTGTTTATGAAAATTATGCGAAAAAATCGGCGTTGGCGGGCCTTGCGGGCGTGGTTACGAAATGTGCGCGAAATGGAGATAAAATCGCGCTGAATGTTTTGGAAAAAGCTGCGGAAGAATTGTTTTCCCTTTGTGCCTCCGTCATTGAAAAAGGCGGGTTCGCGGGGCAAAAATTCGGTATTTGCTTTAACGGAGGCGTTTTAAAACACGATGATATCGTTAAAGCGAGTCTTGCGTTAAAACTTAGAAATTCATACGATTGCATCATATCTGAAAATACGGTAAAAGCCGTATACGGTGCGGCGGAGCTCGCATTAAAAAGTTATTTTACGAGGAAATTATCATGAATGCCACTCAAATCAAAAAAACGGCTATGCGGAGAAAAATCGAAAATATTCCTTTTTATCTTGATGAGAAAGCGGTGAAAGGACTGATCGAAAGGACTGCGGGCAAAGTGTATGCGTCGGCTTTTCAGATTGAACAAATGCCTTCCGAAAACGGATACGACGCATATGAATTATTTTGCAGGGAAGAAAAAATCGTTATAAAGGCTACTTCGGGCGTCGCCGCCGCAAGGGGGTATGACGAATATTTAAGAAAGGTGTGCGGTTATACCATCGGATTTATCAATACCACGGGGAAACTTCCCGATCTGCCGCCGCAATTTGACGGCGTAATGAAAAACGAAAGCGTTTTTCATTACAGATATCTATTTAATTTCTGTACTTTTGCTTATTCGTATGCGTTTACCGGTTGGGACGAATGGGAACAGATACTCGACCGCGTCCTGCTTTCGGGTTACAATCTGGTGCTTAATCCGATCGGACATGAAACGGTATGGAAAAAACTGCTTGAAAAATACGGATATACCAAGGAAGAGGTGGAAAGGTTTTTAGTCAACCCCGCGTTTTTGCCGTTTTTGTGGATGATGAATATGAGCGATTACGAGGGCAAGTATCCCGATTGGTGGTTCGAAAGCCGCGCGGAGCTTTCGCGGAAGTTCAATGCAAGGCTGGAATCTTTCGGAGCAGGCGTAATGCTTCCGGGATATTGCGGAATGGTTCCCGACGATTTTAAGCAACATTTTCCGCTTTCAAAACCGCTTGATCAGGGATTTTGGAACGGTTATCCGCGTCCGTCGTATATCCTTCCCGACGACGTCATGTTCAGCGAAATGGCGGATTCTTTCTACGAAATTCAGAAAGAAACCGTGAACGGGCAGAACGCGCATTATTATTCCGTAGATCCTTTTCACGAGGGCGGCCTCAGCGACGGCATCGATTTGGGAGCGTTTTCTGAAAAGATCATGGAAAAGATGCTGCAGCACGATGAAAAAGCGGTTTGGTTTTTCCAGGGTTGGCAGCAAAATCCGAAACGCGAAATGCTAAAAGCGCTTGATAAAGGGCATGTTTTGGTAGGTAATCTTCTGGCCGATACCAACGGTGAGAGCGGAGATAATTTTGCAAACAGTCCTTGGATTTACTGTAACGTGAATAATTTCGGCGGACAGCATGTTTTGCGCGGAAATGCCGTGCGCACGCTTACAAAACCTTTTGAATTTGCCGAAAAGGAATCTTGTACGATGGTCGGCTACGGGTATATGCCCGAAGCGGTAGAAAACGACGAGATATTTTTCGATATTCTGGCAAAGATATCCGTTGAAAAGAATAAACTTGATTTTTCGCAATACATCCCAACGTTTTTAAAGGATCGTTATGGAAAAACCGATGAAAAACTTGAAAAGGCGTGGTATGTGCTGGCTGAAAAAATATATACCGAAGACAATTCCGTTTACGAAGGCGAATCGGTGTTTCTTGCCAGACCTTCGCTCGAAGTTGACCGCGCATCGATGTGGGGCCGAGGCTGTAGGAAGGAAGCATTCCCGTCGTCGTGTCTTTTGTCGGTTTGTGAAGATTTGTTTTCGGAATACTGCGATTTAAGCACACGTTCTGCTTATCGGTTCGATCTTACCGATATCGTACGGCAATGTATTACGGAAGCCGGATGGTATTTTGAAGATAAAATTATAAAAGCCTATCTCGCAAAAGATAAAACCGCTTTCGCGCAAAATACGGAAATTTTCTTGAAATTATTTGATTTGCAAATAGATGTAGTTTCTTCCGATGAACATTTTCTTTTGGGAAAATGGTTGGAACGCGCTAAGGGACTCGGTCGAGATGCGTATGAAAAACGTTGGTTCGAACATTATGCGAGGGTACAGATCACCACGTGGAGTGATGAACGCAGCCCTTATTTTCACGAATATGCCGCAAAGGAATGGCAGGGCATGATGGAAGATTTTTATCGTCCCAGATGGGAAAGATTTATTTCCATGCTGGAACTTTCCCTTTATACGGATAAACCTTTGAAAGAATACGCAAATTACGACAGGGAGATCATGTTTTCTTATGAAAGAAAAACGTATCCGAAAATGCCGATTCGCGATTTAAAGGAAAGTGTTTTTGCCGCTTTAGAATATTTGAAAATTTTAAAGTCATCGGGAAAAAAGCAGTAATATTTTTGTATAGCAAAACGAAGTTCACTTGTAGTTTATATAAATAGGTTTGAACGGTTTTTGTATATGGATTACGTCAAAGAGTGGCTGGAAGTAAAGAAACAAGTCGTAAAACCTTTGACCTGTAAAGAATATGAGCGAATGGCAAAATATCATTTTGAAAATACTTTTGCAAATCATAAGATTACGTCTTGAATGAAGCGGAAAAATTGAATTATAGCCTTTGATTTACCCGCAATCGCCCCACGATTTACCCCGCGAATGGAAAATCGTGAAAAACAAAAAGCGCCTTTTTAACACGTTACGGTGCAAAAAGGTGCTTTTATTGGCAGGGGTGGCTGGATTCGAACCAACGAATGACGGAGTCAGAGTCCGTGGCCTTACCGCTTGGCGACACCCCTATATAGATCACTTTCAATATTTTATCAATTTCGCTTGAAAAAGTAAAGCGTTTTTTCGTATTACTTTGAAATTTTATGAAATTTTTTTATCGGCGGCATTCGTGCCGCCTGTATTTTTGCCTTTGGGTTCTTTTATAAACCGATTGTAGATATTAAAATGAATAAAATAATAATTATTCATAAAAATATGCAATAATTACGTTAAAAATGAATATTAATTTAAAAATTTTAAAAAATATGCAGTAAAACGTTTGACAAAAAATTCAGGAAGGTATACAATAGCGCCATAAACGAAAAGAAAGAAAGCCGTCAGGGGACGGCGGAAAGGAGATCGAAATGAAAAAACTTGTAACTTTGGCTTTGGTTTGCGTTTTAGGCTTATCCGCGCTGGGCTTTACAGCCTGCGCCGCGGACCCTGTGAAAGTAAAGGTTCTCGACGAAATTTTGCTTACGGAAGAAAGCTATGCTTTCGCGGTTAAAAAAGGCGATACGGAAACTAAGGAAAGCATCGACGCGTTTATGACGAAAATCGAAGAGGACGGCACGCTCGACAGCATTATCAACGAATTTTTCGACGGCACGAGCGATTTTACCTATACAAATCCTTCTTCGAGCAAAGACTGTCTGATGGTTGCCACGAGCGCGGACTTCCCGCCGTTCGAATATAAAGAGGGCAACGCGTTTACGGGCGTGGATATCAAAATCGCAAAACTGTATGCGGACAGCCTCGGCAAAACGCTTTATGTCGACGATATCGGCTTCGACCAGGTAATTTTGGCTATGGGGCAGGATAGCAACGATTACGTGCTGGGCATGGCCGGAATCACGAAAAACAAAGAACGCGAAAAGTCGATGGATTTCAGCAAAGAATATTATGAATCCGCACAGGTTATCATCGTGAAAGAAAGCGATACCGCTTTCGACGACTGCAAGACTGCTGCGGACGTGGAAGCCGTGTTGAAAGCACAGCCGAAAAAATATAAAGTCGGCACGCAGAAAGGCACGACGGGATATATGTATTCCAACGGCGACGAAGGGTTCGGTTACGAAGGTTTCGGCAATCTGAAAACCGTGCAGTACGATGCGGGCGCGTTGGCGGTCAAGGATCTTTCCAACGGTAAGATCAATGCCGTCATAATCGATCTGCAACCCGCGCTTATGATTGCGAAAAGCGTGAACGCGACGATTGAATAAGTCATGAAGTGGCAGATTTTTTACGAAGCGTTCTTCGTTCAGGAAGGTTATAAAACATTTTTAGAAGGCTTAAAAAACACCGCTATCATAGCGGTGTTGGGCCTTTTTATAGGTTTTTTTATAGGCGCGCTGATCGCCGTAGTCAAGATAACGCCCGTCAATAACTGGCTGTTTAAAATTCTGCGGGCGATAGGGAATGTATATGTCGCGGTTTTCCGCGGAACGCCGATCGTCGTGCAGTTGCTGCTCATTCACTACGTGCTGTTTCCGCTGGCGGGCATCAATATTCCCGCGTTGGCGGAGGGCTTTATCACGTTCGGTCTGAACAGCGGCGCGTACATATCGGAAATCATGCGCGGCGGGATACTTTCCGTCGATAAAGGACAGATGGAAGCGGGGCGCAGCCTCGGCATGGGATACGTCGCCACGATGGTGCGTATCGTACTGCCGCAGGCGATCAAAAACATTCTGCCCACGCTCGGCAACGAATTTATCGCGCTGGTAAAAGAAACCTCCGTGGTGAGCTTTATCACCGTAGTGGATATTTACAAGGCGTTTCAGAGCATTGCGAACAGCACGTACGAATACATCGTTCCCTATCTCATGCTCGCGCTCGTGTACCTCGTGCTGGTACTTTTGATCACTCTTTTGGTGAAATTGCTAGAAAGGAGGTTGAGGGCAAGTGATAGACGTTAAAAACATCTATAAAAAGTTCGGCAGCCTCGAAGTGTTAAAAGGCGTCAGCTGCAAGATAGAAAAGGGCGAAAAGATCGTTATCGTGGGACCTTCCGGGAGCGGAAAGAGCACCTTTCTGCGCTGTATGAACCTTTTGGAAACGCCCACTTACGGAGAAGTTTGGCTGGAAGGCGAGCTTCTGACGCCGATAGACCCGTATCTGCATTTCGACGTGATACGAAAGAGCAAAACGTATGCCGCTATGCTGGCGGCGGCGAAATCTGCCGAACCGTCTGCGGACGAAACGTCGCTCGACGCAGCCGTTATCGCCGAGATCAAGGCGAAGGATCTGCTCAAAAAGCGCGAGGGCAAGGAATACAAACAGGCTATTTCCGCGCTGTACAAGGAAAATCACCAGGACATCAACAAGGCCCGCATGAAAATGGGCATGGTTTTCCAGCATTTCAACCTGTTTCCGCACCTGACCGTGCTGCAGAACATGACGCTCGCGCCCGTTAAGCTGAAAAAAATTCCGCCCGAAGAAGCGAAGGAAAAGGCGCTTGCGCTCTTGAAGCGCGTGGGGCTGGAAGATAAGGCGGACGTGTATCCCGCCACGCTTTCGGGCGGGCAGAAACAGCGCATCGCCATCGTGCGGGCGCTGGCGATGGAGCCGGACGTCATGCTTTTCAGATCGGAAGA
>ERZ1106932.127-NODE-127-length-29075-cov-200.402136_pt1 | contig 29075 bp, 27 predicted proteins | sample MGYA00403665_ERZ1106932 | MGnify/ENA primary metagenome ERZ1106932 (study PRJEB35170, sample SAMEA104062448) | human gut metagenome | biome: human gut; feature: human-associated habitat; material: faeces | place: Denmark | collected 2012-08-24 ... | reverse complement strand
AAAAGCAAAAAAAACGGACAAAATTAAGCCTTTTTTGCCTAATTTGCCCGTTCTGTCTTTTGTGAACGAAATGGCTACAGTTCCACTCCTGAAACTGAACACATAAGGTTCATATTTTTAAGGTTTATCATCTTTTGAAACTGAACGCATAAGGTTCATGTTTTAAGACCTTTGCTTAAAAAATTTAATCCATTCATCTACTATTTTTTCAAACTTTTCATTTTTATAAGCCTTTGGAAGATAAAGATATTCAACGTATCCATATTTATAAATCATCACAGCCCAAGCATATGCGAAAGCATCCATTTCCATGTCTTGCTCAAAATAACCGTCATTTTGATTTCCCGTTTTATCTAATGGTAGCACATAATCGTATTCCTCATCCGACCACTTCTTTGCCTTTTCAATATTATTGCATTTTTCTGGATTTGTCCTATACTTTTCAATTTCCGCATATTGATACATATGGCGCATTTCATGCAATAAAAAGTATTCAATATGTAGTGGTTCATTTTTTTGAAACGCGAAGTCAACAGCCGCTATATTTACAATAATTTTTTTCGTTTTGTTGTTATAATGTGCCATGATAGCAACGCGCTCATCGTACATAAACGACCAATTTATTTGCTTGTCTAACTTAAAAAATCTTTGATTGGAACCTATTATTCTTCCTATAATTGGCAAATAGCGATATTCTAAATCATGATATTCTTCTATGGATATTTTCACCTATCTTTTCCTCCCTCATTGCAAACATATGATAGCATAAATTATATTCTCAAGTCAACATAATAAAAACAAGGGAACAAAAACTCTTTGCTCCCCTGTTTATTATATCACTTTTTCTTCTACTGTTACCCCACCTTTCAGCATGATTACTATGCGCCCATCCCCCATTACTCGTATGTATTCGACCAAGAGCCGCACCGTTCTATCATCATAGATATCAAAACACAATGCCTCGTCAGTCAATAAACTTTTAATCCGTTCCACCTCCGCATTGACGACCTCGTTATTTTCTATTTTTGCTTTTACCAAACTCACCCGTTCCCGCAATACGACCAAAGCATTCGTTTGCTGCTCTATCATTTTTTCAACCCGACCTTTATCCCCCTCTGTTTTTTCAAGCAGTTCGATACTGTCATCAATCTCTTGTTTAATCGTTTCCATCTGCCGCTCAATCGCATAAGAATCCAACACGTCGTTTTCTCCCGTCAGAGCATATGAAAGATTTGACACGATCAGATCCATGACATCCTTTCTGTCCTGTATTGCTGTTTTCAACGCACGGCAGATTGCTTTCTGCAATTTATCCTCATCCAGCGTTACCGAATGTTTACAAAATTCCGTACCATGATCGAGCCTGTTCACACATCTCCAAACCTTTCGATTTACTCCGTTGCGCACCCAACTTTTTCTTCTATACGGGCTGCCGCATTCTCCGCAAATCAACAGATTGGTCAATGCAAATTTACCGCTGTACTTTCCCTGTTCAGTAATCGTTTTATCCGAAATCTTCCGCATTCCGCCGCGTCGCGCCATTTCTGCCTGTACCATTTTGAAAATTTCTCTTTCTATAATAGCCGGATGATTGTTTGTGACCAAATACTTTGTCATTTCGCCGCGGTTCTTTTTCACCTTTTTCGTCAGGCAGTTTTCCACATATGTTTTCTGATAAATCACATCCCCGCAATACCTTTCGTTTGTCAAAATACTATAAATGTTCGCTTTACTCCACTCCGTGCTGCCTTTTTTGGTATGGTACCCTTTTGCTTGTAAATACTCTTTCAATTGATCGGTAGTATCGCCCATAATATACCTTTGATAAATTTTCCGTACCACTTCCGCTTCCTCCGGTACTATTACGGGTTCACCGTTCTCACCCTTACGATAGCCCAAAATATTATAACGAAACGCATACGTTCCCGTGCGCATCCTCTGCTGAATACCCCAACGAACATTTGCACTGATATTCTCGCTTTCCGCTTGTGCCATAACGCTATGAAAACCGATCACCATCTCATTGTCCGTTTTCAAAGTATCTAAATTTTGTTCCTGAAAATAGACACCCACCCCTATTGCTTTCAGTTGCCGTACATATTGCAGGCTATCCACCGTATTTCTTGCAAATCTTGCGACGGATTTTGTCAAGATCAAGTCTATTTTTCCTTTTTCGCAATCTCGGATCATCTCCAAAAATTGTTTCCTCTTTTTTGCGAGAGTTCCGGTGATCCCCTCATCCGCGTAAATTTTTACAACCGCCATCTCGGATTTTTTGTGATAATATCCGTGTAGTATGCGACCTGCGCCGCATAACTTTCCAATTGATCGTCGTTGTCTGTTGACACGCGGCAATACGCCGCGACCCTTAAAATCGCGTTCGCATCGTTCCCTTTAATCAACAGTGGATTCGCTTCTATCTTTGTAACTATCTTCTGCCGCATTGCTCTTCACCTCTCGACCGATTATTTTAGCACCGTTCCTGAATTTCACAGCCGCTTTGCCGTCTTTATAAACGTCTATTCGTACAACGGCCTCCGATAAAAAATCTATTCCGACGTTCTTATTCTCCCAAACTTTTTGTGCCTTTTCGCTGATAAATTTCGTATATACGGCTGGTTCCTCATGGCAGGCCTGAAACTTCAGGCCTGCACATTCGAGGATCACTTTCTTACCCTCTGAAAAACTCGGCTGCAACTGATTTATTATTCTGGAAACTTCATTCGCATAACGCATAATTTCAGGTGTCGGATGATATGTTACGCTTTTTTCCTGTACCGACAAAAAATTCGGATTTTCAACGATTGCCTCTATTGCAGACAATATCTCTCTGAACATCATTCCGTCATCCACATAATCGGTCTTGCATCCGTCCGGACAATACCATCGTTCACGCTTTCCCCATTTCGTTCTGCGGCAAAAAGGCTTTCCGCATTGTCCGCAGTACGTTATCTTTCTCAAATATACGATCTCTTTTGCCAGCGTAATTTTTTTATTCCCGCGTCTTGATTTTTCCTCATTTGCCCGCCGAAACTCTTTTTCCTCAATGATTGCAGGATACTCGTCTTTCCCGATATATTTTTCATTTTCTATAATCCGGAAAACTTTGCCTTTATTCCATCGGGTATCCCCCAAATAAAATTCTACCCCTTCTTTAGCCAGGCGTTCGGCGATCTCCTGCAATTTACGGCCGTTTTGGTATTCTCGGAAAACACGTCGGATAATCTCCGCCTCTCTCTCTACAACGGTAATCCGCCCTTCTGCAATCCCGTAACCATAACTGATCATCCTGTTCGGCATTATTATTCTCTCCTTTCCACTCTCAATTTCAGTTCACATTTCAACACAAAAATCAGCGCGCCGTCCTGCTCTACATAGATTTTATCGACAATTTCACGAAACAGACTTTCATCCATTTCTGCCAAATACTCATGCTTATCCAAAACCCGTTTCAGTGCCCGTAACGCTTCCAAGCATTTCTCTTCCTCATCCTCATTGACAAGTTTTAACCGCCATTCCCGCAATTCCGACATCCGTTTTTTCAGCCTGTCCGTCTTTTCGAAATACAACACATCGTCGATAACACCTTTCAAAAACAATTCGCTATACGAACTGTTCTGTTTGGCGAGCGCAGCCATCTCATCGTCAATTTCCGCGACTGCGCCGCTGCCGCCGTTCACTTTGGTTTTTAGCGCCTGTAATTGCAATATCGTATCTCCTACGACTGTTTTTTCATTCCGTTTCAGGGTATTAAACATTCGTACAAAAGCAAAGTGGATTTCCTGCTCCGAAAGGTCGGGCGCGCAACATTTTTCCGTTGTAAGACCTTTCTTCGCACATTTCCAGTACACCGTCCCGCCTCTATAATATTTTTTATATCCCCAGCTGCATTTCTTGCAAAATATTTCCCCCTGAAAAAACTGTCTTTCCCCTACCGGCTTGACATATTTTTTCTTTCTCTCACGTCGGATTTCTTGCGCGGCCGCATAATCCTCCTTTTGGATAATCGCATCATGCGAGCCTTCATATAAAAACTTTTCTACCTGTCCTCGATTTATTTTTTTTCGCAAAGGCAAAAACGGCGGAGTATATTTCTTTCGCAACAAAGTATCGCCGATATATCGCTCATTTTGCAGCATATATGCTACCCGTTTCATTGTCCATTCCTCTCCGTTCGCCGCGTGAGTCTGCATATACTTTACGATTGCATATTCCCCCATGCCCGCCAAATACAAATCGTATATCTTTTTGACGTTTTCGGATTCTGCCTGCGATACGATCAAATCTCCGTCTTCCGCTCTATAACCATACGGCGCTGAAACAATCCGATATACCCCGTTTTCCATCTTCATCCGTATAGATGTAGCCATCCGCCGTGATGCGGATAAAGACTCCTGCTGGGCAAATGCACTTTTTATGTAAATCAGCATTTCAGAGTTCATCAGCCCCGTATCGAGATTATCGTTTTCAAAAAATACGCTCACTCCGCAAGAAGTCAACTTCCGTATTGATTCTATACATTCAAGAGAATTTCGCGCAAATCTCGTAACACTCTTTACAAGAATACGGTCAAGTTTACGGTTTCTCGCATCTTTCAGCATACGTTTGAACTCGTCTCGTTTTCGCATTTCAGTGCCGGTGATACCCTCATCGGCATATATATCCACCAACCGCATCTTCCCGTTTTGGCGTATATAATCGTTATAATATTTCACTTGTGCGAAAAACGAATTTTGCTGATCATGAGAATCCGTACTCACTCGGCAATATGCTCCAACCCTTATATATTCTGTTTTTTCTCCATCATTTATCGGATTGATTATTTTTACTTCTTTTGCTGCCATTTGTCGGTTTTACTCCACTATTTGACTCAATCTATCGGAATTACTTTGCATCCCGTCTTTTCGGCATTTTTACGGTTCAGGCGCTTTGCCACCGTTTCGCTGATCGCTCCGCGCAAATATAAATTTCGCACAACCGCCCATGCCATTTTATAGATACATTCATTCTTTTGCCGTTCTTCCGCGCTTATCATTTCTGCTCCCGTTTTTGTTTTAAGGAAGATAAAGCGCGCCGGCATAATTCCGACACGCTCCATCTTCCCGATGTTCGTTTCTTCCTTATGCCGTTCGGCATGATTTTTATTATTCGGAGAAAGTAAAAACGCAAGGGCCGTAGTCCTTGCGTTTCCGTCTTTTACTCTTTATTTTTCGGTTCGTCCTTTGGACAATAGTATTTTTTCATTCCCTCGTAACCCTCTCGGATCAGTTCCACTTTGCTTATCCCGTGCCTTTTCAAAAACGCACAGATCTCGTCATATTCTTCTCTCGGCAATCTCGTATTGAATTGCTTTGTTGCCTGCTCCCGCGCCTCTTTGTTCCGCGCCTCGTAGTTTCGCCTCGCTTTCCGCCGCGGCGTTTCTACCTTTTTCTGCATGGCGTTATCCCTCCGACGTGATCGCGCAAATCAGCAGTCCTATCAATCCCGTTACGATATGTACCGCCCACAGAACTCCAATAAACAATGCCCTGCCTATAATTCCTATTCCGCGAAAAACCTTATTCATTTCCGTTCCTCCTTTCAAATATACACGATTTCGGATAATATCTCTTCCTCTATCCTCTGCCGCATCTCATTCTCTTTGCGGACATCGGATAGAAAATCACCGGTCTTTTTATACTCATCCATAACACGCAACCGCCCGTACATCGTTTCAAACAAATCTTCCGCACGGCGGTCTATGCCGTGCAGGTATTCGGGCAAGTCTTTACCGAGCGTCCAATACTTTGCCGGCTCGTGCTCTTCGAGATATTTCTTTGCAAGCGTTCCGTACTTTCCGTAAACCTGTTTCGTTTCCATGATCTGTGCCCTCCCTCTTCTCTGCGCGTCTATATTATATCGTGATATCACGATATTGTCAAGAGTTTTTCGCAGATTTTTTCGCGTTTTTTATGTGACCAGCGCGGCGATCCCGCGTACCAGATACGGCGCAGCCACGAGGATACCGAAAATCACCACCAGACCGATCAGATAATTCACCAGCATCCGCTTGGCTTTTTCTTTATCGTCGTTCTTTCGGGCAAGTATCATCATGCAGCCCATAAATATGCTCCATACCCCCGCCGTGGCAAGAAATACCCATACCATATACGGTCTGTACTGATCGAATAAGTACACCACATAACTTGTAACCTCTTCGGTACGATTTCCGACATCTTGCGTGTAACTTTCTCCGCAGTAGGTACATACATATGTACGTAATGTTCTACCGTCTTCTTCGATTTCGGCCGAAAACATATAATTATGCCCCGTAACCGGAATTGTACTTGTATATTCATACCCGCATTTATCGCATACATGACGTCGCTTACCCTCCGTGGTACAGGATGCGGCTTTCAATATTGTTGTCGTATAACTGTGCCCTGCCGGGTATTCGCCCTCTTCCGTATATTCAAATCCGCAGATTTCACAAGTATATTTTACCTCTCCTTTTTCCGTACAGGTCGCCGGCTGCGTCGTCGTTTTGTAACTATGCCCGGTTGCGGAGATATAATCGTCTTTTTTCGTTTCCCCGCACTGGCTGCATTTGTACTCCGTATATCCTTGTTCGGTACAGGTAGGCTGTACCGTTTCACCTTTCACGAAATAGTGCTCAATGCTGAACGGATAACTTGTACTCTTTCCCGCACCATTGGAAAGGACGATCGTATGTTTCCCCTCTGCCTTTATCCATGTTCCTTTCGAATACGCGTTGCCGTCCAGTGTCGCCGTCCAATAATTCCCGTCCCATGTAAAATACACGCTGTTGTCAGTGTTCGATTTTATGAACGTGCCTACCGGCTCTGCCGCAAGAAATCTGACCCAGTATTCATCCGATCTGTTATTCAGCCTGTCCACCGCATAAAAGTAATACACGCCGTCCTTTGCGTTATCCGGTACCGTGTAACTTGTTCCCACCGCTTTCCACGCATCCGTTTCGTATTTATGGTACAGTGTCACTGTATTGCTGTCCGATGCCGTAACTGTAAAACTTTCCGCCGTCGTGCCCCCGAAACTCGCTCCGCCCACGTTCAATTTCGGAACGGTATCGTCAAAATTTACATAGTAAGTGGATGAGCGGTTATTACATTTATCTTCCGCATAGAAAGAATATCTCCCGTTCGCGCTGCCCTTTCCGATTGTTTTGCTCGTCCCGACCGCCGTATAACTGCTGCTGCCGGGCGCTTTCATATACAAATTTTTCACGCCGCTGCCTGCATCGCTCGCCGATACCGTAAACGCAGAATTTGTATATTTTCCCGTCGTGCTCGTCGAGGCGCCGCTGATCGTCGGAGCCTTTGTATCGACCGTAAATGTACACGATACATCTACGTTTATTTTCCACTGCGTATATCCTGCGCCCATTGATTTTGAATGGTTTAACTTTATTATATATTTCCCGTCAGATACATTCGCCGAAACCGAGCCTTTCCCTTTTGCAATTTCGTCGCCCGTCGATGTTGTCAAAGTCAATGTATCGCTTGAAAGCGACGCGCTGAAATTCAGTTTTGTCGAAGATACATAACCATTGTTATACAGCGTCGCCGTGCCGGACGTGGAAGAGCCGGTCAAATACAAAATAATATCCTCTTTTTGCCCCGAAGTATTGTACTTCTGTACTGATATTTTTGTCTGATTCTCAACATTGGAGGTTGTTCCTCCGCCCCATACCACTCTGGTCACTGTTCCGGTTAATGCGACCGTGTATTTAGGCATTGTCGCCGCCGATACAGGTTCTGCATCCTTTCCTATCAGCGCACAGAACAGACTCAATACCGTTATTGCCGCGCCGATCAATACCAAACCTATCTTTTGTCTTGTTTTTATCAATTCATTTCCTCCGATTTTTCTCTTGCCGCGTACCGTTTGACGGAAAGTATAAGAATTTTATACCGAATTTTTCGGCATTTATCCGATTTTTTTCTTATACTATCTGATCATTGCCGCCGCTGCCGTCAGTTTTGTCCATTCTCTGTCTTTTTCTCTTCAAACAATTCCTTTGCATATTCTCCCGCCCGGATGCGAATACACGCCCGGAGTTCCGTACTGCCCACAAAAAATGCCTGCCCCGTCACCGCCGAGATGATCATTCGCTGTTCTTCCTCATTAAAACTTTCCCCGGCTTTATATACGTCCAACACATCTTTCATATCCGGCGCGGCAAGTTTGAAAATGAACAAATACTGGCTGTTCTTAATGATCGCGCTGGTCTTGCTCCGCAGTTCCTCGTTCGCGTTCCAGTCCGCTATGTTCTGTGTCGCGGGAATGAAACTGCCGTTGTACTTTCTTATTCGCTTGCTCATCTGATAGAAAAAATCCAAAGCAATCGGGAACTTCGCGTCGATAAACAAATGCGCCTCATCACAGACGATCATCGTGTGCAGATTTTTACCGTACCTGTTCATTTCTCTTGCATTGATAACTTCCTGCTCAATAAACCGGAACACCAAAAGCATTTGCGCATTCGCCACGACGTTGTTTTTGTTCGCAAACAGACTTTGAAAATTAAAGTCTATGATACTCGCGTCCGTTTCCAGCGTGGACGGCGCGTTCCAGATGTCAGAATACCGCCCGCTCACAAACTTTTGCAAATACAGTTCAGCCGTGCGCATATCCCGCAACGTCAGACTGTCCATGTTCTCCTTATCCTTTGCTTGCAGCGTTTCGAGCAAATCGGAAAACAGCGGAAAATCCTCCGCCTTAAAATCCGAACAGTCCGTCGTTTCCGTTATACCTTTCCGTTCGTAGGTTTCTACCGCGAGGTTATTGATAAGTTCGATCACGTCCTGCGACGCGCCGACAAGCACAATTTTGAAAAAACTCTCCAGCATTTTCAGATGTGTATTGAACGTTACGACGGGATCGGCGGGTGTACCTTCTTCCGTAAGTATCTTATAAATATGGAACGGGTTGATCCGGCCTTCCTTTGCGTTGCCCACGTCGATGATGTTGCCTTTCAGATTTCGCGTCAATGTGAGGTACTCCGCTTCGGGATCGCATACGATCACCCGCGTATTGTTCGCCCATTCGTTCAAGATAAGGTTTTTCAGAAAAAACGATTTGCCCGATCCCGATTTTCCGATAATCATTGCGTTGGAGTTCTGATACAAGTTTCCCCGTTTCCATAAATCAAAGATAAACGGGTAGCGGTTGGTTTTATTCTCGCCGAGCATGATCCCGCCCTGATCCATAACGAAAATCCGCACAAACGGAAATACTGCGGCAAGACTTGTGCCGTTGATTCCTCGTTCATAATTTTTGAGCAGACTCTGCGGTGCCAGCGCTGCCGATTTGAACGCTTCAATCTGCAAACCGTACAACGCCGAGGCTTTGAAATTGCCTGTAAGCATCGCCCGCTTTGCGTCCTTTTTATAATTCGCGTTGTTTAGGTAGTTGTACGCCGTTACCGTCAGCGTTACGTCGAACAGGCTCTCGTTCTCCGCTTGCAAACCGTCAAGCAGCGCCTCCATTGTTTCTCTATGAATTTCCGCACTGTTCGCCTCGCTCGCCTTTTCCGACATGATCTGTTTCGTTTCCATATCCGATATACATTTGTCGATTCTGCGGATCGCTTTGTATTTCTCTACCGGCTTGATGTGCATGACTACTTTCGTGTTCGGTATATTGAACAACTCCGCGCCCCATGCGTTCTTGACGCGCAAAGGATAATCCGCCACCGCCAATACCGACGCTTCTGTTCCGTCTATCGTGTATTTATTCGCCTTGAACGTGACTTCTTTCGGTTTGATCCATTCAATCAGTTCTTCATCTGCGAGGTCTTTTATTTCCCGTTCGTCAAATTCCCGCGAATTGCTGTATTTCAGAAATACCGCCGTTTCCCGCCGCGAAAGGATTTGCGTATTCAAACCGCATTTGTTGATTTCCGACGATACATTCACCGCCGCATTTTCGAGGTCGAGTTCATTTTTTCCGTACAGCACGATATAATAATCGGATATGTACTGCTTGCGGATATTGTTGCGTTTGTCGATCGCGTCGATCCGCTCGCGCAATATCCCGTCTTTGATCGTCTTGACGGTTTCGGGTTCTCCGCTGCCTTTGATCTCCGTCAACCGTTCAAACAGTTCGCCCGCAAACCTGTCCAAATTGACCGGACGGTCGATCTTCACAATGTCCGCGCTCTGATTTCCGTCGAGCAGTTTCAGCGCATTGGCAAAATAGTTGATGTCAATATTCTGCTGCACCCCGTCTTCGATCCCGAAGTTCTTTTGCCCGATTTTTATTACCCTGCCGTACCCTCCGCCGGTATATTCGATAAGACCGTTGTCGTTTATCCCTTTGAGCGGTATAAGCGCATCCACGCTCTCCTTTACCGATTTCGCTTTTGACGTATATTTCTTTTTGGAAAACTGGAATTTGATGTTTTCCAATATACAGACATAGAAAATCCCGTCCTGCGTGGGCATAAACATGACCACGCTCACGATCCCGAATATCACGGCAAGCGCCCAGTTTCCCGTGGTGATCGACGCGAATATGATCGCAAACATGACCAGTGCCGCAATCACGTCCGGCATTGAATAACACTTCCAGACCGTGTTCTTGACTTTTATCTTTTTTGGTATTATTCTCATTCGCTCTCCCCTGTATTTGCGGCGGGCGTTTCCGTATATTTATCTCCGCTGTCCGCTCCGTCGTTGCCGCCTCCCGATGCGTTACCGCCATTTCCGTCCGATCCGCCATTTTTCTTGACCTTGTGTGCAATTCCACGTGCACCTTTATAACCCCAGTGCAATGCTTTTCCCGTTAAACCGAGCGCCATCAATGTTGCTACGCGGGAACCATAATAAGCGTTGCGCAGGAACGAGCCGCCGTTCACGTCTTCGCCCTGGCCGAACAGCCGCGCAAACAATCCCATGCCCGCGGGTATTACCATTGCTCCGCCCACGATCATGAATATTAAAAACAGTGAATTTCCGAACCCACCTAAATCTTTTATCTCTAACTGCATCAGCAACGGCAGTAACAACAAAAATATATTTACCGAAAATACTGCCCCGTATGCCAATACGATTTTACTGATAAACGATTCCCGCCAAACTTTCATTCTCGCCCCGTCGTCCGCTGCGAGCGTGGACATAGACAGCGGCATGACAAGAAACAGAAATACCATTTCGAATACCCGCTTTGCGAGATTTATGATCGCCACGATCATCGCTATTCCCAGTGCTATCGACGCCACCATCGACGGGAAATACATAAACGTGTTCGGATTCACCATCCCGTTTTTCTTCCAACTGGTCGGCCATACCCATAACGCCGTATTGTAATCGCCCAATATATCATTCACGCTCACTTTCGATACATCAAACTCTGCCGGCGAATACCCGTTGATCCAATCCCCGACACACGCATCGAACAGCGCCGTGGATAACTTCGTCGTATTCGTAAACTGAAATATCCTCGATATCAGTTGCAACACCGCGTTTGCAATCAGAATCCCAAGCACCGCCACGACCAACATCGCCATTGTTCCGAGCAGCGACAAAAAGAATTTCCCCATGATGCTTGCAACGGTATGGCTGGCCGTTACCATGTTTTTTATCAAGCCGACTATCGCAAATATACACGATAGTCCTACTGCCAAAATAAAAATGCACCAAAACACACCGCCTACCGTGGAATCTCCGATTACAAGTTCTATCAGATTGACTTGCTCGCCGTGATAGGTAACTGTTGTAATTCCGGAAATCGCTGAAAAAATTTCCATGATCCCGTCTATCAGTTGCAACAACCATAAGAATAGTTGCATTACAATTTCCTGCAAAAATATTAGCACATATCCCTCCCCCGATCCATACGGGCGGCAACCGCTGCCGCCCGCCCTCGTTCTGTTATATTTATCAGCCTACCCAGGCGTTCAGCCCGTTGATCAGAAGCGGTGCGCCCATTGCCACGACAAAGATTATGACAATGCCTATAATCAGGTTCTTCACCATGTCACGCGCGTTGATCTTTTCCTCGTTCCTGTGCGCGACCGCGATGCGGATTCCGACATATGCGCCCCAAATTACGACCACTGCCGCCAAAGCCATGATGACGTATATCCAAAAACTGTCCATCAGTTCCTGCAATTTAGTTATGATCTCTTGCAGGTTTTCGTTCAGGCTCGCCGCCAAAAACACATTTCCCATCTTTCGTTCTCCTCTCTTATGCTCCGAGCATCGCCCCGACGATCGACGCGCCGTCTCCCGCCGCGTCCGTACCTACCCAAGCGTTCAGTCCGTTGATGAGCAGCGGCGCACCGACCGCAATCACGAAAATTATGATGATGCCGATAATAAGACTTTTCACCATGCCGCGGGCATTGATCTTTTCTTCGTTCCTGTGCGCGACCGCGATGCGGATCCCGACATATGCGCCCCATACCACGACCACTGCCGCCAGCGCAAGTACGATATACAGCCAGAACGAATCCATCAGTTCGTTCAGTTTTGTTACGATGTTGCCCAAATTTTCATTGAGCGTTCCTGCCAGTAAATTCATTGTTCGTTTCCTCGTTTTTAATTTTTATCCTTTTTGTTTTTCTTTTTGATCGCGATCACCAACGTTACCCCAACGGCCGCAAGCACGACCAACAGCACGGGCAAAACGATTGCCATTGCCGATCCGCCCGCAGGCTCGTCTTCCTGCTGCGCGTTCTCGTCCCCTACGCCGGGCGTTTCTTCTCCGCCCGTTCCCGGCGTTTCGGGTTCTTCGGGCTGTTCCGGTTCTTCCGGCTTTTCCTCTTTCCCGCCGTCACCCTCTTCCGGCTGTTCGGGTTCTTCCTGTTCTCCCTCGCCCGGAGTTTCCGGTTCTTCCGGCTCCGTCGTTGCAACCAGTTCAAATTCGCCGAGTATTTCGCTGTCCGTTTCAATCGTGATGTGATACGTTCCCTCCATCATCGAATAATCGACGATGCCGTCTTCGTTGCTCGTCAGCGTGCCTACCTCTCCCGCTTCGGACGAATAGGATATGTATATCGTTCCCGTATATTTCTCTCCGCACGCACACGCATATCGGATCGTAAAATATCTTTCTTCCGCGTTGTTTTCCGTTTCAAATACAAACGTATGGACGTGTTCTTCGGGCATATCTGCCGAGGTCGTAATCTCAAAATATGCGAGCAGTTCGCCTGTTTCCGCGCTGATCGTTACAATGTATTCCCCCGTCAATCCCGAATAATCCACGACACCGTGTTCGTCCGGCTGCATTTGACGGACATTCTCTTCCGTATCGGTAAACAGAATCTCCAACTTACCGCCATATTCGGCTCCGCACTCGCACAGGTACGTTATGATCAGACATTTCCTTTCATCGTCTTTCTCCATCTCAAACACATATTCGTGCGTATGTTCTCCGCCGCCGATATACCCGTTATCCCCGCTCGTTACGAAATCCGATACATAACTGTACTTACAATTCTTGCAGACGTGTTTCGTGTAGCCGATACTTTCTTCCGTCGCTTCTACCACTTCTGTTTCGTAATCATGCCCCGGTGCTTTGACGTAATCCGTTACATACCTGTCCGCGCAGTTCGCGCAGACGTGTTCCGTATAGCCATACATGGTACACGTCGGGTTGACCGTATTCGCCGCATAGGCGTGTCCCGTCGCGGCCGTTTCGTCGCCGCGGTACGAATACTCACACACCGTGCAAGTATAAGTGGTGTACCCGCCTGCCGTACACGTCGGCGCCAATACTTCCGTTTCATAACTGTGACCGAGCGGCTGCGTATGTGCATCGCTATACGAATACCCGCACGCGAGGCAGGTATGCGTCGAATATCCCGGCTCCGTACACGTCGGCAGCGTTGTCGTGTCCTGATAAGTATGCCCCGTCGCGGCCGTGTACCCGTCCGTATATTCATACCCGCACACCGTGCAGAAATGCGTCGTGTACCCCTCGTGCGTACAGGTAGGTTCCACTACCACTTCCGAATATGTATGTTCCGCTCTGGCCGTGAACTCGTCTTTATAACTTGCTTCGCACAGCGTACAGATATATTCCGTATATCCCTCCGCCGTACAGGTCGGCTCGTGCACCACGCCGTCGCCGTATTCGTGCTCGCATACCGCCGTTTCATCCGGGGCAGCCGATACACTCGTAACGTTTATTATCCCCGACAGCAGCATTCCCGCCGCCAGCATCGCCATGCCCATTACCAGCACCATTAGTTTTGTTCTGATCTTCTGCAATGTTTTCTCCTTTAAGCGGCTTGCTTTTCTATCGCCGCCTCCTGTAATTTAATCATGTCTTTCAGCATTCCGTCTATTGCGGCTGCCGCATCCTCGATTCTTTGTTTCACGCTTTCCTCGTATCGCCCCGCGATTTCGTACAACAGCACCACCTTGTTTTCCAGCGCCGTTTTCCGTACCGCCGCCGCATCGTCCTCATCCAGTATCGGCAATATCTTTTTCAGCCTGTCGCGCACTCCGCTTTCGAGTTCCAGCCACTGCTCGTCAAGACTTACGAGCCGGGTTTTATCGCTTGTTCTTTCCTGGTCGAGTTCCCTTTTTTCCAGCGCTGCCAGTATTTTGTCCTGTTCGCTTTCGGCTTTCCCGCCCGTTATGTCGAACACATACTCTTCTTTCTCGAACAGTTTCGCGCTCCGCTCCTCTGCGACGGTATTTTCGGCTTGAAAATAGATTTTTTTAAGTTCGTACGACGGCGTAAACCGCGTCCAGATCGGCTCATATCCGCGCACAGACACAATCGCATCGCCCTTTTCCTCACCGTTCAGACGTTCTAACATCCCCACCGTGATCAGCGGCTGGTTGGCCGCGCCCGTATTGCTCGACGCGCTCGTTTCCGCATTCGTACTGACAGAATAACTCTTGATCTTCTTTTGTCCGCATAGTTCCGAAAACTCGCGCCGCGTTTCAGGATCGTCCGACCCGATAAAGATTTTTACGTTGCAGTTCGTCTTGACTATATCCCCGATCTCCCTGCCGTACTTTGCCGTCAGTTGCGATAAACTCTGCAACACGAACAAAAACCGTATTCCGCGCGAGCGCGCTACCGTGACCATGCCCTCCATATTCTCGAATTTGGGAAGATTCCCGAACTCGTCCAGTACAAAATAGGTATTCCGTTTCAGTATCGCCGTTTCCGTCTGACCGCGGCGGCTGTTCAGGTTCGCCTTTTCGACCAGTTCTTTATACATCTGCGTTATGAACAGCGTCACAAACCGATGCCGCGTAAACCGTTCGTCCGGCACTACGATGAATACCGCGTTCGGTTTCTCGTCCATGTTCACTATATCCAGATCGTTCTCGCTCGTCAGCGACAATATTCCGTCGTCTGACAGTTGCTGCATATACGCATTGACTTCGGATAAATAACTCGTCAATGTTTTGTCGCTCGTTATCAGCACCGTATTGACAAGTCCCCGCACTTTCGAGAACTCATCCCGGCCTGTCATGAGATATTCTTTCAACGCCGTCGTGTCCGCCGAGCAGTATTTCGTTATATTGTGATAGACGTTGAACAAAAGCAGTTGCTTTTCGTCCATTTTGCCTTTGATACAGTCTTCGCAGAACGCAAGCACCAAACCGAATATAAGGTTCCGCGCGCCCTGTTCCCATGTCGGCTGATCTCTGTTCTGTACCGGGCAAAGCGTATATACCAGGTCTTGCGCGTTTTCATAGATTTCGTCTTTGAGTTCCTGCACCCGCAGCCGCGCCGCGTTGTACGACAAAAACGTTTCTCCCGCTCCGTAGTATTTCCCGTCTTTGCTCTGCAAATTATTCTGCAAGTCGCGCACCAGACGGATGCGGCGTATCAGTACGTTCATGGGATTCCATCTCGCCGACGAATACGGCTCGCGCAGATCCAATACACTGATCTTATACCCCTCCTGCGCCAAACGTCCCGAATGTTTTTCGTACAGTTCGCGTTTCGGATCCGTAATCACTATGCTCGGCTTTGTCTTGCTCCGCGCAAGCACCGCAATGTTCTGATCCACAAAACCCGTTGTCTTGCCGCTGCCCGTCGTACCGACGATCAGCGCATGAAGTTGGTCGGTCGTAATGATTTCAAGCCCGCCGAACTTCTTCTCCGCTCCGATCACGATCCCGTCCGCGTGTCTTTCTACATTTGTCCACTTTGTCACCGTAAACTCTTTCATATTCCGCAGCCGTTTGGACGTCAGCCATTCCGTATCTTCGAGATCGTTTTCGTTTAACGCTATGTTCTGGGCATCAATGCGGTAAACCATAAGATAAAATATCAATAAAATTCCGCTCAATACCCCAAGCGACAGCCAATAAGTTTTTTCCCTCATGATTGCCGCCACACTCTCCGCACCCGCCAGCGCAAACAAGTACATGACCAGCACTCCCACAAACAGGAATGTGACCAGCCATAACAATGCCTGCAATTTCCTCGCCCTCTTCTTCCTGTGGCGCATCGCCGTTTTTCTGTTCAATGTTTATAATTCTCCTCCTGCTCCGTTTCGGTTTCTCTTTTCCGCTCGCGTTCCAGTTCCTCTTCGATTTCGCGCAAGCGGTTCTTATACTTGCGTTCGAGATCCTCGCTCTGACTTCCGAACGACCGCACGAACTGATCCACCGCGCGGCCGATCTTGCGGCGGGAGATCGTGAGATATTTCTTCATCCGCACGTCGTTTGCCTTATTCTTCCTGTTCTTCTTTCGCTCGTAAAACTCCGGTTTGATGATTTTGACCAAACCCAGCACCATATTCCCCTGCCTGCGTTTATAGTCCGATTCGATTTCGTCCGCGATTCGAATGCTGACGAGGTCGATTTTGTTGTGGTATTTCGGCTGCGTTTCCAGCCTGTCCATAGGCGTATTTTTATCCGAAAATACATACGGCTGGCCGCAGATGTTTGCAATCTCCCGCCGGCGTTCTTCCAATGCCTCGTAAAAACGTCTGTCCGCTTTCCGCGCCTTTCCGTTCCCGCTGATCAGCATCTGCACGATTTTATCCAACCGCGCTCGGTACGGCTGCATATCTTTGCTCGCATACGACAGTCTGCCCGTTCGCGGCAGAGATTTCGCAAACGCGATGATCTCGCGTCTGACTGCATCGTCCCCGTTCATAACTCGCCTAAAATTCGTCGCTTCACGAAGTTCTTTTATCGCCGCATCGCGACCTTTATACAGCCGGTCTTTTTTCTCCGAGATAAACAGTCCCAACCGCACGAACATTTGGTCGATTGCCGTCTTTTCGATCTTGCCCTTACTGCGGTATTGCAGCGTTCCGTCTTTGCCTTTGTATTTCGGTTCCCTTTCCCAAAAAACATAATGGATATGCAGGTGGTGCGGTCTGTCGAGGTGCAGCGCGCACATCAGGTCGATGTTCTCCGGGTTCAACTTCGCGTCCTTAAAAAACGATCTGAACGTACTTTTCACAAGCGCGATACACTTTTCCGGAGTGTCGATCTTCGGCGAGTCTTCTTCGCTCAATGAGATAAAACCGTGCCAGATGTTGCCTGTATTCTCTTTCACCCGCGCCCGCATCTCGTCCACTTCTTCTTCGGTCAGCATCCCGTTTCCGTTGAATACTCCCGTGTTCTTCTGCAAATAATCCAGCGCGTTCCCGCCCTGCCCGGCGCGCTTGCCTTCCGTTGTTATGTATCGGTACACGTTCTTTGTTCCGGTCATGTCGTAAAACGACCTCGCCTCCGCGTGCGCCGCTTGCTCCTTTGCCGTTGCGGTTTTCTTTAATCGGTACGGCGTGTACTGTATGTCGAATATGATCGGCTGATTGCTCATTCCCCGTCACCTCACTTTCGGAGAGACCGCAGGCTGCGGATTTCATAGTCCGAAAGATAATCCGGCGTTTCCGCATACCTGCCCTCCGCGAATTTCTTGCCGTTTACGTTGCCTCGGTTCAAAGATTTCTCACGCTCGTTGAAAAGCGAACACAGAATTGATTTATTGATCGTTACGTCTATGATAAGTTCTTTCAGAAGTTTTACGATCTCGGAAAAATATTCTTCGTTCACCCCGTCCACTCTGCGCACGAGTTTTGTTTCTACCGGCTTTTCTTCCACTACTTCCACCGTTTCAAACAGTCGGGCGATCAGTTCATCCAATCCGAAATACAGCGCATCCACGATCACTTTATTAAAACTTTTTGAATACTTTTCCAACGTCATGATCTTGTCGATCTTTGCCCACATATCTTCGTCCGTGATGCGGATATACCGCCTTTGCCTGTTCTCTGTTTTCCTTTGTTCTTTTGACATTTCCCTCCTCAAAGAAAAGCGGGTTTCCCGCTTGTTCTCCGCCGCCGCGCTGCGGGTGCAAAAGTGCCAAAACTTACGGTTGTGGCACTTTTCTTAACCTGCTTCATTTTTTCATGCGTTTGCCACAGGATTACCCCTTTGTTTCGGTTCCGTTCCCTCGATTCGATTTTGCGCCTTTTCGCAGTAATTCGGATTGATCTCTATCCCGATGTATTCCCTGCCTAACCGCTTTGCAACTACGCCCGTCGTTCCGCTCCCGAAAAACGGATCCAATACCGTGTCCCCACTTCGGCTGCCTGCAAGTATGCACGGCTCGATGAGTTTTTCCGGGTACATCGCGAAATGCTCGTCCATCCGGTATGTATTTGTGCTCACTTCCCATACGTCACGCTTACGTTTGTATTGGCGGCGTTCTTCCGTCACCGCTTCCGTCTTTCGGTCTATGCCCTGGCCTGTCTTCGTTCCCGAATACTTCGATTTCCCCGATCTGCCGCGCATATACCGCGCCGCCGTTACTTCTTTGATAGGCTCTTGAATCGCTGCGTAATCATAGTAGTATTTCGGCGATTTCGACAACAAAAAAATATGTTCATAACTTTTTACCGGGCGGTCTTTCACGCTCTCCGGCAGACAGTTGATCTTGTGCCAGATAATGTCCGAACGAAGATAATAGCCATAGTCGCGCAGCGCAAACGCGAGCATCCACGGGATGCCGATCATGTCTTTCGGCTTGATGTTTTCCCATTCTTTCGACATTTTGAATACGCTGTTTTCTTTCCCGTAAATCGGTCTGGATTTTTCATTCTTTTCTTCCGTCAGTCCGATACCCTTACCGCTGCCCGCATAACTGTCGCTTATGTTTATCCATAACGTCCCGTCGTTTTTCAGTACACGGTGTACTTCCGCAAATACTTGTAGCAGCCTGGTTATGTATTCCTGCGGCGTTTGCTCGATTCCGATTTGACCGTCCGTTCCGTAATCCCGTAATCCGTAATACGGCGGGCTTGTCACACACATCTGGACGCTTTCCGGCGGCAGGGTTTTCAGCCCCGCCGCCGCGTCCGCGCAGACGATCCCGCTCACTTCTTTTTTTCGGCCGAAGACATGACGATGCCTTTCAGCAGCATACTCACGGGATCGCCGCTGCCCTGCGGTTTCTCGCCCGTATTTTTCCCGCGCATACGCTCGGCTACAAGCAGACCGCCTTTCCTGCCGTTTTCTCGGTTCCGCGCCGATATATCCAGCGACACCTTTGCATACGCATACGCACTCGCGATCTTTGCGTCTTTCGTTTCCATCGGCACGCCCTCAAAAGCATAGCAGCACAGGCCTTTGATAAACTGCCCCGCCTGCTTTTCCGTCATGCCCTGCATTGCTTTGTAGTCTTCTTCCCGAATTTTGAAATTTCTTTTGTTCATTCTTTTCCTCGTCTTTTTTTCGTTATTTTTATGCCACGGTGCCGAACTTATCCGTTTCGTTACCCCAGCAATCCCAGCCTGCTACCGTCTGCCTCGCAAACAGTTCTATCCGCGGTATGTCGCCGAACAACTGCACGATCCGTTCCCGTACTTCGTCCGGCTTTTTGCTATGTTCCTCAAGATGCGATACTATCACGGACGATACCGCATGAGATTTTCGTTCCAATATCCGTCCTTTCGTCGCAAGTAAACAATATTCCGCATTCGCACGGGTATAATACCCCAATCCCGTGAACCATTTGTCGCTTTTCCGGCATTGTTTGAGCCAGGTAAAGCCGACCGTTTTATAGGTAAATCCCCATGCACCTATTAGTTCTAACGCTTCTATAAGACACGGCGCTGTTGCCCACAGAAACAGTACGCTGCCTTTTGCGCTTATCCGCGATACCGGGAGTTTCTGTATTTCTGTTTTGGACATTGTCGGATAATGTTTTTCCGCGCTTCTGTCTTGTCCCTTTCGGGAATATGTTTCAAACCGCCACGGCGGATCGACATAGATAATGCTGTACTTCTTATCCGTTGTATATATATCCGTCAATCTTTTCCTTTTCTACCCTCGCTTTTGCAATTTTATAATATTCCGCGTCCAATTCATACCCGATATAGTGCCTGCCTGTCCGTATGCACGCTGCCGCTGTACTGCCGCTGCCCATACAGTTATCCAATACGATTTCCCCCGTTTTTGTATATGTCCGGATCAGGTATTCCAAAAGCGCAACCGGCTTTTCCGTCGGGTGCTGCGCTCGGCTCGGATGCGGTTTCTCATACCGCAATATGCTCGTCGGGTACTTCTCGCGGCTCCCCTTTCGCGTATCTTCTGTTTGATAAAACTGCCCGTAATTCCGATTCAACGGCTCCTTTTTCAGATACGCCGTCCCTTTCCCGTGCAACGGATTCCCCTCTGCATACTGCGGCGTGTACGTCGGTTGGTGCTTATAAAATACAGCGATCTGTTCGTGCCGACGCAGCGGCATCCGGTTTGCGTTCAGAAATCCCGTTGTCAATACCTTATCCCATACCAGATCATACCTGTACCACTCCCGATTGCTCTCGACAAGATCTATAAAAAACTTACCCTGTCCGAATAACAACACCGCGCTGTCTTTTTTCACTATCCGTTTATACTGTTCCCATAACCTCGCCAAAGGAATTGGGCTGTCCCGCGGATTTTGCGTTAAACCGTAGGGTAGATCGCAAAGCACCATGTCGATGCTTCCGTCCGGCAACTCTTGCATCAGTTCCAGACAATCGCCCTGTTTTATGTAATCTCTTTCGATATTCTTTCTCTCCTTTATGTTTTCGCGTTCACGCCTATATGCGTAGTTTTTCCCTCGCTCATGCTTGCCGCCAGCACTTTCGCCCGCATCTTCTCCACAAACTCCAGCGACTCATTGCAAAGCCGCGCATAACGCGCATTCGGCTTTTCGTCACGGTATTGCGCCGATGATTTGAACAGCCGCATGATCTGTTCCGGATCATTCGAATACATCGCAAACCGCGTCATCAGCGACCTTTCATCCTTTTCTTCATTGCCCGTGACCGATATTCCGTTATACAGTTGCGTAAACTTCTCGCCGCCTTTCGAGCGCTCCGCACGCTCTATGATCTCTCTGTCGTCCATGCGCAGCAGGCTGTCCTTTCCGCGCGTTTTCATTATGCTCTCACGCTTTTCTTTCGCGGCACTCGCCGCCAATGCCGCCGCAGCGCTGGGCAGCATATACACTTCCGATTTCTCCTCCTCCGCAGGCTGTTCCGCATTCTCGTTGACCAATGGCTCCTTTTGCTTTATGTACGTTGTAATCTTTTCCGCATCCGCTATCGCCGTAAACAATACGTTCGGATCGTCATGTATCGCGTCGTGCCACGACTTGATATACGCGCTGTTATTCCGGATCGAATTTTCATTCACTTCGATCCCGAAATCCTGTTCCAAAAATACCGATGCGATCTCCGCACGCAACTCCTCCATTGCGTATTTGCTCGAACCGAACGCACCCGACAAATCCCGATTCAACCGCTTTTCATTCCCCGTCGAATGCCCCATCTCGTGCAGCGCCGTCGCATAAAACTCCTGCATATTGTAAAAATCTTCACGTTCGGGCAAATGAATTTCATCCGTCGCTTTGCTGTAATAGGCCTGTGCTCCGCCGTACACGATCTTCGATTCGTTTTCGTCCCAATATTTCAGCAGACGCTCCGCTCGTTCCGATTTTTCCGTTTCATCTAATACAGTCTGTTCTTTTGCCGGGATGCCGTCGATCAGATCGGCATTGAATACCGTATAATACCTGCGGATGGGATATACGTTCTCATCTATGTATGTCTGCCTCTCCTCTGTTTCCATGCCGTCCAGTACCGCCCGATCAAACTTTTTATGCGTATTCCTGTCCCATAAATCAAAATACTCTACCGATACCCCCGCTTTCCTGCCCAGGCTCTTGCCCGTTTCATCCGTCTTAAACGTCCAATCCCGCGCTTTCATCTGGTTAAACGTCAGCCAGCGGTTATCCTTATATCCGCGTTTCATTGCCACCAAAAACAGATACAGATAATTGACGCCGCGGTATCCTTTGCCCGTGATTGCGTTTTCCGGTACTCCGGCACAGCGCCAACCCCGCTTCCAGATCCCTGCCCCGCTTTCCAGGTTCGCAAGAATCATGTCCACGATCTGTTTCCGCTGCGGCGTCAGCCGTTCATACACGCTGTTCCCGTTCTTCCCGCTCATAACGCAGTTTTACCTCCTCTTGATACGCCGGCGTTTCGTCTTCGTAACCGTACCCCTCGTCGTCGCCGTCGTATATTTCCTCAAACGTATAGCCTTTCGGCACATACAGTTCCACTTTTTGTTTCTTTTTCTTTCTCACGGTTTCTCCTTTTTCATTTTTTTCTGAAAATTAAATTTATTTCTCTTTTCACTATTGACATTTTCTTGATTTTCGGATATACTATAAATGTAGGATATTCCCTACTTATCATGAAAACGGAGGTAAACATAATGCAAAATTCCGCACCTTTCATTGACAGCGCCAAAGTTATGGCGAAAGGTCAAGTGACCATTCCCGCCGATGTACGGAAAGCACTCGGCGTAGCCGAAGGTGATCGCGTTTCTTTCGTTGTCGACGGGAATAATGTACGGCTTGTAAATGCCGCTGTATTTGCCATGCAATTGCTGCAGGGCGAACTCAAAGGTGAGGCCGAACGCACAAATCTTGATTCAGACAACGAAATCGACAAACTCGTCAAAGAAATCCGCTCGGAAAGGTAACCCGCCATGCGCGTAATGATCGACACTAATGTTTTGATTTCTGCGGCGCTGAATCCGAACGGTACGCCTTTCCGCGCGTTCGTCAAAGCCGTTTCCGCGCCCAATCAGGGAATCATCTGCGAACAAAATATAGATGAATTGCGCCGGATCTTTAACCGGAAATTCCCTCATAAAATTTCCGCTCTCGAATCTTTCCTCGCCATGTCGCTTATATCTCTCGATGTCGTTCCGATACCTGTAACCGCCTCGCCAACAGAATCGCTTGTCCGCGATGCGCAGGACAGACCTATTTTGCGCGCCGCCCTTTCCGCCAAAGCGGATATTCTCATTACCGGCGATAACGATTTTTTGAATGCAGGATTGGATTGTCCTATCGTTTTGACTTGCGCACAATTTTTAGAAAAATATTGAATAGTCCTTTATCGAGGGTATCCGTAAAAAGGATACCCTCTTTTTTATTTCCCGCCTTTATCCGCATCTTCTTTTGCGCGCGGAGTTTTATCCGATTCTTTCTCTCTCGGCTTGAAGCGCTCCGGGTTCTCGCGGATCGCTTTCATGGCCGTATATTCGTAATACTCCGGTGACTTTTCGGGACGGTACAGTCCGCTCGTTGCATTGATACGCAGCATTTGGTTTATATCTCCGTTGCACCAGAACGCAAGAAAAATCATAAACGCCATGTCCGAGTTGGAATGATTGTTTCGCAAGTCTTTCCCCTCATAATATGCTCTGAACGTCGCTCCGTTCTTTGCCGCGCACGCGCGCTCCACTACTTCGCGGTCTGACAGCATTGACAAACCCTCTATTCCCTGTCCTGCGCCCTGCCAGGCCGTTCGCTTTTCGCATTTCTGCTCTAAATACTCTTTGATCGGCAATTCGTCAAAGTTCTGAAGACCTTTCCATGAATTGAACGAATTGCCCGTCAGCGTTATAAAATGCGACTTTTGGTAAAATTCCAAATCACCATCTTTTGCGTACACGCGCAAATCCATTCCGTCCGTCTTACCGAATATATGCAAGCCGTTTTTACTTACAGATACCTCGCGGTACGTTTCCCCGCAGGCTTTCCATGCTTCCTGCGCCGTCGATGATAACTGACCTTTTTCGTTAAAACAATGGTCGAGGTCAATGCAACAGATCTTATCTTTCCCGTCCAAAGCATATGCGAGCGCCTCACCGTCGTTTTCACGGGCATACTTACACGCCGTTTCAAAATCTACCCATGTGCTCGGATCGTCGATCTCCGCGAACTTATCCGTTACCGGGGATATTAAAAATTTATCCAGTCTGTTCTTTTCTTCGTTCTTTCTCGTCCAGACCATGACCCAGTTCGGTCGCGCCAGCATCTCCGGCGGCAGATTTTTTCGGTACAGGGCTTCTGCTTTTTTGAACTTTTCCGCGTGTTCTGCGCTCGGCTTTTTCAGCAATCGGAAATCTTCCGGCTTGCATTTCTCCATGATCGCTTTGAACTCGTCCGACGTAAGTTGCGCATTTTTATCGTTGCTGCGGTTTTTTAAGTTCACCGTAAAATCCTCCGCCAGGTTCACTTCGATACCCGTTTCGCCTGCGCGTATCTGATCGTTGAACAGGTAAAAACAATATCCCGCATATTCGCCCGTGTCCGGCATCTTGAATAGCGTATGGGTTTTGTACTCGGCTATCTTTGCCTTTTCGGGAATGATTGTCTGAATCTTTTTAATCTCTCTGGGTTCAGACATTGCACGGGAATAGTCCTCGCCTTTCGTTTCATTGCACTCGGTAAAAAGATCAAATGACGTAACGATCACTTCCTCGCCCGTTTCTCTGTTTCGGAGCGTTACATCAAAATCTTCCGGCAATGTAATGAGAATATTCCCGCTTTCACCGCGTTTGTCTTCTTCTATGAATACGTTCGGGATATAATAACTGTACCCCGCATATTCGCCCTTTGTCGGCATGGCAAACAGCGATGATCTGTCGTATGAACCGCGCAGCGCCTCCTGCGGCACGGATACGGAATACCATGTCGTATCGACCGATTGTTCTTTCCGCTCATAGTCCGCGTTCGACGTACCGCCGATATATTCCGTAAATTCTTCCGCTGTGAAGATCGCCTCGTCCCCGTCACGGTTTTTTATCACGATCTCTTCGTCCGCCGGAAAGATGAGTTCAAAGCAGAGTTCCCGACCGTCGCTCTCCATATCCACAAGTTGCCGGCTCTCTTTGATGCGGCTGTTGTAAATGTTATAGGTATAATTCTCATACTCACCGTTCGGCATCCGCATAAAACTGTGCTTATCGTACCTGCGGATAAGCGCGTCACGCGATACCTTTGCCGTCAGCCATTTTGGCGTGTCCTGTGTTTGCGGTTTGTACTTCTCGTCTATATACTCCTGCGCCGCTGCCTGCGTAGGAAAATCGTATCTGCCCTGCTCCCATGTGCCTTCTTTTACGTCGTAGCCGATGGCTACAACGTAATCTTTCTGACGTTTTACGATAGCGATGTCGTGCCCGTACTTGTCTTTTTCGATATGTACGACCGGCAAGCCTTTCGCCGTTTCTGTCCTGTAATCTTTTTCCTGCACTTCTTCTCCTTTTTTCTGCTGCATTTCTTTTTCTGCCGCACGGATGCGCGCAATAAACCCGTCCAACACCGCCGGATGCGATGTCAACTCGAATTGATGCTGGTGTTCCTTTTCTTCCATGATCGTTACGGTGTTCGACCATTCTTTCGTTTCCGGCGAATACCTCCCGTCCCAAGCCTGTCCCTGTACCGTATTCGCAAGCACATATTTCACGCGCTCCATGCCGAACCGGTCGAGCAGATCTTGTTCAAAACCCTTATTCAGACGATACCCGTCAAAATTCTTGTTGACCGCCTGGTCTATCTCGTGCTTGCACTCGATATTCGCACGCAGCGATTGTCTGTACAGATTTTCCTCGCCGTTCGCCTTTGCGGTTTCCAATGTTCCGCCGTACAGCGGTACGCCCTCTGTCATTGCTTTTTGCATCTTCCACCTATCGTCAATATACTCCTTTGTCAGTTGGGAGAGTTCCTCCCAATCTTCAAAGTCGATTTGTTCGTCCATTTCCATATAATAGGCATATATCCGCTCCGATACCGCATCGCCGTCCTCGATAAGTACCGCAAAATCACCCTCCGGCAAAAAATGATTTGCGTCTTCTATAAACTCCGCAAATGCGGCAAAGAACCGCTCTTTGTACCCCGCTCTTTCCGTTTTTGTATCGGCTTGCAATTCTTCCAGCGCTGTCCGTGCGTTTTTACAAACATTTTCGATGTTCTGCTTGTTTCGCCTGATCTTTTCCGCCGCGCGGCGCATTGCGTGCTTTGCCGTTGCAGGAGTTCCGTACACTTCCGTACCGATGTCCCAACCGAGTTTCAAAAACGTGATATGCCTTTCTTTTTGTTCTTCGTCCGTAAGCATACACCTCGGTGCAGCGATAACGTATGATCCTGCTTTTTCTTTGATCTGCGGCAGCGTATCGACCGCCAGACCTTGCGGCAGGAAATAATACGCCGTGCCGTCTGTGCCTTTCCTGAAGTATTTCGGCTTTTCCGCTTCGCGCAATACTTCTGGGTAATACTTCTTTGCATACTGCTCGATGATCTCCTGACGGTCGCGATAGGTATATAAATATAAATCACCGTTCTGCTCGTAGAACTCGCAAAGCCGCGACAATATGTTCTCCCCGTCTTTCTCTAAGACAATAAAATACGCATACGGCAGCGTGTCCGTATCTTGCAGATACTCGTGCATATTCCGATAGAAAAGGTTACTGCTTCGGTTGTTCGTATAGTCGGGATGCTCCTGCTTGTACTGTTCGTAAAGCCGCGTAACCCTTTCCCGCACGATTTTTGCGCAGTCCTTGTCCTCCGTTCCCGCATTTTCCGATACTTTATTCACGTTGTAATACTCGATAAGCACGGTGATTTCCGCGCTGTCCGACAGATCATGCGAAACGCCGTCCCAGTCGTAATCGTACAGCCGGGCAAGGATATTGCCCTTGTCTTTTTCCAGCGCTTTCATGTCGTTTTCGTCCAACAGGTTTGCTCTGCCTTTCTCAAAATATTCCGCAACCGATTTATAAAACCTTTGCTTATACGGCAATTCCTCTTCCGAATCCTTTTCAAATTCGGCATACTCCGCAAGCACACTGTCGCGAATGCGTTGGTATAAATCCATACTCTCTCTTGCACGTTCTGCCGTAAGTTTATCTACCACGGTTTGCATTTTCCCGATGGCTGTATCCCCATCCGACAAGTCCGTTCTTTCAATTTCCTTGCCGGTTTCAAGATAAAATACAGACCTCGATTTCAGATCCTGCGGACTGAAAGCAGTAGAATCCGCAGCAATGACGAACGTATCCGCACCGTTGCCCCGCTCCGAAATCTCTTGGAACGTTTGATCGTTCAGTTCTCCCTTTACATACGCATACGCTGTGTTTTCCGTATCTTTGCCGTAGTATCGGATGTTTTTCAAAATAGTTTCCTCTGCTGTTTTCTCTGCTATGGCCTGCGTCTCGTTCTCCGTTTCCAAGAAGTCCACCTCGCTGTCTATTTCGTTTTCCGGTTCCAAAATTTCATAACGTCTGTTTTCTTCCGAAAGATCGTTTATCATTGCGTTCAGATCATCGTATGTAAGCATGGCTACGCTGCGGCGTTCCCCTGCCAGTTCTTTGTCGTATGTTACCGCACCGTACACAAACGCCGCCGTGTTCGCGTCATCCCCGCACGTTTCGTAATATTCCCCGTTTTTCAGAAAAATCACGGCGTCCGACTTTTCCGCTTTGCTCTCCGTATAGAGCCGATATAATTTTTCAGTCATGCGGCGATGCGAGCGCTTTTCCGGGTTTGGCTGCTTTTCCTCTACGCCCGGCAGCGCCGCCTCTTGTATTTTGAGGTTGGAGTCGGCGATGATGCGCACGTCCGCAGGGACGATGCACCCGTCTTCGAGGTAGATCACGTCGCCGGGCACGAGCAGGTCGCTCTCTTCGAGAATGTCCCTGCCGCCGCGCACGCACTTTGTTTTGCCCACTGAAAGCTGACGGAGCTTTTCTATCGCGTTATCCGCGCGGTACTGCTGAATAAACCCCACAAAAGTGTTCAGAAGTATGATAAAGAGCAGGATGCCCGTATCGGCAAGCTCGTGCGCGTCGCCCGTCAGGTAGGCGATCGCGCCGGAGAGCGCCGCCGCGCAGATGAGGAGGATAGTCATGAAATCCTTGAACTGCGCGAGAAAGAGCCTGAGCGCTCCCGCTTTTTTCTTTTTGCGGAGGGCATTGGGTCCGTATTTTTTCAGGCGTGCCTCCGCCTCTTCGGGAGAAAGGCCGAGTTCGGAAGATGCGAGCTCGGAAAGTACCCGATCGGCGGGAAGAGTATGATATGCGAGCATGGGACGACCTCAAGGAATTGGATTTGGTGTATTTTATTCATCCGCGCCCCCCGATATGCGCGGGGCGGCCGCCGCAGAAAAAAATTTGCCGAACTGTGCGTTTTTTATTTGACAAACGGGTACAAAAGATGGTAATATATTCAGGTAATGACACGGAGGTGTAGCTCAGTTGGTTAGAGCGCATGCTTGACATGCATGAGGTCATAGGTTCGAGCCCTACCATCTCCACCAACGGAAAAAGGGAGCCCAAAAATGGGCTCCCTTTTTTTCGTTGGCGGAAATGGGCGAGAACCTCGCGCGGCGCAGGGAAACATGCCTCTGTTTTCCTCCGTCGCCGCGCTAAGGTTCGTGCGAGCGAAGCGCTGCTCTGCCGAGGGGTCCCCTATCAAGGGGTTTCGGCAGACGCTGCCATCTCCACCAAATTAAAATAATCCGAACCTTTTGGTAACAGCCGATTGGTTCGGATTTTTTTACTGAGAAAAGGCAATGGGACTTGCATAATTTCCGCCCCCCTCGCCTTTGCATGTTGCCCGCATCGACATAAATTTTCCACACAGAAGGAAAATACAACGATGCGGCCGTTGAAAAGAATCATTGTCTGCATCATTTTAAATTCTTTTCCGCAAGACATGCCTTTCGGCATGTCTTGCGGGCAGGATCCCCAAATTGCTGCTGAAAGGGGATT
>ERZ1106932.126-NODE-126-length-29180-cov-6.549253_pt1 | contig 29180 bp, 22 predicted proteins | sample MGYA00403665_ERZ1106932 | MGnify/ENA primary metagenome ERZ1106932 (study PRJEB35170, sample SAMEA104062448) | human gut metagenome | biome: human gut; feature: human-associated habitat; material: faeces | place: Denmark | collected 2012-08-24 ... | reverse complement strand
TTCCGATCTCCCATTTCGATCAGATACGGCTCTTCGCGCGGCGTCATTACGTCGTAAAGCGGACCGTCCGAACTCCAATCGCCCAAACGATACATCATCGTCTTTCCCTGCGGATATTTATCTCCGTCGGGATTCGCGGGATCGACAGGCGTTCCCGTGAGCTTGCCGCTCACGCCGATTTCTATCTGATACCCGGTGGTTTCGTCGAATTTATCCTCGTCCCATACATGGTTGTTATTCGGCTTGCCGAGGAAGAAATACAACTGAATGGCCTGCTGCAAATTCGGATCTACATAGGCGTACAAACGCATCGCCACGTTGTTGTTCTTTTTCAGATCTCCGACCGGCGTATAAGCGTTGGTCACTCCGTCCCCCGTATTGAAATCGATTTCCGCCCGACCCGTCGCTTCGTACCAATCGACAAAGGTCATATCCTCGTCCGCCGCGGTCGTAAACACCACATCCTCTTTGGTCGTACGAATGTCGCATTCGGTGCGGCTCGTGATTCCCCATGCATCGTGGAAAGAAGAGCCTTTACCGCCTACCGCGACCGATTTGCCCGTCGGCAGATCTTCGGTATAATATCCCTTCAAAACCACTTCTCCGTTCACCGAAGCATAGACCAATGTGTGCGTCCTTTCGCCTTCGGAGCCATAATTCACCGCGCCGAATTCGAGGTCGAATCCGTCTTCGCTCATGATTTCGGCATATAAGTCGGAATGGGTCGCCCAGCTCAGACGAGCCAGCGGATTATCCGAATTGGAACCGTTGTTTCCGTCCGTGGCGATCGCCATGCCGGGTACCATAGTCCTGTCCAGTCCCAAGGCGGGATCCTTATAGCCGTCCAGAGCGTCTATCGTCAGGAAAAATCCGTTCATGGTCCCCATGGACTCGACGGTAGAATTATACCAATCCCCCGTATTCGTCATGAAAATACCCACTTTATAGACGTCGTACTTTTCCAGATTCATGGTAACGTGCATTTTGACGCCCGCGTTTTGGTTGGAGGGAAGGTCTCCCAGCTTGCCCGAGTAATGGGGTTTGAATATGGAACCGGAAAGTTCCGCCAAGTCCACTATCGTGCACTCCTCGCTTGCCGCGCTCTGCCACTCATTCCAAGTATCGCAGTCATACAGTCTCGAATATCCCGTACTCATGACCGCTGAGGCCTTGCCCTTGGGCTGCTGCCCGTTTGCGTAATCCTGACCGCCTTCATCAAAATTGTGGTGGAAGAAAGCGTTCAGGACGGTCTGACCGTTGATTTTGACGTAAATATACGCTCTGTCTCCGCCGTTGACTTCCACCGTTCCGAATTCGAGATCGAATCCGTTCTCGTCATAAATGGCAGATTTCAGATCCCAATCCAGATCGGCAGCGAAAGACTCCATGCCGTAGTGATTGATATCTGCGTCTTCGTTGGGAGAGGCCGCTGCCCATGCAGCATCCTTCGCCGCCTGATCCCAGAACATGACGTCCAAAGAATTGGTTCCGCCCCAGCCAATAAGGCCTTTGAAACCGCTGGACGTATGTCTGCCGATACCGATGCCGTATTTTTCATCGAACGTCAGCATATAGCCGTTGTTTTCGGTGGCGGGATCCCAATAGAAATTCTCCGTCTTAGACATGAAAATTCCGAGACTCAGCACCGAACTGCCGTTCGCGTCGATCACGACGTGCGTTTTGAGTGCGCCGTCGAAATTTTCCTCGTCATCGAAACTCGCGAGGTAATTAAACGACGTATTCATTCTTTCCTGAGGATCGACGACGTGCGTTCCCATCAAATCCTGAATTCCGTAGGACTTGACGGAAGCTATCGTTTCCTTCCAATAATCGCTGTCCGCCAGCCGCACGTTCTTGTTCGGGTAACTGTAACTAAGCTTGCCATCGTCATCCACATTGACAACTCTTTCTGTGGAAAGAACCCCGACGGCCGTCCCCGCGGGCTTCATGTCCGCATAATTATTGAGCGGAGTATAGTTCTCGTTATTATATTCGCCCGTATAGTTTGATTCCAAAACGAGCTTCTCGTTAATTTTGACATAGATATACGCCTTCGTTCCGTCCTCTATTTCTTTGGTGCCAAATTCGAGATCGAAGCCGTCCGGGGAATAAATTTCGCCGTACAGGTCGTAGTCGAGAGCGGACGCATACGATTCTTCTCCGTAGAAATCGAACGTCCACTCCTCGCCCTTACCGTCCAAGTCCAAAACGGCCTTTTTGGAGTCCTCGTCCCAGAACATAACGTCCAGCGCATTGGTTCCGCTCCAACCGATAGTACTGAGTAATCCGCTGGTCACATTCTTACTGATGGCGAGACCATAATTCTGATCGAACGTCAATAAATAACCGTTCTTTCCGCCGTCCGAATAAAAGGCTCCCGTATCGTTCATGAAAATACCGAAGCTCAGAACAGACTTCGTTTCCGACGATTCGGGGCTGTCGATGAGAACGTGCGTTTTGAACGCGGCGTCAAACTTATCTTCGTCCTTAAAATTGCCGCCCATCCAGTTTCCGTTCCCTTGTTTCCAGGCCGTCTCGGTATACTTTTCTCCGTTCAAGTCCGTCAACCCGTAAACGTTTACCCCTTCCGACGGATCCGCGGCACGGGCGGGAACGGACAATGCCAGACTTCCCGCGGCGGAAAATCCCGCCACTCCTAGCGCTAAAAGCGCCGTTAACAGTTTCCTTTTTACCTTCATGTTTAATCCTCCCTTAAAAAATTTTTGCCATATATATTCGGGAAAAACGCGGGTGTTTTCCTCATAATTTCCCGTTCTTTTTATATTAATTTTATCACACTTCGATTGACAGCGTTATAATAAATCTAACCATATACTTGCATAAAATTATCCTAAATTTCATTCTTTTTGGGAAATTTTGTTATAATATACTTGTATAAAACTATCCGCCATTTTCATTCATCGAAGTAAAAAATGAAACTCTTTCGACAAGAAATTTTTCTCGACGGCTGAAAATAGTCACAAAAATACTTGCTTTTTAAGATGTGATTCTATATACTGATAAGTATGGTTGACATAAGCAAATGTTTGGAAAAAATACAATTTAACTACCTATTCGGGGCAACGATTACGCACACGGATAAATTTGAAACGGGAACAGAAATCAGTACCTGCTGTAAATTTTATTATGTACTCGACGGTGAATACGAGTTGACGATCGGCCAGCAGTCTTACGAAGCAAAAGCCGGTTCTATGTTTTTTATTCCCGCCGGAATTCCTCAATCGCGGCGATACATTGGTAATGTAAGGCACGTTTCCCAGCAATATATGCATTTCAATTTTCTTTCTCTGACCGAACCCAACCTGTTCGATCGTTTATCCTTGCCCTATAAAATCGATATTGGACTGCGGACCGACGTAAAGAAAATGTTCAACACCGTCTTTCGACTCGCCTCACAGACAACTTTATCCGCCCGCTTCAAGCTGACCGCAATCATACTCAACCTATTTGGGCTGTATGTCGAAAAATCTGCGGGGGGGGGGAAGAATGGCCTCGGAATTATAGGAGAAACGGGACAATTACAGGAAAACACAGTTATTCTGAAAATTACCAAATACATCAAGGACAACATCGACAGACAAATTACAAACGAAGAATTGGCGCGCGTCGCCTGCATGCAGGGGAATTACTTTATACGTTTTTTCCGAAAGCAAACGGGTACCACGCCGCACAAATTCATCACAAAAATCAAAATCGACACCGCCATGGGGCTGTTGGAAAACACGGATATCACGATAAGCCGCGCGATGGAAAAGGTCGGCTATTACGACATGAGCCACTTTTCCCGCACTTTCAAGCAGCTTCATAACCTCCCGCCCTCCGAATACGTCAAAAAATTTCGCAATACAAATTATAAATCGGACGGAATCAAGAAAAACTGAATCTTCCGACGCAATTTTTATCCATTCCGAACCGTAACCGACCGTAAAAAATAAAAGGCAAAAATATGACAAGCGTCCCGAAAGCCGTACAGGTCTTTCGGGACGCTTGTTTTGTTTCTACGCCCTTATATATCGGATATTTTTTGTTTTCAGAATTTTTTCCCCTCGTAAGCACAGAAGGTCAAAAGCCCCTCGTTGATGGCTTCCATTTGGCGGAACAGCTTTTCGGGTTCGGTCTCTTCGGTGAGCTGCAAAGTATAGCGGAATTGATAAAACCCCGCGAGACATGCCTTGAAATTGGTCTCCCAAAAATTATTCATTACCCAAGAGTAAACTTCGTCTGAGTTTCGGCTGTCCTCGCCCATCAGCTTCACGGGACGGGCCTCCAAGCTACCCATCGTCATCAGCGGAATATCCTGCGCGGCAAGCAGCAACGCTCCCTGTTTTCCGACAAAGGCCGCGCCGTTCTGCACGGCGTAGTAATCCACGCAGGTACCGGGAATCTGATCGATTCTCGGACGGAATACCGCGCCCGCTTTGTCCATGTACACCGTCTTTCCCTCCTTGGCAAAGGGAAGCGCGAAATAGAGGTTCTCCGGCTCCCATACGCTGTCTTTATGTAAACGCAGATCGGCCGTAATGCGGGGCAGGGATTTATATACCGTGAGAATGACACTGCAAAACTGCGTGCCGTCGAGCCGATAAACGAGCTCGGCCCGAGCATACAGCCGCCCGTTTTCAAGGATTCGGATATCCGTCAATTCTCCGAAATCCCGATTCGTGCGCACCGCCTTTCGGTTGCGCCCCATGTCCCGTCTCACCGTCATATAATCGTCGGTCAGACGCAGCGGAGTCACCTCGTAAACGGGACGGAACGGGATCTCGTCCGCCCTTAAAAGTTCCTCTCCCCTCTTCTTATCGTAAATTCGGGTGACTCCGAAGGGACGCTTCATCTCTATACGGAAATATTCATTCTCTATCCGATCCGTATACACATAATCTTGCGGATCCGCGTCGATGACGCCGAAAAGATCCTCCACTCCTTCCGCGCCGCCCCTCGCCCGAAGTCCGCAGCTCGGCGGAAGCGGAGGCGGGAGTTCCTTCAAAACAAACGTGCGTGTCTCATTCGGTTTCATCTCCGCAAGGATACACATCTCGGGGCCTCTCGAATGGCGGCTTATCTGGAAGGGAACGCTCTTTCCCGTATCCTCGTCCACCACGTCGAAACGTTCGTGTCCGCAAAAACATTCCACATCTTGTATCAGTATATCCTTTACCGCAAAAGCATGAGGATTTACCGCACGAAATTTGATTTCCCGATGAAAGGAAACGGGGGTCTCTCCATAACTTCGGCGTATCTTCCCGCAGGCCACTGCCGCGGATTCGTTGGCTTTTAACGCAAACAGCCGCTTCCCTTGATCGAGATTGCTTACCTGCGGCAAATAAGGCTGCGTGACGCACGCGGAATGTCCCCATGTGTGTTCCGAATAAAGCATGAGATTATAAAGCGCGGAGCGGTAATTCTCTTTTCCCCCGATCTTTCCGTCCGGGTCCAGTTTTCTCGCCACGTCGTACATGCGATTCGCCGCACGATAGTGCATGATATCCGCGGGAGCGGCACCCATGCCATCCGCCCACCAATCCGGCCAATCCCCGGCATATTCCGCAAGAGACTCTATTTCTTCCGCCCGTGCAAAAAATTCGTCCAAAGTAGCTAATTTCAGCTTGATTTCTTCATGTTCCGCATTATACCGTTCGATAAAATCGAGGACTTTTATGGAGGGAGGAGAATTGTCGGTCATGCCCCCGCTCACGCATACGGGAATAAAATCGTACTCGTAGCCTTGTTCCCGATTCGTCCTTACATAAGCCTCCAAACGTACACAGGCTTTCTCGTAAGGCGAAAGCCCGGAACGGGTCAGCCCGTCCTGTATCATGTATTCAAATTCGGAAGCCTGTGCGATACCGAGTTCGTTTCCGATATGGTAGTGATCGCCGTTCCACACAAGCAGAGAATGCCCCTCGGGCGTGCGCCAGCGAAAAGGGAGTTGTTTACGGAATGCGGGATAAAAGCCGTGGTGCGTATGTACGCACGACAAAAGTCCCCGTACTCCGTGGCGACAGAGCGCCTCCGAAAATCCCCAGCCATAACCGTTGATATCGGCCGTCATCGCATATCTGTAAGACAAGCCAAGCGAATTCAGTTCCTCCGTACATACATCCATGGTCTCGTTTATGACCCGTTCGCTTGCGAGTTCGGCCAAATCGAGATAACTGCCCGAAAGACCTATATTTCCCGATTGTACGAATTTTACGAATTTATTCTTTTCCGCTCGTGTCGCCTCTGCCAAAAATTGTTGAACACACCAACAGCTTTCGCAATTCCACTTAAAATTCGGACGTTTTTCGATAAGCGACAGCGCTTCTCGGATAAATTCGATATGGGAAAACCGGATCTTTTCTTGAGTATCAGTAAAACCCACATCTGTATGAGAATGGTGAATTACGTAAATCGTCATTTTATTCATATTTACGACCTCGTATAAAGAAGCAAATTTGAGAGCTATATCCTTTCAAAGCCCGCCATATGCTTATTATATCATTCCTTTTTCAAAAGTGGTATAACAAAATTGATATATTAAAAAATAAATCCGAACCACTCACTTGTTACGATGATTTGGTTCGGATTATAATGATTTGGTGCGGTCGACAGGAATTGAAGCAACTAAACAAAGGCGAAAACGGCGGATTTTTAAGGGAAAACGGGCAAAAGAGGCTCGTTTTTTTAATTCTCCCCGTCCGCTCCCCGTGGGCAAAATCGATTTTTCAACGTCCATAAAAAAGCCCCTTCCGGGCTTCAAAACTTTTTGCGGAAAACCTCTTGACTTTTTCGGATAGCGGTGCTATAATAAAACCACAACAAGGGCGACACCTCTAAACGGTTAGCCCCGTGGAAATTATTTTAAGAAATAACCGCCAACGTCGCCAACGCAAGGGCGGTTATTTTCGTATTGTAATGAAGATTTTATCCTTCGTTACGCGAAAAGCCATTATGTAGCCAGCGTCCACAAGGAACGACAGAAACAAAATGAGATCTTTTCTCATACGCCTCACCTCCTTTTTACGGGAGGATTGCTAACCGCCTTCGAGGATTTACCCTTGTTGCTTAACTGCATTATATCACAACAAATAGAGCTTGTCAACGAAAAAGGCGCTTCCTCTTTGGAAGTGCCTTTTTTGCGGCTTTGGTCTCTCATTTTTTCGGGTGTGCTTTCTCGTAACAATCGCACACCGCGCCGGAGGGCAAAAAGCCCGTATCACTGCACCGCGCACAACTCCACACGGGCAAAAGCTCGGCTTCCGTCAAGCCCGCCAGCAATAACGCTTGCGCCCGCTCGAACTCCCGCGCGTCCTGTTCAAGCTCTATGTCCTTGACTTTCTCCGGCTCGTATAGCTCCGCCTTCGCGTGTTCTATTTCCAACCGCTTCAACGCCTTTTCCGCTTCCAGATACGCCGGGAAGCTCCGCGCGCGCTCTTTCGCTTTCTCCGCTTTCGCTTCCGCCGCGTTATGCCGCGCCGAATACCACCGCTCCCGCTCGCTCCTCGCGTTTGCCGCTTCCACAGACGGCGGCAGACTCGCCGCGGGCTTTTCCGGCTTCTCCGCCTCCGGGAAGTCGTCATACTCTCCCGCAAGGATTTTTCCGTAATGCGCCGTCACCCACGACCACGCACGCCGCGTTTGTAACAGCTTTTTCGATTGCCGGAACTTCTCTTTCAGCTTGTCAAAGTCGATTCCCTCGAAGTCCGCCGCTTCGCTCGCTTTCGGCTGCACCTGCGGGAACTCTTTGAAAAATTCTCCTCGCGCGCGCGGTACGTCCGTAACTAATACTTTACTTTCCTTTATTGCGTTGTTCTCGGATTTATTCGGGTTATTCTCGGATTTATCGGGGTTATTCTCGGAAAAATTACCGTTTTTCGCGGATTTATAAAACGCCTTGATTTCCGCTTCTTCTTTTTCCGTCAGAAGCCAAAAACCGCGTTTTATCTCCTCTATGCCTTTTTTGCGGGATTTCAACGCTTCAGCATAGCGTTTTTGTATTCCGTGGCTCGTTATAACAGCGTCCCACTCGTAACCCGTTAACTCGGATTCCCTATAAATCCGAATCATCGCGCGGTTGCGCAGGAATGTTATAATTTGTTCCACTTTATCGACGGTCGCGCCGATTTCGTCCGACATTACGAAAACATAATCCGCCCAATCGTCCACGGGTAAAAAATACCCCTCTTTGTACACGTCGCACAGCAGTTTGACATATACCGCGATACCGTCCGCACCGTACCGCGCTTTCAAAATCCTAATCTTCTGATCCCCGAAAAATCCGACGTCAAAGGGGAAATAATCAAGTCCCTGTTTCGTCGGTCTTGCCATGTAAAAAAGAAACCTCCTTATGTGTGATTATCTCTACCCGCAAACCGCGGAAAAGATACGAAAAAATGTCCGTCCGTTCGTCCGTCGCGTGCAACAAAACGGCTGGGGCAGGTACGAAACGAAACCGCCCGACCACACCTCGAAAACGGGCGGGGCAGGTATGCGACGAATGTCCCCTCTCACCCCGCGGGCGGGGTAACACCGCAACCGCGCGGGGCGGGCAGTTTCACTTATTCAGCCGGCGGCTACGGCGATAGCCGAAGCCGCAAGAAGAAGCGAAACAGCCGACAACGTCGGAACCAAGGGGCAAAAGCCCCGAAAAAGCGTTGCCCGTGAAACGACCGCCCCGAAAGAGCGCAGGGGAATGACAGCCGCGAAACGTCGAGCGCGGGCGCGTTCGGAAAAATGCGGGAAAGCGGAACGGAGGACGGGTGCGGAACCGGAGGCGGGAACGGGCGGCAAGCCGCCGAACCGCGCCGGACCGCACCGCCCCGACCGCGACCGCAACTCCGAACACAGCGCCGGAAGCGGCGAAAGTCCCCCGCGCGACGGGGCGGAAGTAGGGCAACGCAGGCGGGGGCAGGGTGTAAAAATCCAGCCGCCGCGCGCCGCTCCCCTTTTAAGATTTTTTCGCCGCGAAGCGTGCGTAAAAAATCTTACGCCCTTTTCCCCTCCGACAGCGTTCCCCCCGAACTGCACCACAGCCCAAAAAATGGCGGGGGCAGGGTAGCAACGACCGCAAAAGCCCCGCTTTCCTCACTTTCGGACGGTAATTTTACCGTCCGAAACGCTGATTTTGCCCGCGCGGATCAACACGCCCACCGCATACGACACCGAAGATCGGGTGCGCCCGACTGCTTCCGCGATCTCCGCATAGCGCACGAACGTCGGCTCGCTCCCTATCCGTTCCCGGAGGTATTTATATACCCGTTGGGCGGTGGTTTCCAATTCGTCATAGTTGCCCATTTTTACGCCCTCTCTTTCGCTCTGTCGCGTTCTTTCCCCTTTTCCCGTGGTTTCCTTATCCTTGCTTTATCGCCCCGCTACGGCTTTATTTTTGCCGTTTCCGCGGGGCGGTCTTTCTTTGGTGGCAGGTCTTATTTTAGGTCGCCCTGCCAGCAGACCTATAAGGAGGTAATTTGATGAAAAAATCTCGTATAAGCTATCCTTGCGCAGCTACGCCGCGCCTGCCCTCCGAATGCTCCAACAGAAGAACGCGGCTTTTTTCCTCCGGCGCTTTCCCTTTTTCAACAAGTCTTTCTTCCGCGAGTTTATCGACTTTTTTAATGCGCGGCAGTTTATGCGGTTCGGCAAAGTATGCCGCTTCTCGTTCGCGCTTTTCCGCACAGCGGTCCGAATAGCTCTTTGTTTCGTCCAAGTCCTCTCGCAGCAGCGCGCCCGCCAATTCTTGAAAAAAGCCTTCTTTCCCCGGCAGCGCCAACGTCTTGACCATTTCCACATATTCCCGTATGTCTTGACGGATTCCTTGATAAAATTCAAGACTTGTTTCCTGTTGGTAATCGCTTACCGCAACCATAGCGTCTATATATCCGAGTAAGCCATATAAGCGCAGCCGGATTTTATGGTATAATTCTTCTGCCGGGACGCTTATCTTCGTGCCGTAATAAACTCCACGCATGAAAAATCTCCGGTGTGTCCGATACTTTTCGGACATTTGTTGACGCTCCGACGCTATCTCCTGCGCTTTCATAGCGTCCGACTTAAAAAGCTGTTCATTGAACATCGACCGTTTAAGCAAGAATGTCATAACCTGCTGCACCGTATCCGACGATATATGCAAATCGTCAGATATAACAAATATAAAATCGTCGTTTACCCTTGTATAGTAGCCCTCTCGATATATACAGCACAATATGTACATATATATCATAATTCCGTCTGCCCCGTATCGGGCTTTTAGAATTTTTACTTTATTATCCGCAAAGAAATCAACCGCAAATGGAAAATATTCTATCCCTTGAGATTGAGTTCTTGACACTTTATCACCCCCTCAATCCTCAAGCGGGAACGGCGGTTCTACTTCCCCCGCTTCCCGTTTCTCTTTCGCTTGCTTTTTCTTTCTTCGATCTTCAAGGTCTTTCCTGATTACGTTGCACGTCGCCTCGTCCCAATCACCGTACGGAATATTTCCTAAAGATTTTTCATAATACGCGATACATTGTTCCGCGTTACTCACCACGTCGCCATACTTTGAGACAAGCTCGCTTTTCGTCAGTTTCCATTCTTCCGTCTTTGCCGTCTGTTTTGCCTTCGTCGCTTCCTTGGGGTATTGGAATACTTCTCGCCCGCGTTCGTCTACGATTGTTATCTTCGAGATTTTTCGGCTTTCTGTATACTCTATCTCCTTGACGTCAAATCTTGAAAACGGATTCTTTAATTTATATCCTTTCCCGTTTGATACCGTCTCCAAGGGTAAGAATATAAATGGCGCGGTATACAGTTCCCGCCCGATCCCCCACTGTACTCCTGCTCTCTTAAATGCGTCAGAGGCCTCCCCTTTCTTCTCGTTTCCGTCTCCGTCGCTGCGGCTCTCGATTCCGCAGTCCCATTTCCATACCCAATCCTGCGTCGTCTCGTCTTTGATTCCGATTCCGCAATACAAGTTACCTTTGATTTCCTGATATTCGCTTTGCCAATTCTCCGCTCCTACCGTCTCGTCGAGTATGTCCATATCTACTCGGGATGTCTTATAAATCAGGGCAACTGCTCCTTTCTCCGTTACCTGTTTCACTTTCACTTCTATTTCTTCTGGCTTTAACACCCTGAATTTGCTCATGTTTCCGCCCTCCTGACGCTGTTTATTTGCGGGTTATATCTTTCCTCTATCCTCGCGCCTTCCACGCTCTTGCCCGCTTTTATTAAATCGAGTTTTTAAGAAAATCTTTCACGGTAAAAACGTAACTCAATATTCTTTACGGCATACCTTTGCAACAAAATGTCAAGAATACGTGCGGCCGGATATAGTTGATATTTGGATGGGAGACAGTCCCGAAAGGCTTGTCGGAAGAGTATACACCCATTTTTCCGATGACTTTATGAGGGAGCAAATGAACAAGGTTTTGTTTGATATTTAGCGGATTAGAGCCTAATTTTACCCCCCAAATTACCCCCCAAAACTATCACAAAACACAAAAAATAAATATTTTATATACAAAATTTATACAAAACAAGCACAAAAAAAGCAGATTATCGAGTTTTTATTCGATAATCTGCATATTTGGTGCACCAAAACATTTTAAATCCGAACCTAAAGGCGTACAATTGAGTTCCGAAAGGTACACCGTCTTTGTTCCGTCCTTATAGTTGAACGCAAACGTTATCTTATCGTCATAAAGATATATCGCATTAATAAATCCGTCTATCAGCCGCTCTTTTCCGTCCTTTGTCGATATGTCCAGCTTCTTAAATTTTTCTATCCCAAAACGGATTTGGTCTTTCGTCAGGAAAGGCTTTTTTATTTGCTCCTGCAAAATCGTGATTTCAAGCTCCGTCTTTTCTTTTTCAAGCTGTCCGAGCCGCTCTTTCGTCGAATCGAAGAAAATCCCTTGCTCTATCGCCTGAACGATGTTCCCTATACGCTTCTCCACGTCCGACAACTGTTCCTTCAATCTCGGCACACGCGGATTTTCCGCGCCCTGTAAATCGTATATCCTATCCGTCAGATACTCAATCACAGCTTCATCGGATAAAATTTCCAAAGTCGTTTTCACCGCCAATTCTTCTATCCATTCCTTTCGTACCGTTTTCTTATCGCAAGTATGCTTTTTGGCGTTCACGCACTTGTAATACCGATGCACTTCACCCAATCTTCCCGTTCCGCTCTCCCCGACCATATACGCCCCGCATTTCCCGCAAAAGAGCTTCGTTGTCAATAGATAATCGTCCTCCGCCTTATGCCGCGCGGGAGCGCGTTTGTTCTTTTGCAATCTCTGCTGAACTCGTTCAAACAATTCATCGGAAATTATCCTCGGCACGGCGTTTGAAAGCGTAATATCGTTATATTTATATTCCCCGATATACTTGCGGTTGGACAGCATATACTGCACGATATTATAGGACATCTCTTTCCCCAATCTCGTTTTTATGCCCTTCCCTTTCAGATACGCGACAATTTCCTTAATCATCTTTCCGTCGGCATACATCGTAAAGATTTCATTCACGATCGGCGCAAGTGTTTCGTTTACCGCGAGTTTCTGGTTTTCGTCTATGTAATACCCATAAGGAATTTGCCCGCCGTTCACTTTTGCCTTCAAAGCGTTTTCCGTCAACCCTCGTTTGACTTTCTCCGACAGCTCTGCCGAATAGTATTCCGCAATCCCTTCAAGCATAGATTCCAACAAAATGCCGTCTGAACCCTCCGAGATGGTCTCTTTTGCCGAAACTACTTTTACGCCGTTCTTTTTGAGAATATTTTTATAATGCGCGCTGTCGTAACGGTTGCGGGCAAACCTGTCCAGCTTCCACACGATTACCACATCGAACAGCCCTTTATAACTGTCCCTTATCATGCGCTGAAATTCGGGACGGTTATCCGTTTTCGCGGAAAGCGCTCGGTCGATATACGTGCCAACGACGGTTATTCCGCTTTTCTGCGCAAATTCCATACACTCGCGGATCTGACCTTCAATGCTTTCCTCTCGTTGATTATCGCTCGAATAACGCGGATAAATCACCCCTCTCATTTCTTCTGTTCCTCCAAGAGTTTCAGCACCGCTTCTTTCAGCTTTGCGTTCGCAGGAGAGGAAGGATCAAAACACATTTCTACAAACTCCTGCATACGCTCGTCCTCCAATATCTTTGGCTGATAGTTATACAGTTTTCCCTGCGGCTTGTCCGTTCTACCGAAGATATAATCCATAGACACATCAAAATACTCCCCGTACCACAATAGCAATTCAGTGGGTACGTCCGAATGCCCGTTTTCATAGCGGTTGATTGCCGACTGCGCCACCGTGCCGTTTATCGCCGCGATTTTTGCCTGCGATAACTTCACGCTCTCCCTAAGTTGCTTTAATCTCGTCCCGATTATGTTTTTACTCATAACGATTCACCTCTTGTCTCTATTATATATCGTTTTTAGATTAATGTCAACACATTTTTAGAATTAATATTATTCTTTCGGGGAAAAAGCGCCTTTGTTACAACCGTGAAAATAGATGGTGACGTAAAGCTCCCACGCGGCGTTTTTATTGTTTAATTCTTTCGTCATCAGCCCCGACAGCAAAAAGAGAAACATTTCTTCGGAAATCTTATTTAACAGGATTTTCTCTCCCGCAAGTTCAAAGAGCGCGGGAAAGGGAAGCGACCGAAATGCGGACAGCGTTTCGGTTTTTTCATATTTACGGAAAAATTCCGATAAATCGGCTCCCTCTTTCAACGTTCTGTGCCATATTTCCGAAAGTATATCCCGCAAGGGGTAAAAATAGTCCCATAAGTAAACCAGATATAATTTTAACTCCGAGGGAAAATGTAAAAAGTCGGAACGTTTCGGAGCTTCCCTTTTGATGAAAATCTCCTCCAAACGTAAGGTGAGCGCATCCAATTCCGCGATTTCTTTCTCCGTATAAGCGGTTTGAGTATAATACCGTTCCATGAAACGCTCAAACGGAGTTTCCAATTTCGCGGCGGGAGCCAAAAGCCGAATTAAAAGATAACGAAGATATGACCGACGCTCTTTCTCTATCTCGTAACTTTCTTTCAGATGAATTCCGTCTTCTTCGACATAGTAACTTTTTTCTTTTAAATCGTCGTTTAATATCTTCATTTTACGGTGTATCGTTCTCCAACGATTCGGATATGCCCGTGTAGGCAGCACTCTGTTTGAAAGGTCTCTGCTCACAAGCAGATATTCCTTTGTCATCAACTCAATATCATTTTCCAAAAAAGCTAAATCCAAAACCGCTTCCGTAGCGGGGGACAATTTCTTATTTTTCTTACCCATACTTATCATTCTCCTATTTCCTCATAAATATCGATCATTATTTTTCCGTGCTTTCGAGCATATTTACATGCTGTAAATGCGCCGCCGTGCTCGTGCTTAATCCCCGATACTACATATTCTGCCAAATCCACCATTTTGCGGTTGGTGTGTGTAATGGCAAATCTCGGAGGAACGGGCTTTTCCAAAAGATAAACGGAATCATCGAAAAACTTCGGCAGGACAAAATCCTCTTTCTTGTAGGAGAGATAGGATAAAACCAGCGTATTTTTGATTTGCGGGTATCGGAATTTGAGTTCCCAGACGAGATAGGCGCAAAGCCTGTCAAAGTTGCCGCGATAGCCCGAATAAAATTGCGTTACGCCGCAATTTTGGATTAAATCGATAATAATCGTTTCGATTTTATCTTGATACGGAAAATAATCCATATCTCGGTGCCCGAAAAACGTACACGTTAACATAAAAATCGCCTCCATAAATCGAAATATAAAATTAGAAATTGAATAAAGTCACGGAACAAAGTAAATAATGTCATATACAACAATTATTTTTGTATTATAATCATTGTATAAGGAGTAGTGTTTATGACTGTAAATCAAAGGATAAAAGTAGAGCTTGAAGAACGTGGAATAAGCCAATATCAAGTAGCAAAGGTTACGAAGATTGGACAATCTACTATATCAAAATGGTTTAAAGAAGTTCCCACTACTCCATCGCCTGCTTCTGTAAAAAAAGTAGCGAAAATGTTGGGAATGAAAGTCAGTGAATTAACAGGCGAAGAAATTGAGAAAGACCCTCAAACACAGGAGTTACGTGAGGGTTGGAATCGACTCAATCGAGAAGAGAAAAATTGTGTTCTCCATGTAATAAACACCATCGTAAAACACAGATAACTAATATAAAAATCGGGAAATAACGGAAAAAGTTATACCGTATAAAGTCGCTCCCATTGGAACGGCTTTTATAATGGAAATAGTTGACAGGACTATTTTTATTTATTATAACAATATTTTTTAGAATAAGCAATAGTTTATGTGAAACGCAAGAAAAATTTATGTTTGAGTAGATATTTTCATTGTCTGTTGTTAAACCGAAACATTTCATGCCTTTCGTCGATTGTTTTGAGCATACGCAAGAGTAAAATAGTATGTAGGACAAGATATGGGAAAAACAATGGACGTTAAAGAAAAAATTACAAAACTGCGTGAAGAACGCGGTTGGACTAAAAGAAGATTAGCAAAAGAGGCGGGACTTAACGAATCCGCAGTATATAACTGGTACAGCGAACGAAATTATGAGCCGAGCCGAGAGGCAATTGAAGATGTATGTGCAGCTTTCGGGATTACTTTATCTGAATTTTTTACTGATATTGAAGTGGATAAATTAACGGAAGCTGAATTAAAACTTCTGCAAGCATTTAGAAATGTTCCCGAAGAAAAGCAAGGAGTTGTTATCACGGTTGCCGAAGCCTTACAAGGAAAGAAGTAAGGCGAATAGTTAGTAGTTTATAATGCGGTATTTATAGAGAAGCCGCGGGTTCCAGATTGAGCAGATATAAGCTCTCTGGCATTCCTGAGCCGTCCCCTACTAAAAGGGACGCGCGACGATAGGCTTTTTTAAGTGTACCTTTTTTTGGGAAAACGCTCCCCATTTCACGACAATTTCATACTAAAATGAAATCCGTGCGAGGTAATCTCGGACGGATTTTTTGCGTGCTAAAAAGCTATAAAGATGTTTTCAGACAGAGAAAAATTTACAGAACGCTATAAATAGTCATTGATGGGTGAGCTGCTAAATCGTAAGCAGGTTAAGAAAAATGCAACAAGTCGCATTTTTGAGAACAAGCAAGTCGGAAGCCGACTTCTTCAAGGGAGCGGCGGAAAGAATATAAAACGGGAGGTAAAAATGGATACGGGATAACAAGAGAACAAGTAACCTGACAGGAAAACAGCGAAAGGAGGGAATTTATCGGCTGAATGTCCAGAAGAAAGAAAAACGATACGGGGATACCGGACTATGAGATCGACGCGCTTGCAAGAGTGTTATTACCTGCTATTCAGCAGCTCTTTGATACGGAGGAAGGAAAACGAGAGTTTAAGGAATGGCAAGCCGAAAGGCGAAACAAAAAGACGAATAAAGCAAAAGAGAATTTGAAGTCCCCTTGAAACCATAGGGACGCTCGCATAGACGAGATTTAGAGAAATCATTTTGAAGAAATAGATGATTAAAACGATATAGAAGGTTGTGTCGTCTAATGAAATATACCTGATAAACGGCAAAAGCGACGGCAATGCCGTCGCTTTTTTGATGGGCTTATAGAATATCCGTAAGCCCTTATTTTAATTCTCGTGTTTGATATAAAAAATAAATCTGAACATTTTGTTTTACTATAATTAAGTTTTATAATAAACAAGTTAAATTTCATTACTTCTTATGTTATGTGCTTTTATTATACTATTCAATTTTACCTTTTATCTAAATGGAACTTTCACATTTTTTATATTCGCTGTAACTTACAGTAAATTTACAGTTTATATAAGAGAAATAATTTTCACATCCCATAAACCATTCCTCTGTGCTGTGATTTTGCCGTTTTACTAATTTTCCTCCGCAGCTCGGGCATATTTTATGACCTATTTTATATGACCGCGAAGTGTTATCAGATACTATGATTGTTGATATCAAGTTTGATTGATTAGATATTAATCCATCTTTTACTGTATCAAGATCTTTTGCAGCAGGCGATTTAATTACTTTCCCTTTTTCTTTCAAGCAATTTTGAAATCCCTTTGGATTTATTTGCCCAACTTCTAAAGGTGCCTTCATCAAAATATTATTTGATTCATTTTCTTTATCTTTTTTCTGTTTTTTCCTCTCCAAACGAGCTTTAATCTTAAAGATACCCCATAAAAGCACACTTAAAATAACGATACTAATAACGACAATGCCTATTATACGAAATCGCATTGTAAGTTTATGTATCTCATCGTTGGTTTCTTGTCCAACTATTTTGTCTAATCTAAGCCAATGGATCGCAGTAGAAAGTAATGACAAAATAGTCATTATCTCTGCAACTGTTGAAACCACCTTAAAAAAAGTATGTCCTCTCTTTTTTCCACACCAAACTCCAAAGGTTGCCAAAACAACCATAATTATTCCCGTAATATTATACGGTGTAAAAAGTATGTTTTCATTATAAAACCTTGCTATTTCACTGGATTCCCCAAATACTTTTTTTATTATCCCACCGATGAGTCCTAATGTCAATAATACTAAAACACGTTGGAACCAAATTTTTACTTTATGCATTTATATACTTAATTCCCCACACTATATATTCCACTTAATATAGAAATTCTTTTCAACCTTTTAGATCTTAAAAAGAAATTTAATTAATTTCGCACAGAAATATTCAAAATCTTTTTATTTGTATGATACTTATCAAAAAAGTCTTCTTCTATAGATAATATCGAAGTCAGAAATTTTTCATCTGCAGCTAATCCTTTTTGCGATAATATTTCATGAAATTTATCTAAATCTACATCTGTATTTTCAAATAAGTATGTTAAAGCCGTCTGAAAAAGCTCTGGATATTCAACCTCAATTAAATCATCAAGTGGCTCCAGCCTTTCTCCAGCTTTATTACTTCGCGCAATACGATAGCTATATTTTTTCATTAAAATAATATATTCATCATAAGAAAGCAATCCCAAATCTTTTGCTCTAATAAACATAGCTTTTATGGAAACATGCCATTTTTTCTTCAAAAAAAGATAACCCTCATAATCGTTTGGATTTATTAACTCTTTTTTAAAGCTCTTCTCAGGCAATAACAAACATGATGCAAATAAATTCGCCTGTCTTTCAATTTGACGATTTTCAGTAGAATTCAAATCTTCATTATTCAAACTGGAATGCAATAATATATGTCCTAATTCATGTGCAGCCGAAAAGTTTCTTCGCGCCATGCTTCCTTTTTCATCTTCAAGCATTACACAATATCTAACACTTCCATTACACTGATATACTTGAGTAAATCCATCAATCTTTTTTTCTCCATCTTTTAGAGTCGAAACTATTATACCATTTTCCTCTAATAATGATACCAAATTTAAAATCGGCCTATCTCCTAAGTTCCAATAACTTCTGACCGATTGAGCAATGTTTTCCATTTCCATTACTGATATTTCGTCGTTCAATATCGAAAGTTTAGGTAAATTTAATTTCGGTAAATTCAAATATTCTTCTAAACAATCGTAAATGCCCGCCACAAAACTACTTCTTTCCTCATACGACTTTCGTTCTAAAGCCGAAGCCGAACTTTGCGCCCTAAAAAAAGTTTGTCGTATTTGTACAGAATTTATAATTTCCTTAATATAAAACTGAATAGGGAAACGTAGAACTTGTACCAATTTAAAAAAAGTTTCCGCTTTAGGCTCCACGACCCCATTTTCAAATTGTGATATCGCTTGTTTGGACACCCCCACTTCTTCCGAAAGCTGAGTTATGGTCTTATTTCTTATTTGACGCGCAAGTCTCACTTTTTCTCCAATGATATTCATTGTATCCACCTATGTAGCTATTGATTCGCTTGATCCTTATTGGTCCCATCTTTTTTTGATATCGACCGCTTCTTTGCTGAAATCCCAAATTTATTTTTAGTTTTCTTTTCTTGTTCGGTATTAACATTCTCTTTTTTAGAAGGAACGTATTCAGGTTCATTATCAATTTCGATAAATTTATTTAATGACCGCTTTTCAATCAGATAATAATGTTCAGAATATATAATACTTTCAATTCCAACAAGGCGATAATCTTTTGCTATAATATCATAGCAAATCATAATATGTTGTCGGACTTCGAGTTGTCCTATTACATTCATAATTGAATCATAGATTCTTCTTTTATCCAATGCAGATTGATCTTTTGGTTCAAATATACACATTTGCGTCGGCTCTACTATCAATCCGTCATTAAATAATACAAACGCATCATTATAATGAATATGTTTTACCATTTTCCGGTGAGATAAATTTTTGGCGTTATTCTTACTTGTAAATGTAATTATAGATTTGGAATTTTTCTCATATAAAAATACAAATTTAAACGGACCACGTTGAAACGAAAAAACATCGAATAATTCTTTACAGTTTTTTCGTATCATCTTAAATATGAAATTTAAAGAAAACAGTCCTATGCCGTTTTTCTCTGGCAATTCAAAGGAATTTATTGAAGTTTTTGCTTCAAATAATGCGTCTTGAATTGTTCTTACTATTAGTTGGTTTTTATCATCTTCTAAGCGCTTCATTATGAAATACTCCTTATCAATCGATTTTACTATATTATACCAATAAAAAATAGGAATGTCAATAATTTATATCCTATTTTTTTGGAAAAATATATAATTTTGTCAAGTACATATTATTATTCAAATACTTTGTGGCTTCAACCAATTTCGTTGCACTTAGAAAATAAAAGATAAGTCAACTCCAGTCAACTTCAATTTACTTTTTTCCATTTATGATAGTTCGACATTGCTTTGCTTATTCTTCCTTTTGATAACCGCATTATCCTCCTTCGAACACATAAAGAAACTTTTTATATTCAACTGTAAGGGTTAGCAGTTCTCATTTCGTCGTTCGACCGAAATAGCACTTCTTTACTGAATATCTTTTCCCAGCAAAGGAACCTATTGAAAAAATGTGGCAACAATACTTTAATGTCATCCTAATCCCTCTATAAAACGAAAAAATAGAAAGATTCTCCGCTTTTCAAAAAATTAATCAAGACAAAAAACAAATCCGAACCATTCACTTGTTACAAGGATTTGGTTCGGATTATAATGATTTGGTGCGGTCGACAGGAATTGAACCTGCATGGGGTTAACCACAAGATCCTTAGTCTTGCGCGTCTGCCAGTTCCGCCACGACCGCGAATTAACGGGTCTATTATATAATAACTGCTCGTTTTTGTCAACTCATTTTTAACCACTTTCCCGATTTTTTTTATTTTTCTTTTTGAAAGCCTGAGAATCTTTTTTCCCGCACGAAAAAATGTATACTATTTCCTATACATACACACAATAAGTGTAAACGGAGGAAATTTTATGAAAGCAACCGGTATTGTCAGAAGAATCGACGAGCTCGGCAGAGTAGTTATCCCTAAGGAAATCCGCCGCACGCTCAGAATTAAAGAGGGAGACCCGCTCGAAATTTTTACCGACAGGGACGAACTCATGTTAAAAAAATATTCGCCTATCGCTACGTTGGAACGTTTTAGCGTAGCCACCGTCAAATCTCTCAACGATTTAAGCGGAAAACTTGCCGTTATCTGCGATACGGACGAAATTTTATGCGCATACGGAGAAGGGAAAAAAGAACTCGACGGCAAAAATCTGTCCGAAGAAATGGACAAAATTTTGAGAGAACGCCGCAGTTATCTTGCCAACGCTTCGGAGGGCGGAGACATTCTGCCTCTTACCTCTTCCCGCGAAGAAGGAATCACCGCCCAGATTATCGTTCCTATCGTCGCCAACGGCGATTGTCTCGGAGCCGTGGCCGTCCTTACCAGAGAAGAAGGCGCCAAACTCGATAACAATATTTTGAACCTCGTCCGCCTCACCGCGGAAATTCTGGCGAATCAGTTTGACTGAACTCTTTTTTACAGAGAAATCTCCAAAAATTTATTCTATCAACTTTTCCAGTCAAACGGCGGAAATTCCGGCGAATCCTTCGCTTAAATTTCCCCTCGTCGAAACATTCTGAAAATCCAGATTTTGCGCCCGATATTTTTCGGGCGCATTTTTTATACGGACGCAGGGTTGAGACGAGTTTTTTCCGGAATGAGGGAAAAGAAAAGCGCATATACTATACGTATGCCTGCCGCTTATACTCATTTTTCCGTCGCCGCGGAAGTGTTCAGACGCCTCCCTGAAGAAATCCGCGGAAATATATCTTCCTTGCGCCTCTATTTTTTCGGTGCACAAGGCGCCGATTTCTGTTTCTTTTATCGGGCTTTTCGCGCTTCGGAAATCAATTTCGGGCGCTTTTTGCACAATAGAGGCTCATTTGATTTTTTCAAAGCTCTCCTCTTATTTTCAGACCGGAACTCCGATCTTTTCAGTTATGCGCTCGGATATATCACCCACTATGCCGCAGATTGTATTTTTCACCCCTATGTCTATTACCTGTCAGGACACTCTCCCGTCAAGCACTCCCGCGCGGAAGGCGCTCTAGACTTCTATTTCAGAGAAAAATCCAATGCAGAGGAGCCCAGTCAATTTCAAGTTTATTTCAATGCCGGTATACCTTCGAAAGAAGCCTCGGAATTATTTACTCTATATGCGGTGGCGACGGCAAAAGCTGAACGCGATCCACTCATCAAGGGCGCCTTTTTGAAAAGCATACGGAATTTCCGCGCATACACGCGTTTTTCCGCGCACATGTTCGCCAAAAAAGATACAAGATTGTTAAATGCAGAGAGACACGAATGGCAGTATCCGGACGATAAAAACATCGTAATGACAGACGGCGCAGAACAACTCTTTGTCCGCGCCGTCGAAGAAAGTATTTCATTGATAAAAGAATTTGTCCACTGCTCGCAGACCCGCAAATCGTTGAAAAAAGAGCTGTTCGGCAAAAATTTTCTCAGCGGACTGTAAATAACGGCTCTTAAACGTCCAAAAGATTATGAACGGAAAACTACAATGGACAGAGGCCATAGATTATACGGACATAATCTGCGGACGGCAAACCGAAACTTAACCTTTCGGAATCGATTCGGACAGTTTTTCCAGCCACGGTTTCAAATATTCGTCGAACGCGGCAAAAATTCCCTTTGACAGGGACGCGTTTTCGCCGAAGAGCTGTGAAGCGTCGAATACTTCAAAATGTCCCAATATGTATAAGAGCGCCATGATCAAAACGCAGAAAAACGCTCCCACGGCAAACATGACGGCCATGGACAGGACTCCGTCCACCAGGCGGAACACAAAAAAGCGTTTTACGCCCGAAACGATAAGCCGGAGAATCAATCCGACCAAGGCGACGGCGATGCAGAGCGCCACGCAAGAAACGAGTCCGCAGGCTACCTTGCCGAGAACGACGGACACCTGTTCGGGAAGCGCCTTTGCGATCAAATCTCCGAAGTAATCGGAACCTTTTCCGATAAATGCGAAAGCCGCCCCTTCCCCCGCAAATTTAGAAAAGGGAAGCCAAAAAGACACAATAATCGCCGCGATAAAAGCTATCGTCACGATGAGGCCGCCGCGCAGCATTCCGCGCTTGAACCCCGCGTGCGCGAAAGCCGCAAGCACCCCTATAATGAGGAAGTCGAACGCATAGGAATGAATATATTTCCAATTATTCGCAACGAGCGTATTCTCGAATACGTTTTTCAAAGCTCCTGTCTTTAACGGAGTCAGCGAAACGACGACCAGCGCAAGGCTTGCCATGGCGAGCGCCAGCACCGCAGCATTGACAATCGTGACGAGCACGGAAAGAACGGGACTGGCGGCAAAAATACGTTTTCCGCCCCTGCGCTTCAAAACGACGCGCCCCTTTTCTCCTTCGTCTAAGTCGGAATCCTCCTCGTCTTCATCCTCGGGGTCTCCGTGGGGTCCGACAATCATGGAGATGATTCCGAATACCGCCAAAGCGGCTATAATACATACGACGGCGATAGAGAGCGTAGAGACCAAATCCCGAACGCCAGGCGCAAGTTTTTCCACCGCTCCGATTTTGAGAATGGGATTTTTATCGTGGAAATGAAGTTCCAACACGACGAAGAGCGCGCAGGCCCCCGCCCATGTCAAGGGGCCCCAGCCCATGGAGAAGCCCGCGACGAGCGCGAGAATGACGATCAGCACTGCGGCGCCGATCGCAAACCATTTCGCGTTTTCCGTAAACCATGCGGGCATCGCCAAAAGCGAATACATTGTCTGCATTTTGCAACCTCCTCCGACAAAAAATGTCGGCAGATACGTTTCGTAATTTATTTATTGAAATTGTCTTTGAGGGAGACGATTTCCGATAACACCGGCTTTCCGTCCTCCCCGCGGCACTTTTTATAATACCCGATTCTCATGAGCTGGAACGCTTTTCCGTCTTTCGCTTCAAAGAGATAGGGTTCCGCTTTGCCTTGGAAAATGTGCTCGCTGTCGAGATTCATGCGCTCGGAAAAGTCCTGTCCCGGATATTCCGCGTCCTTCAAAAGATAGGAATACTGGCGAATCTCCGCGTCCACGCCCGTCGCCGCGTCTACCCACTGAATGGTTCCCTTCACCTTTATCCCGCTCGTATCCCGCGAAGAACGGCTCTCGGGAATATAGGAACAAACGAGTTCCTTCACCTTCCCGTTCCCGTCCTCTATCACCTCGTCACAGTGAACGATATAGGCGTTTTTCAGGCGGACGTATCCGTTCGGTTTGAGCCTTTGATACTTGGGCGGGGGATCGGAGGAAAAGTCCGCCCTGTCGATATATACCGTCTTTCCGAACGTCACTTTCCGCGTTCCCAGTTCGGGCTTCAACGGGTGCAGGGGCGTTTCCAGTTCCTCCGTGCCCTCGTAATTGGAAATCGTCACCTTCAAGGGCTCCAAAACCGCCATGGCGCGTTCCGCGTTCTCGTTGAGATCGTCGCGGATACACGCTTCGAGATACGAGAGCTGACATTCCGAATTCGCCTTGACGATCCCGATTTTGCCGCAAAAATCCAGGAGCGCTTCGGGCGGCACGCCGCGGTTTCTCAGTCCCGCAATCGTCGGCATTCTCGGATCGTCCCAGCCGTGGACATGCCCCTCCTCTACCAGCTTTTTCAGGTAACGTTTTGACATGACCGTATTCGTGACCGCCAGCCGCGCGAACTCGATTTGGCGCGGTTTGGGGGAAAAGCCCAGATTGATTCCCACCCAGTCGTACAGAGGTCTGTGATCCTCAAATTCGAGCGTACAGAGAGAATGCGTAACCCCTTGCAGATAATCGCAGATAGGGTGCGCGTAATCGTACATGGGATAAATACACCATTTATCCCCCGTGCGGTGATGCGTCGCGCGCAAAATCCGATAAATGACGGGGTCGCGCAGGTTCATATTGGGCGAGGACATGTCGATTTTCGCGCGCAGACACTTCTCTCCGTCCGCGTATTTGCCCGCCTTCATCTCGCGGAACAACCGCAGGTTTTCCTCGACGGAACGGTTTCTGTAAGGGCTCTCCGTGCCCGCTTCCGTGAGCGTGCCGCGCGTCGCGCTGATCTCTTCGGGGGAAAGGTCGCATACGAACGCTTTTCCGTCCTCTATCAGCTTCTCCGCATATCCGTATATTTCGTCGAAAAAGTCGGAGGCATAGACCTCCTTCGCCCAATGATACCCCATCCATTCGATGTCGCGGCGAATGGCGTCCACAAACTCCGTCTTTTCCTTGGACGGGTTAGTATCGTCGAAAAACAAATTGCACTTTCCGCCGTACTTTTCCGCCGTCCCGAAATTGACCAGCATGCTCTTGATGTGTCCGATATGCAGGTATCCGTTGGGTTCGGGCGGGAACCGCGTCTGAATTTCCTTCACCCTGCCCGCTTCTATGTCCTCGTTGATGATTTGCTCGATAAAATTAGTCGCTTCTACCTTTTTCATGTATATCCGTTCCTGTTAATGATAGTAAATATTCCTTCTTTCGGACAATTTCAGAGAGTTAAAAACAGCCCGAAGGATTGAAACCGTCGGTATATTAAGACAGTTCAGCGCATTGGAAGCGTCGGCATATTGAGACTGTCCGAAATATTAAGACAGCCCGACGATTTTTCCGTCCGCCGTCAAATCGATTTTCTCCGCCGCGGGATGCGCGCCGAGTCCCGGCATGAGCATGATTTTTCCCGCAATCGCCACGATAAAGCCCGCACCGCCCTTCAATACGATGTCGCGGACGAAAATCCTGAACCCCGACGGTCTGCCGATGAGGTCGGGATTATCGGAGAGCGAATACTGCGTCTTGGCGATGATGACGGGAAGCCCGCCCTCGCCCTTCGCCTCTATCGTCTTTATCTTTTCCAGCGCTTCCTCCGAAAAATCCGCGCCGTCCGCGCCGTAAATCTTCTTCGCGACGTCCTCGATCTTCTTCGCGACGGGCGATTGCAAGTCGTAGGCAAATTCCAGCTTGGAGGGAATTTCGCACGCCTTTACGACCTCTGCCGCGAGCTCCTTTCCTCCCTCGCCCCCTTTCAGGAACACGTCGGTAAACACCGCTTTCGCTCCGCTTCTTTCCACTGCCGCGATGACAAAGTCCGTCTCCGCTTTCGTGTCCGTCGCAAAGCGGTTCATCGCCACGACGACGGGCTTTTTATATACCGTGCGGATATTTTCGATATGTTTCAGGAGATTGGGCATTCCCTTTTCGAGCGCCTCCAAATTCTCCTTAGAAAGCGTTTCCTTCGCCGCGCCGCCGTGCAGTTTGAGCGCTTTAACCGTCGCAACCACGACTACGCAGTCGGGCTCTATCCCCGCCGCGCGGCATTTGGTATCGAGGAATTTTTCCGCGCCGAGGTCGGCGCCGAAGCCGGCTTCCGTCACCGCGTAATCCGCAAGGCTCATCGCCGCATACGTCGCCTGTATGCTGTTGCAGCCGTGCGCGATATTGGCGAACGGCCCCCCGTGAATGATCGCGGGCGTCCCTTCCAGCGTCTGCACCAGATTGGGCTTCATGGCGTCCTTCAAGAGCACCGCCATGGAGCCGACCGCTCCCGGAATGTCCCTCGCACGGACATAGTCGCCCGACTTATTCAAACCGACGATGATATTCCCCAGCCGCCTTTTGAGGTCGGAAAGGTCGGTCGCAAGGCAGAGCACCGCCATGACCTCGCTCGCCGCCGTAATGTCGAAATGATCCTCGCGCTCCACGCCGCGGCCCTTGCCGCCGATACGGATATTGATGAGCTCGCGGTCGTTCATGTCCATACAGCGGTGGAAATAGATATTCTCCGTGTCGATATTCAGCTCGTTGCCGCGGAAAATATGATTGTCCATGAGCGCGCAGAGGAGATTGTTCGCCGCGGTAATCGCGTGCAAATCCCCCGTGAAGTGCAGGTTGATGTCTGACATGGGCACGACCTGCGCATAGCCGCCGCCCGCGGCTCCGCCCTTGATTCCGAACACGGGGCCCAAAGAGGGCTCCCTGAGCGCGAGACAGACCTTTTTCCCGAGCTTCTTCATTCCGTCCGCAAGTCCGATGGAGACGGTCGTTTTTCCCTCCCCCGACGCCGTGGGGTTGATCGCCGTCACGAGAACGAGCTTCGCCTTCCTCGGCAGGCCTTCGGGCAGAGAGAGTTTGGCCTTATATTTTCCGTACAGTTCCAGTTCGTCCTCGGTCAGCGAAAGCTGAGCCGCGACTTCGCGTATGTCTTTGAGTTCCGCGTTTTCCGCAATCTCGATATCCGACAGCATGGTTTCTCCTTTGTGGATTATATTATCTCTTTTACATTATAACATATTTTTTGTAAAATGGGAATAATTCTCCTATAAATTTATTTGAAAATTTTTGCGCTTTTTGCCGATTTATGCTATACTTTTCTCAACAAACGCTTCGGAGCTTCTTATGGAACAATCTATTCTTGAATTTTTCGAGAGCCTGCGCTCTCCCTTCGGCAATATCCTCGCCGGAGCGTTTTCCCTGTTCGGGGAAACGCTCGTACTCGTCGCGCTCATTTCTCTCGTCTATTGGATTATAGACAAGGACTTCGGAGAAAGGCTCGTGCTCGTGTCCTTTTCCTCCATGAGCGCAAACGCCTTCTTAAAAGGCGTCGTCGCGCGCCCGCGCCCCTATGCCGCGGGTATCGTATCGCGCGTGGAAATCGATTCGCCCCTCCTTTCCACCGTCAATCTGGAAGCGGATATGTCCTTTCCAAGCGGACATTCCCAAATGAGCGCGGGGCTGTTCTTTACTTCCGCTTTCCGACTGAAAAAAGCGTGGGCATGGCTCCTCGCGCCCGTCCTCACGCTTTTGGTGATGTGTTCCAGAATGTATTTGGGCGTTCACTATCCCACCGACGTCCTCGCGGGCGCCGCGCTCGGCATCGCCTTTTCCTGCCTGTGGGAATTTATTTACCGAAAATTTCCCCGCCTGCGCGATCCCGCGGCGGCGCTGTTCGCCGTTCTTTCCCTCGTCTTGCTCTTTATCTCACCCAATAAGAGCCTTGCGGAGCTCTCTGCCTGCATGTGCGCGGCGGCAATCGCCCTGCCGCTCGAAAATAAATTTATTCGTTTTCGCGTGGAAAAGGGCTGGAAGAAAAAACTGCTGCGCGCGTTAGTCGGGTTTGCATGCGTGGGCGCCGTATTCGGAATTTTTGCCCTCATTCCCTCAGAGGCGCTCGTCATAAAATGGCTCAAATATTTCCTGCTCGTGACGGCGGCAGCGCTCGGTGCGCCCGCGCTGTTCAAAAAGCTGAAAATCTGAAAAAATTGCAGGGCCGAACGCCACAAGCGATTGACTTCCGAAGCGGAAACATTGTATAATAAAGAAAACGGTGCAGCGATACGGCTACAATCGGTTTTGTAACCTCGGTTCGTTTTATCTGATACAATGGAAAATTCGCTATAAAATGACCGAAAAATTTTCCGCGATTGCTTTCGCGGAAACAAGTCGTGACAAAAAATGTCGCCGCGGCTCTCCGCGGCATTACAGGAGATACAATATGGCTGAAAAGAGAACGGTGACGATGGAAAAACTCGTTTCCCTCTGCAAAAACAGAGGCTTCATTTTTCCCGGAAGCGAAATTTACGGCGGTCTCGCCAATACCTGGGACTACGGTCCTTTGGGCGTGGAACTGAAAAATAACGTCAAAAAGGCGTGGTGGAAAAAATTCATACAGGAAAATCCCCATAATACGGGCGTAGATTGCGCCATTTTGATGAATACGCGCACATGGAAGGCTTCGGGGCATCTCGGCGGCTTCTCCGACCCCCTCATGGACTGCAAGTCCTGCAAAGCCCGCCACCGCGCGGACGACCTCGTCGAAAAATACGCCGAAAAACACAAGCTCGACGTAAACGTCGAAGGCATGGACAACGACGCTTTGGAAGCGTTCATTACGGAACACAAGGTTCCTTGCCCCGTCTGCGGAAATTCCGATTTCACGCCTATCCGCAAGTTCAATCTTATGTTCAAAACTTTTCAGGGCGTTACCGAGGACACGACGAACACCGTCTATCTCCGCCCCGAAACGGCGCAGGGGATTTTCGTCAATTTTCAGAACGTACAGCGCTCCACGCGCATGCGCGTGCCCTTCGGAATCGGACAGATCGGAAAATCCTTCCGCAACGAAATTACGCCCGGAAACTTCACCTTCCGCACCCGCGAATTTGAACAGATGGAGCTGGAATTTTTCTGTAAGCCCGGCACCGATCTCGAATGGTTCGCCTATTGGAAAAATTTCTGCCGCGAATGGCTGCTCTCCCTCGGCATGAAGGAGGAAAATCTGCACCTGCGCGACCATTCCCCCGAAGAACTCTGTTTCTATTCCAAGGCGACGACCGACTTTGAATATAACTTCGCTTTCGGTTGGGGCGAGCTCTGGGGCATCGCCGACCGCACGGATTACGACCTCTCTCAACACGCGAAAGAGTGCGGCAAGCCCATCAATTACACCGACCCCGTCACGGGTGAAACTTACGTCCCGTACGTCATCGAGCCGTCGCTCGGCGCGGACAGGGTTGCGCTTGCATTCCTTGCGAACGCTTACGACGAAGAAACCGTCGGCGATAACGACGTGCGCACCGTGCTTCACTTACACCCCGCGCTCGCTCCCGTAAAAGCGGCGGTGTTGCCGCTCTCTAAAAAACTCGGCGAAAAAGCGCAGGAAGTTTACGCGCTTCTTGCCAAAAAGTTCAACGTCGAGTACGATGAAGC